>Ga0155136_120_pt1 | contig 7905 bp, 6 predicted proteins | sample RifCSPhighO2_01_FD_106104 | JGI IMG/M metagenome (GOLD analysis project Ga0155136, IMG submission 106104) | Candidatus Doudnabacteria bacterium RIFCSPHIGHO2_01_FULL_49_9 | reverse complement strand
AACCGGGTCCCGGCCGGAAGATTGTATTCTTCACCCGCGCCGGCCGCCACAATCGGGACTGGCGGGATGAGCGATGTCTCATCTATCTCCTGATCCTCGAGCCCAATGCGGGCCGTTGGCCGGATGCCGCCTACGTCCTGCGTAAAATAATATTTCCGGCCGTTCGCGGTAAGCTCTGTGGTGGCGGCTTTGAGAATGAGCGTGGTTTTGGAAAAATTATAAATGGACACAAAACCAGACGCGGTCTTGCCGATATTCCGCTGTCCTGTGGCCTGGGCGGTTTTGCTGCCTTCGACCTCCCGATCGATCGTTTTGGCTGGGATGGCGAGCTCGATGCTCGAGGCCGCGGCCGCGCTCGGATCCACGCGGATCTCAAAATCCCTAGCCACGGGTTCGCTCCGCGCTTTCACAGTGATCGCAGCGCTCGGCAGATAGAACAACGCGCCGCTAGCGAGCACCACTATGGCCACAACAGCGGCCATGACCGGCTTCCAAGGAATTTTCGGCAACTTGAATTTGGGAAATTTGAAAGATTCGAGCGGCCGTTTGGGCTGCGGCGGCGGTTTGGGAATCGGTGCGCTTGATGGCCGAAAGCTCTTCGGCCGGCGCACTATATCAATGCTTGGCATTTAGTTATTATATGACTAGGAGCTTTTCCGCGGCCAGTTCGTCCGCGTATTTTGATGGATGAACCAAAAAATCAAGTTTGGAGAGATCCTGCATGCCGGTAAAATACATGGGCAGAGCGGCGCGCAAATTGTACTGGGGCAGTTCCCTGGGCCTCGCGCTCACCAGAGGCGGCAGGGTTTTGTAATTGAGGTTCGGCACGAATTCCGGAGTGCTGGACGTGGTCTTGCCGGAAGCTCCCAGACGGTTCGATTCCACGCAATAATAGGCCGCGCCATTGTGCTTCTCGTATGACGAATAATCGCTCACATTCTTACTCGGCTGCCAGTTGGCAGTGACTACCACATCGTCCGTGGGGTTCACAAGCACATGGCCAAAACCGGGCGGGACCAAAACCTTTTCGCCACGCTCCATTCTCACGGCAAATACCTGGCCAAGGCGTTCGAGATCAGGCGAAGCACTTTGGATCACGAAGAATAGGCGGCCATACAACACCTCATAAACCTCCGGGTAGCGCGCCATTGTTCCCTCCTCAAACGAATGATAGTGGCCAATGGTTTTGGAAAATTCGTCTCCCATCTTGCCGGGCAGAACCACAGTAATGTCATACTGCGCGCCGGAAGCCGTGATTTTCTCGCGATCCGAGGTACGGGCGATGTCGCGGTACATATAATAAACGCCTTTATTCCAGAACGTGACGGACGTGTCCTTGAGATATGACTTCATGGCCGAGAACTCGCGCACAGAAGGCACCACTGCCGGAAGCCCGGCCCCGAACTCCAAGCTATAATCATCGCGCATCTGTATCGGCAACCCGGATGTTTTTTCGAGGTTGATCATGCTCAAATTATAATTGATTTAACGACTTTATTCCACTGTGGCGCGGAGGCGGCGGATGCCGGCGGCAGCTGATTCTTCTTTCATGATCTTGAAATGGCCGACTTCGGCGGTATGCGAGACATGCGGGCCGCCGCAGAATTCGCGGCTCCAAGCCGAATTCAAATCAGTCCCAATATAATAGACCTTCACCTTGTCGCTGTATTTTGCTTTAAAAAAGTATAACGCACCGGTTTTCTTGGCTTCATCAATGGGCATTTCCACAAAACTCACTGGTAAATCTTCTTTAATCTTTTCGTTAACCAGATCCTCTACCTTCTTCTTTTCCTCGTCTGTGAGCTTGCGCGGAAAAAAGAAATCAAACCTTGTACGCTCTGCCGTTATATCTGACCCATTCTGTTTTACCTCTGGCCCGAGAACCTCGCGCAGAGCGGCTTGCATAAGGTGCGTGGCAGTATGAAGCCGAGTGACGATTTTCAATTCTCGCTCATCAACGGCTTTGAGTTCTCCCGTGTCCAGCAATAATCCATGCCCGCCGAATTTCTTCTCTGCTCCTGCGCGCGACCTGGCCTGGTGCTTTGCGAATTCTCTGTCGAATTCCGCGCGCGAGAGATTTAGGGCTTTATCGCCGCCTAACTCCTTAATCACTTCAAACGGCAGGCCATACGATTCGTAGAGCTTGAACGCAGCCTCGGCTTCCACGGCACTTAGCTTGTCGAGTTCTCGAAGTCCTGATTTCAGGGTTTTCTGGAATTTCTCATTTTCTTTGCCGAATTCAGACAGTATTACCTGCTCATTCAGCTCCGGATAATTCGAACCATAAATTTCCACAACCTTGGAAAATAATTTCTCCAAGCCCTTGCCATGCACAATCATCCGTCGCATGAGCCGCCGCAAAATGTATCCTGCTTCCTTGTTCGACGGCCGCACGCCATCGGCAATCAGAAATGAAACCGCTCTCACGTGATCTGCCAGGATCCTCTTTAATCTCTCTGATAATTCCGGCTCAGCTGCCTCAGTTAGGGGGGAGAACAAATCTGTTTCAAAAATATTTTTCTTTTTCTGGACCACTGTAGTTAACCGCTCAAGTCCCATACCTGTGTCTACCCCTTTGGTTTTGAGCGACTCAAGTTTGCCGTTTTTGGAATAGTACTCGTTAAACACAAGATTCCAGACCTCCACGCCGTTCACGTAGATTTCCGTGGTCGGGCCGCAAGGGCCTTCATTGCCGGTCGGTCCCCAGAAATTGTCATCCGTTCCCATTCTCTTGATCGTCTCGACTCCCAAAGATTTCCAGATTTTCTCTGACTCTTCATCTGCTGGAACTTCCGCGTCGCCCTCGAACACGCTCACATAATCAATTTTCAATCCCAATGCCTTTGTGATAAATTCGTGCGCCCATCTTATCGCATCTTCTTTGAAATATCCACCAAAAGAAAAATTGCCGAGCATTTCAAAAAATGTCAGGTGTGTTTCATCGCCCACCTCATCAATGTCAGATGTGCGAAAGCACTTTTGTACTGAAACCGCGCCGACTTTGCCTGGATATTCTTTTTTGAAATCCAGTTCGCCTGTGAAATATTTTTTGAACTGCTGCATACCGGCCGTGGTGAGAAGCACGGACGGGTCGTCGGGCACGAGCGAACTCGAGGGCACAACCGCGTGCCCTTTGTCTTTGAAAAACTCGATGAATTTTTTTCGTAAATCTCCGGAAGTCATGCGGATATTATATGTAAAATGTCGGGAATGGGCAAAAAAAGAGCATTACCATCCGTGGTAATGCTTAACGGTAAAAACCGCTTAGAATCTTGTGAATCAGTTTATTGCGCCACTCGCTATAGCAATCCCGGCACCGGCCCTTCACCTTGGCAGGTTCTCTTTTGCAATGAATGCAGGTTAGACCCTGGTTGTTTCGGTAAGACCGAGGTGTTCGAGCCTTCAATAGCGCGTTGGCGAGTTTTAGGAGATGGTGAAAGCAGAAATTGGCGCTGCCGTAGGTGAACAGTTTACAACGTTCTTCCCTGGACCGGCATTTCCTGCCAGTGTCAACGAGCCCGCTCCTTCTGGCCCATTCAAAACAAATACGGCAATAGCCTTTGGCGCGTACCTCTCGCTTGCGGCACCGTCTGCAATCAGAAGATATGTTCCGCATGATTTCCCCCTTTGATTTTGCAAAGTCCATCAATGTTAACACAACAACAGCCCTTTTTCAAGGACTGTTGTTTTCGAGATTTCTTACAAGGTTATTTCGTGAGTTCTTCTAACGCGCGGTCGAGTTGCGGATCGCGGCTTTCCTGGAAATCCTCATCAGTGAGCTCCACCGCGATATCCGGGTCAAGGCCGGCTTGGTTGAGGTCATGCTCGTTCGGTGTCAGCCATTTCGAGATCGTGAGCTTGAGCTGCGAACCACTGTGCAGGTCCACGAGTTCCTGCACCGAACCTTTCCCAAAACTTTTCTCGCCGATGAGCCGGGCGAGACCATGATCGCGCAAGGCACCCGCCACGATCTCCGATGCTGAAGCGCTGCCGCCATTTATGAGCACCACGGTCGGAATGCTGCCAAGGCGGGCCCCACCCTGCGCATTGTATACATTTTGGTTGCCGTCGCCCGATCTCTGGATCAGCACGGTTTTACCTTCGGCCACCCACAAACTCGCCACATCCACCGCGCTTTCCAAATACCCGCCTGGATTGTTCCTCACATCAAACACGATACCATCCACCCCGGCCCTCAAAAAATCAGACGCGGCTTTTTCCAAAAACCCTGCTGTGTCCTCGCCAAATCGACGGACTTTCATGATCCCGATCTTTTTTCCACCGGTTTCCCGGATTTCCACGGTCACGCTTTTGATCTCGATTTTCGCCCTGGTGATCGTGATTTCCACGGGCTCAGTGTCCCCGAGGTGCAGAATGAGGAGCTTGACCTCTGTCCCGGCTGGCCCGCGAATGCGGCTCACAGCATCACCCACGCTCAGCCCCTGCGTGTCTTCGCCATTGACCTGGATGACATAATCACCGCCGCGCACCCCAGCTTTCATGGCTGGCGAATCGTCGAGCGGCGCCACCACAGTGAGTCGCTGGTGCTTGATGGCAATCTCCGCGCCAATGCCCTCCAAACTGCCATTCAGCTCATCCTGAAACTCTTCCGCGTCCTTGGGCGGCAAAAATACACTGTACGGATCGTCGAGAGCCGCGACCGCGCCCGAAATCGCGCCAAACAGGATCTTTTGCATATCTGCCGGACGGTTGACGTATTTCTCATTGATGAGACGGATCGAATCCCAGAGCAATGTCCAATCCACCTCGGCTGGCGCCGCTTCCCTGCCCCGATCCACAAATTGCAAGACCCGCGGCAAATCAGTGGTATTTTGCCCGGCACGGAAACCGATCAAAAAAACAACGGCTATGAGAATTCCAGCCAATATTTTTTTATTTGCTAACATACTTGTCCGTTCTTAAAAAATTTTGCATGACTTTCAAACAATACCTCGCCCAGATCCCGACCTTCACCAGATAGTTCACAACAGCATTATGCTGCGCCGAGTAATGTTTATCATAAAACACGAACATGGCGCGGTGAAATTCATAGAGGGCTTTGCCAGGCAATTTCCTTGACGATGAGCCCTTGTGGTGGATTACAGTGGTCATTGGCGCGTACATGACCTTGTATCCTGCCTGTTTCGCGCGGTAGCACCAGTCAAGGTCCTCACCATACATAAAAAAAGCTTCATCCAGCAGGCCAATCTTGTCCACTGCTTCGCTACGGATCATGAGAAACGCACCCATCACACTGTCCACCTCGGCTATCTCGTCATCAGGCAAATCAAGGTTGTAGGAAGAACGCAGTCCCAAAAAATATCGTAGAGAATTTTGGAAATTGGGAAAGCTCCTGCGGCTGGCTTTATCGAGCGTGCCATCGCTCTTCATAACCTTGCAGCCAGCGATGCCGATACTCTTGTCATTATCCATGAACGAAATCATCTTGTCAAAACTGTCTCTTGATATCTCCACATCGGGGTTGAGAAGCAGGACGTAACGTGGTATTTTTCCTCCCCCCACCTCGCCTCCCCCACTCCGGGGGGAGGAATTTTCTTTGCTATTTCCCTGCCCTTGATGGGGAGGGGTGGGGAGGGGTGATAAAATTTTTCTCAAAGCTACATTATTGGCCTTGGAATACCCGAGATTTTCCGGATTTTTGATCAATCTGACCTTTGGAAACTCCGCGGCTACCATCTCGGCCGACCCATCGGCCGAGGCGTTGTCCACCACAAACACCTCAAAAGCGGATTTCGCGGTGGAATTAAAAACAGACCGCAAACACTGCCGCAGCCGGTCACTGGTATTGAAACTCACGATGATCACAGATAAATCCATGTGCTCGAATTATACCACAAAAAGAAAACGCCCGAGCAGCTCTGATGAGCCACTCGGGACGGATTGAAAACCTTCTCGAAGTCATCTGACTTCCAGCTCTTTACCTTCGAAGACCTCCTTGATTGGTCGGATCTCCACACGCTTCTCATCCCCTCGCTTCTCGATATATCCGGCATCCAGCACTGGCATCTTTTTAACTCTCCCAATTTCCTCAACGATTGGAACTGACTCGGGAGGCACGAACAGCGCGAAACCCGCTCCCATGTTGAAATCCGCGTACATGTCTCTCTTGCTCGCTTTCCCATGCTTCTGGATGAAGCGGAACACAGGTTGAGGATCTGGAACTTTGTCGATTATGTAGACAAACGGCTCAATCGCACGCATCAATTTGCGCCAGCCGTGACCTGTGATGTTCACGGCGTAATGGATTTCAGCGCCGGCGTTCTGACACGCTTCGACCATGGGCCCATATAACGCTGTGGGTTGAAGCAAGCCGTCGCCGAACGGACGTCCATCATTCATGGAAGTGTAATACCCTTTCGGAAGCGAATCAGCAATTGATCGGCACATTGTCAGGCCATTGGCATGAACGCCTGAACTCGGAATTAGAATGATCCTGTCTCCGTGAGCAATGTTGCAACAAATCAGTTGGTTCAAAGTGCACATTCCCCACGATGACCCGCTCAACTCTGCTGCGTCTTTTTCAACGATCCCTTTCAGAGTGGGAGTTTCACCGCATCCCCAGGTGCATCCTACCACATTGCAGGCCACCACAGTCCCGTGGATGAGACCATTCCAGCGTTCTTGGTTTTGAAACCATTCGGATGCTCCTACCGCAAGATGTTGACCGAACACCACGGGTCTTATGCCCAGAGTGGCCATGTCATTGAATACCATCGCTGCATTGTCGATGGCAATGTTAGCGCTATAGCGAAAAGCATCAATCTCATCCATACCCAAAGCTGCGTGTGCCTTTGCTCGGATCTCGGCTTGCAGGCGCATGCGATCGAGAACAATGTTTTTTGTTCCTAAACCTTCAACGACAAACCCGATGCAAAGATCGTTCTGGGTGTTGAAGGTTACGCGCTGCTTAACAACGTAAACGCTTTCACCCCGCGTCCATTCGAGTTCGACAAAGCCTCTTCCAGTCAAATTTCCGGCAGTCGCTCGCGCGGCAATCTGGGCTGCTCGCTTGTATGGATCCATGAGCTCATATACAACACCAGTATCTTCATACTTCATATTCCCTCCTTAAATTTCATTGCTGACCCGAAACCATGTTCGGGCATCAAAATAGCATAACCGAGGATGGGGATTTCGGCAAATTTACTTTAAGAATCGTTCGACCTCTCCCCTCTAACCTCCCCTAACCTCGCTCCTTCCCGAGGAGGGGAAATAAGGCACTAATGAAACAGCTTTCGCAAATATTCCGGATCGGCTTTGACTGAAGCCATGATGAGCGCGCGTTTGCGCTGGGCCTCCGGGAGCTGGCGCTTCAATTCGAGAAAAGCCCCGAGCTGAAACGGTTCAAACACTATAGTATAGGCGAGAAGGAGAAATTCCCGCACAAAAATATAAGCAAACTGGCGCCAAAACATGGGTTTTATCTCGCATTTGATCATCATGAGATAATGGTTTTTGAAAGCAAGCTTTCTCACCTGGCGCGACTGATGCCGCCTATTGACGATGAAGCGCACGACCTGGTTTGGCCACGTGCGACCTACGGTCCGGCCGTGATACAAAATCGCCTCTGGCACATAGCGACATCTGTAGCCGGCCAGCTGCAAACGCCATGAGACGTCAATGTCCTCTTTGTATGCCAGGAAATCCTCGTCGTAATATTCGTAACCGCCTTTGAGCTTCGGCAGTTTCATCGCCTCGAGGGCTGATCTGCGATACAGCGCGGCCGCGCCAGAGGCCCCGAAAATCTCTGTGTCAGAATCATATTGATGAAAATCCTGCTCCCACTGGCCGCGGTCAATCACCCGCCGCGTTTTGTAAATTTCGATGCCAGTGGAATAAAGGATCTTGGTTTTGGAATTGATGGAGTAATTGTAGTGAAGGAGT
>Ga0155136_131_pt3 | contig 7979 bp, 8 predicted proteins | sample RifCSPhighO2_01_FD_106104 | JGI IMG/M metagenome (GOLD analysis project Ga0155136, IMG submission 106104) | Candidatus Doudnabacteria bacterium RIFCSPHIGHO2_01_FULL_49_9 | reverse complement strand
CTCGGAAGTGTAAATAAGATTCTCGGCCTTGTTTTTGGTCTCGATCAGCTCTTTCTTCTTCTTGTCTTCCTCGGCGTATTCAGCAGCCTCTTTCTTCAGCCGCTCGATCTCGTCCTTACTTAAAGACGTGGAAGCCTCGATTTTGACCGACTGAGTTTTCTGAGTGGCCTTGTCAATGGCTTTAACATTCAGTATGCCGTTCGCGTCGATGTCGAAAGCGACCTCGACTTGCGGAATGCCGCGCGGAGCCGGCGGTATGCCGTCCAAAATAAACCGGGCCAAGGTCTTGTTGTTAGCAGCCATTTCGCGCTCGCCCTGGAGCACGTGTATCTCAACCGATGTCTGATTTTCCGCCGCGGTCGAGAAAACCTGAGATTTGGAAGTCGGAATGGTCGTATTTTTGTCGATGAGCCTGGTAAAGACTCCGCCCAAGGTTTCAATACCGAGCGAAAGCGGGCTTACGTCCAGGAGAAGTATGTCGCGCACGTCGCCCTCCGGTTTGCGGCCTTCGTCCTTGGCCGAGAGTATCTCGCCCTGAACGGCGGCGCCGAGAGCCACCACTTCATCCGGATTTATGCCCAGGTGGGGCTCCTTTCCAAAAAGCTTTTTGACCGCTTCTTGTATGGCCGGCATCCTGGTCTGGCCGCCAACCATAATAATTTCATGAATGTCCTCAAGCTTCATGCCCGCTCCCTTCGGCGCAGGGCTCACGATGGTTTCCTTTACGAGCTTAATTGAGAGATCGATATAATCGCGTACTAATTCTTCGAGCTTGGCGCGGGTGAGCTTCAGCAAAAAATGCTTAGGCCCAGCTTCGGTTGATGTTATGTAAGGCAAATTTATCTCGGATTCCATCGAAGTCGAGAGCTCGTGCTTGCTTCTCTCCGCAGCCTCCTTAAGGCGCTGGATAGCGAGCGGGTCCTTCGAGATATCGATACCTTCGCTACGCTTGTATTCCGTAACAAGATATTCAATGATCTTTTTGTCAAAATCGTCTCCGCCCAAGTGGGTATCGCCCCCGGTAGAACGAACCTCAACGACATCGTTTGATATCTCAAGCACAGAAATATCGAATGTTCCTCCACCGAAGTCATATACAACTATCTTCTCGTCTTTCTTTTTGTTCAGCCCATAGGCAAGGGCGGCGGCAGTCGGCTCGTTTATAATACGCCTCACATTGAACCCGGCTATCTCTCCGGCGTTCTTGGTCGCCTGCCTCTGGGAATCGTCGAAATAAGCCGGCACAGTTATTACCGCGTCGCTTATCTTTTCTCCCAACCTGGTCTCAGCGTCGGACTTCAGCTTAGCAAGGACCATCGCAGAAATTTCTTCGGGCTTGTACCATTTTTCGCCGGCCTTTATTTCCACTCCGCCATCGGCAGACTCCTTTATTTCATAAGGCAAATATTTCCTGTCGCTCTGAACCACGGCATCCGAAAACTTGCGACCGATAAGGCGCTTAACCGAAAAAATGGTGTTCTTTGGGTTTGTAACCGCCTGGCGCTTGGCCAAAAGGCCGACCAAGCGTTCGCCGGCCTTCGAAACCGAGATCACCGAAGGAGTGGTGCGGTTACCCTCGGAATTTTCAAGTATCTTTGTTTCCCCGCCTTCCACGAAGGCTACAGCAGAGTAGGTTGTTCCCAAATCGATTCCAATTATTTTAGCCATGGTAGTTAGTTTAAAGTTTAAATATCAAAAATCAAAATGACAGATTAAAATCTAAAATCCGTAAGATGCCTAGACCTTTTAAAATTTTGCATTGTCATTTTGAACTTTGATCTTTTATTTTTGATTTAGCTTACGACTTTGACCTTTGCCGCATGTATCACTTTTCCGTGCATGGTGTAACCCGGCTCTACTTCTTCGGCGATCTGCCCAGACTTAATATTTTCCGTTTGCGGAATCGCAGCCACCGCCTCATGATACACCGGATTTAGCGTCTCTCCAACCGCAACCTTTATCCTTTCAACCCCGCGGCGCTTAAGAATGTCTTGCATCTGCGACCTCACCATATACAAACCCTTATCGGCTTGCCCGGCCTTCTCCAAAACGGAAAGAGCGAGGTCAAAACTTCCGATAACCGATATAACCTCCCTGACTATCCCCTCGTTCCCGTACCTGGCCATATCCTCAAGGCGCCTGGCATCGTCCTTCTGATAATTGATCAGGTCTGCCTTGGCGCGTTTCCAGCCGTTCAGGTACTCGTCCCGCTCAGCCTTCGCCTTTTCCAGCTCAGACTGGGCCGGAGCATCTCCTACCGCTTCGTTTTTTATATTTTCATCAGTCATTGCAACACAAATATAGTCATCACAGAAGACTTGTCAACCGGGCTAGTAGAAATTGGACATGATCGCCGAAGGCGATCGTTCTCCGGTTACGGAGCAGCCCAATTTTCACTGCCCGGTCAAATAATTTCGAAAAAAGAAAACCGCCCTGGTCGTGCTCGACCGGACGGTTATGGCGATTCCGAGTCTTCCTCGTATAACCGCCTGATCTCGATGTGTGGATACGATCTCTCCCCGAAATGATTGCGTATCAGGTCGGCGATCGCATCAGCTTCTCTGGGGGCCTCCGCAGATCTCTTGGGCTCTCCCTCGATCGAAGCGCGGAATTTGCCATCCTGCTTATTCACTATGATCGTTGTTATCTTTTCACCTCCAGGTACTAGAGACAGTAAATAACTAAACCTTCTTTCTGTAAAGGATTGCCCTTGCTTATATTGATGACCGTCAATATAAGCAATATCGAAAATCATGGGGAGGGTACGGACTTCAACGTTGTGACAACATTATCCCCTCCTCTCGAGCGAAGCGCCAAGCGTTTCCGCGTCGGCGAATTCGATCTCGCCTCCGGTCGGGATGCCGACACCAAGGCGGGTGATCTTTTCAGCCGATGACTTTAGTTCATCACTAATGGAAACAGCATTCAAATTGCCGACGGATGTTGGATTTACGGCCACAATTATCTCTTTAGCCTTCGCGCCCTGGCCGGGCAAGCCCGGCAATAACGCGATATAGCTCTTCAAGCTCTTCAGACGGAGTTTTTGGTCCGGCTCCAGAACGCTCTTTTTTCTAAGATCGCCGATAACCATGTACCGTCCGTTAAATTTGCCGGTGCTCTCGATCGACATTAGGTCGGTTTCTTTTTCAACTATCGCGATAACGCTTCCGTCTCGTGATTTGTCGGAGCATATGCCACATAGGTCACCCTTGCCGTCGTGGATGTAAAAACACTGCCGACAAATTTTAATGTCTTTCAGACTCTCGATGGCCTTAATTGCCTGGTCCTCGACTCCCCCGCCCTTGTAAACCAGGTGAAAAGCCAGGCGTACCGCTTGGCGTGGGCCAATGCCCGGGAATTCTGCGAAGACCTCAGCAAATTTTCTAATACCATCGGGGATCTTCACCGGGTTAGTAGAAACTCGATTTGTTCTCGACTGGATTTTCTGTTGTCATAATTACTGTAAAAATAGTTTATCTAATGATACACATTTATATATTCCGAGTCGAAAACTTCAAAATCCCTATCGAGTTTTCACTACCCGGTTCATGGGTCTTAGAAATTATGGATTTCTCCTGTGTCCTGATGGATCTTGTCGACGTTCTGGAAACTTACCTTCTCTTTGTTGAAATAGAGATTGATGGTGCCGATGGGGCCGTTGCGGTGCTTGGCGATAATGATGTCAACCATATTTTGCTCTTCGGGCGAAAGTTCAGTCTTGTCACGATTCTTGGGGTGGATAAGGATGACCACGTCTGCGTCCTGCTCAATGGAGCCGGACTCGCGGAGGTCGGAGAGGCGGGGTGTCTTTACATCGCGCTGTTCGACTCCTCTTGAAAGCTGGGAAACTGCAATGATCGGCACGTTCAATTCCCTCGCCAGACCCTTAAGCCCGCGTGAGATTTCTGTTACCTGGGCCACGGTGCTGTCGAAATTCGACCGTGGCTGGATGAGCTGAAGGTAGTCAACGACAAGAAGTCCCAGAGAGCCGTGTTCGGCCTGAAGGCGCCGAGCCATGGAACGCATCTGAACGATGTTCGGCGACGGAGTGTCGTCGATGAAAAACGGCGCCTTGTTAAACTTATCGAAAGCCGATTGGATCATGCCGAATTCCATGTCGTCGCGGAGGCGGCCGGTGCGAAGCTTCCATAGGTCAACCTGCGCTTCGGCAGCGATAAGACGGTCGATTACCTGCTCACGGCTCATTTCGAGCGAGAAGAAACCGACGGTCTCCCCGTTGCGGACAGAGGCGTGGCGGGCGATATCAAGCGCAAGAGTGGTTTTTCCGTACGAGGGCCGCGCGCCGATAATTATGAGATCGGATTTCTGCAAACCCGAAAGCTTATTATCAAGCTCTGTAAAGCCTGTCGAAACGCCACGCAGTTTATTGCCATCGCCATGGTGAAGTTTTTCTATACGCTCATAGGCGGCTTTCAATTCGTCCTTGATGATTACGAAATTCTTCGCGATGGACCTCTGCGAGATCGAGAAAACCCTGCTCTCAATCGCATCGAGGATGTGCTCCAGGTCTTTATCGGAATGCATCGCAGACTCGGTGATGTCGGCGGAAGCGCTGATAAGCTCACGCAATATCCTTTTTTCTTTCACTATTTTCGCGTAGTGGGCTACATGCGACGCCGTCGGCACCGAATTTATGACCTCGGTGAGATACGTCGAGCCGCCCACTTCTTTCAGCTGGCTCATCTTCTTAAGTTCAGCGCCAACGCTCAGCGAATCGATCGGCTCGCGGCGGCCCCAAAGCCGCAAAGCCGCCTCGAAAATTATCGCGTTTGCTTTCTTATAAAAATCGTCCGGAACAAGGACATCCGCAATCGCAAAAATGGCATCTTTGTCTATCATCAAAGAACCCAGCACCGATTGCTCGGCCTCAAGGTCCTGGGGGGGAAGGCGTAAGTCTTTTGTTGAAGGCATAATTTCTAATTTAAAAGTTTAAATTTCAAATGAATGTCCTAATTTAAAATGTTTTAAACATTGAATCTTTTAAATTCAATGAAAATTTCAAATTGGAGAATTTAAAATTATTTCTTGCGGACGAATGAGCCTAGAGGCGTATCTTCCACTTTATATCCTAACGACTCTAGTTTTTTTCTCAAGGCGTCAGATTGAATAAACTGTTTATCGATCCTGAATCTGTCTTTGGCTATGATCATGCGCCTGACAGAGAACGGCAGACGGGTCGATCTCACCTCAAGGCCCAGGGCATTTAATAGCTTCTTTGCCATATTCCCAAGACGTTTTGCGTCTCCGGGCGTCATCTGCCAGGCAACGTTGTTACCAAGCGAGACCGCATGGAATATGGCCGCCAAGGCCTCCGGGGTATTGAAATCTTTTTCGAGTGCGGCATTAAATTTTTCTTCGGTCTCTTGCGGCAACTTTCCAACCCCTTCGCTTCCGGCCGTTCTGACGGATTTGCGGGCGACAAAATCCATCTTATCCACGAACTCCTCAATGCCCTGCAGAGACGCGAATGACTGCTCCAAAAGCGCATCGGTGTAATTCATGTTTGAGCGATAGTGGTGAAGTAAAACCATCATACGAAAAACACGGGCATCATGTTCGGCAAGAAAGTCTTTTATGGTCGTAAAATTGTTCAGGCTCTTGGACATTTTCTGCCCGTCGACAAAAAGCAATCCGGTGTGCATCCAAATTTTTACGAATGGCTCTTTGCCGGAGGCTGCTTCCTGCTGGGCGATCTCGGCCTCGTGGTGCGGGAACTTCAGGTCCACTCCCCCGCCGTGGATGTCGTACTGCGGGCCGAAGAACTTTTCGGTTATCGCGGTGTCCTCGATATGCCATCCGGGCCGGCCGGTGCCAAGCTCCGTCCTCCAGAAGGGTTCCTCGGCTTTTCCGCGTTGGTCCGCGTCCAAGTCCGCACTGGTCCGCGTCTGCCGCAGCTTCCACAGGCAAAAATCGCCTTTATTCTTTTTGTCGATTCCTTCGTCGATTCTTGAAACCGAGCTTTCAGCCTGCTCGGCAGAACGGCGCGAGAGCTTGCCGTAATCTTTGAATTTAGCGATATCAAAATAATAGCCATCCGAGGCGCGGTAGGCATACCCGCGGGCGGCAAGGGCTTTGACCTGACACACGATCTGCGGAATAAATTTCGTCGCGTAGGCGTATTTATCAACACTTGTCACGCCCAACGCCTTCATGTCAGCGAGATAGCTTTTGGCAAACTTCCCGGCCAGCGATTTCGGCGCAATCCCCAATTCGGCCGCGCGCTTAATTATCTTGTCATCAATGTCGGTTATGTTCTGGAGATAAAAGAGCTTCCAACCGCGCGACCGCAGATACCGTATGGCAGCGTCAAAAAAAACATACGTGCGCGCGTGGCCGATATGGGCTTCGTCGTAGACCGTCGGCCCGCAAACAAACATTTTTATCCTTTTGGCCTTGGATACAGATTCGGCGCGGCCAGACAGAGTGTCGAAGATGTGCATCTTAGATAGTGTATAGCGACTAGTGGCTAGTGGCTAGTGGCCCGGGCAAACAAATAACCGCCTAGGCGGTTATTTTTGTTATCTGCACTTCGGTAAATTCCTGGCGGTGGCCCTTCTTTTTCCGATAACGAGTCTTGGAGTGATATTTAAAAACTATGACCTTCCTGGCTCTGCCCTGGTCCAGAATTTTTGCTTCTACTGAAGCTCCCTTGATGTGGGGCTTGCCGATCTGATTCTTGGACTCGCCGTCGGAAACCAAAAGCACCTTGTCGAAGGAAACGACATCACCTTTGGGCTTAACTTTTTCTATCTTTAATTTATCGCCGACCGCAACTTTGTATTGCTTGCTGCCAGTTTCGATTATCGCGAACATGGATAGTATTAAAGACTATGAGCACATATATGTCAACCGCGGTTAGCAACTTCACCATATAGATATGACCGCAAAACTCGATAGCGACATAGCTCGTTAGCTCTTCGTTCCGCGAAGCGGAACTCGGATTTTAGTAAGAGACTGGCTTACTAAAAAGCTAAGAAGCTAAACGCTCTGGTAATCCAGAGCGCCAACAAGCTTGTAGGGCTATGTTGCTATCTAGCTTCTGCACTGACGAGCTATCACGCTATTCCAGCGCTTTCTCAATTATCTGTTTTACGGTCTCGTAAGGTAGGGCGCCAGAAATCGGATAACGGTCACCGTCTCTAGATATCACAATGCTGTAAGGAGTGCCCTCGGCTCCCGCTGATATAGCCTCGTCAGCCATATTGTTCACTTTCTCCTTATATTTGCCGCTCGCAAGACATGTATTGAATAGCGCAACATCCAAGCCTACGTATTTCGATATTGCGGGCAATTCCACCGCATCAAGGCCGTTGTTAGACGGGGTTACTTCAAAGAGCCGGTCAAGATATTCCCAGAACTTTACGTTCCCTCCAAGCTCAGCCGCGCATTCGGTCGCTTCGGCTTCTTTCGGCGCTTTGGGATGGATGTTGGTAAGCGGGAAATGCCTGTACGCCCAGACTACTCTGCCGGACTCACCGTACTCCGCGAATATACGATTCATCGTTTTGTGGAACACCTTGCAATACGGGCACTCGGTGTCAGAAAACTCTATTATCTGCACCGGCGCTTTTAGATCGCCTCTTATGTGGTCAGATTTAATGACTGGCTGCGCATCTTCCGGAGAAGGACCTTTCGCCTCGCGGCCGCCGGAGAACATTAATCCCGCGCCAATCAACCCTCCGGCCACAATTATCGCTAGCGCGATCACCAGCATGTTTTTATTCAGACCTTGCGACGCAGAAGCTGGAGCAACAGGAGGTTCCATAGCGGGAGTTGCAGACTGCTTCTGTATTTCTTGTGTTGAAGATATTTCGTTTTCCATAGTTTGAGACATTATAATAGCAAACAGGAAATAAAGATATCATTCGTGTGTGACCTTAGGCATCGTTTTTATCCTCTCTCTAATACCTCATCTCTTCAGCGCATCCTAACCACACGCACCCAATCCCGTGTTTATT
>Ga0155136_130_pt1 | contig 8119 bp, 7 predicted proteins | sample RifCSPhighO2_01_FD_106104 | JGI IMG/M metagenome (GOLD analysis project Ga0155136, IMG submission 106104) | Candidatus Doudnabacteria bacterium RIFCSPHIGHO2_01_FULL_49_9 | reverse complement strand
TACGCCACTTTCGTTTCCGCGGCATTGATCATTTTGGGATTTTCGGTCTTCAAATCGCATCTTTCTCCCTATATTCTACCGGCCTATCCTTTTTTGGCGATGTTTCTGGCGCTGGCTGTTTACGACATTTTCTCGCCGCTCAAAGACGGCAAACTGGCGCTTGCGGTCATCTGTCTGCCGCTGCTGGCCGCGGGCGCGTTTTTTTCCATCAAGACCGTGGGGGCGCTGGTGACGCCCCTGCATTATGAGGAGCGGGACGTGGGCTTGGTTTTGAAAAGGCGAGGCGACGCGCGTCAGCCGGTATATGCATTGGATTGGCCGTTTCCGGAGACGATAAATTATTACGGGAACAGCCATCTCTCGAACCTCTTGGTGCAAGATGGCGGCAAGATTTTGATAGGCCCGTTTTATCTGGTCACCAACCCTCTGGTGGGAAGCTATTTTTATAATCGCGAAGGGGCTCTCATGACCGGTTACGAGAACCTCCGGGAGTTGTACCGCGGCCAGTATCTGGTTATGTTTTACAGCGACAAGGATCTGACCTTGCCGCCGTTTAGCTACCGTTGAAAATACTAGGCAGTTAAAGGGTTTTTTGTGGGGTCTAGCCAAGAATCGTCAAATATGCTATACTTTTTTCAGTATTTATTTTTGAGAAATCGTCGAGCTTGAAATAACTATTTGCAATCATTAAGTAGGATTAAATTCACAATACTATGAATGGTGTAATCAAGAAAAAGACCGACAAGGGTTTCGGCTTCATCACCGCCGAAGGCATGGACAAAGATCTGTTCTTCCACAGCAAATCGCTCGTGGACGTGACCTTCGACGAACTCAATGAAGGCGACAATGTCTCCTTTGAGGTCGAGGACTCTCCAAAAGGAAAGAACGCGGTCAACGTAAAGCGGGCCTAATATCTTTTCAGCAAAAAACCGCCTCAGGGCGGTTTTTTGTTAACAGAGTTTATTTATTCTCTGTTGCCGATGCGGCTTGCTCCGGGGCCTTTGTCTCCTCCGGCGCGGTGCTAGCCTGATTTTGAGTTTCATCCATGTTAAAATTTTCCTTTCCTGATTATGATGCTCCGACCTTCGTGACTAGCGATTGTCTTGAAACAAGACATAGCGATTTATTGTAGCTGATTGAATCCTAAAGGTCAACTCCTTTTTGGTCAAGATAGACATATTTGTACTATGATATGGATATGAAAATCTCTCGCTTATCGGACCTATCGCGTCAGATTTACATCCGCTATTGCGCCATAAATCCGCTTTGATATAATATAATGATTTACGCATGCCTTAACGGAATGAAAGTATGCTCGATAACAAGACAATCAGCGAGTTATATGAAGCGTTTGTGGCCTCGCCGAACGGCTTTCTGATTGTGGATCAGGGCCAGCCGAGTTTTGCTGTCTTGCCGTACAAACTTTACAAATCCATGAAACAGGGAAAACCGGAAATGAAAAAAATCAAGAAAATTTTGGTCACAGGCGGCGCTGGCTACATCGGGTCGCATGCCGTCAAACAGCTTCAGGAAAATGGCTGTGAGGTTGTGGTGCTAGATAATCTTTCGACCGGGCGCAAGGAAGCGGTGGGCGGGGCAAAGATTGTGGTCGGGGATTTGGCGGACCACAAGCTTCTGGACCGAGTGTTTGCTGAGGAACGGTTTGACGCGGTTATGCATTTTGCGGCTTCGGTGATTGTTGAAGAGTCAGTGGCCAATCCGGCGAAGTATTATGAAAATAATGTCGTGGCGAGCATCAACCTCGCGAGCGCGATGGTCAGAGCGGGCGTGTCGCGGTTGGTGTTTTCCTCATCGGCCGCGGTCTACGGCGAGCCGGAAAAAAATCCGATCGACGAGAATGCGCCTTGCGCCCCCACCAATCCTTATGGCGAAACCAAGCTGGTATTTGAAAATATTTTGAAATGGTACAGCGCGGCATTCGGGCTCTCATCCGTGTCGCTGCGCTATTTCAACGCGGCTGGCGCCTGGCCCGAAGCCGGTCTCGGCTACAATCCATCCCTCGAGCATACGCACCTTATCCCGCGCGTGCTGGACGCGGCTCTGGGCAAATCAGCCGAAATCGAGGTCTTTGGCAATGATTACGACACGGCCGATGGGACCTGCGTGCGCGATTATGTCCATGTTTTGGATCTGGCGGAAGCGCATTTACTGGCTTTGAAAAAACTTGAAACGGATTCCGGAGTGTCAATCTACAATGTTGGCACTGGCAGAGGTCACTCTGTCCTGGAGATCATTGACGAAGCCATGGAGATCACTGGCCGCATGGTTCCTATGAAGATCACGGGTCGCAGGCCAGGCGATCCCTCGCGGCTTGTGGCAAACTCGGACAAGCTGCAGCGCGAACTCGGCTGGAAACCACAGCACGATTTGCGCTCTATCATCCAATCCTCCTGGGATTGGCAAAAAAACGCGTAAGCGTTTTTTAATATGCTATAATTTAATACATGGATAACCTCGAAAAACTAGCTAAACTAGTCCGTTATTTTAGTTTGACTATGTCGTCGCGAGCCGGCTCTGGGCATCCGACTTCGTCACTGTCCGCCGCTGATCTGATGGTTGGACTAATGTTTGGCTCACACTTTCGATTTGATGTAAAAAACCCGGGCTATAATAACAATGACCGGCTCATTTTCTCCAAAGGGCACGCGTCGCCGCTTTTTTACGCGCTGTGGGTGGTGGCTGGAGGCATAGAGGAAAAAGAGCTGGATACTTACCGCCAATTCGGTTCACGGCTCGAAGGGCACCCGACCCTGGAATTTCCTTTTACTGAAGTGCCGACCGGATCGCTCGGACAAGGCCTGTCAGTCGGGGTGGGAATGGCTCTCTCCGCGAAACTTGATAAGCTTTCATACAAGACATTTGTTTTGCTTGGCGATTCCGAGACAGCCGAGGGCTCTGTGTGGGAAGCCATGGCCTCAGCCGCATATTATAAACTCGATAACCTGGTCGCTATCCTGGATGTGAACCGCTTGGGGCAAAGGGGAGAGACCATGTATGGACACAACTTGAAAGTGTATGAGGAGAAAGCACAGGCGTTCGGCTGGGAAACGATAGTGATTGATGGTCATGAATTCAAAGCAATAAATTCCGCTTATGAGAGGGCGCTTAAAGTCAGCGGCAAACCAGTTATCATCATTGCCAAGACCCTAAAGGGCAAAGGCGTGTCGTTTCTTGAAGACAAAGACGGCTGGCATGGCAAGGCATTGCCCGCCGCCGACCTAGATAGAGCATTGAAGGAGTTAGGAGAAGTAGACATGACTTTGAGGGGTAAACTTGCGATGCCAAAGGCGGCGGAAATTTCTAATGACGAATTACTAATTTCTAAACAAATCCCAAATCCAAATTATCCAAAAGACAAACCAGTGGCCACAAGGAGGGCTTACGGTAACGCGCTGGTAAGAATATTTCCGAAATTCCCGAATATGGTAGTGCTCGACGCAGAGGTTTCCAACTCGACCTATTCCGAATTTTTTAAAGCCGAGCATCCGGACAGATTTTTTGAGATGTTTATCGCCGAACAGAATATGGTCGGCGCGGCCACTGGGCTCGCGCGTCGCGGGAAGATTCCTTTTGTGTCCACATTCGCGGCGTTCTTCACGCGGGCGTTTGATCAAATCCGCATGAGTCAGTACTCTGCGTCACACATCATCTTTTGTGGTTCGCACGCTGGTGTGTCCATCGGCGAGGATGGTGCTTCGCAGATGGCGCTCGAGGACCTCGCGATGTTCCGGCCGCTTTTGGATTCTGTAGTTTTGTATCCAAGCGATGCGATTTCGACGGAAAGATTAGTCGAAGCTGCGGCTGAGCATACAGGACTTGTTTATATTCGCACTACCCGAAAAGACACCCCGATCCTTTATGAGGTTGATTCCGAATTTAAAATTGGCGGATCAAAAACATTGAGACAATCATCCCACGATCGTGGGACAGTTGTCGCGGCCGGGATTACTCTCCACGAAGCATTAAAAGCCTATGAGGAACTCAAAACCCAGGGTATAATGATACGGGTGATTGATCTTTATTCTGTGAAGCCGCTTGATACGGAAACTTTGCAAAAAGCCGCGAAAGAAACCGGAAAAATTGTCACGGTTGAAGACCATTACGCGGAAGGCGGGCTCGGCGAAGCAGTCGCAAGCGCGCTGGCGACTTTCCCGCCCCTTGATGGGGAGGGCAAGGGAGGGGTGAAATTCCAATCTCTCGCAGTCCGCAAAATGCCCCGTTCCGGCAAACCCGATGAACTTTTGGATTATGAGGAAATATCTAGCAAAGCGATAATCAAAGCTGTAAAAAATGGATAGAAATCTAGCCCTAGAATTTGTCAGAGTAACTGAAGCCGCGGCCATTGCCGCGGCGAAATGGGTTGGCCGGGGCGATAAACATGCGGCTGACGGAGCCGCGGTGGATGAAATGCGCGCGCGGTTTAATCAGATTGATTTTGCCGGAACTGTGGTGATCGGTGAAGGATCAAAGGATGAAGCCCCAGAGCTTTATACGGGTGAAAAGGTTGGTACTGGCAAAGGTCCGGAAATGGACCTGGCTGTTGATCCTCTGGAAGCCACAGATAGTGTGGCGCATGGCCGGTATAATGCCATTTCTGTGATTGTGGCCGGAGCCAAAGGTTCGCTTTTGGGCGCGCCAGATGTATATATGGACAAACTCGCGGCTGGGCCGAAAGCCGCCAAGGTTATTGATTTTAACAATTCCGTAGAAACGAATATCAAGAATGTCGCAAACGCGCTAGGCAAAGATGTCAAAGACATGACTGTGATCGTGCTCGAGCGTGACAGGCATAATAAACTCATGGAAGAAATCAGAGCCGCAGGGGCGCGCGTTCGCACGATCACTGATGGGGATGTTGCGGGAGCCATCGCTCCGAGCATGGCGGACAGCGGTATTGACCTCCTCATGGGCATTGGCGCCTCCACAGAAGCAGTCCTGGCCGCGGCGGCCATCAAAATCCTCGGCGGAGAGATTTTTGCGAGATTCGCTCCAAAAGATGACAAACAGAAAGCCGCGATTGAAAAAGCTGGCCTTGATCTAAAAAAAGTGTTTACAAGCGAGGGCTTGGCAAAAGGGAACGAGCTCACCTTCACCGCAACCGGCGTGATCGACGGTCCGCTCCTGCGCGGCGTGCAGTTTGATGATCATATCATCACGACTCATTCCATTGTCATGCGCGCCTCGTCAGGGACTGTTCGATATATTACTGCTCATCATAAAGTAAAATAATTATTTTTTTTAAATCATGTTAGATCAGAAACAGATCAATGAATTAAATAGCATCGCAAAACAGATGGTCGTCTCAGGCAAGGGTCTTCTGGCAGCAGATGAGAGTATGGGGAGCATCGAGAAAAAATTCGCCAAAATAAATATCCCATCAACAGAAGAAAATAGGCAGGTCTATCGCGATATGTTTTTTACGACACCGGGCATGGAGGAGTTTATTTCCGGCGTGATTCTGTTTGACGAAACCATTCGGCAAAATGCGGTTGACGGCACACCATTCGTGAAGCTGTTGCAAAGCAAAGGAGTTCTGCCGGGCATCAAAGTCGATCAGGGGCTCGAACCAATGACTGATTCGCCGGATGAAAAAGTAACAAAAGGATTAGATGGTTTGGCTGACCGACTCAAAGAATATGCTGCCTTGGGCGCAAAGTTTTCCAAATGGCGCGTGGAGCTCGCGGTGAGCGATGTTCTGCCTACAGACAAATGCATTCAGGAAAACAACCGCCGTCTGGCCCAGTACGCGAAGCTCTCGCAGGAAGCCGGCATTGTGCCGATGGTTGAACCAGAGGTGATGATGAATGGCGAGAATACTATGGAGCGCTGCGCAGAGGTATCGGAGCGGGTGCTCACTTCGCTTTTTGAGGAATTGGAAAAAGCGGGTGTGGCTTTAGAGGGCACGATTCTAAAAACCAATATGGCTATTCCTGGCCAGAAATCCGGGCAATCTGTTACTCCTGACCAAATCGCCGAAGCCACTCTGCGTGTTTATAACAAGACCGTCCCCAAAAATCTCCTGGGCATTGTATTTCTTTCCGGCGGACAAAGCAGTTTGGAAGCAACGGCGAATTTGAGCGCGGTGAGCAAACAAGGCAAACAGCCCTGGCCTATCAGTTTTTCATTTGGCCGCGCGCTACAGGATGATGCGCTGAAAACCTGGCTTGGCAAACCGGAAAATATGCAAGCAGGACAGAAAGCATTTTATCACCGTGCGAAAATGAACAGTATGGCCTTACTTGGTAAATATTCAGATGAAATGGAAAAAAAAGCGTAATGCGCCCCGAAGGATTAAAAACAAAAATTTTTCTCGATTCCGGGGATCCTGGAGAAACGCGTAAAGCGCTAGAGGTTCTCGGGTTTCTTGACGGGCAGACGACCAATCCGAGTTTGATCGCGAAAAACCCGGAAACCGCTGGCAAGAAATTTTCGCAGAGCGAAATTTTCGATTTTTACGAAAAGGTCGTGCAGGAAATTTTTCGCCTGATTCCCGAAGGCAGCGTGTCGATCGAGGTCTATGCTGACTCTTCGACAAGCTCAGAGGATATGTTAAAGCAGGGCCGGGATTTTTTTCTATGGCTCCCACCCTCGCCCAATAGCAACGCTGGGGGCGCGCATATCAAATATCCGACCACGGCCGAAGGGCTCCTGGCGGCCGAGCGATCCATAAAAGAAGGTTTGCGCGTGAACATGACCTTGTGTTTTACCCAGGAGCAGGCCGCGGCCGTATACGCAGCCACGCGGGGCGCGAAAAAAGGTCAGGTGTTTGTTTCGCCATTTGTGGGGCGACTCGATGATCGCGGCCAAGATGGCATGGATCTCATCGCGAATATCATGAGGATGTACGAACAAGGCGATGGCCACGTTGAGGTGCTCACCGCCAGCGTGCGGAGCGTGGGGCATATGCATCGGGCCATAGAGCTGGGCAGCGACATCATCACCGCGCCTTTGAAAGTGCTCAAAGCGTGGCATGAGGGGAAAACCGAACCCGCCTCGGAAATAGAACTAAAACACATTCCGTACGTCGAGCTCGATCCGGGCAAAGATTGGCAAGAATACAATCTGCAGCACGAGCTCACAGATAAAGGCATAGAGAAATTTACGCAGGATTGGAATTCTTTAATAACACGGACAATAACAGACAAATAAATTTCCACGGACTATGGCTGACAAAAACCCAAAACTCTCGATCGTGATCCCGGCGTACAATGAAGGAAACAGGATCCAGGATACGCTCACAGATGTTGATAAATATCTCAAAGCGCAAAAATATCCTTATGAAATCATTGTTGTGGACAATGGCAGTAACGATAACACCTGCGACGTCGTCAAAGAATATCAGGAGAAGGGCATCCAAAATGTGGTGCGGTTGTGTTTGTCCAAAAGTGTTGGCGCCAAAGGCAGCGCGGTAAAAATGGGCATCATGGATTATGCCAAAGGCGATTACGTGATATTTATGGACGCGGACAATGCCACGCCTATCTCGGAAATCGAGAAACTTTGGCCATATCTCGAGAAAGAATATGACGTGGTGATCGGCTCGCGTTATGTCTCAGCATCCAATGTCACGAGAAAACAGCCGTTTTATCGCATCTTGCTTTCTCGGCTTTCGAATATGCTCATTCAGATCATGACTGTGCCGGGAATCAAGGATACCCAGCTTGGGTTCAAGGCCTTTCGGGGACATGCGGCCAAAGATATTTTTTCCCGTGTGAGCATCCCTGGCTGGGGTTTCGACATGGAGGTACTCACAGTCGCGAGGATCCGCGGATACAAGATTAAGGAAATTGGAGTGACTTGGCGGGAACGGGGCGGCAGCCATGTCCCGTTGGCCGCGTATCTGCAGAGTTTGAGGGATTTGTTCAAGATTAAAGTTCGGGCGCTAATGGGGAAATATCGATAACAGTGAAAAGTGTAAAGTTCAAAACGAAAAATAGCAGTTTAAGGTTCAAAATTTTAGATTTTGCATTATTATTTTGCATTTTGAGCTTTCAGTTTTTCATTACGTCACCGGCCACGGCGGCGGGAGATCCGCTTTTTACACTCGACGCTGCGGATGGGGGCAAGCAATGGCATTTACAAAAAATCCAGCTTCCGC
>Ga0155136_129_pt1 | contig 8201 bp, 7 predicted proteins | sample RifCSPhighO2_01_FD_106104 | JGI IMG/M metagenome (GOLD analysis project Ga0155136, IMG submission 106104) | Candidatus Doudnabacteria bacterium RIFCSPHIGHO2_01_FULL_49_9 | reverse complement strand
TCAGTTCAACAAACGGCCGGGCTCTGACTGGGGCCAGATGCTCATCCGCTACAAGGGCTGGTTCCGCGCTGTGCATCCCTCGGTGTTCATCACTGACAAGGGGAAGAAGCGTTACACGCCCGCCCACATCCACAAGATGGGAACGTGGCGGACTTTGACCCGGTTTGTGGAATGGACGTACTCGGCCTGGCGGGATACTGACAATGGCCGACCCCTGCCGCCGCTTCCTTTCGGACCGGACATGAGCATGGCCGTGCCTGTAGACCCGCATGAGCCGATTGATTTTCGGCGGAAGAGGAAGGACGACATTCGGGAGGAGGAAATTCAGGATGATTCCATTCCGGAGGCGAGTGTTGACCATGATACCAATGTTGAAGTTATGGCGTGACGAACCGTGTTCTGTAATTCACGTTCTGTGACATGTCATGCCAATTTGAGTGAGACGTCAGTTTTCTTGTTGTAACGTTGAGAACACTGTCTCACCACCCCCAGTCAGTTGTGCTATTTTGGCAACTGACTGGGACTCTCTTTCAGGATTTTTATTAATGTCATCCCGGACTTGATCCGGGATCCAGATTTGAATTGAAATCCTGGATGAGGGTGCGATAGCAGAAGTGTGATTACGTGAATGTTTTTGTACACTCAAAATGCCTCGCGAATGTAGCTATGCTTTACGAAACGAGAGTTGCGAGGCATGCAATCATAAAAAGGAGGATTTCATAAAGTTTTGGCAAACGATTCAACCTGTGTTTTACGTATGACACGTTGTTTGCCAATAACTAGGCGGAACGAAAACATGTCTGTTTTACGACAATTACGGTGTTCCGCCTTGCATTCATGTCTTTAGCGTGACGAACGTATGGTTGTTTTACGATAAGAACCGTGTCGCGCTAGAAAAAGGTGAGACGATTGGAACGTTGTTTTACGAACGACTGCGTGTCTCACCCCCTTTTCTCAATTCTTAAACCACAATTCGAGGATTGAGATGAGGGTACGACATAAAGAGTGTTTTTACGAGGCAGTGCATGTACCCTCAAATTCCCTGCGTGGCCGTACGTGTTTTACGATAGTTGATTTGCAGGGCCGCCCTGTCATTCGACAGGGCGTGCAATCATAAGGAGGATATATACGAATTTGGCAAGCGAGCGTTAGGCTGTTATTACGATGGCGTCGGTGTTTGCCAAAAGAAGGCGGAACGAAGGCAACGATGTTTTACGATCTGGGCCATGTTCCGCCTGCAATTATGATTTAGGGCAGCGTAAATTCGAATGTTTAGCGTCGATGATAGTGCTGCTCTAACAAAAGGGGTGAGACGAGGCCAGCCATGTTTTAACGAATGGCTAGGTGTCTCACCCTTTTTATTGACTCTGTTTTGATTATGTAATATTCTCACATCATGAAACATTATTTTTGCCCAATGTGCGGCGGGGTGTCTGACCATCTCAAGGCCTGCGAAACAAATGGGTGCGCCCTCGAAGGGCATGAGCTTACCCCCTGCGACTGCACTGACGGCCAGCACTATGGCCGGGTGAAAAAAGAGCCACAACCAACGACCTAGACACCTGGGTCGTTTTTTTGTATATTTCCAAGCAAAGGAGGATCCTGCAATGAGTATGAAATCGCAAACCCTAGCCGACCGTCATCCCGCGTTCGGAGATCCTTGGCTCGCCATTAAACTCGCCTTTACAACAACCACGGGAAAGCCAGTGGAAACAATCACTGATCAGGACGATCTGCCCGTCGACATCCCAGGTTTTTTTGCAAGATTGAGCCGTTACCAAAGAGTTTTATTTGTTGATATTTATACCGCGAAGAACCTGGGCGATTTGGCCAGAGTTTTACGACTAAAAAGGGACTACCCTCATGTTGAGCCGGTTTCCGGTGAGAGCGAGGTGGGGCCTTGAGTTTGCAGGGACGCAAAGAATAAAACCCGGAGCATGTTATTACACGCTCCGGTGTTTTATTTTACAGCAAAATCATGGTATAATTTAACTAATCTTTTATGACTGAAAAAGAGCAAAAACTTTACCAGGACCGCTTAAAAAAACTTGAAAATCTCCGCGCGGCTGGGATTGATCCATTTCCGGCTAAGGGCGAGCGGTCGCATACGGTCGCTGAAGCACTAGCGGAATTTGAAAAGATAACCCCCTCTCAATCTCCCCCTCACGAGGGGGAGAAGATTGTGGTAGCTGGCCGCATCAAGGCTTTGCGCGCCCACGGCGGCCTCGTGTTTGGCAATATCGAGGACGAGTCAGGCGCGATGCAGTTCATGCTCCGGGAAGAGGACCTGGGCAAAGACAAATTTTCCCTGATCGAAAATTTCGATATCGGCGATTTTTTTGAAGGTACGGGCACGCTCATAGAGACCAAACGCGGGGAGAAAACCCTACTGCTCGCTGACTATAAAATCTTGACCAAGTCGCTCCGTGCCTTGCCGGATCAGTATCATGGACTCAAAGATGTCGAAACCCGCCTTCGCAAGCGCTATTTGGATCTGCTGGCCAATCCCGAGACGCGCGAGATGTTCCGGAAGAAATCAGTGTTTTGGCAGACGATCCGGGAGTTTCTGAGTGAGAAGGGATTTTTGGAGGTAGAAACCCCGGTCTTGGAAAACGTTCCGGGAGGAGCGGAAGCCCAACCATTCGTGACGCATTATAATGCGCTTGATCGTGATTTTTACTTGCGCATTTCTCTCGAGCTGCCGCTCAAGCGCTTGCTCGTCGGCGGTTATGAAAAAGTTTTTGAAATCGGTCGGATATTCCGCAACGAAGGAATTTCCGCTGAACATCTGCAGGATTACACGCAGATGGAGTTTTATTGGGCCTACGCTGATTACGAGGAGCTTATGGAAATGATCGAGGAGCTTTATCGCCACATCGTAAAAGATCTGTTCGGCTCGACCAAGGTTTCATCGGGCGGCGTGGAGATCGATTGGGGCGGCAAATGGAAGCGGTATGATTTTTATGAATTGTTTGAACAGCACGCCGGTCTTGATTTGCGCAAAGCAGATGTAAAGGATCTGAAATCCAAAGCTGATGATCTGAAGATAAAGTATGAAAAATTTGCAGGGCGCGGCCGACTGATCGATTTGATTTACAAAAAAACCGTACGGTCGAAACTCGTGGAACCGGGATTTCTCATTGATCCGCCGGTGGAACTGGAACCGCTCGCGAAAAGAACTGAAAAAGATCCGAACCGGGTGCAGCGCGTGCAGATCATGGCCTGGGGCACAGAGCTTGGCAAAGGATTTTCCGAACTCAATGACCCGATCGATCAGCTGGGCAGATTTGAAGAGCAGATGAAGCTTCGCGCCGCAGGAGACAAGGACGCCCAGCAGCTTGATGAGGATTTTGTGGAAGCCCTGGAATACGGCATGCCGCCCGCGGCCGGGTTTGGAATGTCCGAGAGATTCTTTGCCGTACTGATGGATAAATCAATCCGTGAAACCGTCATTTTTCCACCTATGAAGGAAGACAAGTGAAGTTATTGCTCGGCACGACGAACCCGGGAAAGATCGCGGATTACAAGAAGTTTCTAGTACATTCAAATCTGGAGATTGTGACACTCAAGGACTTGGGAATGCTGATTGACGAGCCGCTTGAGATAGGTGATACTTTTGAGGAAAACGCCCTGCAGAAAGCGAGATTTTACGCGGAAAAAACCGAGTATCCGACCCTGGGGGACGATGGCGGTCTAGAAATCGAGGCCCTAGGCGGCCGTCCTGGGGTAGAATCACGCAGATGGGTCGGTCCTCATGGCACTGACGAAGATCGCATCAATAAAGTGATTGAGCTGATGTACAGGGAGAAAAACCGCCAGGCAAGATTTCGAATCGTCATATGTGTGTATTTTCCCGTAGAAAAAGAGTCAGTCATTGTAGAAAGGTCAACTCCTGTTATGATTGCAGAAAAGCCGAGTTCGAAAATGGTTCCCAGTTTACCTTATCGCAGTGTAATGTTTTTGCCAAAATATGATAAATATTATGCTGAATTGTCGGAAAAAGAATTGGCGGAAATCGATCACCGCTCAAACGGGAGTAGAGAATTATTATTAAAGATCGAACCGTACCTCAATGCTTGATATAAAGTTCATCAGAGAAAATCGGGAGTTGGTTGAGAAAAATAATAAGACCCGCGGCGTCAAGGTTGACCTGGCCAAGCTTTTGGATTTGGATGGAAATCGACGCGAATTAATCCACGCGATTGAAGGCAAGCGTTCAGAACTAAAAAAATCGTCAAAATCAAAACCAAATCCGGATGAAATCAAGAAATTAAAGTCACTGGGCGAAGAAATAAAAGAGTCGGAAGCCGGGTTGGCGAAGATCGAATCTGAATTTTCAGAGTTTATGGGCCGCATTCCCAACCTCACGCACCCTGACTCGCCTGTGGGCGGCGAGGAGGATTTTAAAGTTCTCTCCGAGCATGGAACGGCGCCGCATTTTGATTTTCAGCCAAAAACCCATGATCAGATTGGCGCAGATTTGGATCTCCTTGATTTTGAACGCGGCGCCAAGGTTGCCGAGAGCAAATTTTATTTCGCCAAAAACGATCTGGTGCGAATGAATCAGGCGCTCCTGAACTACGGGATTGACATCGTCACGGCGCACGGTTATACGCTCATGGAAACGCCTGATGTGGCCAAAAGCGAAATCATGACCGGGGTTGGATTTACCCCCCGAGGACCGGAGAAACAAATTTATTCTATTGAAGATACTGATCTGAGTTTAATCGCTACCGCAGAGATCACGGTCGGCGGTTACCATGCGGACGAGGTCTTGGACCTGTCCAAAGGCCCGTTGAAATACGTCGCGCTTTCACACTGTTTCCGCGTTGAAGGCGGCGCGTACGGCAAAGAAAATAAAGGCCTGTACCGGGTTCACCAGTTCACCAAACTTGAAATGTTCGTGTTTTGCAAACCGGAAGAAAGTGAGACCATGCATCAGGAGCTCCTCGGCATTGAGAAGGAGATCTGTGACGGCCTAGAGATTCCCTATAGGGTGATCGATATCGCGACCGGGGAACTGGGTGGCCCGGCATACCGCAAATACGATCTCGAGGCGTGGATGGTCATGAAAGGCGAGCGCGGCGGCTATGGGGAGATAACAAGCACTAGCAACTGCACGGATTATCAGGCGCGACGATTGAATATCAGATACAAGAAGCCGGACGGGACTAATGCATTTGCGCATACCCTCAATGGTACGGCCATAGTTTTAACGCGTTTTCCGGTGGCTATCCTTGAAAATTTTCAGCAACAGGACGGCTCCATTAAGATCCCCAAAGTTTTGCGGAAATACATGGGCAAGGATGAAATCCGATGATTGAAAAACAAGTCGTGGTTGCAGGGCAACTCGTGAATTATTTGACGAATGATCTCCAAGATCCAGCCGCGCCAACGGTTGTTTTTTTGCATGGCTGGGGAGCGAGCGGGAAAATCTGGCAGGGTATTATGGAGAAACTGGAAAAAATTTATTGTTATGCCTTAGATCTGCCTGGATTCGGCAAATCGGAACTGCCAAAGAAAGCTTTTACAGTGGCGGATTATGCGGAGTTAGTTAGAGAATTTATCGGGAAACTCGGATTGAAGAATGTTGCGCTCGTGGGTCATTCCTTTGGAGGCAGGGTTGCCATAAAATCGACGATCGCACATAATGTGGCGATACAGAGATTGGTACTAGTCGCAGCGGCGGGCTTTCGTGATAATTCGGCCTTGAGGTCAACGAAAATCGCGCTCGCTAAAATAGCCAAACCCTTTGTGCCTGCAAGTATGCGAAAAAACCTTGCCAAAATGTTTGGTGCCGGAGATTATGCGGAAAGCGGAGAAATGAAGCAAACTTTTTTGAATATAATAAATGAGGATTTGACTGAAGGTATAAAAAACATTTCAGTTCCAACTTTGATTATCTGGGGTGAGAATGACAAGGAAACTCCAGTCGAATTCGGCGCGCGTATGCATTCCTATATTCCAAATTCCACATTCTCTATTCTTCCAGGTGCCGGGCATTATAGTTTTTTGGATAAGCCAGAGGGGTTCACCCGAGTCCTTCAGGACTTTATAGAAGAATAGCCATGTTTAGGATCATCAAATATCATCTCTACCTTCTCCAGCTTGAGAACTATAACCTCGGCCGGTATTGGCGTGTGGCGCCAAAGAAAATATTCTTGCGCGATAAAATGCGGCAGAAGATTGTCTGGACTCCCAAACTCTCTGGGGTATTCACGCTGGCTATCATCCTCCAAATAGCCGTGGCATACTTTGCTGTTCGACCCCTGGCAAATGATGAGGTATATTTGGGATTTTTCCCGGCGACATTTATGTTTTTATTTTTGTTTCTTAGTTTTTTTCATTTTGTGTTTTTGACCCTCGCAGTTCTGGCGGTTTGGCCGTTTGATTATATGGTAAAAAGTTATCTGGTCAATAAAGCGAGGACCAAGATGAAACAACTAACCCACGATCGTGGGTTAGTTGTAATCGGGATCACTGGTTCGTACGGCAAAACCACAATGAAAGAGGCGCTGGCCGCGATTCTTTCCATAAAATTCAAGATAGTGAAAACCCCAGAGAGCGTGAATACACCAGTCGGCATTTCGCGGCTCATCCTGTCTCAGCTGACAGTTGAGACAGAGATATTCATAGTGGAAATGGGAGCGTATCAGAGAGGAGATATCCGAGCCCTTTGCGAGATAGCGAAGCCTGACATCGCGGTTTTGACTGGGATCAACGAAGCGCATCTCGAGCGGTTCAGGAGCATAGAAAACACTATCAAAGGCAAATTTGAAATCGTGGAAAACGCTCGAGTCGGTGGATTGGTTGTGCTAAACGGCGATGATGCACGGGTGAAGGAGAATTATCAAAAGTTTACAGATCAGAGACGAGTAGAGCTCTATAACGCCGCCAGTTCAAAATATCAGGATTTAACTGTCCCACTGCTTGGCGATTATATTTGGGGCATAATAAATGCTTGTGGTATAATTGCATCGGAATTGCGCTTATCAGAAGAAGAAATCAGACGCGGTATAATAAATCTCAAACCTATTCCTCATCGTTTGCAATTGATAGAAAACCGCAGCGCGGGGATCACGGTGATCGACGACAGCTATAACGGCAATCCGGATGGGGCAAGGGAAGCGATCAAGGCTCTCGCCAAATTCGAGGGCCGGCGCAAGATTTATATCACTCCGGGACTCGTGGAGATGGGAGAGCGATCACGTGAAGTACATAAAGAAATCGGCAGAGAGCTCGCAGGCGTGGCAGATATCGTGATCCTCATTCGCAATTCCGTAACGCCACTCATCGCCGTAGAGCTTGATCCGCATAAAGTAATCTACTTTGATTCCGCGACTCTGGCGCACAATTCACTGCAAAATATTTTAAAGCATGGAGATGTGGTAATGTTTCAAAACGACTGGCCTGATAATTATTTATAAACATGACTATTGGCGTATTTTTCGGAAGCCGCAGTCCCGAGCACGATATTTCCATCGTTACGGGACAGCTCATAATTTCGGGTTTAAAAGGCCTGGGTTACCCAGTCATGCCGATTTATATATCCAAAAAAGGCGAGTGGCTCATTGGAGATAATCTCGGCACTATAAAAAAATTTACAGCTGGCGATTTCGATACAGAAAAATTCAAAAAATATTATCTGGACCTGGAAAAATCGCAGGGCAAATTAGTATTCCGCAAAAAAGGCCTCACCGGTAAAGAAATCGTCATTGATCTGGCATTTCCGGCTTTTCATGGCGCGAACGGGGAGGATGGGACCTTTCAAGGTCTTCTTGAAATGTTCAATGTTCCTTATGTTGGTTGCGACGTGACCAGTTCCGCGATTACGATGGATAAAATTTTGACTAAGCAGATTTGCGAACAGCAAAACATTCCCACCGCAAAGTTTGTGTATTTCGCCATCAAAGAATGGAACAAAAGCAGGATACAGCTACTCGAGAATATAAGAGAACAATTAGGATATCCTGTTTTTGTTAAGCCGGCTCGTTTGGGTTCATCTATCGGAATTATTAAAGCAAAGATCGATAGAGAGCTGGAAGAAGCCATAGAAGTTGCTTTGCATTATGGTGAAAGGGTATTGATTGAAGCGGCGGTTGAAAATTTGATGGATCTCACCGTGTCGGTCATCGGACAAGATGAGCCGATTCCGTCTCTAATCCAGGAATCAGTATTTGGTGATGAGTTATTTTCCTATG
>Ga0155136_111_pt1 | contig 8209 bp, 11 predicted proteins | sample RifCSPhighO2_01_FD_106104 | JGI IMG/M metagenome (GOLD analysis project Ga0155136, IMG submission 106104) | Candidatus Doudnabacteria bacterium RIFCSPHIGHO2_01_FULL_49_9 | reverse complement strand
TAAAATTAAATACAGCGAATCACCCATTATCCTAAATTTTCCATACCGATTCGTTTGCGATAATTCCTTTGGAGGCAGATAAAATTTACGATTACGCAGGTACATAAATAACCTAGAGCGAAAATAAAGAATATGTATGCATTCTTGGGCTTTATTTTTTTAGTATCCTCGGTAGCGGGTAGGAAGGTTTGTTTGTTTTTATCGGGAACTAAATTTCAAATTATGCTTGTTGCAAGAGTCCCTCAACCTTAACTGAAAAATCATTTGCCTTGCCAAAAACATTTTTTTTGGCGTCCAAAACCTCTACACCTGCTACCCGCCCTTCGGCATCGTAATCAATGGCAATATCATCAGTCACCCGCTTGGTGGTCACGGTAGTGTCACTGAATTCAAAATAGACAATGTCGCTTGCTCGGTCGTATTTTATCTTCATAAATTTTAGGTTAATTAAAATAAAAAACGTAAACAGTAATAACGACCACTCTTCCCTGTTCAATCACAAAAACCGGATTAACCTGTTTGGTTGAGTAATGCTTCTTATTCCAGTCCTTATTATAAGGAAAATCCAGCTTTGCTTCAAATCTGCCTTCCTTGGCCTCCTGCCACTGGCTCTGTTGAATCGTTTTAATAATATCGCCCTCATCCGCGCCTCGTTTCCTCATGCTATCCTTGGCATGACTCGAAAACATGATTGGCAAATTATTGTGTCTGTTTTGCATTATTAAATTCTAAGTTTAGCGGGGGCTGATGCAAATAGTCGCTCCTTACGGGGTCAGGCCCTTTTGGTATCCCCGGTAGGAATCGAACCTACATATCCGGCTTAGAAGGCCAGTGTTCTATCCATTGAACTACGGGGACGTATGGGAATTCTAGCATTTTTTCACTGGTCTGGGTATAATCAAATCAATGCAGTCACGAGAATCAAAAGACCGTCTCGACCCGACCATATTGGTGATTTTCGGGGCGACCGGAGAGCTCTCGCGCGAGCGACTCATCCCCGCGATTTTTCGCCTGTTCGAGCGAAAACTCCTGCCGAAAAAATTTCAGATCGTCGGGTTCGCGCGCAGTGTTTTCTCCCACGAAGAATTCAGAAAGAAAGTGAAACCCGCGCACGGCTCCGGAGAGTGGGACAAATTTGCCAAAGAAATCTTTTACACGCCCGGCAATTTCACTAGTGAAGCGGATTTTGTCTCGCTCGTAAAATTTCTCGACAAGCTCGAAACCAAAGGGCACTCTTGCGCCAATCGCCTGTTTTATTTCGCCACGCTCCCCTCTCACTACCACACGATTTCTCATGCGCTTGAGAAATCAGGCCTGCTTCGGGGCTGCTCCCTCCATAAACGGCAAACCCGGGTCGTCCTCGAAAAACCATTCGGCGCTGATCTTGGATCCGCGCGGAAACTGGACAACACCCTGTCAAAATATTTCGCCGAAGAACAAATCTACCGCATTGATCATTATCTCGGCAAGGAGACAGTGCAGAACCTGCTCACTGTGCGGTTCGCCAACAGCATTTTCGAGCCGGTCTGGAATCGCGAATACATAGACCATGTGCAGATTTCCTCCATGCAGGAGACCGGCATCGGCAACCGCGGCGCGTTCTATGAACAAACCGGCGCGATTCGCGATATCATTCAAAACCACCTCATGCAGCTACTGGCCTTGATCTGCATGGAACGGCCGAATGACCTCTCGTCCGGGGCGATTCGGGATGAGAGAAATAAAATCATCAAAGCTATTCGCAAACCCACAAAAGCAGAGCTGGCCAAAACTCTAGTAGCCGGCCAATACCTTGGCTACCGGAAAGAAGCCAATGTCGCTCCCTATTCCAGAGTGGAGACGTTTGCGACAATGAAACTGTTTGTCGATAATCAGCGCTGGCGGGGTGTGCCTTTTTATCTACGCACCGGCAAATTTATCCGCCAAAAACTCACCCGGATCTCGGTCCATTTCAAGCGGCCCGTTCCCAACCTGTTTTCAGACCAACCGATCCTGCCCAATGTCTTGATTTTTGAGATTCAGCCGAACGAAGGCCTGTTCCTGGACCTGACCGCGAAATTTCCGGGATTTGGCGTGAAGCTTCACCCGGTGACCATGGAGCTCGGCTATCATTCTGCTTTCCACGGCGAATTTCCCGAGGCCTATGAACGGCTCCTGCTCGATTTCATACAAGGCGACCAGCGGCTGTTCGCCAGAAGCGATGAAATCGAAAATTCCTGGAAATATATCGATGAGTTGGAGAAATTTATAGCAAGCAAACGTCCCAAATTGGAAACCTACAAACCAGGGACCTGGGGACCTAACTCAGCAGATAAAATTATGGCCAGGGATGGCCGGGGTTGGTATAATTAGCCACATGACTATCGGAATCCTCGGCCTCGGCCGAATGGGCGCGCAGATCGCCAGGCGCCTACATAAAAATAAGTTTAATGTCATTGCCTGGAACAGGAGCGAGGGGCCGCGCGAGGAATTCGCCAAATTTGGCGGCAAGACAGCCGAAACGCCCGAAGAAATAATTGCAAAATTGTCCGCCTTAGGCGGACCAAAAATAATCTGGCTGATGCTGCCCTCGGGAGAAACCACGGGAGAATTCATTGAAAAACTCTACCCCTCCTTGCAAAAAAACGATATTGTGATCGACGGGGGCAATTCGTTTTATCGCGATTCGCAAAAACGCGCAGCAAAACTTGCCGAACGCGGGGTTCACTATTTTGACAGCGGCACCTCGGGCGGCGTGTGGGGGCAGCAAAACGGATTTTCGCTGATGGTCGGAGGTCCCGAAGAGATCTGGCCGCAGGTGGAGCCGATTTTCAAAGCGCTTGCGGCAGGCAATGGAGAGAATTACGGCCTCGTCGGACCGAATGGCGCGGGGCATTTCGTGAAGATGGTTCACAATGCCATTGAATACGGCATGATGGAAGCCATAGCCGAGGGCTTTGGCATTCTCAAGGCCTCAGAATTCAAAGATCTTGATTTTTCACAGGTCGCGCACATCTGGAGCAAGGGCTCTGTGGTATCCTCCTGGCTCGTGGATCTGGCCAAAAATATTTTCGATACTGAGGACCTCGATAAAGTCATGGGCTACATCGCCCACACCGGCGAGGGCAAATGGACTATTGAAGAGGCAAAAAAACTGGGCGTGGCAGTCCCAGTCATGGAGAACTCATTCCAAGTCCGCGTGGAGTCAGAAAAACCGGAGAATCAAGAACTTTTCTCAAACAAAATCGTGGCCCTGCTGCGCAAGCAATTCGGGGGGCATGAAGTGAAGTATAAAGATTGAAAAAACCCGCCTTATCGGCGGGTTTTTCATCTAGATTTATTTTCCAAGCTTGATTCTTCAAAAACTGCGCGTTGATCTTCATTGGCTTTTTCGGCGACTTTCCGGAATACTTTTTCTTTTTCCTGGGGTGAGGATTTGTGAAAAAAATCGGAAAAGCTATCGGAACTGTTTTTCTTGTCCCTGTTTCTATTTATAAAAGAATTTATAAAACTTGGAAATTTCATATAAGTTTCTCTAATTCTCCTTGATTATAGCTTACCCCCAAATAGTCGTCAATTGTGCGACCGTCTGGCTTAATTTCAATCAATTCTTCAACGATATTTTTCTCAAAATCTTTTTTCACTAAAAATATCGCGACCTCGTCCCCATATTCCTTCCGCACTTTGTTCACGGTTTCTCTTGAGTTCAAAAACTGCTCAATGAATGCTGATTTTGGAATATTTCGACCTTCTTTCTTCTCTCTGACGACAGTAAATTTCCAGGCCACCTCCGGTTTTTGATACAAATAAAATATAAATACAATCCTGTGTTTATCCAAAGAACGGTTTATATTATTAATCGCCTTATCATAATTGGAAAAAGTTCCATCCAAAATAAAATGCTGACCGCGATGCAACACCAAGTCGTGCATTTTTTCAACAATCAAAGAAGCGGCTCCGTGGTACAAATCTGAATTAGTTCCGTTATATCCCGGTATCTTTCCCCGCACGTCATCTGGGTCAATTCACACAACGCGCCTTTCCTTATTTTTTTTTAAAACTTCGATTAGGTTCTTTGAATATTCTGTCTTTCCAGCGCCTGGGGAACCGGCCATAAATACAGAGATGGGAAAGCGACTAGGGGCATAAGCATCGGGGTCTGTCAGCTCCCTGGCAATCCGGACCTTGTTATGTTTAGCAAACTCTATAGCTGCTTTTTTAACCTCTTTGTCAGTCATGATTCATTTTATCACGGAAGTACAAAAACCGCCCGGACATTAAAGGGATTAATTGGTTACTGTACAATTCGGTAGAATTGTACAGCGCCAAAAACCCGCCGATGAGGCGGGTTTTATGATTTCTCTTCTGGAGCAGGAATGACAGATATTTTTATTTCCAGAGGATCGCGCGGCAGGGGGAGCCGTCGGAGGCGACGATTCGAAGCGGAAGAGCGGCAAGGTTGTATTTTCCTGGTTTAATTTTAGATAAATCCAGACCCTCCACAATCACAATCCCAGCTCCAAGTAGAATCTTGTGCACTGGATGTCCCGGCGAACTTTTGGCTTCAATGCCGAGCCAGTCAATGCCCAAAAGGGCAATTTTTTTGCGGGCGAGGTATTTGGCGCCATCGAGCGACAGAGAAACATAATTCGAAGTGAATTTGCCTCGTTTATAGAGCGAGGAATTGCGGGTTTTAATAAGGATGCGCTCGCCAGGGCGGATGTTGAATTTCGAGAGATGGGAAGATCCAATTAACCCCCTCTTAATCTCCCCCTCACGAGGGGGAGAAACAGGAAGCGAGATGACTCTACATGGGCCGATCAATTTCGACAGGTCGATTCGATCAACGCCGGGTTTATCGAACAAAAAATGCTTGGGCGCGTCAATGTGCGTGCCCGTGTGGGTGGACATGACGAGGCGCGAAGTGATGCCACTCCCGCGGTTTTCCTCGCGCGAAAATCTGACATCTCCCGGCCAGGAAATGGTTTTGCTGTTGAGCGGTAAACTAATGTCGAAAAATTTCATTATTCAAGTACCCCTTCTAGATAATATCTTAGCACCCCGACAGCCAAGATACCCAATATGAGAAGCACAAACACGTGGCTTGCTTTGTCGCGCCGATGCTCGTGGGAAATCTCGGGAATTAGGTCAGCTGCGGCAATATAAATAAATATCCCGGCCGTGATTGCGAGCAGATAAGGCAACCGCGGCTCGATATAGTCACGTGCAAAAAACGCAATTACCGCGCCAGCAATATTCGAAAGCGAAGAAAAAATGTTAATCCACAGTACTTTCATTCTCCCCCAGCCATGGTGAAGCATCACGGAAAAATCACTGATTTCCTGCGGAAGTTCGTGGGCCGCGACCGCAAGAGAAGTGACAATACCAAGAGGAATACTAGTTAAGAACGCCGAGGTTATCACTACCCCATCGATAAAGTTATGAAACGTATCACCGATCATCAAGAGATTCGGCGTCGCGTGATGATGAAGCTCTTCATCATCAATATGGTGATGTGGATGGAATTTGAGGATCAAGCTCTCCAGCACGAAAAAACCGACCATACCCGCGAGGGCGGCCATGAGCAGATTCTCAGTCATGCCCGTCCCAAGCTCTAGAGCCTCTGGAAGAAGGTCCAAAAACGCGGTGGCCAGCAGGGCGCCCACGGCGAATGACACAAAATGCACAGAAAACCGCCTCACCCATGATGCGCTGAAAAGCAAACCAATGCCCCCCGCAAGCGACAATAGACCAGAGATCAGACATCCTAAAATAATCCACAAAAGCAATGGCATATATTATTTTCCTTTCTTAAGTCAAGAAGCTCGGGCTTTTTGCAAAAATAAACTTAATAATAATTTTGGCGGCTCTTCCGAGGTTTTCAGGCGCAGGTCCAAAGCGCGCAGATCAGCCATCATAGCCGCAAGTTTCTCAACGCTGAATTTGCGGGCGAGCTTCTGATTGATCCACACCCGTCCTTCTTTCCAGCCCAACGCGTGCGCGATTTTCGCGGGGGTCTCGCGTTCGAGATCTTTCACGAGCAGGAGAGAACGGATCTGCATCGCGAGAGCCCCGATGATCTGGATGCTCTGGGATTTCAGGTCTGCCGCGGGTCCAGGGCCAATCAAAATTTCCAAATATCGCTGGGCTTCCGCAGCCCGGCCTTCGGCAAAGAGATTCGTAAGCGCGAACACATTTTGGGAAACATTGGGGCGGACGATGGCGAGGACGTCGGCGAGGGATATAACCCCCACTAACTCTCCCCCTTGGTAAGGGGGAGACGAAGAGGGGGTGTGATACAACATCAACTTCTCCAACTCGTTCGCCACCTGCCAGAGGTCATATAAATTTTCTTCCACGGCCTCGGGAGACGTGAGTCGCACGAATTCCCGCAAAGCAAGGGGCTCAATCTTAAATCCCGTATAAACAAGATAATTTTCTACCCATTTCTCGAGTGCGGGACCCGTAGGAATATCAAACTGCCTCATCTCTGCGGATTTTTGCAATGCCTTGAAAAATTTCAGGCGTTTGTCGAATCGGTCTGTTTGTTCGAAGACCAGTCCTGCGGCAGACGGATTTTTTATGACATTTGATAGATACTCCTCGCTCTTCGGAAAATCCTTAATCCGCCCGAGAAAATTTTTCAAAAACACCAGTTTGTCCTGCGAGAACAAACCCTGGCTTTGCAGGACTTCTGTCAAGCGGGTTTTCAGATCAATATCAGAGAAATCCCCTATTTCAATCTCCTCCACCATGCCGGGAAAGTTCTGCTTCAAGTTTTTCAATTCCCGCGAGAGAGTAAATGTGTCAGAACCGTAGTAGAAGTAGATCATACAAATTTAAAATTGAAAAATCAAAATGGAAAATGACAGTGTAAAATTTTAAAATTTTTAATTGTCATTTTGATCTTTGCACTTTACACTTTGCATTATTAAAACAGAGTACCGCCTTTATTCTTACGGACGCTAATTTTCCCATTAATCGCTTTATTGAGATCAGACACCCGCACCTTCCATTCCTTGCCGATCTTGAACGCAGGCAGAAGGCCTTTTTTGCACCACTCCCAGATGGTTTTCTCGCTCACCACAAAAAACTTGGCCAATTCAGCAACACCGTAAATTTTGTCCTTTTCGGGCATAACAATTGAATTATACCCTTTTTATTGCTACAATTCTACCACTTGCGCCCTCGTGGTGAAATGGATATCACAACAGGCTTCGAACCTGTAAGTGGGGGTTCGATTCCCTCCGAGGGCATACAGGTCGCTAGCTCCCTCCTTCGCTAAAGCTACGGAGGGCGAGATGTGCAATAACAAGCTTATGCGAGTTCACGGTCTTGCCCTGCGAAGTCTTGACGTAGCAGGGGTCGCTAGCTCAATTGGCAGAGCATCGGACTCTTAATCCGCAGGTTCTGGGTTCGATTCCCAGGCGACCCATTCAAAAAATCTCCTCAATGTGAGGAGATTTTTTGTTTTGTATTCTACTCCGCGAACGGGTTTTCGCGGCCAGTGGCCACTGTGGTCGAGGCCGTGGTCGTGGAGAAAGTCAGGTCATAGTCGGCAAGCTCGTAGGCGCGGTTATTCTCCAGCCATCTGGTGATTTTTTGGTACTCGGCAAGATCAAGCTTCACGGCCACGGGCTTTTCAATCTGCTCGGGTGTGCTTGTCTCCACGTCCGCGTAAAATGCCTGGTACAGAACCATGCCCTCCAGACCCACGGCGAGCGCCAAAATCACAACCAAGAGTTGCGGAAGATTGGGATGGAATCGGATCTTTGGAATCTTCATGGCGATTTTTGACTGATGAAAAACAAACCATTGAATAAACCATCCGCGAGACCGGTTTTGCGCACCGACTCGTCATCAAGCTGGATGGTTTCCGCGCGGAACGCGAGATCGCGCACCTCGATGACATAGGGCGAGTTCTCCAGATACATCAGAAAATCCATGAAATCCCGGTACTCACCTCTCAATGTCAGCGCGAACGGTATCTCATCGATATTTTTGAGCTTGGCCGCGCGAACCTTCGCCGCTGGCTTGGCCGCCCCACGGCGCGCGCCCTCGGTGTCCTGCGCGTCCGTGAGCTTCAATGTCGCGCCAGCCACCTCGGCGCGACCGACCGCGCTCTCCAATGTCTCCACCAGGGCTACGGCCTCCTCGCGCGCCGGGAACAGTCCCAGAACCTCGTCTAGGGAATCCCTGATGAGGACCAGTTTCTTTTCCGCTGACTGGT
>Ga0155136_161_pt2 | contig 8454 bp, 12 predicted proteins | sample RifCSPhighO2_01_FD_106104 | JGI IMG/M metagenome (GOLD analysis project Ga0155136, IMG submission 106104) | Candidatus Doudnabacteria bacterium RIFCSPHIGHO2_01_FULL_49_9 | reverse complement strand
TCGCCTTCGCTCCTCAACAAAAAAGAGACTATCTTTGATAGTCTCGCGAATTACGCCTTCGTCCGCTTGCAAGAACACCCCGGCAGGCCGACGCAGTCATCGTCGTGGATGACCGTTCCCTTCGGTATGGATGGTGACAGATTGCGCCTGGCCATGCGAACGAGCCGCATTAGGAAGCCCGGGTGGTGATGGCCGACGAAGACGATGTCCGAATGGTGCTTGAAGTATTCCTCCTTGAACTTCTCGCACCCGATGACGTACTTCTGCTTGTCTTCCTCGGAGAGCTCGCCCCAGCTACGCGGGAATGGCGGGCTCTTGGGAAGCGTGGGAAAGTCGGGGTGAGCTTTGATGTATTCCTTGCGAAACTTCTCACTTTTTGCAAGGTGCTCATCCTTCTCTTCCTGGCTAGCCTTGTACCAATCACCGGCGAACATGGGTTCGTCCGGGACCGGCCTGTCGGGGTCCAGATCATCGACATCCATGGCGTCGTAGAGGATGGACTCGTTTCCGCCCGTGTCCCGCATGATTACGCCCGGACTCTTTCCATCTCCAGGCTGGGCGAACCAGTTGAGGTCCGCGTCGCGCTGGATGGTGGCAAGCGCCATGGCCTCGCTCTCGTCGAGCTCCTCGGCCGTGAAGTCCTTGAACCAACAGCCGTAGCTCGTCTTCCCGCAATGGGGCATGCTGCCCTCGCAACAGGTCGACTGGTAGCAGCAACACTCGCGGTTGGGATGTGTTCTTCCGCAGGCATGTATCGGTATTTCGGCCATGTTTTCACCACCATGGGTCCATCGCTCTCTGTCTCTCCATCTCGGCCGGAACCTGCGCCACCCTTTCCGCGCGGGCCTTCCGCGCATTCGGATTGGACAGAAGCCGGACTTCGACTTTGACCTTTGATTCCTTCAGTCTTTGAGTTAGGTCTTTCATGATAATCATCCTCGTTTTTGAGACGAGCGCGTTAGGGACCGAGTTCAAATCCGCAATGCGCTCGCCTCAATATGATTTTTAACGTACACCTATTTTGTACACCCTAATGGGACACGGGGTCAATCTAATGATGAACACGCGCTTACCTCTCCTAAGTTCTGTCCTTTGGCCCTGCGGGCTCTGCCCGGCCTATCCCCTGTCACCACTTTTCACGGCCGTGAAAAGTGGTGACAGGGGATTACAGCTCTCTCACAGAGCCAGTCTTAGTAACTTCAAGAATATCCACATAATCCAATAAATCCAAATCTTTTAAATCATCCATAAACTCTCTTGGCAACCTTATTTTCCCAGACCAAACGCTTTGCTGGAGCTTTTTGAACCCGATCTCCGTAAGAGCCCGCCTAAGCCAATCCCTCTTTCTGCGGTATTTCTCTGGAACATCAAAAATAACTATTTTTAGAGTTTTATCCCCCTCTTTCTCATAGCTCAAAGAAGGCATGCTGGTAGAAATCTTTTTCTTCCCTAAAGCAGTTGCAATCCATCCGCTCTTCCCCTCTTCGATAAGACCAGCTTGCTTAAGCTTGCTAAGCATAGATTTAAAATTACGCCGCTCGCGGCTAAATTCACCGCCGGAACCGGATAAAAAATCGTGGTTCTTTTCAAAATTCATATTCAATTTGTGATATGAAACGCCATAACCGGACTCCAAGAACGCCCCGAGAAGAGCCAAACTGGTAACGGCGCCCTCGGCAAGGATTTCTAGAATTTTATTTGTTATGTTAATTCCTTTCTTCATCGTTATTCAATTCAACTTCCATAGTATCACAACCATCACCACTTTTCACGGCCGTGAAAAGTGGTGATGGTTGGTCATTGGCTAATATTTCTAGCGCGGGCTCAAGTGAACGAAGATTCATTTGGGCCGAGCGAAGAGATATGAGATTTTGTCAAAATCTCATATACTAACTTTATATGCCTGAACTAGCATTCAATAAAAGGGTCCATTTCGACTACGAGATCCTCGAGAAGTTTGAGGCCGGCATCGAGCTCCAGGGCTTTGAGGTTAAAGCCATACGCGCCGGGCGTCTTAATCTTGGCGGAAGCTATGCGGTAATCCGCCCCTACTCCGCCAAGGCTACGAAGGGCACGGGAAATGAAGCCTGGCTGATAAACGCTGATCTGCCGCCTTATCAGGCGATGAATACCCCCGAAGGATATGATTCTAAGCGCAATCGCAGGCTTCTTTTGAAGAAAGACGAAATCCGCGAGATCATAGGCCGGATAAAGGAATCTAAGTTGACAATCGTACCAATTAGTGCCTATACTAAGGGCGCCCTTATCAAGCTCTCCATCGGGCTCGCCCGGCCGAAGAAAAAGGCCGACAAGCGCGAATCGATAAAAAAACGTGAAACCGAGAGAGAGATGAGGCGTTTTATAAAGTAGCGGTGCTCTCCGTCCGCGTTAGTCTGCGTACGGTCTGCATCAGTCCGCGATTGTTACGAAGTAACAATAATGGGGATGCAAGTTTCGACGAATGATCTTTTCTAAGATATGCAGGCCGAGCCGGATAACTCGCAAAACTTTCCAAAACGATAACTGCTAAAAACAGTTTCACTTTCGCTCCTCGCGCTTTAGCTTACGCTTAAGCCTTTGAGCCATCGACCCGCGATGCCTAATGGCGACCAGTCGGTGTAATAAATTAGGCTCGCTTGATGAGGAGTCGCTTCGTCCAACATCAGGCTAACTCGAAACGAAGCAAAGCATTTCCGTAAGGAAAACTAAGCCTGTAGATTGTCTTAGGTCAGCCATTCGGACGTCGGTTCATTACCGGCCATCTCCACCTCGTAAAATAATAAAAACACCATGATTAATTTCATGGTGTTTTTATTATCACGAGGCTTCGCCGAGGGGATTACGAGGTAGGCTCGTGGTAAAATTACAAAGTAATTTTATTTTACGAGCCACTAAACCTTGAGAACAAAACTCGCAAAAGCGAGTTTTGTTCGTTTCCATTAGCTATACCCGAGTTTGCCAAAATTCTTGACGCGATAACTATTTTAAGTTATACCTCAATTAGGTTTGCGGATCGCAAGCCAGAAGGAATCTCTGTGCCAAGACAACAGCGAAGACGGAAGGCCTGGACTACGAAAGAAATTCTCGAGATGTGGCCTCAAGCCGCAGGAGAACTCCGAGGATTCCAACATGCCCTTGAGGGGAACTCAGGGCTGACTGCCGCTCAGCTGGGGATGGCTCTCCAGCTTGCAGACGCAGAATTCCAGAGGATGAAAGCGGGCGCTCGTTAAAAAGCTGTCCGCTATCAGCTCATGCACCTTTCCCTATCAACCCATACATACAGGCAACATGGCCCGCCTGAACAAAGTGGCCTCCTTTTTCTTTATAAGATACCCGCTAAATATTGTATAAATTTTAAAATAAGTTTCCCGAGCGGCCCTAGTTGACTAGTACAACCAAACTCACCCCTTGGCCGTGTGGGCCTCGTCCATGGTCATATAGTTGTCGACACGGGTATCGGCGAAAAAGACTATCGCCCACCGCGCGACGTCGCGATTATAGAGATCGTTCGAGCTTTGGACGACATCGTGCCAGGCGGGCGTAAAATCAGTCGACGTTATATCGGAAAAGCCAAGCGCTGGCATAAACAGTATGGTACCGTCGACACGATCAACTTCTTTGAGCGTCGCATCGTTTCTGCCGATCCTAAGTCCCGGCGCGCTCTCAGCTAAAGCCAGAGTGCACTGTCCACGGTCATAATGGGCCCGGGCCAAAAAATTACCTTTGCCCGCGATGTCGTATTTTAAAAACCTCAGATAGAAAAACGGGTGCGTGTCTTTGCGGAAAAATTTGCCGTATATCCCCGGATATTTATTATCAAACTCTTTCATCGTTTCACCAAGCGCGTTCTCGGCTAGGGCATATATCTTCCGTGCGGAGTCGAAAAACTTTTTGACCGCCGGGATGCTGTCGCTTTCGGGAATCTTTACCAGCAGATCCTCGGCGTAAAGGTTGTAATGGAAATACTCTTTGTTGTCACCGTCGCCCACGGCTTTGCTTTTGCGGACATAACCGATATTACTGCCATGGTTCTTTGGGTCGAGCTTAAAATAGAATTTGTCTTTAGTCTCTTGCGGAATCTTCAAAAACTCCATAAAGTCGGCCGCCGCACCGTCCAAATCGGCTTTTGACATGCCGAATGGCAGAACAGCATAGTTCTTTTGTTTAACCTCGTTGAGTATCTGGTCGAATGACAAGTTTTTCATCGCTATTAATGATAGCAAATCCCCCGGCTCCATAAAATACGCGGCAAGAATGCTAGAATTGAGCCATGAAACACCAAATCCGCCACCTCAAGAGACGCGACAGGAAGCTCGCGAAGGTTATCGAGAAGATCAACCTGGAGCCACTTATGAAAACCAACAACCATTTCCGACACTTAGTCGAGTCTATTATCAGTCAACAACTCTCGGTGAAAGCCGCGGACACTATAACCACCCGATTTATAAAATTGTTCGCCAAGAAAAAAATAGCGAAATTCCCAACGCCCAAAGACATATTGAAAACCAGGAAAAACGTTTTGAGATCCGCCGGCATTTCGGGGCAAAAAGCATCTTATATCAGAAATATCGCCCGGGCCAAAATTGATTTCAAGAAAATAAAACAGATGGGTGATGAGGAAGTGATAGTCGAACTCACAAAGATAAAGGGCATTGGAAGATGGACGGCCGAAATGTTCTTGATGTTCTCGCTCCAACGCGATGATGTCTTTTCTTGCGGCGACCTCGGCCTCTTGAACGGCATGAAGAAAGTTTACGGCCTGCGAAAACATCCGAGCCGAAGACAAGTCGAAAAAATTACCGCGAAGTGGAAGCCATATCGCACGCTCGCCGCCAGATATCTGTGGGCAAGTTTGGATAACAATGGGTAGGCCTGGCCGATTAGAGGCTGCGAAATGGTATAATTAGACTCAAATAAAGGTCGTAAATTCACTTTCTCGAATTTCCGAAGGAATTTCGGAAAGATAAAACAACATGGAAGACAAAAAACACGTATACACCATAATTGGCCTGCTAGTTGTAGTGATCGTGCTCTTGGTAATGATCCTTAATAAGATTAATACCCCGGCCGCGGATTTGGTAAGCGACGCCGGCGCCAACGTCATGACCTGCAAAGAGAACATTGACGGCTGGAATAAGAAATACAGTTCTAAGGGCCCTGCACTTACCGATTCACAGAGGAACGAACTAAGCGCGATCCTTGCGGATTGCACCAGTAAGATTGGAGAAAGTTATTAAAGTCGCATATTCGCTTAGCGATAGCAAAACCCTCCATAATGGAGGGTTTTGCTGGTTTTATGCGATCAACAGACTATCCACCGAGCTGATACCTACGTCATTAATAAGCGTTATAATTAATAAGATGACCAACACAACAGTGATCAAAAATTTTAGAGAGACCATCAGGCTGGCTCTGGCGGCGATAATACTAATCTCGGTGCTCGCAATCCTATTGAGCCACACCCACATCGACCACACCGATGCAGTTGAAACCGATGTCAGTGCTATTGTACCAATCGGCATACTGATAGTCTTTGCGATCGGTCTCATGACGCTCGTAAAGCCGCAGCGAGAAACACAAAGCGACGCTCACTGGGATAGCCGCTCAAATCCATAAGTCGTTATTCGGAGAGGGCGTTCCCGGAAGTCGCAGAGGTGGCCTACAATCAATAATAGCGAGCGAGTACAGGGGGGGGGCTTGACAGAAATGCCCGCTCTTGGTTATACTTTCCACATCCGTCGTTCTCCATGATCGGTTCACAACCGCTCAGAGACTCGGAAAGGAGGTTTTGCACTGTACCACACCAAGCCGCCGGCTGGGCACAAGCGCCACAGCAAGCCCATGAAGATCCAGACCAACGTCGGCACCGCCGGCCCCTCGTCGAACTTCTAGGGCAAGTCCCAAGGGCTCCCTAGAACCACTTCGACAACACCAACACGAAGGAGGACTGATACAAAACCCACAGCACCTTAGGTACGCTTGAAACCACCATCGACCATACAAGCGTTACCACCCCCAGGCGTCAACCGACTAACCTGGGGTTCTGCTTTTCTAATAGAAGGGCAAAACGGGCGAATCTTGACCCCCATATCTCAAATGAGTTACGAAGTGCAGACATCTACGGTCTGTATATTCAAATATTAATATCAAAGTTCAAATGTCAAAACAAATCTAAATGATTTAATGCCCAATTATCCATTGGTATTTTAGTCATTGATTTGAAATTGATATTTGGATATTGGACATTGTGATTTCGGCGAGGGGTTGATATATTCCCATTATTGCTATAAGATTCCCGTTATCTCTATTCAGGAATACAAAATCAATAAGGAGATAGCCGCGAAAGAACTGCGGGTAATCGATGAGGCTGGCGGGAATGTTGGGGTGCTGTCACTCGATGACGCACGGCATGCCGCGGAAGAGAAGGGCCTGGATTTAATACTCATAGTCCCGAACGCCACCCCGCCCGTCGCGCGCATCATGAGCTTCGACAAGTTCCGATATATCAAGGATAAAGAAGCTAAGAAACAGAAGGCGGCTCAGAAAGCTCCGGAACAGAAGCAGATCCAAATAAGCGCGCGCGAAGCCGAAAACGATCTGGTGATGAAAATGGGACGGGCTCACAAATTCATCGAAAGCGGGCATCGGGTGGAAGTTGCGATGCGCCTGCGCGGACGCGAGAAGTACATGAAGGATTGGTCGCGGATGAAGATGGAGGAATTTATGAAGATGTTGAAATTCCCGCACAAGCTCATCCAAAACATACTTTTCGACGGCAAATCGCTCACTATTAAGATAGACCCGATACAATCTGCGCCAAAGCCAACGGAATCACAGCAATAATCAAAATGAGAAAAAGCATAACCAAAAGAATAAGGATAACTAGGACCGGCAAGATAATGAAACGTAAAATGGCTCAAGGGCACTTCCGCGCCGGAAAAACCGGTAAAGCCATTAGGAACAAACGCGGACCCAGACAGGTTCATAAATCCGACAGCAAGAGCCTAAAGAGCTACATGACCCGCATGGGCGGAGCGCAGCGATAATCCTTCGACAAACTCAGGACAAGTTGTTAACTTATAACTATTAACCAAAATGACAAGAGTAAAAAGAGGCGTACGCGCCCATCAGAGGAGAGAAAAAGTATTAAAGGCGACCGAAGGGTTCCGCTGGAGAAGAAAGACCAATGAGCGCACTGCCCGCGAGGCTAACCTCCACGCGATGGTCCACGCCTACCGCGGCCGCAAGCAAAGAAAGAGAGACTTCCGAACCCTCTGGCAGACAAGGCTGAACGCCGCCGTAAGAGCCGAGGGCACAAACTACAGTAAGTTCATTGCCGCCATTAAAAAGAACGGCATACTCTTGAACAGAAAAATGCTCTCAGAACTGGCTGCCGACCACCCAAAAGCCTTTAGTGCGATATTGAAGGAGGTTGCTTCGCGCTAGGCGCGTGCCTGGGCCGTTCGGCCGATTCTATCGCCACGTTTGCTTTCCTGAGCAACTCAACGCTGTCTTTATATTTTGTGAGAAGCTTAACCGCCTCTTTGTAGCTAAACCAGCCAAAACCGTCATGTTCGTGGGATACCCGAATGTGGCGGTTTCGCGTTTCGGCCAAATAAAAAATGACTGTTTTGAATATCTTTACTTTGCCTTTAAAAAAAACATATTGATCATGAAAACGAAAGTGGTTATTGATCTTCAATTCACTGCGGCGAAGACCGGCTTCTTCGGTCGTCTCCCTTATGGCCGTCTGCATAGTCTTCTCCTCGCCCTCGATATGTCCCTTCGGAAAATTCCAATATCCCCCGCCGTGGTAAAGCAATAAAAATTTAACGCCTTGTGCGGTGCGGCGGTACACAATTATCCCCGCCGATATCTCGCGGCGCTCGTTAACGTCAGCTTTCGGGGTAGTCGGGTGATGTATCGTTGTCATTGGGTATTGAATCAGTATATAGCATTATCAATAAATTCTAAATCCAAATGACCAAGCTCAAATGTCAAAAAATGATTTAATTTGTTGGGCATTGGGCCTGTTTGTCCCGACCCGCAAGGTCGGGATCCCGGATAGCCAGATCGAGAGACATCGGACATTTTGAGGATGGGATATTGTTCAGAGTTTGGTGCTTAATGCTTAGGATTTTTTCAAGAATCTGAACATCTTCTCGAATGGCCAGGCGTTGATAATGTCTCTCTTCGTTGCCCATCCTCTCCGCGCCTGGGAAATGCCGTATTCGATAAACGAAAGATGGTCCATGTGATGCGCGTCGGAATCAATGGACATCTTCACTCCCAAGTCAACACATTTGCGGATGTTCTGATCACTCAGGTCCGAACGCTCGGGAAACGCATTTATCTCCAAAACTGTCGCTGTCGCCTTGGCGTGCCGGATTATCTCGTCTATATCTACTTGATAACCCTCGCGCTTTCCTATCAATCGGCCCGTCGGGTGAAAAA
>Ga0155136_169_pt2 | contig 8514 bp, 8 predicted proteins | sample RifCSPhighO2_01_FD_106104 | JGI IMG/M metagenome (GOLD analysis project Ga0155136, IMG submission 106104) | Candidatus Doudnabacteria bacterium RIFCSPHIGHO2_01_FULL_49_9 | reverse complement strand
ATTCCGGGATCAGGGTGGATATCGCGCTTTTGAAAAGATTGTCGCGGGAAGCCGAAACAGTCGTGGAGGCGATTCAGGCCAAGATTCACCGGCTGGCGGGTGAGGAGTTTAATATAGGTTCACCTATCCAGCTAAAAAAAATTCTCTTTGAAAAATTGGGCATACCCTCTGACGAGCTGAAAAAAGGCAAAACCGGTCTGTCGACAGCGGCCACAGAACTCGAGAAGCTCCGCGGACTCCATCCGATCGTGGACCTGATTTTTGAATGGCGGGAACTCACCAAGCTAAAAAATACATACCTCGATGCCCTGCCGGAACTAGTTTCAAAAAAAACCGCACGCTTGCATACAAGCTTCAACCAGACCATTGCGGCTACTGGCCGGCTTTCATCATCTGATCCCAATCTGCAGAATATTCCTATCCGGGCCGAATTTGGCCGCAAGATTCGAGCGGCTTTTGCGGCAGACAAGGGATTCAAATTGGTCGCCGTTGATTATTCGCAGATTGAATTGCGTCTTGCGGCGCATTTGTCCGGCGATCCGAAGATGATCAAAGTGTTTCAAGAAGGCGGGGATATTCACGAGGCCACAGCCAGGGAAATTTTCGGAACATCAGATGTCACAGCTGATATGCGCCGGTCAGCCAAGACCATAAATTTCGGCGTGCTTTATGGTCTCTCCGCATATGGACTTACTTCAAGGATCCCCGGCGTGTCACAGGGCTCAGCTAAGGATTTTATTGAGAAATATTTTGAGACGTATAGTCGACTCAAGGAGTATTTGGACGAAGTGATCGCGGAAACTAAGCGCACGGGTTTTGTGCGAAACGAGATCGGTCGTCTGCGGTTTCTGCCGGAGATCAGCTCTTCCCAGTTCCAGGTGCGCTCCGCGGCGGAACGCGCAGCCATCAACATGCCGTTTCAGTCCATGAATGCGGACATCATCAAAATGGCCATGAATAAACTCGCCACAGAAGATTTGATTGCCCGTCCTGACTGCCGTCTGCTTCTGCAAGTCCATGACGAACTCGTATTTGAAATCAAAGAAAACGCAGTCGAGAAATACGTACCGCAGATCACCAAGATCATGCAGGGGATTTATAAACTCAAGGTGCCGCTCGTGGTCGAAGCAAAAGTTGGGGATAATTGGGAAGAGATGGAGAGAATTTGACATAAGGTGAACGATAGTTTACCATAGAATCATATGAAAAATAAAGAGAAACCAAAAGGTGAAATAGTCATTTATAAAGCGGAAAAAGGACCAGAGATTCAAGTGAAACTTGAGGATGATACTGTTTGGCTTACTCAAAACCAAATTGCTAACCTGTTTGGTACCAAGCGTCCTGCAATTACGAAGCATTTGAGGAATGTTTTTAAAAGCGCAGAATTAAGCCAAAATTCAGTTAGTTCCATTTTGGAACATACTGCTGTAGACGGTAAAATCTATAAAACACAATTCTACAATTTAGATGCGATAATTTCCATCGGCTATCGAGTGAATTCAAAGCGAGCAACCCAGTTCCGCATCTGGGCGACGCAAAAACTTCGTGACTACATTGTTAAAGGTTTTGTAATAAACGAGAAGCAGTTGCCCGAGGCGCATATCGCCAAACTCAAAGAACTCGAAACCGCGCATAAACTCATCCAGCAGGCACTAGAATCAAAACGATCAGAGGGTTATGAGCGGGAGCTTTTGAAAATCATCACAGACTACGCGAACACTTGGTTTGTTTTGAATCTTTATGATGAAGAAAAGCTCAAGATCGAGAATGTCAGTGAGAGAAAAAGCAGAGCGCTGGTTTATGAAGAGGTCATCCGCAATATCGGCAAATTTAGAGCGCGGCTCCGCGCGCAAAAACAAGCCACGGATTTGTTTGGTGTGGAGCTTTCTCATAAATTGGAATCAATCCTGGGTGCGATCGAGCAGACCTATGCCGGCAAGCCGCTCTATAAGAGCTTGGAGGAAAAAGCTGCGAATCTATTTTATCTGGTGATCAAAGACCATCCATTCGTGGACGGCAACAAACGCATTGGTTCGCTGTTGTTTTTGCTTTATCTAATTCAGAATCATATCTTCTACAACCGCCGCGGAGAAAGAAAAATCAATGACACTGCACTGGTCTCGTTGGCGCTTTTGATCGCAGAAAGTAAACCCGCGCAAAAAGACATCATGGTCCGGTTGGTGGTGAACTTGATTAACAGAAAATAGGTCTTGACCAAACCTATTTAGTTTGTTAAATTATCAGAACTATGCCAAATACGAAATCAGCCATCAAGGCCATGCGGGGGAGTGCCAGGAAGCGCGTTTTTAATCTGGTCACTATCAACAAATACAAAGATGCAGTGAAAGCCGTGCGGAAAGCCCTGACTGGCAAGAAAAAAGATGAGGCCATAACAGCCCTGCAGAATGCTTACAAACAACTGGATAAGGCCGTCAAAAAGCACGTTATAAAGAAGAAAAAAAGCGCGCGATTGAAATCGCGTCTAGCGAAAGCTATCGCGAAGATTTAATTAAGAGCGACCTCTCCCTTGATCCCTCCCCACGCCTGGGGAGGGAATTTATATTCGATGTTTTTTGCGTTTGAGGGATTGGTTGATTCGCACGATTTCGTCGCGGAGGGCGGCGGCTTTCTCGAATTCGAGATTTTTTGAGGCGAGGTCCATGCGATCCTTAAGTTCTTCGAGATAATAGCGGACCTCTTTTTTGTCCAGCTTCGCGACATTGAGTGTTGGTTTTGCTTCCTCGGCGGTTTTGGCGCCACCGAGACGCGACTCGCTGATCGCTTTCTGAATAGTGGTTGGCGTGATGCCGTGTTTTTTGTTGTATTCGGTTTGAATTTTCCGCCGCCTCTCGACTTCGTCCATCGCGGCTTTCATAGACCCGGTAATGCGGTCGCCGTACATGATGACATGCCCTTCAGCATGGCGCGAGGCCCGGCCCATGACTTGCAGAAGCGAGGTTTTGGATCGCAAAAATCCTTCTTTGTCCGCATCCAGAATGGCAACCAGAGACACCTCTGGTAGATCCAGGCCTTCGCGCAGGAGATTGATGCCCACGATTACGTCGTAAACCCCCAGCCGCAAATCGCGGAGAATCTCCAGGCGTTCAAACGTATCTATCTCGCTATGCAGGTAGTGGCACTTCACGTCGTGCTCTGTAAGAAATTCAGCGAGCTCTTCAGCCATGCGTTTGGTGAGCGTGGTCACTAGCACGCGATGATGTTTATCAGCGCGTTTGCGGATTTCCTCTAAGAGGTCGTCTATTTGATATTTGGTGGCGCGCACCTCGATTTTCGGATCGAGGAGGCCGGTCGGACGGATGAGCTGTTCGGCGATTTGTTTTGATTTTTCGAGCTCATAATCCGTGGGCGTGGCGGAAACGAAAATCGAACGGTTCAATTTTTTTAGAAATTCCTGGAATTTCAAAGGCCGGTTATCCATAGCGGAAGGCAGGCGAAACCCATAATCCACCAGGGTTTGTTTGCGTGATTTGTCCCCTTCGTACATGGCGCGGATCTGCGGTACTGTGATGTGCGACTCGTCAATGAACAGCAGAAAATCATCAGGGAAATAATCGAGCAGGGTGGATGGCGGCGTACCCGCCGTGCGGAAATCGAGCTGGCGGGAATAGTTTTCGATGCCGTTTACATAGCCGGTTTCAGTGAGCATTTCCATGTCGTAGTTCACTCGCTGCTGGAGCCGCTGGGCTTCAAGGAGTTTGTCTTGGGTCTTGAATTTTTTGAGCTGTCCACCGAGTTCGGTTCGGATATTTTCTATAGCCAGCTGAATCTTGTCCTGCGTGGTGATGAAATGTTTGGCCGGGAACAAGCGGTAAGAGTTATGGGTTTTTTCACCTTCGCCAGTCAGGGCATTAAACTCGGTAATTTTTTCTAAGGTGTCCCCGAAAAAATCCATTCGCAGCACGCGGTCCTCGTGCGCCGGGATGATTTCCAGCACATCGCCGCGAACGCGGAAGGTGCCGCGGCGCAGGTCAACATCGTTTCTCGAGAATTGCAAATCCACCAGACGCCGCATCAGTTTGTCGCGTTTGTAATTGTCTCCGGTCACGAGCTCCAAACTTAGCTCCAGATAATTGGCAGGATTGCCGAGACCATAAATGCACGATACTGACGCGACAATAATCACGTCTTTTCGGGAAAGCAAGCTTTGCGTCGCGGCATTCCGGAGTCGATCTATCTCCTCGTTGATATCAGTTTCTTTTTCGATGTATGTGTCAGTGCGCGGGATGTAGGCCTCGGGTTGATAGTAGTCGTAATAGGAGACGAAATAGTGGACCGTGTTTTCCGGGAAAAATTCCTGAAACTCGGAGGCCAGCTGGGCCGTGAGGGTTTTGTTGTGAGAAATGATCAGGGTCGGCTTTTGTATTTGCTCGATCACATTGGCCATGGTAAAGGTCTTGCCAGAGCCGGTAACACCGAGCAGGGTTTGGAAATCATGGCCTGTTTTTACGCCCCGAACCAGCTTTTCAATCGCTTGAGGTTGATCGCCAGTGGGCTTAAATTTGGAGACGAGTTTGAATTCATTCATACCAAATTTTATTGTAGCAGATTTTTTGTCCTCTACTCAATATACTTTAGCTGCGATATAATAAAGCCATGATTTCCTTTCTCGACGGCACGATCAAGGCCGTGCGTAAACAATATGTGATTCTGCTCACTGACTATGTGGGGTACAAGGTTTTTGTGACGCCACAGATTTTGGCGCATGTCCAGCCAGGCCAAAAAATTTCCCTATACACCCACACTTATGTCCGGGAGGATCTCCACGCGCTTTACGGCTTCTCGACTATCGCTGAGCTGGAATTTTTTGAGATGCTGCTCGGGGTTTCCGGCATCGGTCCGAAAATGGCTCTCGCGATCATGTCTCTCGGAGATCTTGATGTGATCAGAAATGGCATCGCCAACAAAGATATAGAAGCGTTTACGCAGGTTCCGGGAGTGGGGCGCAAAACTGCGGAGCGGCTGATCATTGATCTTCGGGAAAAAATCGGAGAGACGGAAACTGGGGGAGCCACAGGCGGCGGGTCCGACGTGATCGCGGTTTTGATGGCGCTTGGGTATTCGCGCACAGAGGCGCGCGACGCCTTGTCGGCTGTGCCGGTCGAGACCACCAATTCGGAAGAAAAAGTTCGGCAGGCGCTGCGAGCGCTTGCAAAACAATGATGGATTTTTTCCGTCGCCTACTCGGACAGCGAGTGCTTAACTACTATCATCTAGCCACAGCGATTGCGGCGAATATTGTTTATGGCTTTCCGTCCCGCAAGCTGCGCGTGATCGGGGTTACCGGAACGGACGGAAAAACCACGACTGTAAATATGATCGCCAGCATTTTGGAGAATGCAGGAGAAAAGGTAGCGTTTCTCTCCACTATCAATGCCAAGCTCGGCAATAAATTTTTAGATACTGGGCCCCATACCACAACGCCGAGTCCGTTTTTTTTGCAGAAATTTTTATCCCAGAGCGTTCGAGCAGGATTGAGATTCGCAGTTTTGGAAGTGACCTCTCACTCGCTCGATCAGTTTCGCACCTGGGGCATCAGATTTGAAACCGCAGTGCTCACTAACATCTCGCACGAGCACCTCGATTATCATAAGGATTTAGCATCATACATGGCGGCCAAGGCGAGATTGTTTGGGAATGTGGAATATCGAATATTGAATATGGAGGACAGTAGTTTCGATTTTTTTTCTACGCATGGAAAGGGTGAATTATTGACTTACGGCTTGAACTCCAAGGCCGTGGTTTGGGCAAATAATCCTAGCGAGGAATTAACCGAGACAGAATTTACAGCCCACACTCCTAGAGGTGAATACAAAATCAAATTGCACCTCCCGGGGAAATTTAATGTGTATAATGCCTTGGCTGCTATAGTTGTGGGGCAGGTTTACAAAATTCCGGCAGACAAGATTAAACAGGGATTGTCGGAGATCAAGGGGATTGCTGGGAGATTGGAAATGGTCGGAGAGCGAGTCATGGTAGATTTTGCTCACACTCCGAACGCGCTCGAAAAGCTCTTGGAATTTTTGCGGCCAAAAGTCAGTGGGAAAATAATCCTCATTTTCGGATCAGCCGGTGAGCGGGACAAGACGAAACGGCCGCTCATGGGTGCGGTAGCAGATAAATACGCGGATTTGATAATACTTACGCGCGAAGATAATAGGGGCGAACGAGTGGAGGAGATTTGCGAGCAAATCGCGGCCGGAATCAATGAGAAGCAAAAGGACAAGGATTATTTTATTATCCTAGATAGGAGAGAGGCGATTGGAGCGGCCCTCAAACAAGCTCAGGGCGCTAATGATTTTGTAATCATTAGCGGCAAAGGTCATGAACAGAGTTTGAATATTGATGGTAAGGAAACGCCTTGGGATGACAGGCGTGTTGTCAGGGAAATTTTAAATAAAGTTTGATGAGTTATGGAATTATTTATTGATACAACAGAGCACGGTGAGATTAAACTCCGGATTTTGGACGGCCATAGAGTAGTGGCTAGATCACACACAGCGACAGAGAAAATTTCGGAATCGCTTCTGGCAGTCATCGAGAAACTGTTGAAGAAATCAAAAATGAAATTATCAGAGCTTTCGAAAATCACCGCCCATCCTGGGCCTGGCGGGTTTTCCTCAACTCGGACCGGGGTGGCTACCGCGAATGCGCTCAATTTTGCTTTGGGTGTTGATCAGATCGTGGTTCCGAAATACGATCGTGAGCCGAATATAACCAAACCGAAGCCATGAACATCATCGAGGTCAAAAATTTAAAGAAGTCGTACAGAAAAATCGAGGCCGTGAAGGGCGTGAGCTTTGAGGTGAAACAAGGGGAAATTTTCGGGCTTCTCGGCCCCAATGGCGCTGGCAAAACCACGACCCTGGAAATGCTTGAGGGATTGCGCCAGCCCAGCAGCGGTCGGATCAAGATTTTTGGGGAGAATTTGGAACAAGGTCTGTCTGTGATCCATGAACGCTGCGGTGTGGTTCTGCAGCATTCCGGGTATTTTGAATATCTTCAGCTTCGGGAAATCCTTACGTTGTTTTCTTCATTTTATAAACGCCGGGCAGATATCGCAGAAATCTCGGAAAAATTTGAACTCGGGGATTTGCTTGGCCGGACTTTTGCCGAGCTTTCCGGAGGGCAGAGACAGAGGTTTGTCCTGGCCATATCCCTTCTCCATAAACCCGATCTCGTGTTCCTTGATGAGCCAACGATCGGCCTCGATCCGGCCGCGCGTCAAAAATTTTGGGATATCTTGATATCCCTGCGCGCGGAAGGCCTCACCATTCTGCTCACCACTCATTATATGGAGGAAGCGCAGATTCTTTCCGATCGTGTGGCGATAATTGATGACGGCCGGATCGTGGCTTCCGGGCAGCCAGTTACGCTGATCAATTCTTTGGGGGTGGTGTCGCGAATTCAGTTCATGTCCTCCAAACCGGTTAATGTCGGGGAACTGGAGGCCCTGCCTGGAGTGCTGTCCGCCAGGCGCGATCGCTATACCTATGATCTGGAAACCGAAGCTCCCGAGGTATCGTTGCGCGAGCTTTTGGACTGGGAAAAGCGCTACAGCGGGAAAATTTTCAATCTGCAAGTGAAGCAAGCCACGCTGGGGGATGTATTTTTGAAACTCACCGGTCACACCTTGCGAGAAAGGCATCAGGCATGATATCGCTGACCCTCGCTTTTTTGAAGATTTTTTTCCGGAACAAGCGCGCTATATTTTTTGTGATCTTGTTTCCAACCGCGTTATTTTTGATGCTGGCATTGTTGCGCTTCGAACAGATCATCCGATTCGCTCCGGATCAGAGCTATATTGATTTCTTACTTTCCGGGATCGTGGCGTTCGCGGTTATGCAAATGGGCGTCTATACTGCCGCCTATTCTCTGATCGATTATCACCGCCAAAAAGTGCTCAAGCGCTTGGCTGTCACACCCTTGAGCGCCGCGCGGTTTTTGTTGGCTCAGGGCTTTTCGAGATTCATCATGGCTATGATACAGACCGGTCTATTAATTGGACTTGGGTCGGCGCTATTTGTCACTGATCTAGGGCTGACGGCTATTTTCGCACCATTAGTTATTCTGTTCGGCACCATAATATTTCTCAATTTTGGATCAATCATTGCCTCACTAGCCAGGGATTATGAGGAGGCCGCGCCTTACACTGCGGTCGCGGGTTTGGGTATGAGTTTTTTTGGGGACGTGTTTTTCCCAGCGGCCAATCTGCCAGTTTGGCTCCAAAATATTGCCGCTGTTTTGCCTATGAAGCCGTTTGTCGGCCTGTTGCGCTATAGTTTTTTCGGGATCGGGCAGAATGAAGCACTTATGAATTTACTGATTGTTTTGGGCTGGCTGACTGTGAGCACTCTGGCCGCCAAAATTATTTTTTCCAAAAGGGCTTATAGATAGGTTATAATCATAATATGAAGATTACTAAATTCGGCCATTCATGTATGCTTGTGGAGGAAAGGGAGGCGAGGATTTTGATTGATCCTGGGGTTTGGAGCT
>Ga0155136_149_pt3 | contig 8567 bp, 6 predicted proteins | sample RifCSPhighO2_01_FD_106104 | JGI IMG/M metagenome (GOLD analysis project Ga0155136, IMG submission 106104) | Candidatus Doudnabacteria bacterium RIFCSPHIGHO2_01_FULL_49_9 | reverse complement strand
GAGTGAACCCGCTATCAATATTATCTCGTCCAGCAGGCTGGAAAAAACATAAACTATGGCTTTCTTAATGTTGTCCAAGATGCGTCTCCCCTCCTCGATCGCACTCACTATGGTCTCGAAATTGTCGTCGAGTATCACAAGATCGGCTGCGCTCTTCGCCACGTCCGTGCCAGTCCCGACCGCGATACCAATATCCGCCTCCTTAAGCGCCGGAGCGTCGTTCACCCCGTCGCCGGTCATGGCCACTACCTCGCCCATCCCTTTGTATAACCGCGCTATTCTAAGCTTATCTTCGGGTACAACCCGCGCGAATATCTTAACAAAACCCAGTTTTTCTTTCAGCTCATCATCGGACAACTTCCTCAGCTCCTCGCCCGATAAGATTTCGTCGTCAGTCGCCGGAATGCCGACCTCGTTCGCGACTGATAAAGCAGTACCCTGATGATCTCCGGTTATAATCACAACCTTCACCCCTGCCTCCCCTATCCTGGCGATGGAATCCTTGACTGAGGCCCTGACTGGATCGCGAAACGCCAAAAGGCCGAGCAGTTTCTTGTCTTCGGCAACGGCCAAAACTCTGTTCCCAGCGTAGGCCAGCCGGTCTATATCCTGCAGTACTATGGCCTTATCTTTCGGCAAAAGACTGGAATTCGCCACCAGCACATCTGGCGCGCCCAGATAATTCCAAAACTTTCTTTTGCCGTCATCCACGTAGGTCGCTCCGAATTTCTCGGACGAACTGAACGGCCTGCGATCCAGCACCTTAAATCTCTTGCGCGCGGCCTCGGGCGAAACGTGGTGCGCAATTGCAGATGCGGCAATCGCCGTCTCGAGCGGGCGGCCTATCAAGCGCCAATTTTTGGGATCGCGCGAAACTTTTTCAATAATGACATCGGTGTTGATAAGCGCCAGCTCCAGCAATTCCCTGCGGTCACGGTCGGAAAGCACGTCCATCAAGACCATTTTCGCCTCCGTAAGAGTACCCGTTTTATCGGTCATGATGAGCGTCGTACTGCCCAAGGTTTCGGCCGCCAAAAGCTTTCTCACCACGCCGCGCTTTTTAGCGAGACGCAAGACTCCAACCGACAATATCACCGTCATCGCAACCGGCAAACCCTCCGGCACGGCCGACACCGCGACCGCGACTGATATCACAAACATGTCGACAATGTCCTTGCCGGCATAAACGCCGTAAGCAAAAAGAGCGGCGATAAAAAGGCCGATGACAATGGTAATCCTGCGCACAAATTTCAATATCGCAATCTGGAGCGGTGTCGTCTCCGGTGCGGCGTTGCCCACGAGCGACGCGATCTTGCCAAGTTCAGTGGACCCGCCAGTCGAAATTACAACCGCGAGGCCCAGACCTTCGACGACCAGCGTCCCAGCCATGACCATAGAGATCCTATCCGCGGGCACGGCATCTTCGGCACACGGCTCCAACGACTTTGGACTGGGCAAAGACTCGCCCGTGATTATTGATTCGTCGACCGCCAAGTTGTTAGCCTCGATAACCCGCGCATCGGCCGGCACGCGCCCGCCGGGAAAAAGGCGGATCATGTCGCCCGGCACAATCTCCTCGGCGTCAATTTCCATTTCTTCACCGCCACGCACGATCCTAACCACCTCTCTGATGTAACTGCGCAGTTTCGACAAAGCATTCTCGGCCTTGTTCTCCTGGTAAAATCCTAAAGTCGTGTTCACCGCAACCGCAATAAATATAAAAATGCTCTCAACAGCCTCCGATATGAAAGCGGTTGCAATGCCGGCGACGATAAGCACGATTATGAGCGGATTCTTAAACTGGCCGAGGAATATCCCAAACTTGGTAACCGAACGCCCACGGGGAAAAATGTTGTGCCCGAAAAAGTCGAGTCGCGCCTTGGCTTCTCCGTTAGACAAGCCGCCTAACGATGAGCGGAGAAACTGCATAGCCTTATCCGCCGGGATACTCCAAAAACTCCGTTTAATATTTATGTCGTGCATGGGATGCGTAAAATGAGATAGCTTTGTAATTTTATCACGAGACATGATATCTTAATACGATTATGAAAACTAAAAACAACTATTCGGCGAAAGTAAAAAAGCTCAAAAACTCTGAAGTTGAAATCGAGGGCGAGATTGATGCCGCAATTCTCGACACGGCTCGGCGCGCCGTTCTCGACGAAGCACGCAAAGAAATAACCGTACCAGGCTTCCGAAAAGGCAACGCGCCCGACAACATCCTTCTGCAGAGGGTAAACGAAGGAGAGGTAATGAATGAAGCAGCCGAGATGGCCCTGAACGAAATATATCCGCAGATATTGAAAGACAATGAGATCGATCCTCTGGGCGCGCCCGAGACGACCATTACCAAGCTCGCGGCCGGCAATCCGCTCGGGTTCAAAATGAAAATCGGAATAATTCCCGAAATAAAGCTCGGCGATTATGTTAAATCGGCCAAGCACGCGATAGAATCCGCGAAAAACGAAAGTTTAGAAGTAAGCGACGAAGAAATCAAAGCCGTCATGGAACAGGTGAGAAAACTGCGCGGCGAAAATGACGCCGTCGCATCGCCGGACGTCTTGCCGGAACTCACCGATCAATCAGTGAAAGCTTTGGGTAAATTCGAAAACGTAGAAGATTTTAAAAACAAGCTCCGCGAAAATATGAAACGCGAAAAAACTGACAACGCGCGCAAAGCCCGCCGAAGCGGCATGGTGGACCAGATAGTAAAAGATTCGAAGCTCATTCTCCCCGAGATAACTGTAAGCAAGGAGGTCGAAGAACTGCACCGCCGTTTCCTGCGTGAGCTCTCCGAAAGCAAAACAAATCTCGAAGATTACCTGAAACGCGCCAAACGGACCGAAGAAGACATCAAAGCCCAGCACCGCGCCTATGTCGAAAACAGCCTCAAAACCCGCCTGGTACTCGACAAAATAGCTCATGAGCAAAACATCAAAGCCGACGAAGCTGAGGTCAACCGCAACGTTGAGTTCCTGATGGTCAAAGACCCAGGCTCCGATCGCGATTATATAGAGCACTACGTAACCACTGTCCTCACTAACGAGGCAGTAGTAGACTTCTTGGAAGAAAGAACAAAGTCGGCATCATAAACCCACAACATTCCAATATTCTATAGAATGTTGGAATGTTGTGGAAGGATCAGCTGGCGAAAGGAAGTAGGAACCACTTGAAACAATCTAAATTGATTCCGGCGCTCATCCGATACCCGCAAACTCGATATCCAATTTACCACGCGACCGCGTGGTAAATTGGATACGGCGGTTGGACCGTTTGTTAGTCGGAGTAAAGATTCCTTACAATCCAAGCAATTACGCTAATATTTTGAGCTAACCCTTATAACCCGCTCGGGTCTATACGTATGATCTTGTCGTCGTTTGCTTTTGGCGCGCCTCGGCCATCGCGGTTACTGGTCGTTAGATATAACATGCCGTCGGGACCAACGCGCACTGTTCGTATTCGCCCAAACTCGCCTTTGAAAAAGGCCTGATAACCAGATATTTTTTCTCTATCAACTTTTGCCCGATACAACGATTCCCCGCGCAACCCGCCAAAGTAAAGATAGCCGTCGAGATACGCAAGACTCGCCGGAGCCCAGGTAACGTCGGGCCCAGAATGCAACGCAGGAATTGTCATGCTGCTTTTAGCCTTATCGCCCTCGATTTCCGGCCAGCCGTAATTCGCACCCTTCTTTATCAAATTCAGCTCATCGAGCCCCGACAACGCGCCCGAACGGCCATGCTCCGTTTCCCAAAGCTTGCCCGACGCATCCCACGCAAGCCCCTGTGGATTTCTGTGCCCATAAGAATATACTGCTGTTCCGAATGGATTATCTTTCGGAATAGAGCCGTCATCGTTCAGGCGCAATATCTTTCCAGCCAGAGATTCCGGGTTTTGGGCGAGCGCGGGCGTAGTGGCATCCCCGGTCGTAACGTAAAGCATTCCGTCAGGACCGAACTCCATTCTTCCCCCATCGTGATATATCGCGCCGGGTATGCCACTTATTATCACTTTCTTGTCGCTTAATTTATCGGCTGTCAGCTTATATCTCACAACGCTGTTCTGGGTCGGTTCGTCTATGCCCGGGGACGAAAGATAGATATAGAGAAATTTATTTTCTGCGAACTTCGGATGAAGCATAAGCCCGAGCAATCCGCCCTCGCCGGTTTTCTTGATGCCGTCTATGGGAATCGCGGTCAGGCTCCCGTCGGCCGCAAGCCGGCTCAAACGCCCGGGGCGCTCGGTTACGAGTATTTCTCCGCCAGGCAAAAACGCCATGTCCCATGGAATCTCAAGATTCTCGGCAATCACTTTTACGGTTTCGGCGGGAACATTATCCGGCGGCGGAAGAATTATCGTGTTCTCTTGCTCTCCCCCGCGGTTAAAAGCAAAAGCGGCAACGATTGCGCCTAGCATTAACAATAAAACTGTTTTGATTCTCATTTTTTTAGATAGGGCCTGTTATTCAAAAACTTGTTCGTAATAAACATGCTTGAATTCTGGCATGCTCTCGGGCGATTCTTTCAATACCTTAACCGTGCCATTGCCTCTATTATAATACATCTCGACACTACTTTGGTTGTTGTTCAAATTTATCTCATCCAGCGCATTTTCTGGATTCACCGTAAACGTGAGCCGGTATGTCCCTGAAGGCAAGTCGGATATATTGAGACGCTGGTCGGAATAAGTATAGAAATAGGTGTCCGCCCAGCCGACAGATATTCCCTGCAGTTCTTTGCCGCAAATCAGATACAAAGCCTCCTCGCGCTCGTGTTCGAGCCTTATATCAACCCTACTTACATCGCGCACGCAGAAAGTCGACTTCGTCCGAACGCCGGACAAGTCGGGCGCATTTGGCGCATCGATCGCTTCCAGGTCATATTCCACAAAATCTCGGTAGTGGTAATGCAGGTGCGGCTGATGCCATAAAAAGTTGCCCACAAACTTTTCACGCCAAGTGCCATCAATGCGATAGATACGCTGAAGCACATCGCGGTCTATGTCTCTCTTTATGCCTTTTGTTTTCGGGTCCGGCCTCAGTTCAAGCGGGCCTTCACCGTTGTTGTAATACATCGTGGTAAAAAGCAGGTATGTACTGCCGTCTTTCTTTTCGATGTTAATGTCTTTCGCCGGATAAAGTAGCAGATCGGGTAACAAGTCCATCTCGCTCGCCACGAATTTCGAGATCTTTTCCATGTTTTCCGCCATGAGCAGATTCTTCAGAAACGCACTCATGTTACTGCCACCCAATTCCTTAAGGCGCATAATAAATATGTTGGATATCTCCGCTGCCGATAACTTCCTGGCCAACATGTATGTCCCCGGCGCGTAAACCGTTCCCAAAAAATCCAGGTCCGGGCCGGCATACTTAGCCGATTGCGTAAGGAATATCTCCCGTTCTTCACTGCCCCAGCTAAATCTATGTGTAAAAATATCCGCGAGTTCGCTCTTGAAAGCATCCCACTGTATCTGAGCCAAAGTTTTCGCAAATTCCTGCTTACCACTTTTACTCCAGCCAAGACTCTCGCCCACCAACTCAGCCAAGGCCGTTCTATCAAGCCCGGATACAAGATTAATCTTTATCTCATTGGCGGAAGCAAAAGACGCAAACGCATAAAACCCGACCACGACAAGACCAACCGCCAGAAAAACAGCCAGTCTCAAATTCAATCTCCCGTCGCGCCATCTATGCATGCGTCCATTCTACAACAAAAGCAGTAGATTGTTTAAATTCAAGTAAGCCTTCAAGAAGGGGTCTATCCGATAATAAATTGTGTTGGCGGAAGGGGTGGGATTCGAACCCACGTGGGACTTTCGTCCACCGGCCGATTTCGAGTCGGCGCCGTTATGACCGCTTCGGTACCCTTCCAATGAATCGTAGATATCGTTCCAAATGTTTTGGATTGCTGGTGCCTATCTCTTTGAAATATCTATGAATCTCAGATTGTCTCCGGATAAAAACAGATTTTTGAGTTGGTCTGTTTGTCGGCCGAAAATCCATAGCCACCAAGATATTGACGATATCACTCAATAATCTATCAGCATAGCTTGTAATTGTACAACCTAAATGCCGATATAGTTTCCCTTTGACAACGTGCTTATCCAAATACACAGATCCGTCAGTATCAAACAACCCGCGAACAAAAGATTTCCTATATTGCACATTGCCCAGTATCCATCGCGGAACGCTTAAATTATGACTAATCTTATTGCCGATAGGCATGCCCTTTGAATGTAGGAAATCTACAAGCGTCCTGGAAGATGCAACAACATCAATGGCCCGACTAGATCTTTTAACACTCGTGCGAGTCTTTATTCCGAACAATTGCTGCATCAAGCTGGCTACGTAAGCGCCGTGTTCCAAATCGGTTACAGAATTTGTTGTAACCATGGCCTGATATTTCGACATATGACCATCACCAAACATTATGCCCACAAACTCCGCCAATGTCTTCGATTCCTTGGGCCTCTTAATTCTTTTAGCGACAACAAAACCAGTAGATTTACTATTATGGGTAATAAGCGACGCTAAACCGCCCTTTCGCCTTCCCTCTGGGGTTCCGAAATTCTTCATTGGAACAGATATCGCTTCCACCACATTATTATACGTTTCGAGCTGTGATTGGTCAACCTCCAAAATGCCTCCAGACGTCTAATGTGCCGAACTCGGGCCGATACTTACTTCAACGGATTCTTGCCTTGGATGACGCGAACCAGAAACAATACAACCGCAACCAAGATAAGGATATGGATGAGCCACCCAGCTATATGGAACACCAGGAAGCCAAGCACCCACGCGGCCAAAAGCAAAATCGCAACCCTTATAAGCATAGCCATGGTGTTATTATAGCACTTTTGAACTTAGACGAGCATGAAAAAGCTGAAAGGCAACCCTTTCAGAAACCAAAAAAACCGGTTTCCCGGTTTTTGGAATCAAATCTTGATTTACAATCCTATCTTTACTTCGGTCTTAACCTCTCCCCTCACGCCAGTTCCGGAATTGGTCTCGGTATTTGTTTCGGTTCTGACATTCGTTCCTGAATCGATCCTAAGCGCTCCGCTCGCTCCCACATCCAGTCTTTCTTCGGCTGAGATGATGAGCTTGGCTTCCTGAGAAACGCGTATCGCTTCCTGGAAACTTGCGAAGGCCTGAGCGTAAGCCTTGGCCTGGAGCTGAGCTTCTCCACGGGCGTGGGCAGCGATCGCAACATTCAACCTAGCTTCCGCCCTGGCGTAAACTTCGGCGCTAACTGAAGCCTTAACCTTCGCAATATAGGTTTTCGCTTCAGCGATCTTATTGCTTGAAGCGCCCATCTTGCCCTCGGCAGCTGCCTGGACATTAACGCCCAAACCAAGTGATATTCTGGATTCGGCCATTACTCTTGCTTCCGTAGCCGCAGTAGCCTGGAGCCTTACTCTGGAAAGCAGAGACTGCACTTCGGCGCGTCCTTCGGCACGTTCCGCGACAATCCTCGCCAGTATTCCTTCGTGAGCCCTGATCGCAGACTCAAAATCAGCACGCGCTTCGGCACCGGCCTCGGCATCATCGCCATCCTCGAGTTCAGCGGCTCTGGCCTTAAAAGCTTCGATATGGCTCTCCATTCTGGCTTCGAGATCAGCTCTAAGCTCGGCATTCAGCTCCCCCATCATAGCGAGAGTCTCGGCCTCTTCGAGCCGGCGCTCCGCGCGCCTGGCGTCCCAATTAGCATCAGCCTCCGCTCCAACCGCGAAAAAACCACGAACGTTTTCATTTACACTCACCTTCATTGGGTACAAAACGTTCCCCGGCAAAGCGGACTCCGCCGCGATCGAGGTACCTCCCCCGACAAACAACGCAACCAACAATGGAATAATAATCATGACTATATTCTACGCCTTCCACCCATGAGGTCAAACAAAAAAATATAGAGACTTTGATTTGGGAACGGGCATATTGTAATATCCTGGAAGCTTATTCAAGCTTGGGCCCATAATTTAATGGTAGAATGCGACATTTGCAATGTCGAGATGCCGGTTCGATTCCGGCTGGGTCCACATAACTTGATTTGGGAGTTGGTACGCCTCGCGCTTTTAGACTCAAGAGTTGATGAATTTATGAAGAAGAAAGATTAGGGCTGGTCTATTACAACTTTTCCAATATCTTCATGAGTAGCCTGATCGGCTCACCCGTCGCCCCCTTGGCTAGATAATCACCGTCTATAGAAATCATCCTTGGGACGATGTCGATGTGCAACCATCGATAATCCTTGGCGAATTGATACAAAAACATGGCCCCGTTTATCGCTCCACCGCCTCTGGCCCCTTTACTCCCGGTATTGGCCCAATCCCCGAATGTTCCTTTGATGTCATTCTCATATTCGTCCCAAAGCGGCAATGGCCAGACGTAGTCCCCGCTCTCTTCTCCAAGCGCTCTTATTTTTTCCAGTAAAATATCGTCTTTAGAGAAGATTGCGGAGGCTCTGTTCCCAAGCGCAACTTCGGCCGCTCCAGTCAAAGTCGCAACATCCACCACCAACGCCGGGTCATATCTCTTCGCGTAGGTTAGGGCATCTGACAATATCACCCGC
>Ga0155136_128_pt1 | contig 8575 bp, 13 predicted proteins | sample RifCSPhighO2_01_FD_106104 | JGI IMG/M metagenome (GOLD analysis project Ga0155136, IMG submission 106104) | Candidatus Doudnabacteria bacterium RIFCSPHIGHO2_01_FULL_49_9 | reverse complement strand
GTGAAAAGCATTGGTACGTGCTGCATACCTATTCCGGGTATGAGGATTCGGTCGTGAGCAATTTGCAGCAGCGGATTGAGTCCATGGGCATGGAAGACAAGATTTTTGAAGTGATTGTGCCAAAGGAAAAAAAGATCAAGATCAAGGATGGGAAACGGACCACAGTGGATGAGAAAATTTTCCCAGGCTACGTGCTAGTACAAATGATTGTCACTGACGATTCATGGTATGTGGTGAGGAACACTCCGAACGTGACAGGATTTGTCGGTTCTGGTACAATACCTACGCCGATTTCTGATGATGAGGTGAAAATGATCCAGAAGCGGATGGGTCTCGAAGAGCCGAAATTCAAGATTGAATTTGTGACGGGGGATCTGTTGCGGATCACTGATGGCCCGTTCAAAGGGTACGAGGGCAAGGTTTCTGAGATAGACGAAGCCAAAGGCAAGATCAAGGTTTTAGTGTCGATTTTTGGCCGAGAAACACCAGTGGAACTGGATTTTTTACAAGCTAAAAAGATTTAATATATGGCTAAAAAAGTAAAGACAACCATCAAACTGCAAATCCCGGCCGGCAAGGCCAATCCAGCGCCACCTGTGGGTACTGCGCTCGGACCGCACGGCCTCAATCTCATGGATTTTTGCAACCGGTTCAATGACGGCACGAGAGACAAGGGTGATGCGGTGATCCCGGTTGTCATCACGATCTATGAGGACCGCTCTTTTGATTTGCTGTTCAAGACGCCGCCTGTTTCCGATATGATCAAGAAGGCGCTCAAAGTGGCGAAGGGCGCGGCCAATCCGCTCACAGGGAAAATTGGCAAACTGACCCGCGCACAGGTTCGTACGATTTCCGAAGCCAAGATGGCTGATCTCAACGCGCATGATCTCGATGCAGCTGACAAGATCGTGGCCGGCACCGCAAGGTCTATGGGCGTGGATGTAGAGAGCTAAAAGTTTAAAGTCCAAAGTTTAAAATTAACCTAATCTCATGAATTTTAATATCAGACGTGTGTATCTCTATTTAACAAGCTTAGTTGGGCTAGTGCTCGTTCTCATCGGCGGGGTTCAGCTCATCAACCTCGGTCTTAAAACTTATATATTCACCAAGGCCGATGATGTTTATGATTATGGCGTATGCGCGAGGCCAGTCGCAGTTGAACTCGGCAAGCCAGTTCCAGAATTCGACGAAACGGCCTGCAAAGCGCAGCAAGCTGACCAGCGCACTGCCCGCCGCCAGTCCGACGCGGCGCGAAGCATCGCCTTCATCATTGTTGGCGCGCCGGTTTGGCTCTATCACTGGGGCAAAGTTAAAGACGAACGTGATCAGGTAGTCCCTAGCTAACCCAAATGTCCAAACGCTTTCAAGAAACGTTAAAATTAGTTGACCTCGACAAAACCTATTCGATTGAAGAGGCCTTGAAACTGGCGAAACAAACCTCGACCGTCAAATTCGACGCGTCTGTGGAAGTGCATATTCGCCTCGGCATTGATACCAAGCAGACAGATCAAAAAGTCAGAACCCAGGTGTCCCTGCCGCATGGTATTGGTAAAACCATGCGCGTAGCCGCGTTTGTGAGTTCAGCCAAAGAACAGGAAGCCAAAGACGCTGGTGCAGACGTGGTCGGCGGTGAGGATCTCGTGAAGCAGATCAAACAAACCGAGAAAACGGATTTTGACATTGCGGTGGCGGATACGGGAATGATGAAAACCCTCGCGACCATTGCCAAGATCCTTGGCCAGCGCGGCCTCATGCCCAGCCCGAAAACCGGGTCAGTGGGGGAGGATGTCGCAAAAATGGTCAAAGACCTGAAGAGCGGCTCCAAGATTGATGTAAAGACCGATGACAGCGGTAATATCCACCAGGTCATCGGCAAGGTCTCGTTTGACGACCAGAAACTGTTGGAAAATTTTCAAGCCCTGAAAGAAGCAATTCATCGCGCCAAACCTTCGAGCGTGAAAAAGGAATTTATCACGAATATCACTCTCACGACGTCCATGGGCCCGGGAATCAAAGTGCAGCAGTAAGTTGTAAGTTAATAAGTAATAAGCAACACCTCAACCGCGGTTGAGGTGTTTTTTATGCTATAATTCGTATATGATCCTCTCTGATAAAGACCTCAAAGCTAAGCTTGATAACGGCGAAATAAAGATTGCCCCCATGCCTGACCTTGATGTGGCGTTAGGGCCCATGTCCATTGATTTGCGGCTGGGGCATCAGTTTATGGTCTATACACGCACGGAACAGCCATACATTGACGTCAAACAGCCGGAGACGCTCGAGAATTTGACTAGTTTGGTAAACAGGAACAATGACGAGCCATTCACTATCCACCCTGGCGAATTTGTGTTGGCCACAACGCTCGAGTCAGTCGAGATTCCAAACAACTTGGCCGGCCGTCTGGAAGGACGCTCCAGTTTGGGCCGGCTCGGTATCGTGATTCACTCTACAGCTGGCAAATTCGATCCTGGATGGAAAGGTAATCTGGTGCTCGAGATCAGCAACATTGGCCTCGTGCCAGTGAGAATTTATCCCGAAATGCGCATATGTCAGTTGCTGTTCGAGGAGCTTTCCTCGGAAACAACCCAGCCATATACTCAGCGCAAGAGCTCAAAATACAAAAACCAAGATAATCCAATTGGCAGTAGAATAACCTCTGACTGATTATGAAGGTCAAAATCAAGCGCATTGATAAATCACTCGAACTGCCGACGTACAAGACCCACGAATCAGCAGGGTTCGATTTTTTTTGCAGAGAGAGTATAACGATTGCCCCGAGAGAGACAAAAATAATCCGTGCAAACAATATCATCGAGGCGCCGCATGGATATTTCCTAGCAGTCCTGGCCCGGTCGAGTTTATTTTTTAAAAAAGGTCTGATGCTTGCCAACAGTATGGGCGTTGTCGATCGAGATTTTTCCGGGCCGGATGATGAAATCGGGCTTATCATGTGGAATCCTGGTGATAAAGCAGTGACTGTAGATAAAGGAGAGCGGATTGCCCAAGGATTATTTATTCCAGTGGTTCAGGCCGAATGGGATGAGGTTGACGAGGTTCGAAAAGATTCCCGCGGCGGGTTTGGGAGTACAGGATAGCATGCCCGGAAAATTTATTGTTCTCTATGGCATCAATAATCTCGGCAAAAGCACTCAGGCGAAACTTCTAGTGGAAAAACTGAATTCGTCTGGCCGCAAGGCCAAGTACCTGAAATATCCGATTTATGAGCTTGAACCGACCGGCCCAGCTCTCAACCGATATTTGCGAGGCGGCAACCCAGAAAAGCTTTCGGCAAAGAATGCGCAGATTGTTTATGCGAAAAATCGGGAGGATTACGAGCCGACCTTGAAAAAAGAATTGGAGTCAGGCACTGACATCGTAGCAGAGGATTATTGGGGTACGGGTGTGGCCTGGGGCGTAGGCGCGGGTGTGGATAAAGAGTTTTTGCTTGACCTGAACAAACGCTTCAATTTTGAGGACCTCCCCATGATGCTTACAGGAAAACGGTTTGAATCCGGCGTAGAAAAGAATCACTTGCATGAAAGCGATATAGAGTTTACAAATAAAGTAGAGAAGGTTCACCGCGAGCTGGCCAGAGAATTTCGCTGGAAAAAGATTAGCGCCAATCAGGATATTGACAAGGTTGCGGCCGGCATCTGGAGCGAGGTAAAGAAAATTATTTAAAGTTTGATAATCGTAAAGCATGCAGCAATATCTGGATTTGATGAAAAAGATCATGGATGAGGGGACTGACCGGCCGGACAGGACTGGAACTGGCACGCGAAGCATCTTCGGCTATCAGATGAGATTCGATCTAGCCAAAGGGTTTCCAGCCCTCACCACAAAAAAATTGCATCTCAAGTCGATTATTTATGAGCTCCTATGGTTTTTGCGGGGAGAAACTAACGTCAAATGGCTTAACGAACATGGAGTAACGATTTGGGATGAATGGGCTGACGAAGCAGGGGAGCTGGGGCCGGTATATGGAAAGCAATGGACATCCTGGAAGGGTTACAATGGGGAAACATTTAACCAAATCCAAATTGCGGTCGATCAGATAAAGACACTTGTGAAAGATCCTGGGGCGTCAGTTGGAAGGCGAATAATCGTGTCCGCGTGGAATGTCGCAGACCTGCAAAATCTGATCCGCGGGTCAAAGACCTCGCCGCCGCCGTGCCACCTTTTGTTTCAATTTTACGTGGCTGATAGGAAACTTTCTTGCCAACTTTACCAACGGAGTGCAGATGTATTTTTGGGAGTGCCTTTCAACATCGCCTCATATTCGCTCTTTACCATGATGATAGCGCAGGTGACGGGGCTTAAACCAGGAACTTTCGTGCATACTCTCGGCGATACGCATATCTACAGCAATCATTTTGACCAGGTAAAGGAGCAGCTGTCGCGCGAACCTCGCGCGTTGCCTCTCATGAAATTGAATCCCGAAATTAAAAACATCTTTGATTTCAAATTTGAGGATTTTACCCTGGAAAATTACGACCCCCACCCTGCCATTAAAGCCCCGATAGCAATATGAGTATCTGTCTTGTGGCTGCAGTTGCAAAAAATGGAATTATCGGCTCAGAAAATGATCTGCCCTGGTATTTGCCGGAAGACCTCAAACACTTTAAGGAGTTGACCACAGGCAAGGTCTGCCTCATGGGTCGCAAGACCTATGAATCGATTTTGAGGCGCCTTGGAAAACCCCTCCCGAATAGGCTCAACATCTTGGTGACCCGTGATGAAGATTACAAAGTGCCCTCCGAAGTCGTAGTTTATCATGATCTCGATAAAGCGATTGAAGATTACAAAGACAAAGAATTATTTATCATAGGCGGGGGACAGATATTTTCGCAAACAATTGATAAAGCCGACGCGCTCTACATCACGCATGTGGAGTTTGAATCAAAAGGGGATTCGTTCTTCCCGAAAATCGACCCGGTGATTTGGAAAAAAGTTGAGGAAGAAAAACACGAAAGTTTCAGCTTTACTAAATACATAAAAAAATGATAAAATCATTGTCATGAACGATGTCAGTTTGCAAAACCGAATCGCGGAATTAAAATCCTCCATCGAGGATTTACGGGGGCATCTTTGAGCTGGCCCAAAAGAAACAGAAAATCTTCGAGCTAGAAGACCAGATGAGCCAGCCGGATTTTTGGGCTGATAATCGCAAAGCCCAGGAGGTTAGCAAAAAACTCGCCTCCCTGAAAAATCTGGTTGAGTTCTGGGAAAAACTGGAGAGGGATGTTGTGGAATTGCAGGAGTTAGCAAAGATAACCCCCACCTCGCCTCCCCCTCACGAGGGGGAGGAACTGGATGAGATATACGAGGATCTCAAGAAACGGTATGAGGAAACCCGCATCAGCACTTTTCTAAGCGAAAAATACGATGACCATGACGCGATAGTGTCGATTCATGCCGGCGCGGGGGGGCTGGACGCGCAGGATTGGGCGGAAATCCTCCAGCGAATGTATCTGCGGTTTTGCGAGCGAAAGCGGTTTAAAACGCAAATTTTGGACTCTAGCCGCAATCCGGAGGGCGGGATAAAGAGCGCGACCTTTGAAACGACTGGTCCGTTTGCGTACGGGTATCTCAAAAGCGAAGCCGGGGTGCATCGCCTCATCCGACTCTCCCCGTTTAACCCTGCGCATACCCGGGAGACATCGTTTGCGCTTGTGGAAGTTCTGCCAGTCCTGGAAAGAGAAGAGGAGGTGAAACTTGATCCAAAGGAACTCAAAATCGAGGCCAAGACAGCATCAGGCCACGGCGGCCAGTCAGTGAACACCACTTACTCAGCGATCCGCATTACCCACATTCCGACAGGACTCACTGTGTCCATCCAAAACGAACGCAGTCAGACCCAGAACAAAGAGCAGGCCCTGAAAATTCTCACAGCCAAACTCAAAAAGCTTGAGGAAGAAAAACATATTGAAAGAAAACTAGAACTTCGCGGCGAATTCAAAAGCCCGGAATGGAGCAACCAGATTCGTTCTTACACAATGCATCCCTACAAGCTTGTCAAAGATCATCGGACGAACTTTGAAACCAGCAATATCGATGATGTGTTAGACGGCAAACTCGATGACTTTATCGAAAAATATCTGGAAAGCGAAAAATGATCAGATTCGACAATGTAACCAAAGTTTATAGAAACGGAACACTGGCTCTTGAAGGCCTGGATTTTGAGATTCTCCCAGGAGAGTTCATTTCCATTGTCGGCAAAAGCGGCGCCGGTAAATCTACATTGATCAAGCTGCTGATCCGCGAAGATGTGCCCACAGAAGGAGCGATTTACATGGAAAAGGTGGATATCTCGCGGATCGCGCTGAAGGACTTGCCATATCTTCGCCGTAAAATGGGCGTGGTTTTTCAGGACATCAAACTTCTGCCGACCAGGACCGCTTTTGAAAATGTGGCGTACGCCATGGAGGTGGATGGAAGCCCCAGAGCAAAAATAGAGGCAGAGGTCGGGGAGTTTCTCAATCTAGTCGGTCTGTCGCACAAGGCCCAGGCGTTTCCTGACCAGCTTTCTGGTGGTGAGCGGCAGCGCGTCGCGATAGCGAGGGCTCTCGCCCACCATCCTCTTCTGCTTCTCGCGGACGAACCAACCGGCAATCTCGACAAAGTGAATGCCATGGAAATTTTGGATTTGCTTCAAAAAATCAATGAGCTGGGTACCACAGTGATTTTGGCCACTCACGCGAGCGAGCTTGTAAATAAAATCAAAAAGCGCGTGATTGTCCTGGAAGACGGCCGGATTGTCTCTGATATGGCGCAGGGGAAATACAAATTATGAATCCCGCACCACTTTCCCTCGTAAATCTAGCAACGATTCATGAAACGTGGGCGCTTCAAAATACAACCGACAACTTATCGTTAACAGAAAGTAGTGCGGGATGAATTCCATAACTTTTTGGCGGATCTTGAAAAACGGCATCATCAATTACGCGCGCAATTTTTGGCTGTCCTTGGCGGCCACCGCAATCATGACCATCACGCTGTTTACGGTTTCGACATTGCTCATTCTCAATTCGCTCACTGACATTTCGCTCAGAGCTATCGAGGACAAGGTTGATATCAGCGTGTATTTCGAGCTTGATGTTGCCGAGGAAACGATTTCCGAGATCAAGAGCCAGGTTACAGCGTTTCCTCAGGTGAAAAGCGTAGATTATATTCCCTCAGTGCTGGCGCGCGAAAAATTCAAAGAATTGCACAAGGACGAACCGCTGCTCATCGAGTCAGTTGAGCAGTTTTCCGATTCGGAAAATCCATTTCCGGCTTCACTCGCGATTCGAGTTTTTCGATTGGATGATTATGGCCTGATCATCACAGTATTTGAAGACGAAAAACTCAGCCCGTATGTGAAGAAGATCACGGATAAGCGCGACGTCGTGGACCGCCTTCGGAAAATCACGACTGGGATAAAACAGATAGGGTTTGGACTGACTCTGTTTTTTGGCGCCATCACAGTGATCGTTTTGTTCAATACCATTCGCCTCACGATTTATAGTCGACGTGAAGAGGTGGAAATCATGCGCCTCGTCGGAGCGTCGAATTGGTTCATTCGCGGTCCGTTTTTGGTGGAAGGAATTTTTTATGGTTTGACAGGAGCCATACTCACCTCAGCTCTCCTCTACCCCATCATTTATTTTTTGAGTCCCAAGATCTCGGCATTTTTGGAATTTGACGTTTCCCGATTTTCCGATCTCGGGTTCGACACCCTGCTGCTATTCGGCTTGCTGACTGTATCTGGCGTGGTCCTGGGGATACTCTCATCTGTTCTCGCGGTCCGTCGGCACTTACGGATATGAAGGTAATTCTCACGAAAGACGTAAAAAAACTGGGACGAGTCGGAGACGTTGTCGAGGTGGCGCATGGTTTTGCCCGGAATTTTCTCCTGTTGAAAAATCTCGCCAAGATCGCGGATCGCGCGGGTTTGGAGGAAAATACTACGCGTCTCAAGGCGCGGGAACTGCATGCGCATGCGGAAAAGCAAAATATCGAGAAATTGTTCAAATCACTGGAGAGCCAGCCCACGGAATTCATCCTGCCCGGGGATGCCGACGGTCATTTGTATTCTGGCTTGAAAGAATCGGAAATTCTCGCTAGAATCAGCAGGGGAGGCGAGACACCGCAAAAGGGCCTCTCGCTCTCAAACTACGCGTCGCTGAAGCAATCAGGCGAATATACGCTTACTCTGCAAACCCCTCAAAATAAGAATATTAAGTTTAAGATCCTCATCAAGTGCCAAAGCTGACTCCAAAAATTAAATACATTTTCGTTATCGGGGGTGTGATGTCGTCAGTCGGCAAAGGTGTCACAACCTCGTCCATCGGGCGGATTTTGCAGTCCAAAGGATACAAGGTTTCGCTGGTTAAATGCGATATGTATGTGAACCTGGACGCGGGCACAATGCGGCCGACCGAGCATGGCGAGGTGTTTGTCGGCTCTGACGGGATTGAAGCAGACCAGGATCTGGGAAATTATGAACGGTTTACTGGAAACATCAGTACGGCCGAGAACTACATCACCACAGGCCAGATTTATTTAGAAGTTATCCGCCGCGAACGCAACCTCG
>Ga0155136_113_pt3 | contig 8585 bp, 8 predicted proteins | sample RifCSPhighO2_01_FD_106104 | JGI IMG/M metagenome (GOLD analysis project Ga0155136, IMG submission 106104) | Candidatus Doudnabacteria bacterium RIFCSPHIGHO2_01_FULL_49_9 | reverse complement strand
CGCGCATGCCGGTTTTCAGTCAGTGTTGCTGGCGCCCACCGAGATTCTCGCGCTACAGCATTACGAGACCTTGAAAAAACTATTCGCGCACACTGATCTGGAAATCGCCCTGCTGACCCGCTCTCACAAAACCCATCCGCCAGCTGGCGGACCAAATTCTATATTCAATATTCCAATCGTCATCGGCACTCACGCCCTGCTGCAGGATAAAATAAATTTCAAAAAAATCGGCCTTCTCGTTATAGACGAACAGCATCGCTTTGGCGTCAAGCAAAGACAAGCTTTGCTTCGCGGACAAACACAGACAGAAACGCAGACAAATGCGGACAGGAGTCAGCGGCAGTCCGTGTCCAGTCCGTTAGAGTCCGTGAAGGTGGTACCCCACCTTTTATCTATGACCGCCACGCCCATCCCTCGCACGCTCGCGCTGGCTTTTTACGGGGACCTGGATATTTCCAGAATCGCGGAGCTCCCGTCCGGCCGGAAAAAAGTCATAACTCGCCTCGTCGCCCCAGAAAATCGCGCCGTCGCCTATGAATTTATTAGAAAAGAATTAGCCCGCGGCCGCCAGGCCTATGTCATCGTCCCGCTCGTTGAGGAAACAGATGGTGAAAAAAAATCAGTTGCCACAGAAACCGAAAAACTCCGCAAAATTTTTCCTGAATTTGCCGTTAGCATGCTTCATGGCCGCATGGATGGGGGTGAAAAAAAACAGGTCATGGAGGATTTCAAATCCAACCAAACCCAAATCCTCGTGTCAACCACGGTCGTGGAGGTCGGCGTGGACGTGCCGAATGCCACGATCATCATCATTGAAAACGCGGAGCGCTTCGGCCTCTCGACTCTGCATCAACTGCGCGGCCGCGTGGGCCGCGGGAAATGGCAATCGCTCTGCATCTTGTTTACCGAATCCGTCTCCGAAACAACGCGCTCGCGCCTCGAGGCCGTGGTCAAATCGAATGATGGCTTTGAGCTCGCTGAAATAGACCTCAAACTCCGCGGCGCGGGCGAGATGCTCGGCGCCAGACAGTCCGGCTACATCCCCTTCAAAATCGCTTCGCTCTCAGACACAAAACTCATCGAAACCGCCAAAGCCGAAGCCCTGGATCTACTGGCCCAAGATCCGATGTTAAGTGGGCACCCGAAACTTGCGCAAAAAGTCAACGAAATCTCCCGGGAGGCGCACCTCGAATAATCACAAAAACTCCTCACCTTTCGTTCCTCTCCCCTTACAAGGGGAGAGGGTAGGGTGAGGAGTATCAAATAGTTCTACTCCGAATTTACCTGACTGTTGTCCTTGTCGCATTTGGCAATGCTGGTGTGCGTGTGCGTAGCCCCGACATTAGCGCAAGGAACCGCCGCGGCGGTTGAGGTCTCACACACAGATCGCTTAAGCGGAATGCCAAGCTGACTACTGCAAGCAATCACTGCCTGCAATATTTGTGGTCCAATCACCGCCCCGCTGCCCGGAAAATCAAAATCTACCGCAAGCGAACCAGTCGAACCAATTGCGCCGCCATAATGACAAGAATTAAGGGAATGGGCGCAGCCCGTCACTCCGCATTCGGGCTTCGCACCACCCCTCGTATAATTACAAAACTCCTGATTTACTGGCTCGCCCTGATCGCGAACTTCATAGGTATAGGTCGGAATACCGCTTAATCCTGGTTTGCTTTTCACGCAGTCAATAATTTCTTGTACATCCGGATTGGTCTGTGCTGGGTACGCCGCATTGTTGTTTTGCTGAGCCAGAACCTGCGGCGTGGAACACATGAGGTCCGTGGCTTTGTTCACCACTGTGCCCACCGCGGAAAAAACCCCATCAAACGCTTCGCAAATGCCCTTGGGAAAATAAATATAACTCACGATGCCAATAGCAGCGCCCGTGATGCCGCCCACGGTGTCCATGGGATTGCAACCCACATACACTATGGTCAAAGGTATAGCGATGATCAGAACCGCGAGTATGATGACCAGCAGATCAGCCATGATGACAATCGCCTTCTGCCATATGGCGAGCGGTCGAAACCATTTAAACCCAAACGCGGAAAGGATCCAGTGGATATTGAGATAAATGAGAGCCACCGATCCTATGGTCCATGACACAAAAAAATCGAGGAGCGCGATTATCGCGGCATTGACTATCCAAGCGCTCGCCGCGCTCTGCGCGATGCCTTTTGCTCCCTCGCCGGCCAACGCAGCTTTCACCGCAGCGCCGCCTGCCGCCCCGCCCCCTTTTGTTCCGGATTTACCGGCACTTTTGCCAGATCCGGTTGACTGGCCTTTAGCGTTTCTATCTTTCTGTTTTGATCCCTCAAATTTATCTTGTCGCTCCAGCTCCTCTTTACGCCTGGTGGCGCCCTCAATCCTAGCGAGCTCAGCATCAACATCGTTCGTGCTGGGATTGCGTTCAGTTTCTCGGTCTAAAACACCGGGCATGGTTTAGGTCAATTAGAAATTAGAATAATTAGATTAATTTCCTTGCCCCTGTTCCTCGAGCTCTTGCTTGGCCCGCTCGATCTCCAGGCGCTGTTTCGGATCAGTGGTGATGATCTGATCCTCGGTGTAGGAAGCGACAATGCGGATGGCCGCGTGCTTGAGGCCCGCGAAAAATATACCTTCGCCCACCTCGCTCTCCAGGAGCAAATATTTTTCCCCTTCCGTCAAAAAGAAGGTCTGCTGGATGAGGTCTGTGGCCGCGGGCGACTGCTTGAGGAGGAGCTGAATCGAAGAGTTGGTCACGATCGGTTTGCCATAGGCGCTGCCCAAAAAATCAGACACGTCCTGCGTGATCGTGGTCACCCCGAGATAATATTTACGCGCGCGCTTCACGAGCCCGAACAGAAACTTGGCACTGTCTTCGTGCTGCATCATCCACCAGGCCTCGTCGATCACCAGGATGCGCCGCTTCAGCGTGGAACGCACTTCGTTCCAGATAAACTGCAGGATCACATAAATGGCGATGGGCCGGAGCGTATCCTCCAGATCGCGCACGGAAAACACCACCAGTTGATTGTTCATGTTGATATTGGTCGACTGATTGAAGATGCCGGCAAACGTGCCTTCCACGTATTTCCCGAGCCGCTGCGCCAAGGACTCGGCCCCGGTGATGCCGCCGAGCACACTCACGAGATCCTGCATGGTGGGAATCTCCTTGCCGGAAAAATCGCTGTCCATCGTGATGTCATGCGCCGCGTATGTCTCCCACAATGCCCGATCCATGATCGCCTCTTCCGTGGGATCGAGTTTGCCGAGCATCAAACTCATGAGGCCCATGAGGTTGATCACCGCGGACCGCAAAATCTCGGCCGGGAGCTCCCCCTCGATGCCCTTGGGCAGATCAAACGGATTGATGCGCGAGTTGGAGTTCAGCGACACATTGAGAAACGAGCCGCCAACGGCTTCCGCCAGATGTTTGTATTCATTTTCCGGGTCAATGGCGATGACATCCGTGCCAACCATCAGGGAGCGCAAGATCTCCAGCTTCACGGCGTAAGATTTGCCAGCGCCCGATTTGGCAAACACCACCGAGTTCGCGTTTTCCATCTGAAACCGGTCGAAAAGAATGAGCGAATTGTTGTGCCGGTTGATCCCGTAAAGGATCCCGTCATTGCTCGTCACTTCCGCGGACACAAATGGAAAGGTCGTGGACAGGGGCCCGGTGTTCATGCTCGTGGTAATCGCGAGCTCGTCGAGCCCGAGCGGCAGGGTGGAGTTGAACCCTTGCTCGGTCTGCAAAATCGCCCGCTTCGTGACAATGAGCTTAGAGGACAGGATGGATTCGACATTCGCGGAAATCTTGTCCAGGGTGGCAAGCTCATCCGCGTAAATCGTGTAGTAAAGCGCGAACCGGAAATACCGCTCCGTGCCCTGCTGCAACCGATCGCGGAGTTCCTCAATGTCATGATAAGCGGTTTCCAGCATGGGATCGCGGACATTGCCTTTGTCTTCGTTCATGGCGATCGTGGCGCTCAATTGCCCGACTTTGTCTTTCAATTTTTTCATGACTTCCCCGGACTCCATCGGGTAGATGAACATGGAAATGTCCATGGGCTGGTCCAGGTTCACGAGCGGCGACAACCAGTTGGATGAGAGGAATCTCGGATAGGTCAGCACGAAAAACGTGCGCGCGTATTTGCCGGAAACTTGGATATAGGTGGTCTCGATCTGCATGGCCGAAGGCGCGATGAGATCAAGCACAGAGGCGATCCCGCGGCGAAACTCTTTTTCTGTTTCCAGCACCCGACGGCTTGCTGCCGCTTCCGGCGATTCGGTTTTGCTAAAAAAAGACATGATCTTAGGTTTCCACCTTCATTTCCTTGAGACCGCCTTCATGCAACACCGAGGCCGTATCAAGGTTATAGGATTGATAGAGGAGTTCAATGAGTTCCTCAGTGTTCAGCACCAGGGACCGCAGGCCGATGGACCCGAGCTCAGCCATGATGTGATTCACCCGTTCCTCCAGCTTCACCTTGGAGCGGAGAAATTCCGCTTCGGTCGTGGCGATCTGCGCCACGGGGTTGAGGAGGCGCTTCAGCCGCGAGCTGATGGTCTGTTTGCCGGTGGCTTCCGTGGAAAACGGCACCACAATGTAAAAATTCTTGCTCATGATGTTCGCGAACTCCACGAGCTTGGCGATGTATTCAATGTATTCCGTCATCTGGATGCGCAAGAGTTCGTTGGTCTGCCCCGAAGCCATGCTTTTGAGCTTGCCGAGATAGCCCTCGATATCCAAAATGCGCGAATGGATGAGAATCTGGATGGGAAAATCCAGGGAATTGATGAGGCCCTGATACGCGGCCACGAGCGCGTTTTGCTCATCCTCGGATTTGAGGGAAAAATTAGTGGAGGACACGGCAATCACACCGCGCAAACTCCCGTCTTTCATGATCATGACACCTTCCTTGATCTCCGCCACGCTGATGTACTGCTGGGTGGAGAGTTTCGGATCATTGGATTTTTTTCCTGTTGCCATAGCTAGACCTCGTTCAGCCATTTATTGGATGCTTCGCCAGTTCGCAGTAGCCGCTCTTCTTCCGCGGCTTTTTCATCGAGAAAATACGCCAATTTTTTGAGTCGGGACTCGGAGGGCGGCTCTACAGCCACTGCCTGCTCCACGGCCGCGACCACTGCTTGCTTTTTCGCGGCCGCGATGCTGCCCGCCTGCGCGAAGATCCGGCGTTTCGGCGTGGTCACATAGTGGATGAGCCCGGGAAGGTTGGACATAATCGGCCGCCCGTTAAATTTCACGAACGCGATCGGCGCCACGATGGCCAGGGTCAGGACCAGCAGAATCACAAACGGCACGGAAAATCCAAAAATCGCCCAATAGATAAACCCCATCACCGCGCAGCCGATCAGCATCAGAAACTGCTTGATGGTTAGATGCGGAAGAATCTGGTCTTCCACCTCGACAAATTGCGGGAGTGAATACTGCATTTTTTTGTTTCTCCACTCTAAATAAACCTAATTTATTATAGCATAAATCAGGCGAAACAAAAAAATCCCTCCTATTTGGCCCGATTCTTCAAACTCTCATGAAAATCCGTGATCGCCTCGAACTCCTCGTGCGACATTGAGGCGGTGGGGTCATTGTTGATGAGCTTGATGCCCGCGCCAAGATAATCCCGATACAAAGGACTGCGCTGAAACGCTTCCAGCACTTGTGCGTAATTTATGTCCGTTTTGCGGATCAGGTTTTGGATTTCGCGACTCACCTGTTCGAGGCACACATAGATAGATGGCGGCTTGCGAATGTCCTCCGCGGTGAGGCCCGCGATCTTCGTGAGCGCTGTGTTCGGCAGCGCGGCCGGCGGACTGGCAAAATCCGGTCGCCTGGGGCCGCTCGGCTTGATATCGAGCTGCCTGCGGTCCAAGGTCAAAGGCCGAAACACTGACCTTTCCGGTTTTGCTCCGACTGATTCGGGCGGCTGGGCGGGCCGAGCGCCCACTCCCGTGGGCAGCTTCAGCGACAACATCCGGTCGAGCTCCTTGAGCTCCTCAGCGCTCATCCGCGGCAACAAAAAAAGCCACTCCTCTCTTTCCTGACCTGACAAGATCGTGGAGGTTTGGATTTTTTGCTTAATTTGGGTGAACTGATCAGGATTCATAAGCTTTACGAATAACTAATCAATACGAATGTACGAATCATAAATTCACCAACCTTTTATAATGTAATTTCCTTGGGGCAAAATACGCTAAAATTCCGAGCTTTAATTTATTAATTGATAGATATTGCAATACCTGATCGATATGAATCTTAGCAAATCTGTCTCCGCGCTTTATTTCCAGAATAATTTTATCCTCAATTAAGAAATCCAAATAATTCCTACCAACATTCTTATTCTGGTAGATAACTGGACAATAGGCCTGTTCTCTAAAAATCAACCCGCTATTTTTTAGCGCTACCGAAATCGCATTTTGATACGTCTTTTCACTCAAACCATATCCGAGCTTGTTATAAACGTCAAAAAGTATCCCTACGATCTGAAAACTAAGCTCTGGAAATACTAAATCTCCCCGCTTTAACAATACTTTTTTCATTCGTAGATTCGTACAAATTCGTTATTCGTAAAGCTATTTTCCCTTCGGCAAACTCCCTGTCAGCCCCTTCCGCTCTTCTTCCCCGGCCCGGGCCAGCGCGTCGTTTACCGAAAACCCTCCGCTAGAGGATGAATACCGCGACGCCGGCGTAACAATTGTCTCATCTTTTTTACTCTCTCCTGTTTTTCCTCTATTCTCCATTCCATATTCTCTATTCTGGCCTGGCGGCGCAGGCGGCGGCGGCAGTGTCCGCGCTATGTTTCCCTCCCCTCGATGGGGAGGGTTAGGGAGGGGTGGCGGGCTGGAAATTCCTGTCTTCCCTCTATTCTCTATTCCATATTCTCTATTCTTGCTTGCCGGTCCGCTCGCCAACTCGCTTATCCTTTGCTCCAATCTCGATGGCGGAGTCGGCGGCAGATTTCCACCTTTTATTCCCTCCCCTTGATGGGGAGGGTTAGGGAGGGGTGAAGGTGTCTCCCCTCTATTCTCCATTCCATATTCCATATTCTGGTTTTTCAGCGGCGTTCCCGGCACTACGCCAATCCGTTTGTCTAGTTCCACTCCCGTCGCCTGCCCTCCCGAGCCCTGGCGATCTACGGGCCACGCCGTTTCCCTCGGCCTCTCCGCCGACGAGCGGGGTACATATGCGGTTTCCATTTCTGCACCAATCTCCTGTTTACCAAACCTCAACCAATCGTAAAACTCCAACACCTTCAACAGTAAATCTTTATCTTCCTTTGCAAGCTGTTTTACATTGACATTCTGATTAAAATAGGTGATACGCTCCATAGCGCCTCTTTTGGAAACCTCTGCAGTACTTTTATTGTAATCAAGTATCCAGTTTTTTACGATTGGGGAAAAATCATGATCCTCTCCGATAATTTTTAAACTTGTATTTCCAATTAGTTCCTTATTCTCAGCCACCGAATCAACAACGGCACTTATATTATTTTTGGCACTTCCTTCCCAAAGCAGATATGACCCTGTCATCTCTTTTACAGACACCTCGGCGGTTTGCATACTGGTCAATAAAGTTTCTAAGAAGAATTTTCGCACCTCTTGGGTATCTAAAAGCGGCAAAGCGGTAAGTTTTAACACAATAATGAGGTTGAGGTATTTTTGGAACAATTCTGGACTTGTTTCCACGAAAGCGGGATCTGCCTGCAATAGTTCGGTCAGTCCGATAAACCGCTGTTTCGCTCTAAACACATCACGGCTATCGCATATATCGTGAAAAATATAATTCAGTAGCATTTCAAAAACGTGCTCGCTATACAGGTCCCCTACTTTCAGCAAACCAAAATTCTCATCTGTAATCATTACAAATTTCCCTGCATGAGATTCCGTGGTTGGTTGATTTGAGTTGATTTCCATAATGTTATTTAAGGTCTAGGTCGTAAAGACGTAAAATTACCTTTTGCAATTTCCTCAGCAACTGTTCGTATATCATCACCGAAAACCTTAGCGCTGTGTATTGCGGCAACTGTAGGATTCAGCGCAGTCACAACGCCTCGTGTATCCAGATCAACAGTGACATTAGTTTGTTCTGGCGCGATCATAGCGCCGCTTTTATCGAGTCCCGCTCCGGACATCCGTATTTCTCTAGGGGCGGACTGGAAGGCCCTAACCACCATTGACTGCACTACTGGTTGTGGCAAAGAGTTCATTAATAGGGCCCCAAAATCACTAATTTCACCATATGAACCGTCAGGGTTTTGCTCTCTGACCAGTGCCGTTTCAAGATTTGCGGCTACCTGTACCGGAGCCATACGCTGTATGCGGCGGTTAGTTTCTTGCTGGATTCTCAATGAAATCAAAGCATCACGCACACCGGCTTCCACACCTCCGGAGGTTTTTGATCTCTGAAAACCAGCATCGTAATTTTCATACCTTTGCGCTCTATTTTCTGCTGCGCTTATTTCTCTCGCTAACAGTCCTGCGGAAGCAGTATCTTCTTGGACCTGAGCGGCATTTTTGGCCTGGCCATTTTTATCAGTAGCCGAGCGAAGATCTGTTTCCAGTCCTTTCATTTTCGTGATATT
>Ga0155136_126_pt1 | contig 8657 bp, 9 predicted proteins | sample RifCSPhighO2_01_FD_106104 | JGI IMG/M metagenome (GOLD analysis project Ga0155136, IMG submission 106104) | Candidatus Doudnabacteria bacterium RIFCSPHIGHO2_01_FULL_49_9 | reverse complement strand
GCGAGGCGTGCGCGGGCGATGGCGTGATCCAGATCGAAATGCATTTTCTGCCGGACGTGTATGTAGCCTGCGAGGAATGCAAAGGCAAACGCTACAACAAAGAGGCCCTCGACATCCACTACAAAGGCAAAACCATTCACGACGTGCTGGAAATGACCGTGGACGAGGCGCGCATATTTTTCCGCAACATCCCGATCATTTACCGGAAACTCGATGTGCTCTCCCTGGTCGGCCTGGGCTATATGCACCTCGGGCAAAGCGCCACCACCCTTTCGGGCGGCGAGGCCCAGCGCATCAAGCTGGCCACAGAGCTTGCCCGCACCCAAACCGGAAAAACCCTGTATATATTGGATGAACCGACCACTGGCCTGCATTTCGAGGATGTGAAGCGCCTGCTCACTGTGCTTTCAAAACTCGTGGACAAAGGCAATACTGTGGTGGTCATCGAACACAACCTGCATGTCATCAAATACGCGGACTGGGTCATTGATCTCGGGCCTGAGGGCGGGGACAAAGGCGGTGAGATCGTGGCCGAAGGCACCCCGGAAGAAGTGGCGCGAGTGAAACGCTCCTACACTGGACAATATTTAACGAGGTCTCTGAAATGAGCATTCGGAAAAAACTCCTCTTGCTGATTTTGGCCGCGGCCGTGGTCTGGGTGGCGCTCAATTTTGACTATCTGCGCAAAAACGTGGCATACGAGCTCAGCGGTCCGCCGGAGACACAAAATCCGACAAGCACCCAGCCGGAAATCCCTGCCAATCCAAATCCGCCGCCTTCTAATCATCCTTTGCCGCAAGGCGATCTCACGGTGACGTCTCTGGGCATCAGCGTACCAGTACTCTATGCCGAACGCGTGGATGAAAATCATTTTCAAGCATTGCTTATTAATGGCGTGGTGCATTACCCCGGCACGGCCGAGATCGGGCAAATCGGCAACCCTTATATCTTCGGACACAGCTCTGACAATGCCTGGTCAAAGGGAAAATATAAAACCATTTTCGCTGTATTGCCAAAGATCAAAATCGGCGCGGAGATCTTCATATCTGACCGCGCAGGCCAGCAGTACACATATAAAGTGATCGACGCGCGCGTTGTCAATAAAAACGACATAAGTGTGCTCTCCCAGGACACAGGCGGCCGCAAGATCCTCACCCTACAAACCTCCTACCCCGTGGGCACATCCCTCAAACGATACGTCGTAGTCGCTGAACTGACAGAATAATTCCAATTACAAGCACTCAAAGATTAGCACTTGACAGGGTTGAGTGCTAATTTTATAATACCTAAGACATATGAAAGAAATCACCCCCAGACAAGCCAAAATATTGGCCGCCATAGTCAAAGAATATTCCACCTCTGGGCAGCCAGTGGGTTCTAGCGAGCTGTCAGATAAATACGGTTTTTCCGTGAGCGCGGCCACGATTCGCAATGAAATGCAGGCCTTGGAAAAGAGCGGCTATATTTATCAGCCGCACACGTCGGCGGGGCGGGTGCCGACTGACGATGGCTTCCGGTTTTTTGTGAACAAACTCATGAAGCATTTGGAGCTCTCGCAGATAGAACAGCAAAAACTCCAGACCGAACTGCACACTTTGCAAAAGCAATATATTGAGCTTGGACAAGGGCTCACCAAACTCCTCGCCCGCGAAGGTCAAGGCGCGGCTTTCGCCCTGCTTCCGGGACATACAAGCGCCACCGGGCTCTCCAATGTAATTGATGAAAAGGTGACGACCGCAGAGGTGAAGGAAATCGCCAAATTTCTCGATAACATAGCGGAACACGGTAAGGAATTCTCCAAAAAAGATCTGGACGAGGTCAAGGCCTACATTGGCCGCGAGGCGCCAGTGCCGCTGGCGAAGGATTTCTCGCTTGTAGTCACGAGAGTCAGCTTGCCGCGCGGTGAAAAAGGCGTGATCGGCATCATTGGTCCAAAGCGGATGAAATACGCGAGAAATATTAGTTTGCTGGAGTATGTGAAGAAAATGCTGGCATCAGGACTGGGAGTGGCTCTTATTGTAAATGCTCTGCAATAATGAAAAATGTAAAGTGCAAAGATCAAAATGACAATTCAAAATTTTAAAATTTTACACTGTCATTTTACATTTTGATTTTTTAATTTTTAATTTATCTATGACCGAAGAATCAAATCAAATCGAAGAATTAGAAGAGTACAAGGCCAAGGCCGAGCAGTATCTAGACAATTGGAAACGCACGGCCGCGGATTTTGAGAATTACAAAAAGCGGCGGGACAAGGAAGGCAGTGAGCTCATCCAGTTCGCACGAGAGATTACGGTTGTAAAAATGCTGCCCACCCTGGAGAGCTTGGAGCAGGCCCTCAAAAACGCTCCAGACGACGAGCAGTTCCAAACCTGGTCAGAGGGAGTCATCAAGATAGTCCAGCAGCTGGAAAAAATTCTTCTCGAAATGGGCGTGGAAAAAATCAAGACCGTGGGAGAAAAATTCGATTTTCAGCTTCACGAAGCCGTGGAAATGATCGATCCGCCAGCAGGAGAAGAATCAGGAACTATCATCGAAGAGATCCAGGGAGGCTATAAGCTCAACAATAAAATCATCAGACCAGCAAAGGTGAAGGTCGTGAAATAATTAATTGTTTTGTCATCCTGAGGTACTCCGAAGGATCTCATGAGATTCTTCGCCGGGTACGGCTCAGAATGACAGATATTTTTTGAAAGGACTTTTATGCCAAAAATCATTGGAATCGATCTGGGAACATCAAACAGCGCGGCTAGCGTGCTCGAAGGCGGCAAGCCAGCCATCATCCCCTCTGCCGAAGGTACGACTGTGGGCGGAGGCAAGGCCTTCCCCTCTTATGTGGCTATGACTAAGGATGGAGAATTGCTCGTGGGCGAACCAGCCAGGCGTCAGGCAGTGACCAATCCCGAAGGCACAGTGTACGCTGTAAAGCGCAAAATGGGCACCAAAGATAAAGTTAAAATGCAGGACAAAGAATACACTCCAGAACAAATCTCTGCTTTTATCTTGCAAAAAATCAAAAAAGACGCGGAAGCGTATCTTGGCGAGCCGATCGCTAAAGCCGTGGTAACAGTACCCGCGTATTTTGATGACGCGCAAAGGCAGGCCACAAAAAATGCCGGAGAAATCGCGGGCCTCGAGATCATCCGCATTATCAACGAACCAACCGCGGCCGCGCTCGCCTATGGCCTCGACAAAACCGGCACTGAACAAAAGATCCTGGTATTTGATTTTGGCGGCGGTACTCTGGATGTGACTATCATGGATTTTGGGCAGGGTGTGTTTGAGGTTGTCTCCACCTCTGGTGATACGCGTCTCGGGGGCACAGACATGGACAACACGATCATGGATTATCTCGCGGATGAATTCAAAAAAGAATCAGGCATTGACGTGCGGCCGGACAAAATGGCATTTAACCGCCTCAAAGAGGCCGCGGAAAAAGCCAAGATCGAACTCTCCACTACCCTAGAAACCGAGGTCAACCTGCCATTTCTTACCGCTGACGCTTCCGGCCCTAAGCATTTCAGCCGCAAAATGACCCGTCAAAAACTCGAAGACCTGGTGCGTCCCATTGTGGAACGCACCCGAACCTCACTCGAGCAGGTCCTTACTGACGCCAAGCTCTCGCCGAAAGATATCGACAAAATCATCATGGTCGGCGGACCGACTCGGATGCCCATGGTGCAAAAATTCGTGGAGGACTACATCGGCAAAGCCGTGGAGCGAGGGGTTGATCCTATGGAAGCCGTGGCTAAAGGCGCGGCTGTGCAAGCCGGCGTGCTCGGGGGCGAGGTCAAAGACGTGCTCCTCCTCGATGTCACTCCCCTGACCCTTGGCATCGAAACTCTGGGCTCGGTAGCCACGCCGCTTATTGAACGAAACACAACTATCCCGACCTCCAAATCTCAGGTGTTCTCTACAGCCGCGGATAACCAAACCTCAGTAGAGATCCATATCCTGCAGGGCGAGCGGCCAATGGCCTCGGACAACAAATCCCTGGGCAGGTTTATACTCGACGGTTTGCCGCCCTCAGCGCGCGGCGTGCCTCAGGTCGAGGTGATCTTTGACATTGATGCCAATGGTATCCTCAAAGTCACAGCCCGCGACAAAGCCACCAGCAAAGAGCAGCACATCACCATTTCTGGCTCGTCCAATCTTTCCAAAGACGAGATCGAACGCATGAAAAAAGAAGCGGAAGCGCACGCGGAAGAAGACCGCAAGCGCCGCGAGCTCGTGGACACCCGCAATCAGGCTGATGGTCTCATCACTGTCGTGGAAAAGACACTCAAAGACGCGGAAGGTAAAATTGACGCCACCGCCAAAACCTCCTTGGAAACCAAAGTTGCTGAGCTGAAAAAAATCAAAGACGGCACTGATGTGGATGCTATCAAACGGGAAATGGACGCGCTCTCGCAGGAGATCCAGAAGGTCGGCGCAGCGATGTATAAAGACACGGACCAGAACGGACAGGGAAATACACACGGACAACAAAAGACAGAAGACAAAAAAGACAAACCCGAAGACGCGGAATTTCAGGAAAAGAAAGAATGAGATACCAATCTGCAAATAGCATGCGAATGAAACGAATGAATACGAATAACAGGATTAGTATTATTAGTTTCATTAGTACCATTCGTATATTGGTATCATAATCATGGCAGATTACTATAAAATTTTAGGCATTGGAAAAACCGCGTCGAAAGACGAGATTAAACGCGCCTACCGAAAACTCGCGCACGAGCATCACCCTGACAAAGGCGGCGGCATTGCTGCAAAATTCAAAGAGGTAAACGAGGCCTACGAGGTCCTCTCTGACGACCAAAAACGAGGGCAATACGATAAGTTTGGGTCCGCCTTCGCCGGAGGCTCCGGCGGACAAGGAGCTGGCGGTTTTGGAGGATTCAATGGATTTTCCGATTTTGCCCGCGGTTTTGATTTCAGCGGGTTCGGGAGCGGCGGCGGAGATTTCAGCGATATTTTTTCTGACCTATTCGGCGGCGGGAAGCGCCAAACCCGCGATCACCGCGGGGTAGATCTGGAAATGAGCCTGGCTATCGAATTTCTAGAAGGCGTGTTCGGCGCTGACAAAGAAATCAGCATTGAAAAAAAAGACGCCTGCCAGATCTGTAAAGGTCACGGCGCGGAAGCAGGCAGCCAGGTTATCACCTGCCCCAAATGCCATGGCCAGGGACAGATCATCACACACCGCAAAACCATTCTCGGCAATATCCAGGCGGCCCACACCTGCGACCGGTGCGAAGGCACAGGCAAGATCCCGGAAAAAGCCTGTCGCGAATGCGGCGGCTCGGGCATGAAACGCCAGCACAAAAAAATCAAAATCACAATCCCGGCCGGGATCGCTTCTGGGCAGAGGATCAGGATCTCGGGGGAAGGCGAGATGGGATACCGGGGCAGTAGACCCGGCGACCTTTATATCAATATAATGATCAAAGACCACACGGAATTTATCCGCCAGGGTTTTGATATACACACGGAAATTCCCATAAGCTTTTACGGGGCAGCACTCGGAACAAATACTGAAGTAAGCACTGTCGACGGTCCAGTCGAACTAAAAATCCCGGCAGGCACGCAAAGCGGCAAAGTCCTCCGCCTGCGTGGAAGAGGCGTGCCTCACCTCGAAGGGTCCGGCCGTGGAGATCAACTGGTGACAGTGCGGGTCGTGACACCTCAAAAGCTCACCCGCAAAGAAAAAGAACTGCTCAAATCGCTTGCCGAAGAGTCCGGAGAGACAGTGAATATAGACAAAGGTCTCTGGGATAAAATCAAAGACAAATTCTAGGGGTTGAAAAATCCCTTAAATTCTTTATAATAAGCAAGTATTCAGTGGGATCGGGGGTCCGTAGCTCAGCTGGTAGAGCAGTGGCCTTTTAAGCCAACGGTCGCGCGTTCGACTCGCGCCGGACCCACCAAAAAGCACCTTGAAAATTGAAAAACCGTACCATCTATGATATACTGCCTACGCATAATAAATGGTTCGATATGTCCAGAAACGATAAACATCTAGCAGTTATCTTAAGACGAAAAGGCAAAAGCTATAACTTTATTGCCAAAGAGTTAGGCGTTCCCAAAAGCACCCTGTCAGATTGGTTCCAGGATCTTACATGGTCAAAAGTCGTAAAGTCCCGACTAACTGCTAGGGCTAACTTGATGGCCCGAAAAAGGATGAAAATAATTGCTGCCGCGCAAAAAAAACGCTGGCGAGAATGGCGGGAGCGACATCGACTTGAGGCCATAAATGAATTTCCTGGATTAAAAAATGACCACTTATTTACAGCGGGGCTAATGCTCTATTGGGCCGAAGGAGATAACGGGAAAACCGGGAGCAATGTCAGGTTGACAAATATAGATCCGCGAATGATAAAGGTGTTTATAAACTTCTCCACTTCTATCTGTAAGGTGGTAAGGGAAAATATCAGAATTGGTTTGATATTATACCCAGATCTAGATGACAAAGTGTGTAAAAATTTTTGGCATAAGTATACTGGTATCCCATTTAATCAATTCCATAAAACTCAAGTTATTAAAGGCAACCACCCAACAAAACGACTGGAATATGGAATTTGTATGGTAAGAGTTGGAGGTGGTGGATTAAAAGAAAAAATTAGGACTTGGATTGATCTTTACTCAAAGGAATTGATGCGGGTGTAGCACAATGGTAGTGCGCTTGCTTGCCAAGCAAGATACGCGAGTCCGATTCTCGTCACCCGCTCCAGCCTTCGTCCGCCTCGGGCGGACTACGGCTGGCTTAGCCAGAAATAGGTTTCACGAAGATTAGATTAATATAAAGGTCGAATTGCTGCGATAATAAAGGAACAAAAACTATGCAAGATATGCAAAATGTAAAAAGCCATTTGATGGAGCATGCGACCTACCCGGCCACTAAAGCCGATCTGGTTGCCCATTGCAATGGCTTGTCAGATTTCTCTGACGAAGACAAAAAAGAGTTTGCCGACAAACTTCCCGAAGGCACTTATAATTCCGCCGAGGAAGTCACGACCGCCTTGGGCATGTAATCTGATTTTGATGCCACAAAAAACTCCAAGTTCCTTGGAGTTTTTTGTTTACATTTTTTCAGCACATCTTAATTTCAAGAGCAGGAAGAATAATAACTTAACAGAAAATATAGATCATCGTCTGGTCCTTGGTACAGATAGCCCGCGGGGCGCGAAACATCTATGGTTGAAAAACCGGCCCAAATTCGATTTGAACCGGCTGAGATAGCCATGTCGTGCCGACACGGCGCCCACCCGGCCTCATATTCATTTTCATCAAGTAAATAGGGGTTGCCCCATGGATCGCTCGGAGCCGCATTAAATCCTAAACTTTGCCAGCCTGCCGCATTTTGGGCCACAGCACCGGTTTGAGACGTTACACTTTGAGTAGTGTTAAAAAGGCACATACTACAGCCGTTGCCGGTTATCCCAATTAAAGTGTCATTTGCCGAGTCTCTGGCAATGTCTGCTTGGGTCGAAATCTGGTGCATATCTCCAGCCAATCTGGCCATGCTTGCTTTCTGGCGCGCACTCCGAGCTGAAGCCATGACCATACTGCTTAACAGGCCGATTATCGAGATCACGACCAAGAGTTCGAGTATGGTAAACCCCAAATGCGTTTTGATTTTCATTTCTGCTAATTACTAGGGACTGGCGAGGAACATCATCCTATTTCTTTACAAGCAATTGCCATCCGGCTTTGGCGATTTCTTTGTCACCGGCAATTATCTTCACGATATCAGCCCGGCTCACCACGCCCACGAGCTTGCCGTCCGCGACCACTGGCACTGGGTTGACTTTCTTATGCAAAAAAATCTCCGCAAGGGTCTCAACCGAATCATCGGGTTTTACTGACACCACATCCGTGGTCATCACTTGGTTGACTTTGGTAGCATTTAGAACCTCGAGTTGTTTTTCGATTTCATCGCCGTTCATGGGATTGTCTAGGTAAATAAAACTGCCCAGAATGGCGAGCATTTTCGGCACATGCACCGGCTCTTCGAGTTTCACGAGATCTGTCTCGGTCACGATCCCCATCACGCGGCTCGCCTCATCCACAACCGGCACGCCAGTGAGAGCGTTTAGATACATAAGCCGCGCCGCTTCTTTGATGGAATCGAACGGGCTCACGAAAATCACATTTTTGGTCATGATGTCAGAAACTTTGATCATAGAAAATCTAAATAAATTAGTTGATATTCAAATTTTTCATCTAACTAATCCGCCATCCATTCTCTGTCTTCTCTATAGTGCCTTTGAACTTGAACCCGGCCGCGAGTTTGTGTCCGCCCCCGCCGAATGACCTGGCAATTTCCGACACATCCACGCCTTTGTGCGGCTCGCTGCGCAAACTCCCCTTTACGTCCTCACCCCGCTGCTTGAGGAGCATGGAAAATTTTGCTTCCGGGATAGTATTGAGCAGCTCGGCCACGCCTTCAAGATCTTCTTCTTTTGCTCCGGCCTGCGCCAAATCCTCAGTAGTAACCACAGTATATACGACCTGGCGTTTTTCGTCGAAATGGGCGTTCTCCAGAGCCATGGCCCACATCCGCAGCTTCGGCAAATCCTTGCGAGACAGGGTGAAACGGGAGATGAGGTCGAGACGCGCGCCGCGGCGGAGCAAATCAGCCGCTATCTCTAGAGTAT
>Ga0155136_125_pt1 | contig 8923 bp, 8 predicted proteins | sample RifCSPhighO2_01_FD_106104 | JGI IMG/M metagenome (GOLD analysis project Ga0155136, IMG submission 106104) | Candidatus Doudnabacteria bacterium RIFCSPHIGHO2_01_FULL_49_9 | reverse complement strand
ACACATCTGATCGGATTTTGGCTAAGACTGTTCTTTGGCTTGTCCCACGTTTCGTAACGCCCAACCACATAACCATACTCAGATTTTTATCAATACCTTTAATAGTCTATTTGCTTTTGCGCCGTGAGTACCACCTTGCCTTCCCGATATTTGCCCTTTCTGCTTTCACTGATGCCCTCGACGGCGCGCTCGCGCGAACCAGAGGCCAGATTACCGAGTGGGGGAAGCTCTTTGACCCGATGGCCGACAAAATACTGATCGCCAGTTCCGCAGTCGTTCTTATCGTAACCGAAATGAGCTTCCTGCTCGGAATCATTATGATCTCGGTCGATGCCGCCATCGCTTTCGCGGTTGTCTACCAATACAATGTCAAAAAACAAATATTGAGCCCGCATTGGACCGGCAAAACCAAGATGTTTTTACAGTCCTTAGGGCTTTCTGTTTTTTTGCTTTCGTTCATAGCGCAAATCCCGTTCATCGAGCTTGCCGCCATCGGTATTCTTTATTTCGCTGTTTGTTTCGGCCTTTTGAGCCTGTTTATATACCACTCGTCCTAATTTGGTGCTTCAGTGCGGAGGCGGTGAGATTCGAACTCACGATACCGATTAAGGTATGCCATCTTTCTCCCGATGATTAATTTTCTACTATGCGGAGGCGGTGAGATTCGAACTCACGATACCGATTAAGGTATACCATCTTTCCAAGATGGCGCACTAGACCGCTATGCGACGCCTCCGCGCAGAAGAAAATTGTAAATCATCGAGGATCCTCGATTTTATTGTTCTGCGTTGCAGAAGTAAAATCGGGACAAGATGGTGCATTAAACCGCTGTGCTACAAGTATTTTTTTCAACGCTAGTCCTCCTTTATAAGATTTAAGTTTCTTTTCTCTTTCGAAAGCCTCTTTGGCTGAAGTATAAATTTCGGTATATACAAGCTTTAGTGGCTTTCGATGTCTCAAAGATACAGTTTTGCCCGAATTATGACAAGCTATCCTCTGGTTCAAGTTCGAAGAACATCCTATATAGAAACCGTTGTCTTTTTCGCTTTGTAATATATAAACAAAATACACAGACTGTGCACCCCGCATTCTGCGGGGCGAGCTAGACCCTTGTCCCGACTAGGCGGGGGCTATGCGACGCCTCCTGTGCTAAAAAGAAAGATACATTACTCGGCAGTTTCTCTCAAGCTTGACGCCTAGGATTAAGATAGGCTAATTTAGAGTCAGTGGTTCTGCTATGTCTTCGAGAAGAAAGAAACTGATCTTTACGGCGAATCTGCTCGCTGTCTGCACCTTTTGCTTCCTCGTCCCCGCTATAGTCTTTATGTTCATGACATGGCTTGCCCCGACAATAATCTTCGGGATTCTGATGCTTGCGAGCTTTGTAGTCAGCCTTTCGATCGAGCTTGCCGTAAAGCCCAAGCCCGACAGAGCGGGCAACCAGATCTAAAAACCATGCAACCGCATGGCTCTCTTTTTTGTTGACCGACAGCTAAGTAAGTGGTATGTTCATGTCGTGCGCCTGTACCTTTACCGACCAGACGCTTGGATCTGACACTATGCAACCCCACTCCCGCCTAATGATGATTAGCGATTATCTCTTTACCCCGTCAATCCCCATCGCAGCAATCCTGGGCATTGCTGTTTTGGCGGGTATTGGGTTTTTTATACCCTCTCTCGCTCCTCTGGCACTTGTTTTCGTGCTAGGAGTCAGTCTTTTCTTGGTTGCGAAAGATTTAATCGACTTGCGATTTGCGTATTCGACTGGCACATACGGCGAGAACGACGACCCGGTGGAGACCAGCTTAGACGGCTCGATGCGTAAACACCCGGACGATCCGCGAGTCGGGTTAGCCGATTCCGGATCTCGCAAACCGCCCCCGCCTGGCTTCGCTGGCTATTCGTAACCCTTCCCCGGAATGATGTGATCATTTCCGGGGCATTTCTTTTTCCTATTTTTTGTTTATAATAAGGTAATTGCGGCAAACGCAATGCTTGAACCTTTTGAGGCGAAACCTATGTCACAAGCTGTTCTTGAATTAACGGAATCGCTACGGAAGAGACTGCCAAGGTTGTGTGTTGGCAGGGCGCGAGATCTCCTCAATACCCTGGGTGAGCGTCATCGTCTTGAGTTGGAGCAGCTGCTTCATCTCGCCTGTGATACCGACAGCGTTTATTCGCTACTTGATACTCTGCGAGAACGTTGGCAGGAACTCTTGGCGGTAGAAGGCCTTCCCAATGTGGAACTAAAGCGGCACGAAGCTATGGGCAGATTCATGAGAATGCTGATCAAGCCTCCTGCACCGAAGTCGCTTCTTGTGCTAGAGTAGATTAACCCGATTCGTTGAATCGGGTATTTTTTTCTCCGAATAAAGGTTCCGCGGGGCAAGCCCCGCGGTATTTGCGGAGCGAGTTCAGACTCGCTCACTCTCGCGCCAAGGCGCGAGGTATTCGACCTTTGTTCCGCCTTCGCTCGGAGGAAATGGAAATGTATTCATTTCCATTTCCCATCCTCGCTTGTCGGAATAACGAGTGGCCGTTAGTGCAAGGAGTCCTTTTGGCTCTTAATGAATGCGCGGAAGTTTTCCACGAACTCGATGAATACCTGGAAGGGCAGTTCGATTATCAAATTGAAAATGATGACAAGAATGTTGAGCCGGCTCAAGGCGGTTAACCCCCACTTGCCGACGGTGATGAAGGGCATTGCAAATATATCTATCAGAAACAGCGAGAACTTCGGCTTTTTTTGTTCCATGCTTATCTCTTTGGAGCGGTTATGAATCTTAACGCCGGTTGCGGCCACGAGCGACACGAAGAAGGCGAATATCACTATATTAGCCATGCTGAATTTGATGGCGACAAGTGCCAGATAGAGGTAATAAAAACAGGCGGCAAATATGGTCATATAAAGCAGCTGGATGAAGGTTCTGGTGAACAGGTTTTTCTTCTTGGGCGCCTTAATTACATAGCTCTTGCCGCCGTTGAATCCACAAATCGCTTTAACCTCTTTTAGAACCACGGCGAAGTTATTTTCCGAAGGCATCTTGATGGAAAGGATTATGATGAGCATCAGGAAGCCGGGGATCAGTATGTTTAGAACCAGGTTAACGAGCGAGAAGTTGTGGGTTATGTATTTGTCGATTGGTATTTCTATCGCGATCGCTACCACAATCTTCGAAAGCAGGATGGACAATATGCTAAAAAGCGCTATGCGATGGAGCTTGGACCTTTGTTTCGCGAAGCGCCCGCTGTAGGCGGTTTCGATTTCTTGTTCAAGCGCTTGATCGTTTTCGAAGAGTGTTTTTAGGTCTTCGTAACTAAGGCCTCTATCGAGCATGTCGCCAATGAGGTAAAAAACCGTATTGAAATAATTACAGAGCTTGAAAAAATATCGGCTGGCGGGGTGACTGAGATGCTTGCGCAGTTGGACCTGGATAGCCGGCAGTTCCCTTACGATTTGTTCCAGATTGCCGGCGTTCAGGCTATTCCAATCTGGGTACATGAACTTCAGCAGTCGATAGGTTAGCTGGTCTTGGTCGACCCTAAGGAGTGCTTTTTGTATGCCCATGAAGAGTTGGAGATTTATCTCGTTCTCGGTAAGTTCAAGGCCGCTTATCGAAAGTTTTTCACGGACGGTCCAGAACATGAATTCTGAAAGCATCGTATCCTTCACCGGCGGAAAGAGGTTCTCTTCGATGGCGTTTACGGTTACTTTTATCAGCCAGTCGTAGGTTTCCTCCTCGCGCGGGTCGCGTATCTGACGCAAAGCCGCCGTAAGGGCCAGAAAGTTGTCTATTATCGCTTGAACTTCGCCTATCTTGGATTCGGAGACGGTGTCGTTGGGTAGGCGGCCGGCGCGGATTATCTCTTTAATCAGCGGCTCCGCAATGTTTTTGTTGAGATTCAGGTCTTTCAGTAGCAGTCGGCGGCGCAAGGTGCGGCCGATGAAGTTTTTGCGGAGTAAGTGCTCCTCCTGATAATCGATGATGCTGCGCATCCGTTCGTAGAATACGGCGACTTTTGATGCGATCTCGTCAACGTGTATCTTGGGCGCCTTTTCGTCTGGCCTAGTGGTCGATAGGTGCGCCCTATAGCTTTCCAGGAGATTTTCGAGAGGTTTAGGTGTCATAAGTTAGGCGATACCAAACAAAAAGAGGCTGATGCCTCTATACCACTTAGCCTATACGAATTCTCGGCTTTGTCAATGTGAAAGCTGGCATTTAAAATGGCAGTCTTTTTTCAACCTTTTGCTCGACAGAAGTTAATTTTACATTTTGATTTTTAAACTTTACATTAAGGACATGCAACCATCCGAACGCATAAAGGAGAAGATCAATATTGTCGATTTCCTGCGGAGCTATTTGGAGATGAGGCCAGCCGGCCGCAATTTCAAAGCCAACTGCCCGTTCCACCAGGAAAAGACGCCGTCTTTTATAATTTCGCCCGATCGGCAGATCTGGCATTGTTTCGGTTGCGGCTTGGGTGGCGACGTTTTCAAGTTCTTGATGACTTACGAGAACATCGAGTTCTACGAGGCGCTGAAGATTCTCGCCGAGAAGGCTGGCGTGGAACTTAAGAATCTAAGTTCGCAAGATTACCGCCAATTCGGCGTGCTCTATGAGATCAATGAAGTCACGAAGGATTTCTACTACAAGCAATTAGTTAAGAGTCAAAATGTTAAGAGTTATTTATCCAAGCGCGGATTGCACGAGGCGACTATCGAAGATTTTGAGATTGGCTATGCGCCGAACGATTTTGACGCCACCTCGACCCATCTCTTGAAGAGTGGTTACAAGATCGACGACATCTTGCGCGCCGGTATTGTCTTCAAGACCGAGCAGGGAAAATACGGTGACCGTTTTCGCGGGCGAGTCATGTTCCCGATACACAATCATTTTGGGAAAATCGTTGGTTTCACGGGTCGGGTTTTGCCCGAGTACGACAACCCGAATATGGGCAAATACATAAATAGCCCCGAAACGCAGATATTCAACAAATCAAAGGTGATGTACGGCTATTGGAAGACCAAGCAGAACATCCGGGAAAATAAAACGGCCGTTTTGGTTGAAGGGCAGATGGATTTTCTGATGATGTGGCAGTCAGGCATAAAGAACGCGGCCGCCAGCTCCGGCACGGCCCTGACTATCGAGCACCTTAAGGTCTTGAAGCCTATCGCAGAAACTGTGGTTATCGCCTATGACAACGACGAGGCTGGTAAGATCGCCACTGAGCGTGCGCTTGACCTCTTGGGCGCGAACGATTTTAAATCGGCAGTAGTGGATCTGGGTTCCTATAAAGACCCCGCTGATGCGGCGGCTGATAAAGATTTCTTGTCTGTCGCGGTGGCATCGGCCAAACCTGCGATGCAGTATTATTTCAGCCGTTATCTGGACGGCTCGACGAGTGATCGCAAAAGCGCCATCAGAATAATTCTTCGTAAGATAGCGAGACTCTATAGCCAAATAGATCAGTCGGACTTTTTGCGCGAACTGTCTCATTCGACCGGGCTATCGGAGAACGATCTCCGCGCTGAGATGGAAAAAGTCAAAGCGGATGATGAGACGCCGCGCACCGCCGCGCCGCTTGCGGGACAGTTGGTCGGAGCTTCTGTTTCGGCCAAGGCCAGCCGGTTGGAATTAGTGGCTTTGAGAGTTCTTGGCTTGCTTTCGGTGAACGATGCCCTGCGTCCGCTTGCGGTTTCACACCTCGGCTTCATGCCGGAAAATTACCGCCTCGCCCATATTGCCATGTTCGGAGAGAACGCTGATTCGCAGCCGGACGCGGAAACCGTCCTAGCCGACCCAGCTATAAAACAGCTCATTGATTTTGTGAGTCTCGGTTCAGGTATGGTTTTCCTGACTACGCCCGCGAACCAGGAAGAGGAGTTTAAGCATCTTCTGCGCGAGCTTGAGCTGGAGCACTTGAAGCAAAAGACAGATGACTTGAAGAATCAAATAAGGATAGCGGAGTCAAAAGGCAATGAGGCTATGCTGACCGATAAACTGCGCGAATTTGACGTTGTCTCCAGAAGAATGCAAGATATAAGGCGAAACAAGTCCTCTGAGGGTAAAAATAATAAATTTTATGGCAAAAAAGACCAAGAAAATTGAGGAGCGAAAGCGACGAAATACTGAGCGCAACAGCGCGAACGTAAAGAAATCTGCCCCGAAGAAGGTCAAAAAAACCGCAAAACTCGCGCAAAAGGAATCGCAGACCCCAAAACCGGTGAAGGCTGGCAAGAAGAAGAACGAAGCGCTCGATCTGACTCAGCTTACCGAGCTCATTACCCGCGGCCGGCCGAAAGGCTTTGTGACCGACTTGGAGATCATGGATTATTTTCCGAGGATAGAGAACAACCCAGGTTTTCTAGACACCATCTATGATGAACTCGCAAAGGCGAACATCAAGGTTGTCGAGGTTGAGTCTCTTATCGGCTCAGTTGAGGAAGTCTCCGAAGCAGAACTTAAAAATGCTACCAAGATCGATGGACCATTGCCCGACAATGTGCAGATTTACTTGCGCGAGATAGGCAAGACACCGCTTTTGAAACGTCATGAAGAAAAGGAGCTCGCGAAGCGCATCCTAAAAGCCGACGAAGAGGCCCGTCAGCATCTCATCAAGGCCAACCTCCGTCTCGTCGTTTCCATCGCCAAACGTTATATTAACAGAGGCCCGCTCGGCATATCGGACTTGATACAAGAAGGGAACATCGGACTCTTCAAGGCCGTCGAGAAGTTTGACTACACCCGCGGCTTCAAGTTTTCGACCTACGCCACCTGGTGGATCCGCCAGGCCATCACCCGCGCCTTGGCCGACCAGTCCCGCACCATTCGCATTCCGGTCCATATGGTCGAGACCATTTCGAAGTTCACCCAGGTGAAGCGCAAGCTCGCCCAGGAGCTCGGCCGCGAACCATTGGCCGAGGAGATCGCAGTTCAAATGAATATCTCGATCGACAAGGTTCGCCACATTCAGAAAATTTCACAAGAGGTCATCTCTCTCGAGTCGCCGATCGGGGACAGCGACGATAAATCCACTCTGGCGGAATTCATCAAGGACGAGAAAGGCATTACGCCTTCCCAGCACACCTCACAGGAATTGCTTCGCGACCAGATCCGCGAAATTTTAGGCGACCTTACCGAGCGCGAGCGCGTGATACTCGAAATGCGTTTCGGCCTCAAAGACGGCGTAGTCCACACGCTCGAAGAAGTCGGCAAGGTTTTTAACGTCACCCGCGAACGTATCCGGCAGATCGAATCCAAGGCTCTCGAACGCATCAAAACTCACGAAGCTTCATTAAAACTGACCGATTATTAGAACATGTTTAAATCTGAAATGCCGCCTGAGGGCGGCTCGAACGATAAAGCCGAAGCGTTAGCGCGGCAAGGTGTCGCCGAAGATGCTACCCAGTTCGATATAGACGAAGCGCTTGAAGTTGAGGCCGGGTTAGACAGGGTTGATAGCGAGTCTAGAAAAATGGAGCAGAAAACCCACGAGAAGTTCGAAAATCGCGCTCTTGATATCATCGAGGAACTTATGGACGAGAAAGGCGATCCTGCAATGCTCAGCGGTGCTCTGGTAGGATTCGATTCGGATCGGTCTTGGGCGCTCCGAAAACGTCTTTTAGACGAAGGCTTGGCCATGAATAATTTGCTCTCGAGTATTGCGGGGCTTGATTCAGACGCGGCCTGGGATCTGCGGGATACGACTTTGTCTCTAAAAGGAGATTTTGCTTCTGAAGTTGTCGCGAGTCTTGCTGGCGTGGATTCTTCTCGAAGCTGGGAGATGAGAAATAAGCTAATGGAGGGGAGAGTAAATCTTAGAACCATGGCCGCAAGCATAAATGGATTAGATTCCGATGACGCAGGCCGGATGAGAGAGAGGCTTAGCAGCTTGGGATTTGGTGAAGCCGACATCTTGGCGACTTTTTCCGGTATTGATTCTGTTAAGGCCTGGAATTTGAGAGAGAAACTATTCAAAGAGCGCGACAAAATGGGCGCTATCGATAGCGTGGCGGTCAATAATGGCTTATTAATAAGTTTGGCTGGGCTGGATTCGCCGCGCGCTTGGGAAATGCGCGACGCTTTGATCAAAGAAAGGCATGCCGATAAGATTAATATGTGCGTTAGCCTGATAGGGCTCGATTCCCAGCGGGCTAACGTGAAGAGATTAGCAATGATAGAGTCTGGCGATTTTCCCGAAGAAGATGTTGCGATAAGCTTGGCCGGATTAAATTCATACAATGACTGGCGCATAAGAGACGTGTTGATGAGAGATGGCGCTCCGCGCGACGAAATGGCGCGCAGCTTGTCTAACCGGTTGGCTGTTGTTGTTGCCGCTGCTAAAGGCATCAAGAACATTAAAGAGTCGACCATTGCCTCTATAAGAGAGGCGAAAGTGACAGCTCACGAAAATGTTCCGACCGAAGAAGAAAAAGAAGTAGAGAGCCGTCTCGAAAAAGTACTTGAGCAGTCTCGCAGAAAAAGGAGGCCTAATTTGAAAAAATAACCCCCGTTTTAACACATCAATGCGCCGTTACCTATTAATTGGGTTGGCGCTTTTGGGTGTTCTTCTCGTCTGGCGCATATTTAGAGTTCCGCCAGTGGAAGGGCAGACTCAGCTGGCCGTGCTTTCGACAACTGAGTTCCAGGGCGACCTGGTTAAGATTCGCAACGTCCGCAATTTCCGCTATGGTCCGTTGGCCGATAGATTCCACTAAAATGTCTGACGGGTTTCCACTGGAAAATTGCCAGTAGATTCAGTCAATGATTTTTCCGCGTATTATGCCTAGGTTTGCAATCAGATCACCTAGAAATACGAAATCGACACCATATTAAAGTCGGACAAATACGTACCCTTCATGACGAGGAGTGCTGACGGAGGTAATAACGATGCCGCTTACGAAGTTGGCACGGACTTGGAC
>Ga0155136_115_pt1 | contig 9065 bp, 10 predicted proteins | sample RifCSPhighO2_01_FD_106104 | JGI IMG/M metagenome (GOLD analysis project Ga0155136, IMG submission 106104) | Candidatus Doudnabacteria bacterium RIFCSPHIGHO2_01_FULL_49_9 | reverse complement strand
GTTTAAAAATACTTCAATCCTGGAACAGGGTGAAGAAAAAATAATCATTGGTGTGCCCAATACCTTTACGAAAGAATGGCTGATCAATAAATATCACCAGGATATTTTGAAAGCCATCAAGGCCGTTTCTCCAGAGATTAAATCAATCGAATACCAAATCACTGGTGGAAATTTCATTCCGGCGCGAATTGCTCCAAAAATTGACTCACCTAAATCACAAATCTCCCCCATTTACCAAACAAATACAAAACCGTCATTTATCGACTCGGGTCTCAACCCCAAATACACCTTTGAATCGTTTATTGTGGGGGGGAACAATGAGTTGGCGGCAGCAGCAGCACGCGCGGTCACCAAGACCCCAGGCAAGGCCTACAATCCCTTGTTTATTTACGGCGGTGTGGGTTTAGGTAAGACCCATTTGATGCAAGCGATAGGTAATGAGCTCATACACAACCCGGATGTGAAGCGTATTTTGTATGCCACTTCGGAAAGTTTCACAAATGCCTTCATCCAGGCAGTAAAAGATAATGAAACTGAACAATTCAAGAATCTTTACCGCTCTATAGATGTGCTTTTGCTTGATGATGTCCAGTTTCTGGCAGGTAAAGTCCAGACCCAGGAGGAATTTTTCCACACATTTAACGAACTTCATCAACACAACAAGCAAATTGTCCTCTCCTCGGACCGATTACCCAAAGAAATCCCAGCCATTGAGGAGCGGTTGGTCTCCCGTTTTGAGTGGGGGATGATCGCTGATGTGCAACCCCCTGATTTTGAGACCCGTCTCGCCATCCTAAAAGCCAAAGCTGGAGAACGGGACTATCGGGTTGACCCCTTAATCCTTGAATATATCGCCCAAACAGTGGAAACCAATATCAGAGAGCTTGAGGGGTCGTTGAATCGTTTGATGGTTTATTGCCAGTTAAATAATACAGCACCAACAGTAGAAAAAGTAAAAACTCTTCTCTCGAGCATTATTTTTCCCCCAAAAAAACGCTTGGTTTCACCAAAAACTATCATGTCAGTAGTGGCAGATTTCTACAATGTTTCTGTGGAGGATCTCATCAAACAGTCCCGGAAAAGAGAATATGTCACCCCGCGCCAAATTTCCATGTATATCATCAGAAAAGAATTGGAGACCAGTTTACCGATGATTGGAGAGTTTTTTGGTGGCCGTGACCATACCACAGTAATACACGCGATAGATAAGGTTCAAACCTTACTCAAAGATAAGGATAGTTTACGGCAAGAGTTGAGTTTGATCACTAATAAAATATATATGGATTAACTGGGGATGATTTGAGGTGAATTGATGGATAAAAAATTGTGGTGATTCAAAACAAAAAAATAATCAACACTTCCTCCCCATTAAACCAACACACACACCTAACAACTTCTGCATATTAAATTAAAATTAAAAACACTTTTCTCAAAAAATAAACATACCCACAAGCACTACTAGTATTACTGTTTATTTATAAATAATATTTTAATAACAATATCTATGAGAATGGTGTGCACAAAAAAAAATCTTAATACCGGACTAATAATCACTTCAAGGATAATCGGTTCAGGAAATTCCCTTCCTATTTTAAATAATATTTTATTTAAAACAGAAGAAGGTCGACTAAGGTTATCAGGAACAAATTTAGAAATGGCGATTAACACATGGGTAGGGGGGAAAATAGAAGAAGAGGGGGAAATAACAGTCCCCGCTCGTTTAGTGAATGATTATGTAAATAATATTATTGCTGAAAAAATTACCATAAACAGTAAAAACCAAACCCTTTCCCTAGAAGCAGAAAAAGCCCAAACTCATATCAAAGGCCTTCCTTCAGAGGAATTCCCATTGATTCCCAAAATCAAAGAGGGAATATTTACTAAAATAGACGGAAAAGAACTTTCCAAAACCATAAAAGAAGTAGGGTTCGCTTCATCATTCTCTGAAACCCAACCAGAAATTTCTGGCATTCTTTTTGTGTTTGAGGGAGATACCCTCACCCTGGCCGCCACGGACCGGTACCGACTCACTGAAGGAAAGGTTAAACTCATAACACCCATCTCTTCCCAAAAACAAATCATTGTTCCCAGTAGAGCGGTAATTGAAGCCGCTAGAATTATGGGATCAGGAGTGGTTGAGATTTTTCTTGGCGAGGGGCAGATATGTTTTCGTTCTCCTGAGGTTGAGCTAGTATCGCGACTGATTGAGGGGCAATACCCAGATTATAAACAGATTATCCCCAAATCATTCACAACCGAAGCTGAAATAAATAGAGAGCAATTTAGCCAGTCCTTAAAAGCCGCCAGCTTGTTTTCCTCAGAAAATAACAATATTGAACTGGAACTTAATCCACAGACGAGACAAGTTATCATCAAAACCCAAACAGCTCAGGTTGGGGACAGTGAAATCAAGCTTGATGCGGTGATTTCTGGAGAAAAAAACTCCATTATTTTCAATTACCGTTATCTTTTAGAGTGCCTGACTAACATTAGTGATGAAAAAGTCGTTCTCAAGATCATCAGCTCCGCTTCGCCAGCTGCCATCGTGCCGCTGGGACGCGACAATTATACTTACATCGTGATGCCGATCAAAATCTAGAATAGGGAATTTAGAATATGGAATATGGGAAAACCCCTCCCCTTTCCCCTCGCCCCTTGCGGCCCGCCCGCCTGGACTTCGTCCAAGCGAAGTCGGGCGGGGAGAGGGTAGGGTGAGGGGTAGATATTATGTATATTAAGAAAGCGAATTTCCAAAACTTCCGGAATTTTTCAAAACTTGACCTCACCTTTCGTCCTGGTTTTGTGATTTTGTCAGGGCCTAATGGAGCCGGTAAAACTAATTTTCTCGAGGGCCTTTATTTTTCCCTATCCTTGGCGCGCTTTCCCACAAGCGCTCTTTCACAGTTGCTTCGGGGGAAGGAACAATTTTTTTCAATCAAAACAACCACACTTTCCAATGAGGATATTTCTTTTGAAATATTCTGCGAGCAGCGCGAGGGCCGCCCTTTTTTGCAGTTAAAGACAAACGGGCAGGTTGTGACGCGCGGCCAATACGCAAGACACGCGTCTGTGATCTGTTTTTTACCAGAAGATTTGAATCTTTTGACTCATTCGCCCGCGAACCGGCGTAGGTTTCTCGATGAAGTACTCGTTAGCTGCTCGCCGGAATATCGCCACACGCTTTCCCAATATACAAAAACCCTGAAACAGCGAAGTGTTGCTCTGGAAAAACAGGCCACCCTCGAGGTTTGGGATGAACAACTGGCGAATTTTGGCAGTGTAATAACAGGATTTCGCAAGAATTTAGCTGAATTTATTAATAAGCGGCTTGAAGATGTTTTGTCTAACATCTCTTCTGAATTAGGGAAAATTGAATTGAAATATCACGCTGGTGGTGATTCTGACAAAGATAATTTTGGCAAAAAACTGGCGCTGGCCCGGGCCAGAGATCTGCAGAGATTGACAACCTCAGTTGGTCCGCACCACGATGATTTTGAAATGTTTAACGAGAGACGCGCAATCGTGGGGTATTTGTCGAGAGGCCAGCTGCGCGCGATCACCTTGGCCTTGAAAATCCTGGAAAAACAATATCTCGAGTCGTTCGGGCTCTCGCCGCTCATGCTCCTCGATGACGTGTTTTCCGAGTTTGACACAAAACACCAGCGGCACCTTTTGGAATTTCTGAAAGGTTTCGAGCAAGTCTTTCTGACGACCGCACACCTTGAGGAGATAAAAGAATTTTTACCAGCGGGCGCGCAAGTTTATATTGTTAGCGACGGCAGCATTAGTTCCCTCCCCAGGCCTGGGGAGGGTTAGGGAGAGGTCGAATTTATGTTCAACAAACTTTCCAGTATCCTATCCTCCAAATTTAGCAAAAAAGACGATCTCTCCCGTCAGGTAGAGATCGCGCGGGTTTTGGATCTCTGCCGTGGGGAATTGAAAAAAATATTTCCCGAAGAAGAGATAGAGGTCGTAAGTCTCAAAGACATGACTTTGCTGATTCGATTGCAAAACTCAAACCTCGCCTCAGAACTGCGCCTGCGCGAATACGATTTTATAAAGAACATCAACACTCAAATCGGCAAAGAATCACTCCGCAGGGTAATTTATCGGTTTTGAATTATCGCTTCAAACCCTTGAAGCATTTTTTGTTCTGAGAAATTTTGCGCACTGAGGCGCGCCGCGGCAGAGAGTTTTTTATGGACAGAGGGAGTTTCTAATTGCCCGAGATATTTTATCCATTCTTCCTCGCCGTTTACCAGAAATCCATCCTCTCCATGTTTAATGATTTCTGAGATAGCGCCGAGATTGCTGGCAATGACTGGAATGCCGTGGGACATGGCCTCGAGAACGGCAAGGCCAAAGGACTCTGGAACAAGGGTCGGGTAAGCGAGCACAGAGATTTGCGAGAAGAATTCGTCAAGATTATGAACGAATCCCAGGATTATAATTTGATTTTGAAGATTATGGCTACCAATCAATCTCTGAATTTTATTCTGCTCCCCACCTTCTCCGGCTATTAAAATTCGCCAATCTGGATTCCGGGCCAAGCCCGGAATGACAGATTTGAGAAATTTGAGCGCGCCTTTTTCAGGGTCAAGGCGGCCGAGAATTCCTATTGTGAATTGGGATTGTTTCGGGATTACCCTCGCAATGACAGGAGTGGTAGAGGGGTAGATAACCCCAATGCACTTTTCTGGAACACCGAGCTTTACGAATTCCTGTTTGGCAAAGTGAGAGACAGTGATAAGCTGAACAAGGTTGGCATACTTGAGGTACAGAAATTTGAGAGGGTTGAGTGTGAGCCACCTTCCCGGAATCTTGTGTTCGAGGAAGATTACAGAATATGGAATAGAGAATATAGAATGTAGGATAGAAGGTAAAATCAATTTCTCGGTCAGGGACTGGCAGAAAAAAATAGAATCAGCTGGCGCGGCGCGGATTATTTTTTTAAGTCGTGAGCGCGCGACTGCCCAGGTCAGCGGCCAGAGAAGCAGTGACCATTTGCTGGTCGGTTCCCAGCCGGCGAATACTCTGCGGCGGGGGAGATGATGTTTTTCAAACAGCCGGAAAAGATATTGATCCGAGGTAAGGAGTTTTATTTGGTGGCCTTGGGACGCGAAATATTTTGCGAGTTTCAAGGTATGAAATTCCGCACCGCCTAGGGTTGGGACAAGGGGGAATTTAAAAAAATAAATCGTCATTCCCCGCGCGCCACGAGGCCCTTGATAAATTCCAGGGGTACAGCCCGCAGGAGGATCAAAGATCCGCCATAGAGCCCGAGCCCGACGAGGCCCGCGATTATCCAATTGAGATTAATAAATTGGTAGACCAAAACCATGGGGATGGCCGCGGCGATAGCTTTGCCGAGGATGCTAAATGAGGGGTAAAAACCAGACGCGCGTGAAGTCAAAAAATAAGCAGAGAGAAACACGATCAGTTCCACCGCGATTGTGGCACCAGCCGCGCCGAAATACGAGTATTTGGGGATGAGTAAAAAATAGAGCGTAAGCCCGGCGATTGCGCCAGCGAGATATCCCTTGATCATGCGTTTTTGGGCAGAGAGGGCCACCACAGTATGCCCGAAGAGATTACCAAGGTACATGACGGCTACGGCAATGATAAGGATTTGCAATACCCGATCTGCGTCAGGGAATCCCGCGCCGCCTACTATATTGATGATGGGGCGGGCAAAATACGTGGTTACCGCAACTATTGGCACGACCGCCAGCAGAACAGCGTCAAGGGATTTTTGCAAATAATTTTTGTAGAGAGCCGGGCTGGTGTAGGCATGCTTCGTTAGCAGCGGCATGATGAGGCCTGCAAACATTGCCGGAAATGCGATCAGGATCTCCAGGATTTTATAGGGCAGGCCGTAGATGCCCACCTCAGCCGGAGAATGAAAGATTGAGAGGATTAGGGTGTCCGCGCGAAAATAAATGAGATTGAGGATCACCGAGAACGCCAGCGGCCAGGATTCCCGCAGTAACTCTCGCCAGTAGGAAACATCAAAGTCTAGATGAAACGGGATGAGGCGTCGGGCTAGCATAGCGCAGATAAAAAAATGCGCGGCATTGGCCGCGACCAAAACCCAGATAAAACCAGCAAAAGACAGCTCTAGACTGATCGCCGCGACAGTGCCGCCGAGCATCACAAGGCGCTGGACTGTTTCAGAGGCCACGACCTGATAGTAAACGAGATGTTTCTGAAACACGCCGATCAGGGCCTGGGTAGCCGAGACAAAGGTAAAAGCCGCGATCCCGATGAACATGGCTTTTTTGACAGCCAGGGAATAGGGAAAGAGGAGGGCAAAACCCGCGCCGCAGATGAGCGCGGCGATCACAGTGACGAGTCGTAGGCCGAAGATACCTCCCATGATTTTTTTTTCATCCGCGCCCGGTTCAGAGATCTTTTTGGTGGCTGTGAGGTACAGCCCGAGATCCGCGAGAATGCCAAAAAATCCCATGAATGAGATCACGGTTGTGTATTCGCCGTATCCGGTCTGGCCGAGATAGCGCGTGGTCAGCCCGACGGAGACCAGGGCGATGGCAGTGGACAGGATTTTACCGGCGCTCTGATAAATAGTGTTAAAAAAAATCCGCCGTGCGACAGTCATTGTTTCACGACGTTTTCAACTTGACCCGTTTTACGAGCTCGCTCGAGCTCTGCGTTTTGCCGCCGCCCACATTGTATATGACCTGGATGCCCAATCTGTCGCAGAGCGCTACCTCGGGAATGGGATCCTCGTCCGGTTTGCGATCTCCACCATTGGCAAAAACATCGGGTTTTAGTTTTTCAAGTTCCGCGCAAACTGACATATCTGCGGGCTGTTTCGGATGGCTAGAGATAATCACCTCATCCACGTATTTAACGGTCTCCAGGATTGCTTTTCGTTCTCGCTCTGGCATAAACACAAAACCTTTTTTGGCTGCGAGCCAATGATCATTGTTGAGAATGACCACGAGCTTATCACCCAGAGCCCTGGCTTCCCGGAGCAAATTTATGTGCCCGATATGCACAGGATCAAACCCACCGGACACTGCCACTATTTTCATGTGGATTTCGCCTCCTCCCCGGAGGATATCCGCACGCCATGCGGGACTCGTTCGTAGAGATCGAGGATGAGTTTGGCGATGTATTTGGGATCAGGCACATTGTCGAACTCGAACATGGTCTTGGCTCCAGCTGTTTGTACAAACACTGTGCCATAGTTGAACAGATTACCGAACAATCCTTTGATTTCCGCGGTGACATCCTCGATCTGCGCGAGATGGATTTCCGTGGTCGCGTGAAACAAGAGCCCTTTTTGGTCCACGTCCACGATTCGATTATTTGTGATGATTTGATAATTGAGATAATACACGATCCAGATCGTGAACAACCCGGCGATGAGGAACATGAGATAGAATCCTTTGATCACAGCCGCGAATTTTTCAACCTCTGGGTTGCGCAGCATGGCAAATTCCCGCACCGCGAAAATATCATAAGCCAGTAGCGCGACCACAAAAATCAGCCAGACTGCGATTTGTTTGGAGAGCATCATCCAGTGTTGGCGGGTGATCTTGTGGATTTGCTCGTCGGGCTGTTGCCCTGGGAAGAGGGTTTTGATCATGGATTTATTTATAGCGCGAATTCTGGAAAATTCAGCTGAAGGAAATTGCCAACCGCGGCCGCGTACAAGGTTACGATCACGAGCACGTAGAGCGAGGAAAGCACGAGACCGAGCATTTTGGATAACCCAAATCGCAGGAGGATGTAGACCATGACCATGCTATACAGCCCGAGTACGGCTGCCAGGCCATAAAAAATTATTTCGGCAATTTTCTGGAGGACCATCTGTTTAGATTAACTGATTTATTTGCGGCTTGTTCAAGGAAATCCCGAGGTGCTCATAGGCGAGAGCGGTGGCCATGCGGCCTTTGGGCGTACGATCGAGAAATCCGAGGCGCATGAGGTATGGTTCGTAGATGTCCGCAATGGTTTGCTCTTCCTCGCTCGTCGCAGCCGCCAGTGAGTTTATGCCGACTGGTCCGCCCTGGAATTTTTCAATGAGAGCTCGCAGGATCATGCGGTCATTGCGATCCAGGCCGAGCGAGTCAACCTCCAGCATATCGAGAGCGCTGGAGGCGATATCCAGGGTGATTCGGCCATCGCTTTTGACCTCGGCAAAATCGCGCACTCGCCGCAAGAGGCGGTTAGCAATGCGCGGGGTTTTGCGCGCGCGCTTGGCGATTTCCCGTGCGGCCTCGGTTTCGGTTTCGATGCCGAGGATTTTCGCGGATCGATTCACGATTTTTTCAATCTCGTCGTCCTGATAAAAATCGAGGCGGACCGTGCTGCCGAACCGGTCGCGCAGAGGCCCGGAGAGCAGGCCGATGCGGGTCGTGGCGCCAATGATCGTGAAGCGCGGCAGATCAAGACGCACTGACCGCGCGCCCGGCCCTTTGCCAAGCACGATGTCAAACGCGAAATCTTCCATGGCCGGGTACAATATTTCCTCCACGACTTTCGGAAGCCGGTGGATCTCGTCGATGAACAAGATGTCATTGTTCTGGAGGTTGGTGAGCAGTGAGGCGAGATCGCCAGCCCGCTCAATCGCGGGTCCAGAGGTCATCTTGATGGTCACACCCATCTCATTGGCCAGCACATAAGCGAGCGTGGTCTTACCAAGGCCGGGCGGGCCATAGAGCAGGACGTGTTCAATGGGCTGTTTGCGTTTCTTGGCCGCCGCCAAAAATATCTTGAGGTGCTCTTTGTTCTTCTCCTGGCCGATGTATTCTTTGAGCGTCCGCGGCCGCAGAGTCAGGTCAAACTGCTCCTCATTGGTTTGGGGCTTGGCTGCTATCACGCGCTCTGCTTTCGGTTCCGAGGTCTTTTCAATCATCTGCTTTGTTCCCTCTCTTTAAGATAAGAGAGGGTTAGGGTGAGTTATGAGGCGCCTAATCTCATCTTACCACCCCCGCCCTTTCATTGACAATTTCTGTTAAGATTGCAGCAATTAGGGTTACCTTTTGGGTTTAGATCTCGGGTAGACTGGTGGGAGAAGATTCTTAATCTCCCAAGCC
>Ga0155136_121_pt1 | contig 9070 bp, 10 predicted proteins | sample RifCSPhighO2_01_FD_106104 | JGI IMG/M metagenome (GOLD analysis project Ga0155136, IMG submission 106104) | Candidatus Doudnabacteria bacterium RIFCSPHIGHO2_01_FULL_49_9 | reverse complement strand
TTTCCACGCCGTTTATCCCAGGCATCTCCAGGTCCAGCACGATCAAATCTGGATTTATCTGCTTAAGTTTGGCTATGCCCTCTTCGCCGCCGCTGGCCTGAACGGTGTCAAAACCAGCCGCGCCAAGGCGGACAGACATAATGTCGCGGAAATCTTGGGAATCATCGATCAGAAGTATCAGTGGTTTCGAATTAGCCATTAGAGCAATAATACCAAAAAATGCGATGGCCCACAACGAGTGCGGGCCAGGGCAAACAAGGAACAAATGGAAAGGACTGGAAGAAGGAGGAAAAGGCGCCAATCAAAATGGCAGGGCCGGCCACGTCAGAAGATCAGATCCTGATCCGTACCGACGCAAAGCGATCAACGATGCACGATAGCCTGTTTCCGCAACTGGATCCACCCTGCGGTCCACCTTTCCGCCAACGCAAGCGCTTCTGTGACACGGGCACAACCATCACCTCCGGCAAAGAGAATAGCAGATATTTCAGGAATTAAAAAGTTTCAGGCGGGCCAAAACCACTTTTTTGACCGAATCGGAGGCAGATTTGAGTATTTTATAAGGAGTGGTCTCATCGGGATTTGCCTTCATAAATTCGGCGATGCCGTTTTTCCAGGCGACGCGTATTTCGGTATTTATATGGATCATCGATATTCCGGCCTTTATACCGGCCACGAAGTCTTCGTCTTTGGTGCCTGAGCCGCCATGAAGCACGAGCGGTACACCGCATGCCTCGCGCACCGCGGCGATACGTGGGATGTCGAGGCGCGGTTCTGGAGCATTCTTTAACATGCCATGTATGTTCCCGACAGCCGGCGCAAGAAGATCAATACCGGTAGCTTTCACAAACTCAGCCGCCTCTTCGGGGGTCGTAAGATGTAAGCCAGCGCCTTCGGGAATTTTATCTAACAGCTTCGAAGACGTGCCGATATAACCCAGCTCGGCCTCGACGAGGATTGCTGGGTTCACCGACCTCGCGTATTCGACGACTTGTTTGGTTTGTCTCACGTTTTCTTCGAACGAAAGTTTCGCTCCGTCGAAGATGATCGAGTCGTAACCGGCGGCGACAACCTCTTTGATCTTTTCGAACGAATAGGTATGGTCGGCGTTCAAGAATACCGGGATGCCGTATTCCTCTGTGGCCGCCGAAACCAAAGCGCGAACCTTTTTGATGCCGATGAACTCGCGCTCGCCCTCGGAAACGCCAATGAATATCGGGAGGCCGAGCTCCTTGGCTGATTCGCAAATCGCGTTCAGCGCCGCCATGTCAGAAATGTTGAAGTGACCGATGGCAACCCCACGATTTTCGGCGTCCTTTATATAATCAATTGGTTTCTGCATATTAAGATTGTGTAGACTGGGACAAAATTTAAAACTTAAATCTCAAAACTAAAAATTTTGATTTTCTAATTTTTGTATTCATACTTTTTCGTTTTTACTTTTAAGTTTTGCGTTTAGATGAGTTCTGGCTTGTAATTCGCCGGGGCGTTGCGCAAAAATCCTTCGAGCTTCTCGCGAGTGAGCAAGCCGGCCTGCGCGCCGATTTCCTGGACAACCGACATCGAATTCACCGGCGCCCAGCGCAGAGCATCCGTTATCGGAAGACTCAGAGCCAAGGCGACAATCAGAGTGGAAGAAAAAGCGTCGCCTGCGCCCGTGCGTTCGAATGGAGGCTTGGGATCGGGATAGATCGGCATCTTCCACATTTTTTCGTCTTCGTAAACATAAGCGCCAAGGGGGCCATCGGTGATAACCGCTATCTCCGGGCCAAGCGCGCGGATGCCCCGCAAAAGAACCTTGATATCGCTAGGCGGAAGCGAAAGGATGCGCTCGGCCTCTTCTTTATTGCAGATAAAAACTTTGGTACGCGCGTAGATGCCGGCTAGGCGCTTTACGCCGAGCTTCATTTGAAAGGTGCCGGGCTGGAAAGCAAGGTTTACCTGCTTATTCGCGTTCAGGTATTTCTCGATCTCATCGTGGAAAGAAGCGGCGTTTTCGCTGAGCGAAGAGAGATAAATCCAACCCGGCGGCTCCATCTCCGGCAGGGCATAGACATAGTTTTCGTGCTTGATGAGGATGGTGCGGTCGTCTTCGTACCACAAAACATAGTGGTAGTTGGTCTTGCGGTCCTGGTGAGCCTTAACATATTCGGTCGCAATCCCCTCTTTGGCTAATGCCGCGAGACATTCCTTGCCTTGTTCATCAGCGCCGATGTTTGTAACTAAAGCGGTCTTCAGGCCAAGGCGGGCAGCAGAGACGGCGGCGTTCGGGCTGTTGCCGACCGCGGGAACCACAGTAACAGACTCATAGGGCACCTTGTCGCCGAAGCTGAGACATATCTTGCAATGCTCGCGGTTAATGTCACAACTCACCGAGGCATCTTTCAGACGGATAAATGCGTCGCTAGTTATATCACCGATGGCTACGAAATCGTATTTCATTTGGAATTCATTCAATCATACACTCCAGCCGCGTTCTTGGCTATTTTTACAATATCACAAGGCATTATGAAGGTTTCTCGAGGTAGAGCCTCATGTGTATTTACGGAGTGGGCTCTGCTCGCCTGCCCTAGCACCGGTCGCAACAAAATAAGAGCGCACCTTCATACCCCCGCTTTCATTAATGAAAGCGGGGTTGAATGAACACCCCAGCCCTTATGGGCGGGGAACTCTCGCGGGATTAGAAAAGAAAAGCCCCAACGAGAGATTGTGATCAACTCGGCGGGGATTAGCACTAGACCTAGAGCGTGTGTTCCAGTAGAACTGTAATCGTTCTCCGACCAGGACGAAGCTCAATGTGCCCGCCTTTACGGAGTTCACCCTCTTCAATCTGCCCATCGCCGACACGAACGAAGGTGAACCATTGTTCACCGCCAGACATGTGGGTAGTCAACCGAACGATCGCATCGGTTTCTGGAGAAACGAGCTCGGGATGGCAAACGAACAGGGCGACAATCTTTTCCCATGATAGGGACTGGCGAACTTGCGGATGCAAACGGATGGTCTGCAAACTCTCAAAATCGGGAAACACATCAGCCATGATGGCTGTGCCCATGGCAGACCCGATCCTGAAATTCAAGGTTTGTATTGTTTGTTGTGCTGACATAACTTCACCTTGCGGCTTGTGACCGCTCTTTTAAACAACCAAGAAAAACTGACTAAAAGAGAGGCCAAAACCTTTTATTTAAAAGATCGGATTTAATCTAGCACAAAGATAAACCAATGCAAATTTTATACACACTCCTTATGATTTATGCAGTCGAGCTTCGGATTTGCGCTTAATAACACGTTTTACCGCTTCCTTGATACTCTCCACGCCCATACCATACTTCTCTATCAACTCACTTGGCGGGCCGGATTCGCCGAAGGTGTTTTGCATGCCGACGAATTCGATTGGTATGGGGTGCTTGCGGGCGAGAACCTCGGCAACCGCGCTACCCATGCCGCCCATGACCTGGTGCTCCTCAACAGTTACCACCGCGCCGCATTTTTCGGCAACGCTAGCGACCTTCTTCTCGTCCATCGGCTTAATAGTGTGGTTGTTCAAAACTAAAACATGTATGCCCTCTTTCTCAAGCTCTTTGGCCGCCAGAAGCGCATTATACACAACCGGCCCGCAACCGATTATGGCGCAATCCGCATTCTTCGAATCCCACAAAACTTCAGCCTTGCCGGGAGTGAAGGGGGTCTCTTCGGTCGTAAAAACCGGCGTTTTTTCTCGGGTGAAGCGGATGTAGATCGGCCCCCAAATGCTCGCGGCGGCAACAGTCATCTTTTTCGCCTCGACGGCGTCGCAAGGCACAAGCACTTTCATATTCGCCAGAACGCGCATGGTCGCGATGTCCTCGACCGCCTGGTGGGTCGCGCCATCAGGGCCAACGGAGATGCCGGCGTGATGTCCAGCAATCTTTACGTTGGAGTCGTTATAGCAAATGGTGGTGCGGATCTGCTCCCAGTTCCGGCCGGGCGAAAAAGCGGCGTACGATGAGATGAACGGAATTTTTCCGGAAATACCCAAGCCGGCGGCCACCGTCGCCATATTTTGCTCGGCCACGCCCATCTGCACGAACCTCTCCGGGAATTTTTTGGCGAAAGCCTCGGCGCGCGTAGATTCAGTTAAGTCCGCGCAAAGCACCACGACGTTCGGGTCTTTTTCTCCGGCTACCACCAGCCCCTCACCGTAACCATTGCGGGTAGGAGCTTGTTCGATGTCTTCCTTAAAAACTTTCTCGCTTAACTTTTGTAATTTATTTAACATAGATTTATAAATTTCAAATTACAAAGCTCAAATGACAAACCAAACCTAAATAAACTAATGCCAAAATTTGAATTTATAATTTTAGTCTTAATCATTGTTTTGAAATTTGGATTTTGATATTTGAAATTATCTACTGGTGTTCCGACTCTATTCTCTTTCCGAGCGTTCGCAGTTCTCGTAGCGCCTCGGCCGCCTCTTCCTTGCTCGGCGGCTTGCCATGCCAGAGATAATCGCGCTCCATGAAACTCACGCCCTTGCCGGGAATGGTGTGGGCGATTATCGCAGTCGGCTTCTCGTAAATCGCTTTCGCTTCGTTTACGGCATCGATGATGGCGGTAAAATTATGCCCGTCAATCTCCAAAACATGCCAGCCGAACGATTCGTATTTGTCGCGAAGTGGTTCGAGTGGCATGATGTTCTCGGTATTGCCATCGATCTGAATATTATTGCGGTCGACAACGACAGTAAGGTTGTTGAGCTTGTTTTTGCCCGCGAACATAAGTGATTCCCAGGTGTTTCCGGCATCGTGCTCGCCGTCGGAAGTGAAACAATAAACACGGTGCTTCTTTTTGTCCATCTTCGCGGCGAGCGCCATCCCAACCGCCTGCCCCAGGCCGGAGCCCAACGGGCCGGAGGTCGTCTCAACACCGGGGAGCGAAGTGCGGTGAGGGTGCCCCTGAAGGCGGGTATTTAATTTCCGCAAAGTGAGAAGCTCTTTCTTTGGAAAATATCCGGCATAGGCCATGGTTACGTAACGGATCGGGCAGATGTGGCCGTTGGACAGGACCAGACGGTCACGGCCTTCCCAATTCGGCTTGCGCGGGTCATGATTAAGGATATTAAAATAAAAAGCCGTAAAAATGTCCGCCATGCCCAACGGGCCGGCCGAGTGGCCGCTTTTGGCTTCAAGAAGAGTCTCGATCAGGGTTTCCCTGATCTGATTTGCCATCTCTTCGAGGAATAGCGTTTCTTTGTCAGTTAGCATAGCTTCGGTATCTTTCTAAACTTCTTTTAATTCTTCGTACGCTTTCGCTGGATCCTTGGCGTCAAATATGTACGACGCAGAGACAATCACGTCCGCTCCGGCGGACTTTGCCAGCAGGGCGGTCTCGGGATTCATCCCGCCGTCGACCTCAATTCTAGCATCGGGCCTCAGCCGCCGCAAAGATTTTATTCTGTCGGGAAAGTTGGCGGCAGGTTCCTGGCCCGCAAATCCAGGATTTACAATTAATATCTGGAACCCGTCAAAGCCCTGGTTCGCCACCAACAACTTGTCCATCGATACGTCCGGTCCGCAAGAAAGGACTATTCTGCAATCGCGATCCTTGCATGCAGCAAGGGTCTTGACCGGGTCGCCCTTGGACTCGACATGCACAACGAGTCTTTTTGCGCCCGCGTCGATCCACTCACTGACCACCACTTCGGGGTGCTGAACCATGAGATGTATTTCAAAATTCATGTTTGGAAATGACTGCCGGAGTTCGCCGAACTCAGCAGGGTTGCCCCATGTTACAACAGGCGCAAAAGCGCCATCGACCACGTCGATGTGCACCCATGGAGAAATGGCGTCCATGAACTCAGAAGCGATCTTAACCCGCCGCATAGCATCGGCATAGGTCTTGCAATTTATGGCCGGGATGACCTGCATCGGGCAGTAGAAATTAGATTGACTGCGCACATATTGCGACTATGCTGTCTTTTGTCATTCTGTGTTGATTGTACACTAATTCTTGCGACTTAAGATAAGATCTAATTTCACTACCCGATAGCCGGGCCCGGCATCTTAGACTTTACTTTCGATGTCCGATATTTCCTGAAGCCGGCGCTTATGCCTCTCTTCTCCGGAAAACTCAGCCTTCAGCCAAGCCTCGGTTATCTGCGCTGCGAGCTCGTTCGAAATAAAGTCCGAAGCGAGAGCTAAAACATTGGTGTCTTCGTCGAGCTTCGTAGCCTTAGCCTGGTCGGGGTTAAGCCCGATAAACGCACGGATGCCTTTATATTTGTTAGCGGCTATGGAAACTCCCCCGCCTGAGCCGCAGATAACAACGCCGCGGGAACCGGGAGTCTGTAAAACATTTTCGGCAACGCGGGAAGCGAAATCGGGATAGTCGTCTTCGTGGTCGTAGCGTTCGGCGCCCAAATCGCGCAGATCATATCCTTGCGACTTTATGACCTGCGAAAGGAATTGTTTGAGATTGAAGCCACGGTGGTCGCAGGCAATGTAGATGATCATAATGTTAGATACGCTTAACGAATAGCGCATACGAATGGATTCTTCGTTTCATTCGTAGTCATTGGTATATTGGTATATGTTGCGCTAGAGCGCGACAAGTTTTTCGACGTGTTTCACTAGGGTCGAAACATAGCCGTATTCGTTGTCGTACCAGGAGAGAATGTTTACTAGGTCGCCGTCGATGACCTTGGTAAATTTCAGGTCGATTATCGCGCCATATGGATTGCCGACGATGTCGGAGGAAACCAGCTGGTCTTCGGTTACGGCAAGCGTGGCCTTCCAGCGCGGGCTTTTCGCGGCATCCCGGAATATCTGATTCACCTCCTCGACGGTCGTCGGACGGCCTGCTACAAAGGTTATGTTCGCAGCCGAACCGGCCGCAACCGGCACGCGGAAAGCTATGCCGTCAAATTTATCTTTGAGCTTCGGGATTATCCTCGTTATCGCGATAGCGGCGCCGGTTGTGGAAGGCGCGATGTTCTGCGCCCCGGCACGGCCGCGGCGAAGATCGGTTCCCTTAACCGGCCCGTCGACAAGATTCTGGGTAGCGGTATAGGCGTGCACGGTATTGAGGATTGCCTTCTTCACGCCAACGGATTCGCTCATGATGGCGACAACCGGGGCGGAAGCGTTCGTGGTACAGCTCCCGTTAGAGGTTATCGCGCACTTACCAAAATCTTTGTCGTTAACACCCACAAGAACGGTGTTCCCGAGGGCGCTGTCTTCATCCTTCGCCGGAGCTGTTATCAAAACTTTTTTGGCGCCAGCATCAAGATGCGCTTTTGCTTTTTCATAGGACTCGAAGGCTCCGGTTGATTCTACGACTAGGTCTACTCCCAAGTCTTTCCAGGGTAACTTAGTCGCATCCTTTTCCTGTAAAAATTTGATCGGCTGGCCGTAGATCACAAGATCTGCGCCTTTCACTTCGACAGATTTGTCATAGGCGCGGTAGACGGTATCGTATTTTAAAAGATAGGCAAGATTGGTGACATCGCCAAGATCGTTCACGGCCACTACCTCAACCTGGCTCGCGAGAGGCGAAGCAAGGAGTTGCCTTAAAAACAAACGTCCGATGCGGCCGAAGCCGTTAATAGCGATGCGTGTCATGTGGAATCATTATAAGGCAAAACGTCTTGTCGCAAAAGAGACAGGGATAGCTCGATAGCAACATAGCGAATTAGCTCCTCGTTCCGCAAAGCGGAACTTGGAGTTTAGTAATTCGGGTTCACTGTTGAGGCGACTTGCTGTGCCGCTATCGAGCTTCTGTACTAACGAGCTGATATGCGGTTCTCTATCCGGTGCTTTATGAAACCGTTAAAACTGATGAGATAAAAAACGATAAGCCCTAGTATGGACATCGCGGCGCCATAGATGAAGGCCGCCGAGTGACCGAACGAAGACCAGAGAAGACCACTCACAATGCCGGCAATGAGCGAGGAAAGTCCGGCCGAGGCATGAAGTAGGCCTTCTCCGGTCGCAAGAAGCCGGGGGTCGACAAGCTTTGCGGCCAAGGCGCGTTTCACCCCTTCGGTCGCCGCGGCATAAATGCCAAAGCAAACGATTGCCAGCACTACATACGCCACCGAATTGGAAAAAGCCAAAACTAAATACGACGCTATGGCGGCAACGAACCCGCCGGCGATCACCTTGCGCTCACCGATTTTGTCCGAAAGCCTACCGAGCGGAATGGCCGTGAGAACAAAAGTGATGTTATAGATAAAATAAGCGATGGGGATGCTGGCCAACCCGAATCCAAGCCCAATTGGCCTAAGGAACATGAGGGTTATTGGTATTGTACCCAGACCAAATATGAAAATAGCTCCCAGAAACAGCGCGAAGCGCCAATTGGCGCGCAAAAGGCCAAGATCGAGTCTGACGAGAGAACCATTCGGTTTTTGCGGCATGGCCGGAACCTCTTTGACGAAAAAGAAACTAAGAACCGCAAGTATGCCGACAGCGAAAGCAATCAAAAAAAGTTTTTTGTAGTCGTTTAAAATGACCGGAAGTATGAGAAACGCCGCCAATGGGCCAAGCACGCCGCCGGCGGCATCCATCGCGCGATGATAGCCGAAGGATTTGCCGAGTTCTTCGGGCGCGACTGAAGAAGCAAGAAGCGCGTCGCGCGGCGCGTCGCGTAAGCCTTTTCCGATGCGGTCAACCAGACGAATCGTGAAAACGTGGTAAAAGTTGGAGGCTAGAATAAAAAATGGCCGGGTGCAGACTGATAATACATATCCGACAACGGCGGGGATCTTGCGCCGGCCGATCATGTCCGAAAACCAGCCCGAAAATATCTTTAGGAAGCTGGCGAGAGCATCGGACACTCCTTCGATGAGGCCTATCCCGAGCGGCGAAACGCCGAAGGTTACGAAAAGAAGCGACGGCATGACCGACTGGATCATCTCGTTCGAGAAATCGTTGAACAAACTTACCAGCCCCAGAAAAAAAACGTTCCTCCGTAAACCAAAGATTTTATTGTTGTTTTCCAAATTAAAGATTTTCAGTCTCCGTTTCATTCTATCCTTTTCAGCGGGATTGTTAAACCCGCCTTGTGGCGGGTTTACGCGCGGAATTGCAAT
>Ga0155136_121_pt2 | contig 9502 bp, 12 predicted proteins | sample RifCSPhighO2_01_FD_106104 | JGI IMG/M metagenome (GOLD analysis project Ga0155136, IMG submission 106104) | Candidatus Doudnabacteria bacterium RIFCSPHIGHO2_01_FULL_49_9 | reverse complement strand
ACAGTTTTGTTTATAGCTCTCTCAAAAAAAGAAACCCTCCTTGCGTCCAACAAACACTCCCCAACCATCAGATAATTACTGATTGAGTGGTTTTTCAAATAGCCAGATATATTTTTAGCAGAAGAAGGCATGTACTGAATTCTACCCCGATATCATAAATGTGGGAAATCAGAAATCGTATGCTTTTAGATTGGGTAGAATCGACTTCTTCGGTTTCAGGACTGACCCCATTTTCTATTTTTTTCTAGCAATAATATCAAAAACGTGCCAATGCTTTGGAGACCCATCTGCTGTTTTACCATTAAATTCTTTTTCATCAAATAAAACAACATCCATGTCGTCAAGCATTGATTGCGCCTTTTCTTTTGTAACAAAAGTTAGCTTTGTATTAAGATGCAATCCGTCACGATTGCCGAAAAATTGACCGCAAAAAATTCCATCTTTAACGAGAGATTTTTTTACAGATGCGAATACGTCAGAAAACATATCGGGTTGGACAAAAGGCAACGAATATATCGCAACAGCGATATCATACTCATTTTGAGGAAAATCAAAATCAGCGAAATCGGTGAGAAAAAATTTCAGGCGGTTTGACTTCGTGTTCCGCACGGCGTCACCAACGACTTTCTCTTTATCAATAATCGTTGTTTCAAAACCCTGAGAAAGCAGATATTTGGTATCTTTCAACGTACCTCCACCACCAATATCTATTGCCTTATTTTTGGCTTTCACATACTCCATGGCCTTAACGAGCAATGAAGCCGGTGGATAATTTTTAGTATTCTCAAAATAATTCGCCCAATCAATTGATTTGTTTTTCATGTAGATTATTCTAATAATAACGGTTTAAAAAATGGGCAGCATCCATCGTGATGGTGTGCTGCCCTGGGTTGATGATCCTGCGTCTTGCAGGTTACGATGTGCAACCTGTGCAGGCTGCACATTTCGCGGCGTAAAGATTTTCGGCAATGTACTTGATTCGTTCTTGACGTGTCATTTATATCACCTCCTTTCTCTTTCTGGAATCCTTACATACTGTATGAAAGCCCTGACCTGTAAGCGCTTGCTCAACGGATCAAGCTGATCGCGACCATGAAGCATAACGAAGTTATCGAACCAGATCGCCTGACCAGACTTGAGCTTAAAAAACAGATGTCTTTTCTCCCTCCGACGAATCGAAATGACCTGGTTGAAACGTCTGACAGCGACGGCTTGAGAATTCTCAAGCTTGTCCAAATTTGCGATGGCAAACGCTGGCAACCAGTAAACGTGAGGTGGCTGACTTTCCTCTATGATCAGCAGTGGGAGCCGGTCTTCACTGCGAGGCAAGGGTATCTGAACACTTTTCAGTACCTCAACCTCTAGCGGAGAAAGCTCTTCCAGTATATCACGAGTATCGATCAGGAGGTTCTCTCCACCACCCAGATTATCCGCCTCTTCACAGAACAAGCCCACAACGTTCACTAGCGGATGATCTGTATGAAACGGTACTTCATCTGGGAGATGGGAGTATCCCGTGTATTTCTCTACCTGCTCTCTGGGTTTCAGGAAGATTTCCCTGGTTTGAGTAACCTTGCCAAGTTGGTTACAAATTGCCAAGTAGTTTTCCCTATCGCCGACATCAGCGACAGCGTACCCATTTAGATCGAGACGGTTACGAATATTCAATGCACTAGGATTCATGATGCACCGCCTCGCAGGGTTGATCAAAAAGCCTCGGTTTCTGAAGCTTGATGAGCACTTCAGCTGAGTATCTTACAGGATATTCTTCATACCACCTGATCATCGTGTCCTCGCCGACTACTTCGCAGATATAGTTCAGCTGCAACTCAGTCTCTTCACGACTGATTGGCTGGAAATTTGGCGCGGACGGAGAATGATGGATGAAAGTCCCCAGATAATCCATACAGAACTGCTCATAGTCTCGCGTATGGAGGACGAAGGTATGCCAATATTCATCGACAACCGCCATCCCCAAATGAATGACCAGAATGCGCGGGATGCCTTCGAGATTTTGCAAACGGTCTTGCTTCAGTCTGGCGTTGAGCCACAACCACCTGTATGCCTCTCGGGCAATTTCTTGTGCCTCGGGCAACGAGGATTCATACAATACTCTGAACTTGTTAAGTACGCTGTCGTTCTTATAGTTTAGGGTTTCTTCAAGACTACGCATGTTCACTCCTCCTTTCTTCGCTTGCTCACAAATTTTCAAAGAACTTCATTCTGCCTGGATCGGCAGAAATGGGTTCTCTGCCAATCCGAAGCTAACTTCATTGTTTCAATTTGGTAATCTGTCGTCAATGGTTGACAACAATATAAGAAGTGCTAGATTTATATAGGGAATAAGAGTTATTAACAGCTGACAGATTTATGGAACAGCAAATTTTGAAGAAATTAATAGATTTTGGCTTGAGCGATAAGGAAGCAAATATCTATATTTCTCTCCTGGAATTAGAGATTGCTTCGGTAAGCAACATCGCAAAACATTCCAACATCAACCGCAGTTCTGCTTATGTGGTCTTGGAGTCTCTAAAAAAGAAGGGGTTGGTCGGGGTTTCGGATGATAAAAAGATTCAAAGGTACGTTGCCTCCTCACCAGATATACTTCTCCGGTCGGCAAAGGAATCCGCGGAAAAACAAGAAAAAATCAAAGAAGCCATTGAATCCGTTATTCCCGAACTGAAATCTTTATATAAGGATATCAAGCACAAACCAATCGTAAAAGTATTTGAAGGACAAGAGGCTACGAAAGAAGCTTATTACAATATCTCACTTTTGAAGACCGATCCAAATGTAAAAGAAATAAGGGTTTACGAAAATCCGGAAGGTTATATAAATGTTTTGCCGAAAGATTGGTTAGACACAGATTACAAAGAAAGAATGAGATTGGGCCTATTTATGCATTCAATCTATCCAAAAACTCTAGAATCAACTGAAGTTATTAAAAGATATAGAGCTATGGGGTCCAAGGATGAGCTCATTCAAATTCCTCAAAATAAATTTGCATCTTCCTCTAAATTCGCCAATTTAACAATTTGTGGAGACGAAGTCTGGTTTGATTCTCTTAAGGACAACTATTGCATCAATATTAAAAAGCAGGAGATTGCCGATACTCTGAGAAATCTCTTCGATCTTGGTTTAGAAGCTGCAAGAAATCTAAAAAGAAAAGACCGCTAGCCAGGTTCTAACCTAACTAGCGGCGGGAAGGCGGAACTGAAGGCCGCTTCCGAGTTGGAGAATGAGAGGTAAAGAGCACTCTCTGTGGGAACACCAGCAACAGGAATATGAACCCGTTAAAAAAGTGCATGTAACTGAGGTAGATGGCCGTGGGAACGTCCCAGTTGAGGTAGAGTCCCCTTGAAGGGATCCATACAACGGTTCCAGCGATATTGATCACGCTCCCCAGGAACCAAAATCCCCAAGCGAATCTACTCTCCGTCCATGGCCTGTGATATGACTTCCAGATGGTTGGAATAACTCCAATGAAATCCACCAGGACGCATATAACGAATGCCAGGAATGATGAACCCGTGATCCACCACACTATAGCCGCTACGAGCGCTCCCGCCACACAAACCGAATCAAGTACACTCCACCCCTTCTCCCCCTTGAAGAGAGACAAGATGGCGACAACGAACGGTCCGGCGATGTACGCGATGGGTACCCAAAGCGTGTCTCCTCCTCCGGAGGCCTTGTAGCTCGCCCAGAGCATTACTCCGACAAGCGTCAGGATCCACCAGGTGGACTTGCTTGGCTCCGTTTTCCCTTTGATCGTCGAAAAAATATAGGGAATGTAACCGGCCAGAGAGACGACTCCGGCCGTGATTCCCATCACTTGGCTGAAGTAGGTCAATCTTTTCACCTCGGTATTGAGTTGTCCGTGTACGCATCGCATTTCTGCGACGCGCGCCTATGATACCACGCTATTTTAAAACAGTCAAACTCTTTTTTCTTCGAGTATATGCGCACGATGCCGGCGGTGGCGCGGTCGAAGGATGAGCTCGGTCACTATGCCGATCATTATGAAAAGATATATCGGATACGATGCATGCGCGAAGTCCCATTTTTCAACAGCCAAGAGGTTCAGTCCGCCAGCGGATAAGGATATAACCCATGCGAGGCGATCTTCGGACTCGGGGTGATAATACGTTTTTCTGATCGTAGGCAGAGCGGCCAAGGCATCGATCGTGATAGTCATCGCAAGCGCAATGAGCGGAGAACCGGTAAGCCACCAAACGACGAGACAAAGGGCGCAGGAGAAGATTATGTATCGGTCGAACTTAGTCCATCCGCCGACGCCGTAGCGAATGGAAAGCAATGAGACAGTTATGGTCGCTGCCACATACGCAACGAGCATCCAAATGGTTTCCCGCGCTCCTGAGGAGTAAAAACTCGCAAGACCTATCGCGGTCACCAGGGCCCAGATGGACCAACTGGCGCGTTCGGGTTTGGTCTTGCCTTTCACTATGGAATATATGTAGGGCACAAACTCGATTATGGTAAGAACTCCGGCGAGGATGCCGACATAGCGGCGGAAATCCGGCGAATCTATCATTGCGAGAAGCGACTCGCCAATGGTTCCGTTTTGATACACGAAATAGGCCAGTATCACCCAGAAACTAGTCACGCTCCAGGTGAAAAAGATGCCGAGGATTGGGTGTCCATTCTTGCCGCGAGCGATGGAACTCAGATGAAGGAAAGAAGCGATGAGAGAAAAGATCGCAGAGGCCAGCAAGAGCGGTGCTATGAATGTCATAAGGAATTATTTAATTGTAGTAAAAACTATTCATACTCCCTAGCTATCGCGTAAAGATATGGCAAGCGACGAAAAAACCGAGAATCCTCCCGCAATCACCAAAAGCGCTGTTATGAAAGACATTCCAAGAATTGTAGCAGAAGTTGCGCGGTGTGGACTACTATAGACTGCCTATTTATTATCAATAAATTCCTCGATACTTATCTCCGCGTCTCTAATGATCTTATGTATAAGCGATTGGTCTATGGCTTTATAGTCCGGCACGGTTACCGATTTCCTGTCCGGAGCAGACAACCGCATATGGCTCCCTCTTTGCCTCACAACTTTGTAGCCGAATTTAGCCAGAACATTGACCAATTTGCGCCCCGATATTGGAGACAGCCTGACCATCTAGACGTTTATAGTATGCAAACTTATTTCCTGTGGCTTATATCCGCTAAGCACGGCTTTTGCTTCCTTTTCTTCCAGAATCATCTTAATAACCTCACGAATATTTGTTAATGCCTCATCAATTGTTTTGCCCTGTGTGTAACATCCTTCAAAAAGCGGGCACTCGACAACATAGAAGCCGTTCTCGCCTTTTTCAACAAGCAGTGGTATTTGATGTTTATTGTGCTGATTGATAGCCATAATTTGATTTTATTCTAAAACAAATTGGCGAAATTATCAATTTTTATGCGTGGTGAGCGATGAGAAAATCGAGAACCCGCCCGCAATCACCAAAAGCGCTGCTATGAGTGCAGAAGCTATTTATACCCTTTCGCCTGGAGGTTGAATAATTTGGCATAGGTGCCATTTAGTTTTATTAATTCTTCGTGAGTGCCGTTTTCTTTAATGGCACCGTTTTCTATTATGACAATTTTGTCTGCTTGGCGGACAGTTGAGAATCTATGAGAAATAAGAATGACGCTACGATTGTCTGGTAGATTCTCTAACTTCTCGAAAATCTTAGCCTCAGCTTCGGCGTCGATCGCTGAAGTGGGCTCATCCAAGATCAAAACATTTGGATCGCGATAGAAAGTGCGTGCAAGCGCCAGCTTCTGCCATTGCCCCACTGAAGGTTCGACGCCCTCTGTGAATTCTCTGCCGAGCATCTGATCATAGTTTTTCTCCCATTCTTCTATGAAGATATCAGCCTCGGCGGCTTTGGCGGATGCTTTGACTTTCTCGAGATCAGTCTCTGAACCCGTCCGACCGAGGGCAATTGTGTCCTTAACTAAGAAGTGGTATCGGGCATAATCTTGGAATATGATTCCCAACTGATAATACCAGCTCTCCAAATCGATGTTTTTCAGGTCATGGCCATCGATTGTTATCCGGCCTTCGGTTGGGTCATAAAAACGACATAAAAGTTTCACAAAGGTTGTTTTTCCAGCGCCGTTAATGCCAACAATGGCTATCTTTTCGCCAGCAGCTATTTTTAATGAGAAATTGCTGATAACAGCATTTTCTGTCGCGGGATATTTAAAAGTAACGTTCTCGAAAACTATTTCCGGAGTTTTATGCTTATCAAGCACTATTCCTTTCTCCTGATGCTTGATTATTTTTGGCAAATCGAGAAGTTTGAACATATCGGTTACAAACAAGCTGTCCTCGTATTGAAGCGCCAGATTTTGGAATAAGCTCGCAAGGGATTGCCTGAAACTTCCTATCGACGCAAGAATGAATGTCAGGGTTCCGATAAGCAAGTTGCCGTGGACGACCTGGAAAACAAACCAAAAAATAGCAAAGCTAATAACTGCCTGAGAAACGAATCCTGAGAGTAATTTATAGATAAGTTTTTTGTTTTCATTTTTAATTGAAGCGTTTTGAAATGTTACCAACAGATGCTTAACCATAGCGAAGAAATGTTGGATATTCTGAAATATTCTTATTTCTTGGATAAGGTTAAGTTTTCTGAAATATTCATTTAAATCCCAAAATCTACGGCGGTCCTCTGCTTTGGCGCTCCATATACCCCAATTCACTTTTCCGTAATAGACCTCGACAAGAAGCTCAGGAACGGTGCCCAAAAAGATAATCAGGAAGATCCACCACGAGGAGAGATATAATATCACTGAGGCAATGGCAACCTCAATAAAGTTCTGTATCAAAAAATATTGTCGGTGGGCGAATTCCCTTGAACGCCATTGGGCCTGTTCAGTCACTTTGCCGATAAGATCATTGATCTTAGGATTTTCGTGAGAGGCAAAATCCATATCAGCCTGTTTCTTCATAACCATGAGAATTATTTTCCTATCTAAAAGCAGCAGCAAAACCTTAGAAATATATCCCTGAAGAATGAAGAAGATCGAAGGTAAAAGACTGGCCAAAATCATCATGCCGATAATCAAAAATATTTTAGACTCAGTTATATTTTTAATATCAACCAGATTGTTGATTAAAAGCGCTATCGAACCGGATTGTATAAAAGGCGCAACAGAAACGGTCAAAAACGCAAAAACCAGGAATATAGACATACCCTTGTTTTCGGACCATATAAGCTTACTTACCCTAAAGCTGTTTCGGATTAATTCTCCGAAAACAGAAAAGGAAAGTTTAGATTTTTTCTCTATATTATTCATACAAATTGCGCCGGCGGGATGACGGCTTGTCTAATATAACCCAAAAACCAAGAAAGGGTTACTCTCACCCATCTGATTGGTAAACCGCGGGCACGAGGGCGCAAACGGGTTTGTCGCCACACTTCGCGCCGGCAACTTCGTATTTTATTCCGACAAGCGAGGATGGGAAATCAAAACTAGCAACACTTTTATCCAATAATTTTCTTGACCTCGCCAACAACCAGATCTGGCCTAACATCAGTTTGCGTGCGAGCGGCCATACCCTTCACCTGGACTACGCCGCGCTCGAGCTCCTTGGGGCCAATGATGACGACAACGGGATATTCGCGGCTGACGGCATAGGCCAGCTGGCCCTTGAACGTGCTTTCCTTGCCTAGGTATAGCTCTGTTTTAATACCGGCGGAGCGTAAAGATGCGGCGGTTTTCTGAACAGCCCCGCCGCAGGACTCGTCGAAATTCAAAACTAGAACATCAGCAGCAACTTTTTGCTTTTTTATCTTTCCAAGTTTCTCCAGGGCGGTGAAGAGACGATCAAGACCAACCGAAGCCCCTACCGACGGAACAACCTCCTTGCTGAATCTAGAAACTAAATAATCATAACGTCCACCGGAACAAATACTCCCTATTTCTGGTAAATCGGTTAGAATTGTCTCAAAAACCATCCCATCATAATAATCTAGGCCACGAGCGATAGAGAAATCTATCTTGTATCTGTTTTCTGGAACACCCAGGTTTTCTATTTTTTCACCTATAAGCTTTCTGTAGGATTCGTTATTATTTTTTGTGGGATCCGAAAGTGTCTCTCTTATTCTATCTATAGTTCTAGAATCAATACCAAGAGAGCCCATCTCTGCTCCAACCCCCTTCCAGCCAATCTTATCAAGCTTATCGATCACTCTAGTTATATTTTTTTGCTTTTCATTTTCAATCCCGACTTCAGTTAAAATCGAACTCAGTGTACCGATGTTGCCAATCTTAATTACAAAGTTCTCAATATTTAAAGATGTAAGTACTGCGTAAACTAATGCGATTATCTCTGCGTCGGCTAATAAACTTGATGATCCAACGATATCCGCATCGCACTGCATGAATTCTTTGTATCGGCCCGTCTGCGAGCTTTCGGCGCGGAAAACTTTGCCGATCTGATATCGTTTGAAAGGCCGGCCAAGGCTGGAGTTCGCGGCAACGACCCGCGCGAGCGGCACGGTCAGGTCAAAGCGAAGCGCCAGGTCAGACACTTCATCTTTCTTATCCTTTTTGTTGCTCGCAATCCTAAATATCTGCTTGTTGAATTCGGCATCGCCAGCAGTCAAAATCTCTTCTCTCTCGATTGAGGGCGTATCAAGCGGGCCAAAACCGAAACGCTCGAATACCGCGCGGATCGTGTCCATCATTCTTTGCCGCGGAATCATTTCTTCAGGGAGATAATCCCTGAACCCCGATGCTAGTTCGGGTTTTATTACCTTTTTCATAACAGCTTAATAATAAGGGGTATTCTTCCAGTAGAAAAGGGAGGCTGATTTCTTTACTAAGAAAACCGTCTCACGGGACGAGCGGGCAGGTTTCGAGCACTAGCGAGAAGAGCGAGTCCGAGAGCGAGCGCAAATTCCTCGCTGGGGAATTTGATAGCGTGTTTTTGTGTAAAGAAATTAGCCAAGTATTTCCTTCACGATCTCTGCTAACTTCTCCATGTCCTTGGATTTGTCGAGGAACTTCACCGCACCGAGCTCTTTTGCGAACTTCTCGTTGTCGGATGAGACTCCAGGCCAGGGTATGACCATGTTGGTCAAGAACGCGAGCTTGATGTCTCTCAGTTCTGGGTCTTTTTTGAGATCGAGCATGGCTTCGGTACCGTTAACACCGGGCATGCGGATGTCCATGAGTATCAGATCGGGCTTCAGTTCTCTGGCTTTCTTGAAGGCGAGCTCCGCGTTTCCCGCCGTTTCCACCGCAAACCCCGCAGCCCCGAGGCGGGCTTTCCCGATCTCCAAAAGATCGGGCTCGTCGTCAACTATAAGTATGAGCGGCGGTTGATGTAGCATGGCTTTTTATTTCCCGCACGATGTGGTTCATGTCGTCGGTTTTGCGAAGATAACAGAGAGCGCCGACCTCGGTCGCAAACTTTTTATCGACTTCCGCCAGTTTTTCCTGTGGCTCGCCATAGCTCGTGAGAAATACAACT
>Ga0155136_116_pt2 | contig 9529 bp, 6 predicted proteins | sample RifCSPhighO2_01_FD_106104 | JGI IMG/M metagenome (GOLD analysis project Ga0155136, IMG submission 106104) | Candidatus Doudnabacteria bacterium RIFCSPHIGHO2_01_FULL_49_9 | reverse complement strand
TATTCCCGCCGTTTGCCGTGCCTGATAATTGGAATGTTCGATGGAAAAGATCGGGATTGGTTTGGCCCAGGTAGCCGTCTGTTTCAGGAGCAGAAATGCAAGCGGCATCCGCGCGACAGAAATCCAATCTGGCTTGATAATCACCCTCAGCGTCATTTAGCCCGCGCGCGATAAGGAAAAAACTCTTGGCGCGGACAATATCATCCGAAGAAAAATTTTTGATCGTCACATTCACCGCCTCAATAGCAGCCGCTGTGCCGCCGACATATTGGATAGACCAGCCAGAAAGCGCGACATCCACGGAACTGGGATTGTATATCTCTATAAATTCATCGCCGTTGTTCACCCCGCCGGACTGTATTTCGCTGATCACTAAATGCCCACCAGCGGACTCGCTAACTGGCTCGCTGCCTTCTTCGGCATCTCCTGACTGTTCTTCGGACATCGATTCTTCTGCTTGCGTGTCCTCGGCGACCAATTCTCCGGCCGGCGATTCTGCGGTAGGTTCATTTTGATTGTTTTCGCCACCTCCCTCGTTTCCCGACGATTCAATAGTAACCGGCGCGCTGGCTACAATAGGAGCCGATTGCGATGAGTCTGTGTTAATAGCATAACTGTCGCCCGCGCCGCCCGAAGATCCCCCACCTCCCACATAAACAACTGGAGTAGGCAAACTCGCAACGGCAACACTTGCTTGTGCTGCTACCACTTCTGCCGCCCTAGCTTCTTCGGCCAGCCTAAGCTTGAATGCGTCTATCTGCGCTTGCAACTCATCGAGCTGATGCTTGAGGACAATCAAGTCGGCCTGGGAAATTTCTTGAGCTGGCACAACAGCTAACAAAGTTGAATCGCTGTTCTCTGTGTTTTCCGTTTCAGTCTGCGTCTGTGGCTGTACAACATCAGCCTCGGTGCCGTTCTTATCCGTTGAGCCCGCTACAAATAGGGTTAAGCTGGCGAGCAAAGTAGAACGGTCCAGTGATTTGGACAAGGCGCCCATTATCAATCCATCGATGTCGTTAACCGCTTCCGCCACAGAGGCGACAAGCGTTGCCGTAGCTTGATAGGCAGTCTTAATACCGCTCGCAGCAGCAACGGCAGCCTTATCAGTAACCGCAATGGTTGCCGCAGACACGTTATAAAAACTGGTCGCCGTAAGCATGGTCGTCTTGACGATCGGAGCCACAACAAGGTTCGCCCCATCCATGGCCGCTCCGATAAATTCGTGTCTAAGGGTTATCTCCGGCGAATTGATGCATCTCCTGTTCGTGTTTAAATTTACATCCGCGCTTAATTTACCAAGAGAGTTTTTAATCTCATCAACAATTCTTCGCCCTTCATATTTAAGATACACTCCGGAAAAATTATGCCCCAGGAAATCATCGCCTTCTTGCAATTCGATGCGCGTGTTCGGCGGCATTATTTCTTTGAGCGGGAACTTCGCCACCGCCCCAGCAATGATCTTGTCGGTCTCGGAAGTGATCCACATACCGTCACCCGCAACCCGCCCGGCGGGAGAAGCGACTCCATAGATGCCGATTGACTCCGATGGGATGCCGCCGGATCCGCCGGTCACCACGTCATAGAAACTATTAGCATAAAAATTCCCCTGCGAGTGCGAAACCAAAAGAACCTTCTGGGTTCTTATCTTTTCGCTCGCGTCTCTCAATATCTCGATCAGATCATAATCCTCGACCGCCACATCATCCATGACTTTCTGAATGGTCGAATCCCATAGATCATTGAGGCCAGACAAGCGGGAGGGGTTGTGGATATAGTCGACTTTAACGTCCTCGTCATCATAGATATCAACTAAACGATCGTCTAATAATCGCTTATTATCAGCGGCACCTTCTTCGTTCGTGAAAACACCATTTATAGTAATAACTGTATAGCCACTACTAGAACAGTAATGACTTTCAGCCTTCACTAGTGATGAAGATGATATTATCAACGTTAAGCCCACAAACAACTTTAATACCCTCGGGAAAAATGACATAGGTTCTTAATCAGGCAATCTTGAATAATCGATGTCGCACTTTCTATCCAGAGAGTTGTAGCTCCCAATCTGTTTATAAAAAGATGTTCTAAGACTTTTCCTCTCTGGGGTATTGAGTTGCAAATTCTTAACGAAAGCCCGAAGCACATCTACCTCTCTAAAATATTTATCTGAGTCTTCTCTGGACAAGATATCTCCCACGCAAATATATGCCCTATCTTCTTCTTGCACCGCCGCAATGACAATCTCTGTGTTTACACTTGGCTGATTGAATTCTGTCTGCAAAGCCAGCGCGTACTGTAAAAGAACCGCACGGGTTTTGGCCGAATTCGGATACGCTTTAAAAATGGCGAGCTCCACGTCGTCCCGGATGCCATTTTTGTTAGCGTCTATCCCCTGGATCGTCTTGTCGGCTTCGACACCCGGGTCCGGCGGCAGATTCACGCCGAGGACATCATCGAGCATCAGCCTAGTCGCATGGATCTTCGCCACCTGGGTCTCGGTATCCGCCTTACTAAACTTGCCCAGCGAACCAATCAGAAGCGATACGAGATAAATAGCGATTCCAACGATAATAACGATCGAGAGAACCCTTGAAACCCGCCGATGGAACTCATTTATCACAACCGGTTCGGCTGGCTGAACCACATTCCGCGGCCAAATAACGCTGCGGAAAACCAAATACGCTGGGATGGTCAGCATAGCTATGAAAAGCGGGATGTAGAAAACAAACGGCGTAACAATTATGGGCTTTAAAAGCTGGAGCAAGGATGACGGAGAAACAAATACGATAGCGTAGAATACCATCGGCAAAACTATCCCAGCCGACCAAACAGCAGGCTTGTTCTTTACGCCCATCTTTTGCAATCTGGCCGAATGCCTAAATATCCAAACCGCCAAAAACGCCGGGAACCAGAGAACGTTGAACAGCATAAACAAACCATCTAGCCACGTAGTCGGACCGGCGGTAAGTATCGCAACCATCGAATTAGGATATATTTCGTTCAACAGTTTAAGACCAGCAGCCGGCAAGGCTAGTAACAAAACAGAAATCAGCAAACCCAAAATGATCTGCCTGATAATAATGAGGGTTATTATGAAAATTCTTTTGACGGGGGCATCCATAAATTTAAAAAATATAAGGGGGCCGTTGTGGGCCTCCTCTTTTGTTTCGTGTTTACCTTGAATTATTTTACAGCATTATCTCAGATGAGAGATAAAATTTCTATAAAAATAAGTTCAAACAAACGGCAATTGTCCATTGCCGTTTGCCGTTTGGAAAAAATGCCTTGAAAACTGAATAGTTTCGTCGGCGCACTGTTTTCTCGGCAACAAGACTTTTGTCAGACCACGCTCCTAGCCTCTATCCGAGCGCTAACTTACCAATGCCGGAGCATCCCAATCACCAAAAAAACCGCCCACACAGCTGTAAAAATATTCAAAGCCAGCTGGGCTTTCCTCTTAAACTCTTTTTCCGTCATGAAATTTATCATACTTAGGCTCAATGAAATTATCATAAATAAAATCTAAAGACTCCCAGCCGGTCGTTCCGTACATCGACCTCAACAATTGTCCGATCGGACAATTGTTGAGGTATAATTGTGACATGAAATATAAACACGGGGAGCTGACAATAAAGTTATTGGAAGCGGTTAAGAGCGGGGCTGAACTTACGGTAGATATAGTTACAGCTTTTTTAGAATCTGGTTATGGAGCTTCGTACGGCAAATTAACCAGAAACTTGGATAAGCGTGTTGACGAGAGAGAAGCGCTTGCATTGGAAAGGCAGAAAATATATGCCGCAGTTGCGAGGCTCAAGAAAAGCGGATACTTTGAAGTGGTAGATCAAAAGTGGAAGATAACCGGCTCGGGATTAATGAAATTAGACGAGCTGAAAAAAATAATCCGCACCAGAATGACCCCGCAGACTTACAAAAACCAAGAGAGCTCAATCATAAAAATAGTAATGTTTGATATACCTGAAAAATTGAGCTTTGCGAGAAGATGGCTGAGGAACACCTTGTCCAACCTCGGGTTCATCATGATGCAGAAAAGCGTTTGGATCGGAAAATCGAAGATACCGCCCGAATTCTTAGACGATATTAAAAAGTTGCGGTTGGAAAATTTTATAGAAATAATTACCGTAAACAAGAGCGGTAATATCAGAAAACTTCGATAAGCTCGATTACTCATCTCAGCCTCAACAACTTCCCGATCGGGAAGTTGTTGAGGTCGCGCATGGGTCGATGCACGAGAAAAGGCAGCTAGATAAGGACAGGAGAGAACCTAGGATGGTTCTCTTGCATGTACACCGCGTTGGCGATTTAGCTAGCGCTGGAGAAGGAAATTGACCACGATGCCCCAGATTATGGTCGCAAAGATGGTTCCGGCGATGAAGCCAGCCAAACTGGAAGCGAGGCTATGCCCAATTTTGAATTTAAAATTCCTATTTTCCTCGGAAATTAGCTCTTTCATGACTCTATTCATGGTTAGATTATATCACAACTCCATCTAGAAAACGGGCGGTTTAGGCTCGGTTGGCGCTGCTATCGGGTTCGCGGACGAATTATCTGGCATTACGGGCAGTTCGTTCTTAACGGACTCGGGTGATTGGGTCAGAACTGGCTCGGACGGCGAAGCGGTGGGCGCAACAACGGGAAGAATAGATTCAGGCGCCTTTTCTGAGCTTGGGAGCGCAGGAACAGAAACCGCAGGCTTATTCCTGAACGCCGACCAGAAATAGCCTATTCCCAAAATAGCTGGTATGCCAAAAGCCAGCTTCCACCATGACAGGGCGTCGGACAGTATGGAACCTAGGATTATGCCGAGGATAAAAAATGAACCGCCGTAGATGAACACTTTAGTAACTGGCAGAGTCAGGAACTTCTCGGCCATCATGCCGGGGACGAAAACGATTGCCAACAAGAAAACCGCCAAAACGCCATTCCATATAAAACTTTTGAATATCTCGCTGGAGGTGGGAATCGGTTTTATGTCGGCAGGTACGGCAGGCCCAAGCTCCTGGACAAAGTCGCTTTTATCTTCCGCCGTCTCGGTTTTGGGAACGGAAACCGGAGTGTTTACCACCGGCTTCGGAGCGACCGCCAGCGTATATGAAGCGCCAACACCGGGTTTTGTTACATCTGTACCGCTTCCATCGTTTGCAAGTATCTGACTTTCAGAAAAAGCGAGCGCCGCTGCTCCGAGCGACTTCACGGTAAAGGTTATCTCGATGAGCTTCCCAGTAGTCCCCTGGAAACCAGAGCCCAGATTGACGCCCTCAAAGGTAACCGTTCCGTTCTGGTTCGAGAAAGCCGGTTCCTTAGGGAAAAAGTTGGCGACTGAACCATCTTTCGAGATGGAAACCGCATTCAGTTTGTCTTTGGGAAAGGTAATGGTGGCGGAAAAAGAATTTACGGATTCGTTCGGACTGGAAACAAAAACGGTAGCCTTAATGGTCGTGTGGAAAGAACCGGAAGCCGGAAAAATGAAAAGACTGGCCGCTTGCGCGGTTTGGACAAACGAAATAAAGAGGCTGGCAGCGAAAATAAATTGAGCGGTCTTCCGCAAAGTGTTTTTAAGCATGTATTTGTTACTTCGTATAATAGAACGCCATGATCGAGAAATCCACCAAATTAATCTTGCCGTCGTTGTTTAAAATAGTTTTTTCGCGCTCCTGAACAAGCGCATTGGTTATCGGCTTACGGTACCAGAAGGCGGCAATCGAGAAATCGGTAAGCGTTACCTTGCAGTCTCCGCTGATGTCCCCCTTCACGATACAAGATGCGGGAGAAGTAGATGAAGCTGGTGAAACTGGATCAATAGGCGTAGATGACGGAGGCGAAGAACCTCCTCCCCCACCGCCTCCGCCACCACCTCCCGATGAACCGCCACCCGAAGAAGAACCACAAACAGTCATCGAAGGAGTGATTACAACTGTCCTTGTGCCCGAAACAACTAATTCAGAAAAGCTTGAGCCGCAGGTGTAGGCGATGCTTGCGTTATTGTTCAACTCAAACTTGTTCGCGGAACGGATGGTAAGCGTGTCTGGCGAAGTGATCGAGACAATTACCGTGGTCGAGCCGGTCGCAACCGAATCCGCCGACGAGCCGGCAACGATCGTGAGCGTCTGGCTGGTCAGGGCAACATTAGTGTCGGACGAGTAGCCCGCCTGCCCAGCCTCCGCCACAAAGCCAAACAGCCCGACTTGAAGGGCTGTAAGGACAGCAACTGAAATGCTTAATATTTTTTTGTTTGCCGCCATCATAAATGGTTTTTACAATTCGACAATTGACATGCTTACGTCCCTAACTCTTGCAGTTCCGCCCGTTATTGCTCCAAATTCAAGGTCTACCCAATAAGCAGTAGTAATAGCTAGATTCGGCACAATCGCATTGACCGAAAATGGAACTCTTCCTGGAATGAAAGTAACGCCGATACCGGTAGCATCGCCATTTACATATTTTTGTAACGTTCCGGCAGTTGTTCCGGTCAAAGCTGCTCCATTAGCAGGGGCAGTGCCAGTTCCATACCTGATCCTTACCTGAGTGCCATTACCAGCGCCGCTATTATCCATATCGCCTGAAATGATGATGAGGACTTGCCCGCTATTCGCAGGAGTTATCGAACCCGCCAAACCCAACATAACTCCAGTTGTACTTGTCGTCGACGACTTATCCGCCGGTTCTAATTGGTTTTTGGTAATAGTGCTAGATACAAAACCCGTTCCATTGGATCTCAGGTAATTACCCGCAGAACCAGCGGCGGAAATACCAGTCCCGCCTCTTGCAGACGAAAGAATACCAGACCAGCCAAGCGTGTGATCAGTACCGGATGAAACTATGGTTACATTAGTATCATTCACAAAAGTCTGTGTCGCGCCCGTGAGACCATTCAAGGAAGTGATGCCCGTACCAGCCAAAGCCTGCGAGACCCAGGTCGTCCCATTTGATGTCAAAACGTTTCCAGATGTGCCGGGAGTAACAAACGTGGGTGAAGAAATTCCATTGCCAAGAATAACTCCATTCGCAGTTAGAGTTGCTAATCCGGTTCCGCCGCGGGCGACATCTATCGCCGTGCCATTCCAAACGCCGCTTGTGATTGTTCCCACGCCGGCAAGCGACGAGAGAGTAGTCACCGAAGGAGTAACGTAATCCGTTCCCGCCGTTGCAATCGAGAGCACTCCGGTCGTGGTCGTGTTTTTCAAAATGCCGGTAGTGAGACTTCCTAGAGCTTGCTCGTTAGAAAGAGCGCTATTAGCAGTCTGGGTAATATAGGTCGCGTCAGTTGGAGCGCCTGAGCCGGTCGCATCGATCGTGATTGAGCCATTGCCGTTTGTTATCGAAATTCCCGTGCCCGCGGTAATCGTAGCTTTAGTAAGTGTGTTGCCAGTCGAATTACCGATCAAAAGCTGACCATCAATATAAGACGTCTGGCCTGTGCCTCCCTTGTTTACCGCGATAGTGGTCGCGCCCCAAGTACCACTCGTGATCGTGCCGACACCGGTGAGCGATGAACTCACGACTGTCGAGTTGAGCGTGGTTCCGGTAAGCGTTCCGGCGGCTGAAGCAACAGTGATATTGCCGGTTCCGTCGAATGAAACGCCATTGATAGTTCTCGCGGTTTGCAAAGCGGTGGCCGTTCCAGCGTTGCCAGAAACCGATGTTTGGTCGCCAGTATTTGTGCCGGACAAGTTGGAACCAGTTACGGTGCCACTCGCGGCCACCGAGGTCGGAGTGACTGCTCCAAGACTCAAAGTGATTGCCGGAGTGGTTGTCGAGGTGGCAACGGATCCGGAAACGCCGTTAGCAGTCACAACCGAAACCGAAGTTACCGTACCGCCCGAAGAAAGTGTCTGGAAAGTCGGAAGCGCTCCCGCACCGTTTGAGGTCAAAACCTGGCCAACCGTTCCAACCGCGCCACTCTGGAGAGCGCTGGTTGCAGTCGTGCCGCCAAAGATCGGCGCGAAGGCGGTAAATGATGTGGCGCCAGTGCCGCCACTGGCAACGCCGACAGCTGTCCCGCCAGTGATACTTCCACCACTGATGGTAACATTGCTCAAAGTCCCACCGGTGATGTTAACGTTCGAAGCATCCTGAGTAGCCATCGTGCCGAGACCGGAAATATCTGCGGTCGAGATACCGGCCCAAGCCGGTGCCGCTGAGATCGCCCCGGTTCCGATCTGAGACAAGAATTGCTTTCCAATGGTCGTGTTGCCAGGCAAGCGCACATTTCCGGTTCCATTGTTATAGACTAAATCGCCTAAAGTCGTGGTTGGTGAAAAAGCGTTAAAAGCCGCCGATGCGCTGGTCGCGCCGGTTCCACCCTGAGGAATGGAAAGCGCAGTTGTAAGGCCGGTAAGAGACGTGATGTCCGAATTGGCGCCGGACGCGGCCGCGCCGAGGTTGGTCCGCGCGCCAGCAGTGCTCGATGAACCAGTTCCACCCTGGGGAACGGTAACCGCAGTCGCATCGCTAAGAAGATTACCAGAGGCTGGCAGAGTTACCGTGCCCGATCCGGCGACTGCCGGAGCATTAATCGTTATCGCACCGCTGGTCGAACCACCCAGAAGAAATTTGCCCGAGCTGAATGTTTTTGTACCAGTTACAGTCTGAACGCCGGAGAGAAGCATGTCGCCGGTTCCCGAAACAGAAACCCACGAAAGGCCGCCCAAGCCATCGTTCTGCAAAACAGTTCCGGCTACGCCTTGAACCGCAGGAAAAGCATAAGAGGCGCCGTTCAATATCAAAGAAACGAAACTCGCCACGCCGGAAGAAGTTATACTCCAGTTATTGTCGGTAATGGACACGTTCTGGGAGGTGGTCGAGCCTATGGCTATTGCCCCGGTCGTCGAGGTTGCGCCGATTGAAATAGCCGACGCTGTAGCGCCGGTCAGAGATAGTCCAGCATCACTGGTAACGCCTGTACCGCTTACGGTAACAACCGCTTGCGCCGCATGGACGCCAAAACCGCCGAAAAGCATCAGCACAGTTAAAACGGCCCTAATAGCCATATATTTCCTCATATTCATTGTTATCATATTAGTATAACGTTTTATTGGGTGAATCAGTAATTAACAACGCAAATAATACCAGATTTAAGCTATCCTGTCAAGGGCATTTGCGAGTTCAAACAAAATCCCCCGCAATCTGCGGGGGATCCTTGGATTGAGAAACCCAAGACTACTTATTCAACTCATCAGTACGTTCGGCACACTCAGTACCAATCTCTATTGTCCAGAAAGTTGATTGGCCTTCGCCCTGGTCTTGGGGCCGAAGTTGCCGTAGCCAGCTTCGCCTTCATTCGCAATTCCATATTTGACTTGGAATCTCTGGATGGCTCGGGTTGTGGCTGGGCCGAAGTAGCCGGTGACTGAACCTTCGGGGTAGATGTCTACGCCCTGGGCTTTGAGGAAGTTTTGGAGAACCGTAACCTCATTGCCTTTGGCTCCGATGTTTAGGGCTTTGGTGAGGATGCCCTTGGGGACTTGGCCGGATTGGCCCACAGTTGTGCCTTCGATGGCTTTCCTCAGAG
>Ga0155136_119_pt1 | contig 9937 bp, 10 predicted proteins | sample RifCSPhighO2_01_FD_106104 | JGI IMG/M metagenome (GOLD analysis project Ga0155136, IMG submission 106104) | Candidatus Doudnabacteria bacterium RIFCSPHIGHO2_01_FULL_49_9 | reverse complement strand
GCTCCGAACGTGAGCGATTCGTCGGCCATAACGTAAACCTCGCCAGCGATCCGACTGTTGATCTGCACCGTGCCGCCGCTGATCCTCACGTTTCCCGCAATCGGGGCTTCAACAAGAATATTACCGCTGCCCGCCATGAGGTCGCCGCCGATATCCGCGGTTCTGGCAATCGTGACATTGCCGCCGCCGACCAGCACATCACCCGCGACTTTGCCGGTGATCGTGACATTGCCGCCGCCTGCGCGGACATCGCCGCCCACAGCCCCGTTGACGATCACTGTGCCGCCGCCCGCGACCAGGTCTTGCTCCACTTTGCCCTGTATCAGCACATTGCCGCCACCGACAAACAGATCGCCCGCGATGTCAGCAGTCACAGTGACATTCCCACCGCCAGTGTAAACATTGCGGTGTCCCGCGTCAGAAATATTTGTGACTCCGGTTTTGTCTGGTTTGATAAATTCAGCAGCTGCAGTGAGGTTAGGAATCAAAAGTGCGAGAAGACCGAGAGAGATGAATATTCGTTTCATATTATTGAAAATTATTTAAGTATTTAAGTTTAAAAATTTACAGGAATAGAGATCGAATCATCATTTTGCGGCTCGCCCGAGGGATTGTCTTTTTCTAGCACGAGAGTTCCGGTTGCAGTGCTTGGGGTCGGGAAATTGAGAGTGGCGGTAAAGGCCACAAAATCCGTGGTCATCCAGTCAGAAAGCGCTGTCGCAATATCCGTGGCCAGCAGAGTGTTGTTGGCATCATAAAGTTTTACGGGAAACGAGGCCTCGAAATACCAATTGCCTCGCGCCTGCCCAGTGACTGCCATAGGACTTGAAACCTGGGCATTTGGCAGGGGGGAGGAGACAGAGATCAGAGGGTTTGTCTGCGGCGCATTGTCCCCAGGAATCTCGAGCGCTGGCTGATCCTGAGTATTTTGGCTATAAATAATCGCGCCAAATCCAGCAACCAGGATGACCAAGACCACAACTATAATCGCTTTGTAGTTCATGGATATATACTAATCTAAGCGAGAAAATAAGGGAAATTAAACGGCTCATTCTGTATGAGCCCTTAAAAACCGCCTTTAGATCAAAAAGTGAAGATTTGGTAAAATAAATAATATGCCGTCAATCCGTTTTAAAGCCAAGCTGTCAAAAATCGGCTCATGGACCATTGTTCGCCTGCCCAAGAACGCAAGCGCGAAGCTTCCATCACGAGGCATGACAATGACCCGCGGAACCATCAATGGTTTCCGCTTTCAAGCCGCGCTCGAGCCAGATGGTAAGGGTAGCCACTGGCTCCAGGCCTCCAACCCCATGCTCAAAGGTGCGCACGCTGCCGCAGGCGACACTATAATGCTGGCGATTGAGCCGGTTAGAGAATGGCCGGAACCCAAGGTACCAGAGGACTTGAAGGCCGCCCTCGCGGCCGCCCCACAGGCGCGCTCTCTCTGGATGGATATCACGCCAATGGCGCGCTGGGATTGGATCCGCTGGATATCCTCAACCAAACAAATGGAAACGCGCAAACGCCGGATAGAAACAGCGCTCTCGAAGCTCAAGAGCGGGGATCGAAGACCATGTTGTTTTAACCGAACTGAATGTACTGTTCCCGATGTCTCGAATAATGGGGTGCTCCTCGACCCGAACGGTTCAAATTAGTTGCGGAAAGGGATATTCTCGCTTCCGATCATTTTGGATGAGGAATGATGTCCCGGATGATGTACGTGTCGCCGACAATATTGAAATAGAAACGCCAGTCCTTGTTGATGCGGGCCTGCCATACGTCTTTCGTTTCGTCGTACTTCTTGGCCCTAAGAGAAGGGTGACGGAGATCCACTTCTAGAAATTTGATCTGTTTGAAAAGAGCCTTACGGACTGCGCCAGGAGCGTCTGCCAATGCGTCCAACGCTTTGGGCAGGTAATCGACCTTCATCGTGAGCGTCTAGATTTTTTAGAGACCGCTCTTTTTTTCAGCTGCGCCTTCATTGAAGCGATCATTCTATCGGCGGTGTCAAACGGGCCAAAGGTGCGGCCGTGCTTGATGTCTTCGTCAGATTTGGCCAGGCGCGCATCGATGATCCGGCGCTGGGCCGGGGTGTATTCATCGTCCGCCGTGGGAAAGTCCGACCGGTCGATGACAGTTTTGGGGGTCAGTACAATCTTGCCCCTCAATACAGTGGCTTCAACCAAATCGCCCTCAGCCACGCCAATGGCTAAGCGGAGACGGCTGGGCAGGGTCATTTGTCCTTTGCGATGGATTTTGACGAGAGTAGTCATCTTAGCTTTTAACATTGTTAATAGTCAGGAAGTTGGAAAGTCAGACTTCTGGACTAAGTATAGCGGGTGGATATGAAGGCGTCAAATCCGCCTGGAATGGACGGCTCCCGGTAACGAAAAAACCGCTGTTTCCAGCGACTTTTTCCACATTTTCTTTATAATCTTCCCGCCTGCGGGAAGTTTACCTACCTGGTAGACCGTTTCGAGACAGTTATAAAACTTTTGAGGTATTGGTTAAGGAAATCTATTGTTGTTTGATTAAAACATAATTTGGAACTATTCCAAGCTGTATATATCTTTCTTTTGTCTCTTCGGGTAAAAATCTAAACTCTTTTATTATTTTTCTACATTTATTGGACCCACAGTCGCATTTCATGGTCCAATCATCATCTAGCATTGTGGTCGAATAATCGAAAGTTATTTCCTCTCCCGCACCAATTTTATTAATTGTTTTCAGAAAAATTCCTTTATCAGTAAAAAAAAGTCCTGCATTTGGGCTGCAAGAATGATTAATAAAATCATCGAGTTTCCCAGAAGGACCTATATATTCATTTACGCCGACCTGAATATAATGATCCACTACATTATTGTATGGGTCTGGTAGTTCATCTCCCTTGAAGATTTTACCAGTGAATTCAATTACTACTTCACCTAGAATAAATTCTTTTGTTGCAAAGACTCCTTTACCATTTTTTGTATCTCTAAGCTCGATCTTCATGTTAAGAACAATAACAAAAAACACGACCATTGTCGTGTCCTTTGTTGGCAGACCGTTTCGAGCGACACCTTTCGAGGAACGCTCTATAGGTCATTAGTTCGATGGTTTATCTAAGTGCTTATTTATAACTTCAGTAAGCCCATCTATCAAATCGAGTTGCGAATCCGAAATGTCGAACTCTGTGCCAGCAAAAGTAAAGATGCGTTTAACCCCTGTTGTTTTTAGATTGCCCAAATCACTTACGCCAGATGCAAGTCGGTCCAAGATGTGTTCAAGGTGGTTTCGAGCAGTGGTAAAATCTTTAGCTTTTTTTCGAAATGGCTCGACGACTGCTTTAAACTCAGAACCAAAAATATCTACTAAAGCGTTGACTCGTTTAATTGTTCCTGATTTCTTTTCTCCAGTCCAAATAATTTTGTCTGCTGAATGCCACCACCAAAAAAAGACACGAATTTCTCTAAACAAGGCCGACTGAGAGGTCCGCATATTTTGTAAATTTGCTTGAGTTGTGTCGGGTGAAAAGACTGTAAGAGGATTAAGCTCACCGGCAAGAGTTTTGATTCGGTCGCGTTGAATACTTATACCTGTCAAGAATGCCTCAAGGAGATGCAGGTATGTATATGAGCTCACGTTTGCTCGAATAATTGAATGATTGTGTTCAAGATCTAACATAGTCAAATTTGAGAGTTGCCTCTGGTGTCTAATCGAAGTGCTTTCAAACTTTTCGACGATTCTGTCGACTCTCGATTTGCTCGAGTATTTTAAAGTTTGGTAACGTTCCATTAAAAATTATGTTGGTAGACCGTTTCGAGACAGTTATAAAACTTTTGAAGCCTTAGTAGCCAATATTTATAAGGTTTTCATTTCTCTCGGATCAAATATAGCATAAAAAAGGAGAGCTGGTCAGGCTCTCCGGCGTTTGAAAAAACGCATTTGAGACCGATTTGGTTAAGCTAGAGGCAATCCTAGCAAATGGCTGAAATTCAACTTCGTCGGTTTTAAATTTTGTATCTTAAAAAAATCTTGCAAATTCTAAAATTTTATGCTATAATATTTATACTAGTACGGAATCGCTGAAACAAAAACAAAATTTATAAATCTCATGAGTTTTCTAACCAAATTTGTTGCTAGGTTGTTATTGGCGGCCTTATTGCTGACTATTGTCGCAATCCCGAAACAAATTTTGGCTAACGTACTAGTGGTTACTGAAGAATCGACCGAGGTCATTTTAAATTCGAACCAAACAAGCGCCACCTTGTCGATTGAACTGATAATAATTTCACCAACTGTGTATCTCATCGAGAGGGGTACGCGACGCGGATTTTCTTCTCCGGGAGAATTCTTTTCTCATGGCTTCACATTTGATCAGGTCTCAGCGGGTGATGATGCTGATCTATCTTTACCCGAAGGTCTGCCCATGACCTACCGAGAAGGCGCGCTATTTAAATCGACTGATAATCCCACTGTTTATATAGCAAGCGATAATAAAAAACGCCCCTTTGTCTCGGGCGATATCTTTACCGGACTCGGATATAAGTTCACCTCAATTTTTGTTGATTCCTCAGATGTTATTTCTAAGTTACCCTTAGGTGAGGCAATCACTACTACTGATATTGCCCATCCGTCTGGAACTCTTGTTAATTATAACGGGACGATATGCAAAATAATTCTGACGGGCCGAGCGTGCATCCCAACTATCGAAACATTTTATTCTTATGGTTTTCGTTTTACAGATGTTACAGACGCCAATACCCAAGATTTAGATTTGCAAGAAACAAGTACGCTTTTGTCGCGTGATGTTGTTTTGGAAAGCGCACCTCAAATTCTCGACCAGCCCCTACCAATACTGGCATCAACATCCACAACAGTACTCTTAGCAACATCTACTCCAACTAGCACCTTGCCAGAGAGCATTACAAGCCCAACTGAAAGCGCGACGTCGACACCAACCTCAACCATCCCGATAATAACCCCTCCACCAAGCACAACAATCACATCAAGCTGTCCAGTTGCGCAAGTTCTGGCAGCTAAAAACGAGGAGAGCAAAGGGCAAGGAAAACCGGGATCCACAACAGACACGGGAACTACGACACCTCCTCCACCACCATCTCCAACTACGGATACAACAGCGCCGATTATTTCCAACATCATTGCATCGGATATTAGAGAAACATCAGCGAAAATTACGTGGACGACTGATGAAATGGCGACGAGTGATCTGCGCTATTGGAGGAATTCATCAAACGTCACATCGTCTATAAGCGTAATCGACCTGACGCTTATCACAAGCCATAGTATTAATCTAACTGACCTCAATCAAAGTACGGCGTACGCTTATTGCGTAGTTGCAAAGGATGCGTCCGGGAACTCATCTGTCAGCAGTATTAATTTTTTTACAACCTTAACTCCGCCTCCTCCTCCACTTTCTTATTCCCCTTGGCTTAACGCGCAGCTTACTAATTATTCTGGGGATGGCAACTTGTATTATGGGGAGTATCCTGCCTTGACCTGGACTGATCAGACAGTTGCGGATTATGCGGTTGTATGGGTAGGAAATGATGGCACTCCAAGCGCGGAGAATATCTTTTTTCAGCGTTTTAAGTCAGACGGCAGCCTTGCTGGGAAAACCGTTAAACTAACCAATCATGGTTATTGCACCTGTATAACCGCTTTTCCACCAAATATATATTGGGATGGATCTCAGTATAAAGTGGGCTGGATAGATATGTTCGACTATGGGGGTGAAATGCGGGGGTATTATACGAGACGTATGGCATTAAATCCGAACGGGCAAATAATGTACGATGCATACAATGTGTCAGTAAGCGGGCAAACTGGAACTTTTGTTGGCAATATTTATGATTATTATTTTTATCCTTCGTATAACAACGGGGCCAGCCTCTCTGTTTCTGCAGGAAAAATTTATTTCAATTCGCAGAATGTCAGTAACGAGCTGGTATCAACCGCACCTGGATCCAATTCTCTGCCATTCTTAATTTGGACAGGTGAGCATTTTGCAGCCACCTGGATGAATGTCCAAAATAACCAACCTCAGCTATATTTTGGGGTCAAATGATAGTTCTAGATAATATGGAAGAAGATGGACGATCACAAAAACCGCCTTTCGGCGGTTTTATTTCAACTGGTAGCCCTACGGGGAATCGAACCCCGATTACCAGGATGAAAACCTGATGTCCTAACCATTAGACGATAGGGCCGTGTGTTGCTGAAAAAGCTTAATCACTTTACCAAAAATCAAAAAATAAATCAACCACCATTCAATAATCCATATTGCCACAAATGCAACGATCGTTGCATTTGTGGCAACTAGAGTTTAAAATTCCTTTTGAGCGCAGAATCGTTGTCAAATTTGTCAGCTCTAATGAACCGTATATATTGGAGGAGCTCCGATTCTCTCAAGTATTGGACAGCCGAGGCCGGTAGGGGAAAGGGCGTAACAAAAACACTTTTTTGCAACTGATAGAATCCTAAGTCCTTGACCAGGGCGCGGATCCGATTGCGCTGTTGTTTAGAGTTCTCGGGGATATCCCACATTATCACCCGCCATTTTCCGTCCCATGTTTGAGGTTTCTTGAAGTCCTGGTCTAACCTCGTCATCAGCGCCCGAAGCTTACCTTTCCTTGTTAATTCCACGAACACATGGTTTTTTTCGGTGGTCAGCGTAATTTCTTCGGAGCGTGCCAAATATGCCATGGCTCTGTTGTAGCGCCACCGCTTCGGAGCAGGAATCCCTCGACTTGCCCTCCAAAGTCGTTTAAGGGGATCCTCAAAAAGAATGGAATTCTCTCCAATATCGAGCAGGAGATCAAGGATAGCATTACCTAGGGAGTAATTAGGCGGAAGGTTATTTTTTGGTTTGTTTCTTTTCATACTAGCGCATATTTACATTATACCACTGATTGCCACAAATGCAACGATCGTTGCATTTGTGGCAATCATATGAAAGTTTTAAAGTTGATGTTTATGTAGGTATTAGTAGGATTGTAAAGCAGAAACAATTGGATAGTGCCAACTTGACTATTGTAAATTATATAAATTTTGGCTATAATTTGTTGGCTTGCCGGGGTGGCGAAACCCCGACACCAGAGCAAAGCTCGGTGCGGGGCAAGCTGGCACCTGGGACTTACATGGGCGGGTGGCGAAACTGGCAGACGCACTGGGTTTAGGACCCAGCGAGAGAAATCTCTTGAGGGTTCAACTCCCTCCCCGCCCACCATGTGTAGGGGTATGTCCCGACCTCACGTCGGGATCCCCGGCACTTGATAGAATTAGAATTATTTGGTATAATTTTTTAGACAATGAAACGCTTTCTCAAAAATTTAGCTATTGCGGTGTTCATCTTCCTCATTCTCGCGGGGCTGTTTAGCATGTCCGGCAGTGAAGAGCGCGGAGCCACCGAGGTGCCGCTGTCCAAAGTTGCTGAGCAGGTGAATGCCGGCCAGGTGAAACGCATCGAAGTGCAGGAAAATTCGCTCCTGGTATTTCTCAATGACGATTCGCGCGAGATTGCGCTCAAAGAAGCACAGTCAGACGTGACCGAGAGCTTGGGGCGGTTCAATGTTTCGCCCGAAGCCATCGCCCGCGTGGAGATCGAGGTGAAAGGCACCTCGGCCGGAACTTTTATTTTGAGCAACATCCTGCCATTTCTCCTGCCGTTTCTTCTGATCGGCGGATTTATCTATTTCCTGATGCGCCAGGTCTCGGGCACCAATAACAGGGCCATGTCATTCGGTCAGTCGCAGGCGCGCCTGTCGGATGGAGCCACGCAGAAAAAAGTGACTTTCTCGGATGTGGCGGGCGTGGCCGAGGCCAAGGAAGAACTGAAAGAAGTCGTGGAGTTTCTCCGCTATCCGCAGAAATTTCTGAACATCGGCGCTCGCATTCCAAAAGGCGTGCTGCTCCTGGGCCCGCCCGGCTGCGGCAAGACCTTGCTGGCCCGCGCGGTCGCGGGCGAAGCCAATGTGCCGTTTTTCCATATGTCTGGCTCGGAATTCGTAGAGATGTTTGTGGGCGTGGGCGCGGCTAGAACGCGCGATCTGTTTCGCCGGGCCAAGAAAAACTCGCCCTGCATCGTGTTCATTGACGAGATTGACGCGGTCGGGCGTCAGCGCGGCTCGGGGCTGGGCGGGAGCCACGATGAACGCGAACAAACCCTGAACCAGATACTCGTGGAAATGGACGGATTTGAAACCGAGACCAATGTGATTGTGATCGCGGCCACTAACCGGCCGGATGTGCTTGATCCTGCGCTTTTGCGCCCCGGCAGGTTTGACCGGCAGGTGATCATTGACCAGCCGGATATCAAAGACCGCCAAGCGATTCTGAATGTGCATTTGCAAGGCAAGCCGACAGGCAAAGACGTGAATATCCGGCTCGTAGCTGAACGCACTCCAGGTTTTTCCGGCGCGGATCTCGCGAACCTCGTGAACGAGGCCGCGATATTGGCGGCGCGGCGCAACAAGAAGCAGGTGGAGCAGAGCGAATTTCTCGAGGCCATTGAAAAGGTCATGCTCGGCCCGGAACGCAAATCTCGTGTCTTTTCTCGCCGCGAAAAAGATGTGGCGGCTTACCATGAGGGCGGGCACGCGCTGGTGGCTGGGATGCTGCCGTACGCTGACCCGGTCCACAAGATTTCCATCATCTCCCGGGGACGGGCCGCGGGTTATACTCTGAAACTGCCGCTGGAGGACAAACATTTGCATTCGCGAAACGAGTTTTTGGCTGACCTGGCCGTGGCCATGGGTGGCTATGTGGCCGAGCAGCAGGTGTTTGGCGACATCACTACTGGCGCGTCCAACGATTTGCAAGTAGCATCCAATCTCGCTCGTAAACTCGTCATGGATTATGGTATGAGCAAAAAGCTCGGGCCGATCACGTTCGGCGACCGGCAAGAGATGATTTTTCTGGGCAGAGAGATCAGCGAGCAGCGCAACTATTCGGAAAAAATCGCCATCAAGATAGACGAAGAAATCGCGCGGCTTCTGGCTGAAGCCCAAAAAACAGCGGCCAGCATTCTGAAAAAATATCGGGCCAAACTCGATGAGCTAGCTGCTGTGCTCATCAAGCAGGAAACCATTGAGCAGGATGAATTTGTCCGGCTCATCAAGCCCATCGGGCCCCCGTTAAAGAGACAGCACGGACCAGATGAGCTAGCGGCGCCGGTGTCTGTCAAAGCCGCCGCGGCTGGTTAGAAAATAGCCCTGTCCACATGCCTTTTCCGTATTCTGCCATTCTGAAACAAGCATACGATTTTACTCGGCATGATATTCGGATCTGGATTTTCGGAGTATTTGTAAGCATTGTTTCTGAGCTGCATTTTTTGCTGTTGAGTATTTTTTTTAGCCGCAGTGATTGGGAGTGGTTTGCATCTATTCTCGCTGCCATGTTCGTGGTGTTGTATGTATCCGCACTTTCCCGCGCCTGCCTAATTTTGGCCGCACAAAAATTGGCGAATCGCGAACATGCTGAAGTGAAGGCAGTATTTTTTCAGGGGGGCCAGTTCGCGAAGCAGATATTTTTCCTGCAGATCAGTGTCTTGGGTCTGATGATTCTCGCAGTAGCGATTTTCGGGATGCCTGTGATATATCTTGCCTCCCTCCAAGAGGTCGGCCGCACCGTGGTTCTCGGCATAACCGGCGCGGCGGTTCTCCTCCCTCTAGGATTTCTGCTCGGCTTTATGTTGCTTTACAGCCCGATTCTGTCTGTGCTCTATAAACTCTCGTTTCGCCAGGCCCTGACCATGTCATTTCAGTTCGCGAGAGTCAAATGGAAAGAGTCCTTGGTCATGGCCGCGTGGCTCGCGGCGATTTCGTTTGGGTTTATGCTCGCGACTGGGTTTGGTATAATGATAGCTGGCGTACCGATTATTCTGATCGGCCAGGGTTTGGCAGTGTTTGGTCTCGAGGCCGGAATGTATGCGGTGCTG
>Ga0155136_118_pt1 | contig 10611 bp, 12 predicted proteins | sample RifCSPhighO2_01_FD_106104 | JGI IMG/M metagenome (GOLD analysis project Ga0155136, IMG submission 106104) | Candidatus Doudnabacteria bacterium RIFCSPHIGHO2_01_FULL_49_9 | reverse complement strand
GGCGCAGAAAATAGCAGCGATCGTGCTCCTCTCACTCGGCCTTATTTTACTGCTCCCATGATTAGATTTATTAAACGCGTCATTATTTTAGCGATTTTGCTCGCGGCCGCGGCCAGCTGGTTTTTCCTGCGGCAATTTCCGCCAGAGCCAGATCCCGTGTTTGGGCTCAATTTTTCCCTGACTCACGCACAGTATCTCGGTTTTGATTGGAGAGAAATGTATATCGAGATTTTGGATGAATTCCAGCCGAAGAAACTCCGTGTCATGGCCCTGTGGGAAGTGGTGGAGCCAAATCGGGGTGATTATAATTTTCAGGATATTGATTATATGGTGCGCGAGGCCGAGCGCCGGAACGTGAGGATCATCTTGACCCTCGGCTACAAACAGCCCGGCTGGCCAGAGTGTCATCAGCCGGGGTGGGCGCAAAATCTTGACACGCACGCAAAGAATGAGGAGTTGCTGCAGTTTATCGGGGCGGTTGTGGAGCGATACAAATCAAGTCCCGCGATATTCGCCTGGCAGATTGAAAACGAGCCGTTCTTTGTGTTCGGGCCTGACTGTGAGGCGGTTTCAGGAGAACAACTGGAACAGGAAATCGCGTTTGTGAAACGTCTCGACAGCCGCCCGATTGTGCTCGTGGATAGTGGTGAAAAGGGGACATGGCTGTGGGCAGGCAAATATGGCGCTGATATTTTTGGCTCCACTATGTACCGCGAGGCCTATCACGACAAATACGGCATGTATATCACTTACCCCATTCCTGGGGCGTTCTATCGCATCAAGGCCGGCCTCCTGAGGACCGTTTATCCGGATATCGACTCGGTCATCGGCGTGGAGCTGCAAGGCGAGCCTTGGTTTATCTCGAGCGTGTTCGATACCCCCTGGGAGGAGCAGAAAAAAAAGATGAACGGGCAGACATTGCGGGATAATGCGGCTTACGCGCGACGCGGCGGATTTGCGGAACACTATTTCTGGGGAGTAGAATGGTGGTACTGGGCCAAGGAAAAGCAGAACGACCCCGAACTTTGGGAGGCAGGCAAAGAAATCATAAATCCGAATTCATGAACATCATCGCTTTGGATATCGGCGGGAGCAAGATCGAGGGAATTTTGTGGCAGCGTGGAAAGATTGTGTCCTGGCGGAAAATCAAAACCCCGCGAAATAAAAAAAAATTCCTGGAGACAACCTTGGGTATCATCCGGGAATTGCAATCCGGCGACAAGATTCAGGGCATTGGGATCTCGCTGGCCGGCGCGATTGATGCGGGATCGGGTTTAGTTGTTCAGAGCCCGAATTTGCGATTTTTGAACGGCTTCAATCTGCAGCGGGCGATTGAGAAATACACTCGAGTCAAAACTCGAGTGCTCAATGACGCAAAATGTTTTCTGCTCGGGGAAGTGCATTTCGGGCAAGCCAAAGGGAAAAAGAATGTGATTGGCATGATCATTGGCACAGGTGTGGGCGGGGCTATTTATTTGAATGGCAAACTTATTACTGGCCAGCATGGTTTCGCTGGAGAGCAGGGGATGACCACCTTCGTGATCAATCAAAAAAGTTATCGGGTTGAGGATTTGATCTCAAGCCATGGCTTTGCGCGCCTCGGCGTGAAACATCCGTTTGATTATCAAAACCGCGCGTTTGCGGGAGACAAAAAAGCGATCGCGATATACAACCAAATCGGCAAATTTCTCGGAGTGCACCTTGCTAACCTTGTGGAAATCTTTGATCCTGAAATGATCATCATTGGCGGGGGCATCTCACGAGCGCGTCATTTGCTATTGAGTCCTGCCCTGAAAGAAATGGCCAAACATGTGGTATTCCCGAAAAAATACTGGCCGGTTATCAAGACCTCGCGCCTCAAAAATGCGGGCCTGCTCGGAGCAGTGAGTTTGTTTCTTAAATAGCCAAAATAACAAAAAAACGCTTACCAATTAAAGCGTTTTTTTGCCGCCCAAGGGCGGATTTTGATCTCTTTACGATACTTTGCTGCGGTTATATAGACGGGGTAGCCGCGGGATTTGTTACATCCCTCTCTGTTTCCCCTCCTCGTGAGAAGGGGTTAGGGGAGGTTAAGTGGGGGTGAATTGTGCAGTTATTCTACAACAACATGCATATGCATGTCAGATTAGAATAAAAAAGAGGGGAGCTGGTCAGGGGCTCCCCGGGCGTCTAAAAAACGCATTAATGACCGATTGGGTCAGCTTTGTGGCTGGCACGCTTCGAATACTTGCTTCAAGAGTTGTTCAACCTCCACAAGCAGAGCGTCTGCAACATTCGGGTCTCCTGGTTTTTCGTACCCATAAGTTTCGCGACAGCTCATGGACTTATAGAAGGCGCCGGGTTTATCCAACGCGTTCCACATCCCTGCCCCTACGAGCTCGTAATCTGTTAGCGATTCAACCATATTACTGTGATTAATAAATCCGCTAAAAATTGCGAGAAAATTTTCGCCGTCCTTGGTAACAATAACGAATTTCGGCTGATACCTTTCACTAGCCCATTTGTCGAGCTTAGATGCAAGAGACGCGAACCGCTCATTCTCTAAGGCATCAAACTCGCGGGGGTTGAGATTTTGAATCAGTAATTTCATAATGTCCCTCCTAGGAATTTTCGGGAATTATTTCCCTTCCAAATCCACTAATTCTTTTTGGACAATAGTATGCCGATCGGCATACTATTGTCATATCGTACTGAATTTGGAAGGAGAGCATTCGCATCCTGCGAATGCTCATCATTGTTGTTACACGGGCTGTATACTTTTCGGGGATTGCGATTCGATCAACTCCCAGCGCAGACGATCTCTATGTCCCGCATTCAGGTGGTTATCGAAAGGCAGTATTGTTTCGTTCACGAATGGGACGAAAATTTCATTTTTCGTCTCCAGAATGACATTATACTCCTGCACCATGTCGTCGAGGTCGGTAAACCAGCCGCAGACGTGATTCATTGGGGATAGTGTTTTGAGCACCTTTTCTATTTGCCTGCGGCCGTTTTCGTTCACGAACAAATACGTTTCAGACATCGGCATGAGTATCGACTCAACCCCCCAGAGGCCGTTACGCGTTGCCCGCGTAGTTCTTATTTTGCATTTTTCGTAATCCTCTGGGCGTACAACCGCGGTGATCCCGTCGATTGTATTGCAGTAGAGTGTAGGCGGGTTTTCGCGAAGCCATTGTTGGCGCAGTTTATCCTTTTTGTCGATCTCTTGCCGTTTGAGAGCTGCTTCATTGTGTTCCCGCGCGTCAGCTTCTTTTCTCACCCTTTCCCTTTCCGATTCATCATGTCGTTTCAGATTAACCCAGAGAATTGGCGCTAATGCGAACTCCATGACGTGGATGGTCCAAAGGACTCTCCGGTTGGGATAATGCCCGCGAAGAATCTCGTTGTGATAACGATGTACAGTCCGCCATGTGAGGCGAAAATAGATGGCCAGAATTAGCAGCGCGACAAACCAGTGTTCCAACAAAAAATTAAACATCGTATCCTCCCTTGGGAATTTTCATCTCAGTCCATAGCTGTAAATCCGGTGCCGTAGCCCGTGATTTAGAAAGCTAAAGTAGAGAAGGCCAATCACAATGATTGACGCCCTACTTTAGCAAATTTTGATGGTTTTGTCAATGGTTTACGGAGCTGTTGGACTTTTAAGATTCTACACCAGCATGCATATGCATGTCAGATTAGAATCAATAAAAAAAGATGTAAATCCGAAATCACCTTCAAAATCTCACGATCGTAAGATTTTGGTGGGCGGCTGATTATATTATACGGCGGGGAGACTGGGTTCGGAGAACTGCTCGGGAGGTTTCACCTTGGCTGTGAGTTCGGCAAATTCGGGAAGGTCTTTGAGAGAGGCGAGGCCAAGGTGTTGGAGGAATTCGTGCGTGGTTTGATAGTAATTGGCGCGCGCGTCTTTGTGCGCGGCTTTTTCCACGAGCCCGCGCATCGCGAGCAGACGGATCGTATACTGTGAATTGACCCCGCGGATCGCTTCGATCTCGGCGCGGGAGACCGGTTGTTTGTAGGTGATGATCGCGAGCGTCTCGATGGCTGCGTCGGTGAGCTTTTCGCGGAGGTCTACATTCAGGAAGTCCTTCACTGTTTGCGAGTTCTCGGGATTTGAGGACATGAGGAATTTTTGGTCCTGCTCGAGGATCAAGACACCGCCGTCCTTACGGTCGCTTTTCAATTCTTCAAGCGCGGTCGTCACCTCGTCCGCGGATTTGCCCGTGGCTTTTTGCAGTTCTTTTATGCTCACCGCCCGCCCGGCCACAAAGAGGAGTGATTCAATCAATGATTTTATGCTCATATAATAATTCCAATTATAATCAAAACCACGCCGATGGCAAGCAGGGTGATGCTAGAATTGGTGTGAGCGATGATTGCCGCGTTTTCTGGTTTGATGCGTTGCGGTGTCACATATCCTTCGTTAAATAGTCGATTCATAATCGGCATGCGGATTTTTGGAAATGAGAAAATTATTATGAGAACTCCGAGAATGATCAAGACAAGACCGGTCATTTTGTTTTCTTGATGGTAATATCAGAAAACAGGGTTTCCTGCTCCACCACGAATATACGTTGTTTCACGAGTTCGAGAAGCGCTAGGAACGTGACGATCACTTCGGTTTTTGACTTTGCATTGGCGACCAGGTCTTTGAGCTTGAGCTCCACGCGCTCGGCTAGTGTTTTCTGTAGATGCTCGATTTTTTCAGAGATGGTAACCACCTCTTCGAGGATTTTTTTGGGTAGGGTCACGATTTCTTCCAGGGTCTTGGCCAAAAATTTCATGGCGCTCGATAGGGCAGCCGTGCCCGCACCGGGATCAGGATAAAAACTGATTTTTTCCGTAAACACCGCCTCGCGGCCCCATGACTGGAGCCGGCGGCTTTCCATGGTCTTGAGGTATTTGGCCGCTTCTTTGTAGCATTTGTATTGATAGAGCTGCCAGGCCAGATCAGTGGCGTCTTGCTGTTCTTCCTCTGAAAGCTCCAGATGGGGGATGAGCACGCGCGATTTTATGACCAGGAGTTTGGCGGCCACCACAAGCCAATCCGCGAGATCCTTGGGCTTGAGCGCGTTTTCCGACCGGATGTAAGCCAAAAACTGCTCGGTCACGGTCGCGAGCGTAATCTCGGTGATGTCGAGTTTTTGTTCCTCGATCAGCTTGAGCAGGAGATCGAGCGGCCCTTCAAATTTTTCGGTTTTGATTTTCACTTAGCGAAACTGCCTTTGATTGGCAAAGCTGTTTTTACAAAATCAGATACTTTTATTTCAATGGATTCCGTATAGCTTCCGGCGCTGCTCATCATAGTTTTTTGTTTGGCCAGGGCATTGTCGAGCAGGACTGGTAAATTATACAGATTTCCAAACGGGTGAATCAGTCCGACTCCGGTCTTCAGCATTTTGGAAATATCTGATTCTTTAGCCATTGAGACCTTCTTGGCCTTTAGCGCCTTTTTGATTTTTTTGAACTCCACATATTTTTGAGCGGGTATAATTATCAGCGCAAAAGTAGAATCCGACCTCACCAGCACCACCTTGGCGATCTCTTTGGTCTTGATGTGCTGGGTTTGCGCTTCATCATGTGCGGTAAACACTTTTTTGTGCTCATGAAGCTCGTATTTGATTTTATTGTCCTTGAGAAATTTCTCGAGTTTTTTGTCCATGAGTGCTCCTTGTCATTCCCGAGCAGGCGGGAATCCAGTTTTTGAATTAATTTTTCTTCGCCACCTCGACTTTAATATGCAATTCTTTCAAAAGTTTCGGGTCTGCCTCTGATGGCGCATCCATGACTGCGGTTTGGCCAGATGAGGACACTGGGAATGCGATCACTTCGCGGATATTTTCTTCGTTTGCCAGGAGCATAATAAATCTATCAAAACCCGGAGCCATACCAGCATGAGGAGGGGCGCCATATTCGTAGGCCTCCAGGATATGGCCGAATCGTTCATCGATTTGTTCTTTGGAAAGCCCCATAATCTCGAAGACCTTTCGCTGGACCTTGGGATCAGAGATCCTCACGCCGCCCGAGGCGATTTCGAGCCCGTTGCACACAAGGTCGTATTGCTGGGCTCGCAGATTTCCGAGATCTTCGTCTTTCATCAATTTTTCCACATGTTCGGCATGCGGAGCAGAAAAAGGATTGTGAGCGAAAGTAAAACGCTTGTTGTCTTCGTTCCATTCAAAAAGCGGAAAATCAACGACCCAGGCGAAGGCAAGAGTATTCGGATCTCGCTCGTTTTCCGGCCGCAGGTCGAATTTGTCAGCGCCGAACTGCTTCATAGCTTCTTCATGGGTAAACACCGGAAATGGTTTTTTCCATACCCTTTTTCCAAGTGCCTCGACGATCTGAATGTACATTCCTTCAACAAGATCCAAAACATCACGCTCTTTCACAAACGACATCTCCAGATCGATCTGCGTGTGTTCGAGCTGACGGTCACCGCGTAGATCTTCGTCGCGCATAGCCCGCGCTAGTTGATAATATCTTTCAAAGCCCGCGATCATCAAAAGCTGTTTATATTGCTGGGGTGCTTGCGGCAGAGCGTAAAATTTTCCGGGCTGCATTCGCGACGGTACCAAAAAATCACGTGCGCCCTCGGGCGAGGTTTTGGTGAGCATCGGGGTTTCGATTTCGATAAAGCCTCGGGTATTCAGATAGTCGCGCACCATGGCAGCGACACGGGCTCGCAGTTTGATATTTTTTGCCATGCGCTGGGAGCGGAGATCAAGATACCGGTATTTGAGGCGGGTCTCTTCGTTCACCTGTCTCGTGTCTCCGAGCTCGAAGGGCAGTGTTTTGGCCTCGCTCAAGATTTCAACTTTTGTCGCCTCTAGCTCCACGGTTCCCGTGGGCAGATTTGGGTTCACGAGTTTTTCCGGCCTGGCATTCACTTTGCCGGTGATGGCGACAACAAATTCTGAACGGAGTTTTTCCGCGGTTTTGTGGGCGTCGGCAGAAACCTTGGGATTGACTACAACCTGCATTTTGCCGGTCGCGTCGCGGATATCGAGAAAAATCAGCTTGCCGTGGTCGCGCCGCACATCCACCCAGCCCTGGACTGTGATTTCACTGCCAGTGTGTTTGAGGCACTCGAGAATAAGGGTTCTAGACATGCAAAAATTATAACAAAATCAGGACGTTTAGAGAAATGATTGACGTCCTGGGGAATATTCGCTACTATTCACGATTGTATCAACTATAAGGAGGTTAGATTTGATGAGTACTGCGCCTGCAATGACAAAAGAGGGGTTCCTTGGGGAACTCAATTACGAGCAAATGGATAAGGCAATGGACGCTTTTCGCCTCGCGGATAAACTAGGAGAGCTTGATCGGAAAATGGAACAGATCAAGAAGGAGCTTCAAACCGCGACCGCGGATTTCAATCGCATCAGAACTGATGCGGAGGCCAAAGACAATACATTGAAGACCCGGCGCTTGCGCTTGCAGCACCTGGTTTTGCTCCTCGACGATGGTGGGAGCATCCCAGTTATGTATATGAAGTAGAATCACCCCCGAAAGGGCCGGTATCCGGCCCTTTCTTATATTTTGGTATAATGCTAACTATGAACAAGATCGTGCTCGACCTCGAAACCCATCCATCCTTCGCTAAAGCTACGGAGGATTTCGTATGCATAAGATAGTTTTGGACTTGGAAACTCAAAAAGAATTTGCCGAGGTGGGCGGGCGGCATGCTAACCACAAACTGCGTGTATCAGTGTGCGGTGTTTATAGCTATCAGGATGATCAGTATCAGTGTTTTGAGGAAAAGGATTTGGCAAAACTTGGTGAAATTTTACAGAAAACAGACCTAGTCATCGGCTACAATATCAAGCAGTTCGATTTCGCAGTCCTGGCCCCGTATTTCCAATTTTCCATGGATACCGTACCTGCTCTAGACATTCTGGTGGAGATAGAAAAAGTTCTCGGCCACAGGATCCGTCTCGAGGCCGTAGCCCAAGCCACTATCGGGGAGGGAAAAACTGGTTCTGGCCTCGCGGCCATTGATTTGTGGCGCAAGGGACAAATTGAAGAACTCAAATCCTACTGCCTCAATGATGTGAAACTCACCAAAGAAGTTTATGAATACGCGCTGGCAAATCGAAAACTCTTGTTTCAGGATTTTTTTGAGGTAAGGGAGATGGCCATCACCTTCCCAGAAATTTTGCCAAGGGTAAACACAACCGTGCAGACAAGCCTGTTTTAGAATTTCTAATTATTCTAATTTCTAATTGACCTAAACAAATCCCAAATCCCAAGCATTAGTCGTTATTTAGAATAATTAGGTCAATTAGGTTAATTAGAAATTTCCAAATGTTGAAAAAAATCTCACTTATGTTAGCGGTAGTAATACTACCATTTCTGGTATTAATATTCTATTTCATCCCCGCGTTTCGAGGGGACATTGCGGTAGTGTCTGGTTTTCATATCGGTCCTGTGTTAGTCAGATTTTATGGCATCCTTATCGCGGCCGCGATTTGGGCATGTTATGCGATCGCCTTGCGACTTGCGTCCCGATTCGGGTTTACGGCAAACCAAATCGAAAACGCCTTGCCGTGGCTGGTGATTTTCGGCCTGGCTGGCGCGCGTCTCTATTATGCGATTTTTTCTTGGGATGATTTTCAGGATCACCCGTGGCAGATTCTGCAAATCTGGAAAGGCGGCCTCTCGATTTATGGCGGCCTGGCCGGAGCGGCTCTCGGACTGGCGATTTACGCGAAACGTTCTGGTATCCATTTTGCCAAAATATTTGATCTCGCGGCCGTGACACTCCCGCTCGGGCAGGCCATCGGTCGTTTCGGCAATTTTTTCAACCAGGAGGCGTTTGGCGCGCCCACTGACCTGCCATGGAAGATGTATATCGAACCCGCGCGCAGGCCCGCAGAAATGCTCGCCGAGCGATATTATCACCCCGCTTTTCTCTATGAGGCCGCTTGGGATACCCTGGTATTTTTTATCTTGTGGCGGCTCGCGCAGCGGCAGCGAAACCCCGGCGCCCTGTTTGGGTTTTACCTGGTGCTCTATTCAATGGGTCGCTTTCTGATCGAGTCGCTTCGTCTCGACAGTTTCTTTTGGCGCGGCCTACGCATTGACCAAATCACTGCATTGGCTATGATATTAATTGGGCTCGCCATTATCATTTATACTCGCGATCGTGTCATACCCAGAAACCCGTAGATTCAGCCAATATTTGTCCCCGATTTTGATTTCGACCGCGCTTTTGCTGGCGCATATTCAATATTTCTGGTTTTACGCGTCAGCGGCAATTTCCGCTGTGATCATCATGTTCATGTTTTTTCGTGCTTTGCCGAGCACCCAGTCCGTTGCGGGCCGCGGAGAGTTACTGCTCCCGCTCCTGCTCCTCGTCGGGATATTCGGCACGGCAGCCGCTTCCACGATTACCGGAACTTTTTTTGGCGTTCTCGGCGCGTATCTTGTCTTTCATTTCTATCGGTTGTTCCCGAGCCGCGTCCCGCGGATCATGCTTGAAACCTTCACGCTTTATACCGTGTTCCTCTATTCCGCATTCGTGTGGAGTATCAATTATTATTTTTCCCCGCAGCCCTGGGTGACCTTGATTCTGATAGTGGCCGGATTTTTTGCCATGTTCCGGCAGAGCGAGAGCTTACTCGGCGCCTGGGTCGGCACGCTCATCATGGCGGAGTTTGCCTGGGTGTTGCTGTTTTGGCCGGTGCATTTTTTTACGGCGGCCGTGGTTATGCTCGCGGTATTTTATTTGATCTATATGATTTCGCATTTGAGTTTGATTGGAAAACTCTCGCGCCGGAAAATTTATTTCCAGGTTTCGCTGATTTCGATCGTCGTCCTGATTGCGCTATTATCCTCTGCCTGGCAGCCGATTAGTAGAATATGATAAATAATCCTTACAAAACTTGGGGGGTCAAAAAAATCGTCGGATTTGGATTGTTGATGGTCGTCGCTTCCGGTGTCGGCGCCATAATCTTTGAGCGGCTGATTTTGCCGCAGCTGCAGACCGTGCCGCTGCTGCGCGATATAGGTTTTTTGGACACGCGCTCTCCGCTCGTCATCACGAGAAGGGAAGAAATACGTATCGACGGGTCAGTGAACACGCAGGAAGTGATCAGCCGCGTTCGCGGTTCCCTGGTCAAGGTTTATTTTTCGGACGGCAAAATGTCAGTGCGCGAATCCGCACCCCCGCTTTCCGGGTACATTGTCGCGAGCAATGGCCTGGTTCTCTTCCCTGGCAAGGGCGTGCGCCGCGGGGACGGGGTGATAGTGGTTTTGGAAAATGGTCAAATGTTTGAGGGCCGGGCGCAGTTTGTCGATTCAGCTTCGGGGATAGCGTTTGTAAAAATCGAAGTGCGGGATCTGCCAGTGCTCAATGAAGCGGTCAGCCGCGACAAAAGGCCGGGCGAGCAGTTGTTGGCTTTGTCTCTGCTGGAGGGGCAAGGCATTCGGGCCAATGCGACGACACTGGTCCGCGCTATAGCCATTGAGTCCAGCATGTCGACCACTCATGACCTGACGACTTTTTCTGAAACACTGGATCTGGAGCCCAATATCACGGATGAGGATGTGGGAGCTGTGATCGTGGACAAAGAAGGCGCGGTGGAGGGTTTTGTTTCATTT
>Ga0155136_120_pt2 | contig 11154 bp, 15 predicted proteins | sample RifCSPhighO2_01_FD_106104 | JGI IMG/M metagenome (GOLD analysis project Ga0155136, IMG submission 106104) | Candidatus Doudnabacteria bacterium RIFCSPHIGHO2_01_FULL_49_9 | reverse complement strand
ATCAAATTGACAACAGACCTGCAATACTAATACACTGCCTTTGATGGAAGTGACACTGAACAATGAGAATTTTGACGCCGAGGTCCTCCGTTCCGACACCCCGGTCCTGGTTGATTTCTGGGCCGAGTGGTGTGTGCCCTGCCGGATCATTGCGCCAGCCCTCACGGAGATCTCCGAGGAGTACCGCGGGCGCGTGAAAATCGGCAAACTGAACGTTGATGAATTTCCAGACCTGGCCATGCGCTACCAGGTCCGGGGCATACCGAATATGAAAATCTTCAAGGCCGGAAAGCTCGTGGACGAACTCGTCGGCGCCATACCGAAGAACGAGATCCTTAAACGAATGGAGAAACACCTCGGATGAAACTACAAGAGATAGCGCACGAAGGATTCCGCTGGATCAACATCACTGAGCCGGACCAAGAAATGGTACAGCATCTTTCGGACAATTTCAAATACCACCCGCTGGACCTCGAGGATGTGCTGTCCAAGATTTCCTATCCGAAGATCGACGCGTACCAGGACTATTTGTTCATAATCTTACAATTCCCGGTCTACGAGGCATCCCGGCGCATTTACAAACGCTGCGAGCTGAATATCTTCTTCGGCCAGGACTATCTCATCACCATCAACCGGGGGGAACTCTCCGCGCTGCAGAATTTTTTTGACACTTGCCGCGTGGATGAACTGGCGCGCCAAAAATTCATGCGCCACGGCGTAGGCATGCTGCTCTGGGAAATCCTCGATTCGCACATGGACTATGTGTTTCCCATCATCAATCAAAAAAACGATCTGATTTTCCAGCTGGAGGAAGAAATTTTCGAAAAACCGGAGCTCAAAGACATGATTCAGGAAATCATGATCCTGAAACGCAACATCATCAATTTGCGAAGGATCCTCTCCCCCCAGCGCCAGGTATTTGTGGACCTCGGCGGCAAACATCCCAAATTTATCACCGAGGATCTGCGCGCGTATTTCGATGACCTTGTGGACAAACAGGATAAAATCCTCTCCCAACTCGACACGGCGCAATCCTACGTGGATGTTCTGGATGAAGCCAACGAGTCGCTCATCACCCGCAACACCAACAAGGTGATCAAGACCCTGACGATTTTCTCAATCATCATGATGATCCTCACCGCGATCACGAGCTATTTCGGGATGAATGTAGGCCTGCCCTTCCAAAAAGAGCCGCACGTTCTGGCTTACATCAACACTATGCTCATCGCGGCAGCCGGAATCATGCTGGGCTTCTTTATCAAACGCCGCTGGCTATAGCGCGTAGCAACAAAATAAAAAGCGAAGCTATTTCAGCTTCGCTTTTTTGATGATATTCACTGCTTCTTCCGGCTCGTCCACGATCCGGAACAGATTGAGTTCGTCTCGATTGATGGTGCAGTGCGACTGGCAGGCGTGGCTCTCGAGCCAGGCGGCCAGGGGCGTCCAAAAATCCTTGCCCATCATGATCACCGGGATGCGCGGGTTGATTTTGTGGGTCTGCCGCAGGGTCAGGATCTCAAACGCCTCGTCCAGAGTCCCATAGCCGCCAGGATAAAACACGAATGCGCTCGCGGAAAAAGCGAGCATTACTTTGCGGGTGAAAAAATAATTGAAAGCCGCGGCTTTTTTTACATAAGGATTGGTGCGCTGTTCGAACGGCAGCTGGATGTTAATCCCCACTGACTCGCCCTCGCCCTCAACCGCGCCTTTGTTGGCCGCCTCCATGATGCCTGGTCCCCCGCCCGAGATGATCGTGTAGCCGGCGCGCGCCAAAAGCCGGGCGGTTTTTTGCGCGGAGCGGTAATGTGGGTTGGCCTCGTCAAACCTGGCTGACCCGAAAAAGGTCACGCTTTTCGAAAATTGGGTGATAAAATTGAAACCATCCACAAACTCGGCCATGATGCGGAATATCCGCCAGGACGGGTTATTTTTGTAATCAAACGGCTCGGCGTTGTAATCATACGCCTCTTCCCGCCCCGGCCTGGGCGGTATCTGTCCGTGCGTTGATTCGATTGGCTTCTTTTTTGTTTCAGGCATTTTGAATAGGATTACTTTAATTTAGTATAGCAAATGCGCCGTAAAAAACAAAAACCCCTCCAATTTTTTCCCTCCCCAGGTGATGGGGAGGGATTAAGGGAGAGGTCGTTGAATCAGCTCTCCTGGGACGGGAAAAATTAGGAGGAATCTTGCCTCAATCATTGAAGATTAAGATAAGAATCTAATAATTCCCGGCCCGGGAGAGTTGAGGAAGTCGCAAGCTTGCGCTTGGACTTCCTCTAAGTGATTACCAGATGCGGAATTTAATCCGAAAAACAATCAGGAAATACCTGGTCCCTTCAATCTCGAACTTTACGAGTCCAAGGTAATTCCGCGACCATTTCCGGCCGATCTCTTTCCCTTGCCGGGAAATGATCGTTTCGACCCAGTCCCGTCTATCCCAGCGTCCTCTGGTTACAACATGCATAACATCCTCCTTAATTTTTTATCCAGAACTCCTAAATCCACATCTACCACGCTTTTAACGATCGTGCATTCTGTGGTAGATTCGAATTTGGGAGTTGAAAAATTTGACATTCGGTTAAAAAGAGCTAAACTGAAAATATGAGCGAACTGACCAGAGAACATTTTGATAAACAGCTTGAAAAGCTTGTTACCAAGGATTACCTTGTAGAATATACCAACCAGGTAATTTTTCCACGAGTAGAAGAAATTGTTGAAGAAAAAACCAAAGCTTTTAGGAACGAAATCCTCACAAGCAATGACAAGCTCGCGGTAAAACTTGATAAAATCCTTGCGGAACAACAAGCGATCACGGCTGGCTTTAAGCGTCTCCAAGAACGAATCAACTACCTCGAAGCAGTCGTCAAGGTCCTCGCGGAAAAAGAAGGCCTTCCATTTACTCCTCCGGAACTCTAAACCGCCCAAAAGGCGGTTTTTTTGTTACAAAATTTTGAAAGTGCCTTCCAGAAACGATTTTGGGCACCAACATGGTTCAGGCAATAGTTGGACTAATTATCCTGCATAATTAGCACCCAAAATCGGATCCAGAAAGGAACAAAAAACTCCCCTTGCGAGGAGTCCGTGTACACTGAATAGTAACTAAAGATAACAGATAATGCTACCAGCTCTATGGTCTTGCGCCTGCTCCTCAACAGGCACAAAACCGGAATATGAACTTAGTTAAAGAACAATCATTCTATCTATTTCTAGCGTAACAATACATCTTACACCAAAACCCGCCCCGGGTCAAGGGTTAGTGCATGGTTTTTGGCTTATTTAAGCCAAAAAGAAATCGACAAATGGCTTATTTTAGCCATTTTGTCGTCCTGACGAAAGTCAGGATCCAGAATCATGGATTCCGGATCAAATCCGGAATGACAACTATCTTTTATTTTTCAAGTATTTTAAGAGATCTTCGACTGATTTTGTGTTCAAGATATCGGCCTTTGCGGCCCAGCCGCGCCGCGCCTGGGCCTCGCCGAAATGAATATAATCAAGTTCCTTAGTCGAATGTGCGTCAGAATCAATGGTGAATCTGACCCCAGCCGCTACTGCCTCACGGATCAGTTTGTCATGCAAATCGAGGCGCTCCGGATGCGCGTTGATTTCGAGCGCCACTCGGAATTTTTTTGCGGCTTTGAGGATTGCCGGGAAATCAAAATCTATAGGCAGACGTTTTTTGATGATCCTCGTGGTCGGATGAAACAGAATATCCGCGTGAGGATTGGAAATGGCCCGAATGATTCGTTTTGTTTGCTCTGCCCGCGGCAACTTGAAATGCGAATGCACAGCCACGCCTACGACATCAAGCGATTTTAAAGTAGGGTCAGCTATATCCAATTCTCCGTTTTTAAGTATATTTACCTCCGCCCCCTTAAGGATGCGAAATTTAGAATGTTGAATATGGAATTTTGAATTAAGGTGATCAATCTCTTTGCCCTGTTGAATTAATTTTTTCTCATCCAGTCCCCTGGCCACGGTCAGCGCCTTGGTGTGATCTGTGATCGCAATATATTCACGGCCAAGCTGAATCGCGGACTCGGCCATCTCTGCTATAGAGTTTTTCCCATCAGTCCAGTTTGTCTGGATTTGAAGATCTCCCCGCACATCGCCTGTCTTTATGATTCTTGCTATTCTGTTTTTTGGCGCTGGAACGGACTCGTCAGCTTGACCAAAATCTGCCTGATCGAGCGCCTCCCTGTTCCGCAATGCCCTGATTATATTTTCCTGGCTTTTTTCTCCAAAGCCCTTGAGCTTTTTGAGCCGGCCCGCACCCACAGCAATCTGTAAATCCCGGAGATTGCGTATTCCAAGTTGTTTATAAAACTCATTGGCGGTTTTTGGACCCACCCCTTCGATACTCGTGAGCTCCGAGAGATTTATCGGGATTTGTTTTTTTAACAGATTGTATTCCGCAAGCTCACCGGTCGTGAGTAATGCTTCAATATGCCCGGCTATCCCCCGCCCTATTCCTGAAATCCCAAGCAATCCCTTAAATCCGGAGCGATGATATATCTGCCCTAACTGCTCATCAAGCGATTCGATCGAATCAGCCGCCTTTTCATACGCGCGCGGCTTGAACGGTTCGTTTTTTATCTCATAATACCCGCCGAGCTCGCGGAGGATCTTGGCGATTTGTTGGTTAGTCACAGCCATAAATGGATTATAGACCAAAATGATAAATACGGAACACAATCTGCCCCGCGCGGTCCGGAATTTCCTTTTCCGCCTTGATTCTTTGATTCACAAACGTGTTCTGCTCAAATTCCTCGGCCCCACTTTGCGGCATATACCCGCCAGCGAATGTCTCCGGGGTTGTGGCAATGTAATATAAATCGCTAATCCCCAAATCCGAGAAATACTGGGGAGCGACCTGCTGGACCTGGAGGAATTCATCTGCGGACACAAATGGCCAGCCGTCATAGTAATAACGCCGGTCATAGAGCCAGAGCTTGGCCACTTGGTCTACGCGCGGGTCATAGATGATCAAGGTTGCTGCCCCGGGGTTATTTTTTATTTTTCTAAAGTCACTGTCACGAACGCTTTCAATGAACCTGTGCTGGGACAGGAGTTCCAGTTTTACGCTCGGTTTTTTTGTATCCAATAGCTCTCGTAGATATTTTTCAAGCTCATTGTATCCATAGGCCGCGCTTTCGTTATGAAGTGTGGAGCCGAGCCAACTTGATCCCTCTCCGTAGGCCAAATTCGTTTGAAAATTGTACGCGCCCTGATACACCAAGAACACAACTGCCAATGCCGCGAACACCCTAACCCTCTTTTTGAAAATCAAATATAAAACATACGCGATTGCAATTACGGCCCACGGCGCGAGCATGACGAGAAACCTTTGCGACGGGCCAATCACCACGATGAGCAAATGATACAGCACGATGGTCCAAAAAATGAATTTCTCGCCTTTCTCAAGCCGGCCACGCGCATATAGATAGAACAGAATTAACAAACTCGGCACAAGGCCTAGGGCCAATGGCCGGTCATTTTGCCACAGATTCGGATAGAAACTCGCGAGTCGCTCTCCCAGTGATCCGATTTCTTTTCCTGGCAAACTCTGCCAATGCGCGCTCACATCCTGGCCGAGAAATGATGAGACCTGCAGATCAAAATGCCCCACTGTGCGATACATCTCGATGTTGTAAATCAAAACCGGCGAAAACATCAGTATAGTCAGGCCGATAGCGATATAAAAATATTTTTGCTTCAACCCTGCCCTGTTGAAATACCACAGATAAAGTATGGAAATCGGCAAAATGAGGCCCGCCGTATACTTTGAAAGTAATCCGAGGCCGAGGCCCGCACCCCAGAAAATAAAGTAGAGTCGGTTTTGCTCAGCTTTGATCAAAAACCATATACTCAGGAGCGTGAAAAATATCACCAGTTCTTCCTGGAGGCCAATGCGACCGATCCAGGTCAGATAAGTGTTCACTGAGGCAATGGCTAGCGCGATTAGGGATACGGACTCCCCTAGGACTTTTTTCGAAATTTGATAGACGAGCCACAGCGAGGCAAGACCTAGGATCGCGAATACTGAACGCAGAGCCAGGAGCGAGTCCCCAAACATCTGAAACACAGCATAGCCGAGAGCGAATATCACAGGTGGATGATCGTGGAATGTCAGGCGCGTCCACCAGGGCGCATCGGAAAACCATTCCAGAGGTGTGGTCTGAAAAGGCGTGGCCAAAAAATCCATATACCCAATGGATCGAAATGCCAGCTCCACCTCATCTGTCACCGGATCGCCCTTGCCCAGCCGAAAAAACAGAAAAAAGGCAGCGACAACTAGGCAACCCGCAATAATCAAAACCCGAGCTCTTTTACTCATGACTTAAGTATATAACAAAAAACCCCCGATATGGATCGGGGGGTCAAAAAAGTAAAAGTTATCTTTTTTGCCACTGTGGAGCGCGGCGGGCTCGTTTCAGGCCTGGTTTCTTTCGTTCTTTCTTGCGCGCGTCGCGCGACAAAAAGCCGGCTTTTTTCAGGACCAGACGATGATTCGGTTCCACGAGCAGCATAGCGCGCGCGATGCCCAGCGACATGGCCTTGGCTTGACCACTCACGCCCCCGCCGGAAGTATTCACCAGAACCTTGACCTTTTTTTCAAGACCCAGGGCCACGAGTGGATCGAGAGCCATTTTTTGCAAAGACAGTGTGGGAAAATATTGCTGAAACGGCCGTTCATTCACAGTGATCTCGCCTGCGCCATCAACAAACAGCTTCACACTCGCGGTCGCGGTTTTTCTCCGGCCAACCGCAAAATGATATCTCTCTTTGTGGTGAACCACCTTTTTCGCTGGCGCGGGCTCTGCGGGTTTTTTTTGCGGAGTTTTCTTGACGACAATTTTCTTCTTTTCCATATTAGGTATGCTTCACATCAATTTTAAAAGTATGGCTTGTGCCTTTGAGAATCTTCAAGCGGTTCATCCTCGGTCTGCGCAGACGGTTTGTGGCGATCATGCCGTAAATCGCTTTCCAGAGGACTTTCTCCGGGGTCTTGGCCATGACATCGCTCATCTTGCGCCGTTTGAGGCCGCCCGGGTAACCGGAATAATGAAAATATTCCTTCTGCAGAAGCTTACGACCAGTGGTCTTGATCTTGTCCGCGTTCACGATCACCACAAAATCACCGGCATCCAGGTGCGGAGTGTAGTTCGTCTTGTGTTTACCGATTAGCAGACGCGCGGCTTGCACCGCCAGCCGCCCCAGAGTTGTTTTTGAGGCGTCGAGCTCGTGCCACTCCCGCTTTGTTTCTTTGACTTTGGCAAGTGTGGTGGTCATTTCACAAACTCCAGCATTACTTTGTCAGTGCCGTCCTTGTATTTACCGACGTGAATGATCCGCGTGTAACCGCCAGCCCTGGCCTGATAGCGAGGTGCGTAAACCTCCATGATCTTTTTCACCGCATTGCGGGGCAGGTCAGCTGCCAAAATCCGGATAGCGGTCAGTCCGCCTTTTTTGCCGCGCGTGATCATCTTCTCCACAGCGCTTTGCGTGAGTTTGGCACGGGCTTTGGTCGTGGTGATGCGCTCATACAAAACTGCGGCCGCGCACAAAGCGCGCAGCTCCTTGCGGCGGCGGTCCTTGTCTCCCCGTAAATGCCGTTTCTTGCGGTGGCGCATTATTTCCCTATGGCTTTAAGAATTTCCTCAATGGATTTATCACCCAGGCCCTCGAGAGCGGATAGCCCTTCCTTGTCCATGGTTTGCAGCTGAACCGCGGTCGTAATATTGTTTTTCAAAAGCGCGTTCTTGGCGCGGTTTGATAAACTCAAACTATCCAAGTCCCCGATTGCTGCTGGAGCGACAGGCGCGGCTTCAGCGGCCACGGCCGCCGGAACTAGCTCCGTGCTTTCTCTCTCCACTTCCGCCGGCTCCCCCGCCTCCGATGTCTTGAGCAGCGCAAAATGGTCCACGAGGATCTGCGAAGCGATATCCATAGCTTCGCGTCCGGAAATGGACCCATCTGTCTCCATAGTGATCATCAGTTTGTCATAATTGGTAATCTGTCCCACGCGGACGTTCTGGACTTCGAAATTGACATTCCTCACCGGCGTATAGATCGCGTCCACTCCAATCATCCCGATTTCCCGCTTTTCCGTCTCGCGCATTTCCACCGGCACATACCCGAGTCCGCGCTGCACCACGATCTCCATGCCAAAATCCGCGCTCTTGTTATCTAGAGTGGCTATCACGAGGTCTGGGTTGATGATTTCCACCCGGGAATCGGCTTTGATATCAGAGGCCTTTACTGTTTTTTGTCCTTTCACTGCGACAGTGAGCCGAACCGACTCGGCAGAATTGACACGCAAGCGCAGCTGTTTCAGGTTCAAAATAATGTCTACCACATCTTCGGTCACATTGTTCACTGTGGAAAATTCATGATCCACGCCTTTGATTTTCACGCCAGTGACCGCCGCGCCTGGCAAGCTCGACAGCAACACGCGCCGCAGGGCATTGCCAACCGTCACGCCATAACCGGGGTAAAGCGGTTCGATCACCACTTCGGTTTTAGTGCCCTCTTCTTTGGAAAAAGTCACTTTATTTGGCAGCGGGATGTAATTTTGGGACATATGATTGGTTTTTAAAATTTAATAAACTTTATCGATTGTAATGCTCCACGATGAGATCCATCTGGATCGTGGAGCCGGTATTGGCCGGCGTGGGGACAGACATCATTTTGCCGGTCAGCTTCGCCGGCTCGAGCGCGAGCCAGTCCTGGGTCTTGAACTCCTTGAGAGCCACGGACATCTTCTCAATATATTTCGAGTCGCTCTTCGTGGGGTTGATGCCGATTTGCGCGCCCGGATCCACTTGGTACGAAGGAATATTCACTTTTTTGCCGTCCACAGTGATGAAACCATGGCTCACTATTTGTCTGGCCTGGTGCCGGGAAACCGCAAAGCCCAATCGATAAACCACGTTATCGAGTCGCGATTCGAGAAACCGCAGCAAGGTGTCGCCAGTGACCGCTTTTTTGCGCAGTGCGCTTTTCACATAATTTGAAAATTGTTTCTCGCTCAAATCGTAAATCCATTTGGCCTTCTGTTTCTCGCGATGATGAATGGCAAATTCCGACAAGCGCGAACGGCCCTGGCCGTGCATGCCCGGCGGATAGTTGCGCTTCACCAAATATTTGGCGTCTTTGTCGCGCAGCGGTTCGCCGATTCTCCTGGCTTTCCTGGTTTTTGGTCCGGTTGTTCTCATAAAATAATATTAATCCTTGTTTTCATTCGTATATTCGTACCGATTCGTAATTCGTAAAGTTATACTCTCCTCACTTTCTTCGGGCGGACGCCGCCATGCCTGATTGGGGTAGTATCCTTGATGGTGAGTACGGAAAGGCCCGTGCTTTGCAGGGCTCGGACCGCGGCTTCGCGTCCAGAACCAATGCCTCTCACAAACACTTCCACTTCGGTGAGTCCCACGTTCTTGAGCCGCTCCATAGTGTCTTCCATGGTGCGCTGAGCCGCGTACGGTGTGGATTTTTTGCTGCCCTTGAAACCAGTGTGGCCCGCGCTCCCCCAGCCGATAACCTGGCCTTTCTCGTCAGTCACAGTGATGATGGTGTTGTTATAGGTTGACTGAATGTAAATCTTGCCACGCGGCACTTTCCGCTTGGATTTTTTTGTCTTGGCTCCGGCGGCTCCGCTTTTGGCGTCCGCTCCGCCTTCTATTGTTCTGACTTTCTGTTCACCCATTAGGTTTTCTCCGATGAGGATTTGCGGCCTGAGCCGGCAGTCCGGCGCACATTGCCGCGCACTGTCCGCGAGTTGGTCTTGGTTCGCTGGCCGCGAACCGGCAGGCCGCGAATGTGGCGCAGACCGCGGTAAGAGCCGATCTCCTTGAGCCGCTTAATGTTTTGAGAGACCTCCTGCCGCAGAGATCCTTCAACTTTAAAATTGCCTTCAATATATTCTTTGAGTTTGCCAACCTCGGCTTCTGTCAGGTCCTGAGTGCGTTTGCCGGGGTCGAGCTTTACGGCTTCGAGGATTTTTTTGGCGCGCGGAAATCCGATCCCGTAGATTATGGGCAGGGCGGCTTCGATTCTCTTGTTCGGCGGGAGGGTGACTCCAGCGATCCTGATCGTTGCCATGATTTATCCTTGACGTTGTTTATGCTTTGGGTTGTCGCAAATCACAAAAATCCGGCCTTTACGGCGGACGATCTTGCATTTCTTGCACATTTTCTTGGCTGATGCGCGGACCTTCATGAATTTATAATCGTCTGGTTATTCGTCCCCTGGTTAAATCATATGGGGTTAGTTCCACGCGAACGCGATCTCCAGGCAAGACCCGAATCCGGTGGATCCGGAGTTTTCCGGAGATATGAGCCAAAATTTCCCGCTTTGGGGTGTCCTCGCCGGTTCCTGCCTTGCCAGCAGGCACGTCAATGGCAACGCGAAAGACAGCATTGGGCAGGGATTCTACCACCTTGCCCTCAAGCTCGATGATATCCTTGTTATTCGCGCTAGGCCGATTCTCCCCGAAATCGTGTGGAACCGCGTGATTTAACATTACAAATATGGTACCAGAGCGGCTAATGCACGTCAAGCCGGATCCGGCTATTCAATTTTGGGGCGGTCTTGACCCAAAATGGGGCGAGTTCCACTTCCAGGGTCTCGATTTCCGGTTTGGACAGAAAAATCTCTCTGATTTCCTCAACACTCCGGCCTTTGACTTTTTCGAGGAGTTCCGCGCTGTCCAGCACATATTTCACTTCGCCTTCGAAATGCGCGTGCAACATAGCTAATCCTTCGCCCAGGTTCACGTTCACAAGGGACGCATCGATAACTGCGGACTCTTCATCCAAAATTTTGGTCTCCGGCATGAGGCGGCGCACCCGACTAAACACCACTTCCCGCAAATCACTGTCCTCATAGGTGAGTGCGCGGATTTTCATTCTGATACTCACGGAAAATTCCTCTGCCTCGCGGCCGGGTTGGTACTGGGAGGCCTGCTCAATGATCTGCAAATCCATGGCATTGGGAGCGAAGCGCTGACCGGGGTTGGCTTCTGAGAGCTGGACGCGGGCACTGGCCGCAAGCTCCTCCGACAACGCACCGAGTGCGCCGTCAACATCGCTCGCCGTGACAAACCTGACATGCTGTGTGGTGCCTCCGGCAATGTTTTCCGAAGACATG
>Ga0155136_114_pt2 | contig 11243 bp, 9 predicted proteins | sample RifCSPhighO2_01_FD_106104 | JGI IMG/M metagenome (GOLD analysis project Ga0155136, IMG submission 106104) | Candidatus Doudnabacteria bacterium RIFCSPHIGHO2_01_FULL_49_9 | reverse complement strand
AAGCGCTTGAGCCGTTTCTTAATAGAGCAGACAAGGCCGCCATCATCCTTTGCAAGACCTCCAATCTTGGCGGGGGCGAACTCCAAGATCTGCAGATCTCTGGAAATCCACTGTGGCGCGTGCTTGCGGAAAAGGTTTTCAAGGACTGGAACACGAATGGAAACTGCATGCTGGTAGTCGGCGGCACATATCCTAAGGAGCTCGCGGAGATTCGAAAAATAGTGGGTGACATGACTCTGCTCGTGCCAGGGATCGGGGTTCAGGGCGGGGATGTGCGGGCGGTCTGCGAGGCGGGACTGAATTCACAAAAATATGGACTGATCATCAACTCCTCGCGCGGGATCATCTTCGCGGATGATCCGGGAGCCGCGGCCAGGAAATTGAGAGATGAGATAAATGAGTATAGATGAATTATCGGCTGAGCTGGTCGAAGCCCTTCGACAAGCTCAGGGACTAAATTTTTATGTATAAATTTTTACGGCCGATTTTGTTTCAGGTTCCGGAGGAAACCATGCATAACGCTGTGGCATCAGCTGGCGCCGCGTTTTCGCCTTTGAGTCCGCTCGTAGCCCTGCCTTTTGCCTTTGAACACCCTTCGCTCGAAACCGAAGTGTTTGGCATAAAGTTCAAAAACCCGGTGGGTCTCGCGCCCGGATATGATAAATCCGGAGCGTTCGCGAGTTTTATGGCCGCGCTCGGGTTTGGATTTATCGAAATCGGGTCGGTGACCCCAGAGCCGCAGCCGGGCAACGACAAACCACGGCTGTTTCGGCGCGACGCTGAAGAGGCGATCGTGAATCGCATGGGATTTAACAGCATTGGCATGATGCAAGTGGCGGAAAATTTGCGCGGCCTTAGAAAGCGGGATTTTGTGCTGGGCGTAAATCTCGGGAAAAATAAAAGCACTCCAAACAAGGAAGCCGCGAGGGACTATCAGGCCGGATTGGCCGCTCTGGCTCCGCTCGCGGATTATGTGGTGATCAATGTGAGTTCCCCAAACACGCCGGGTCTGTGCCAGCTTTTGGAAAAAGAGCCGCTTCTGAATTTATTGCGTGCAATGCCCCGGACCAGACCTCTGGTGTTGAAGGTCAGCCCGGAACTAACTGATGCACAATTGAATGACATTGCCGCAGTGGCTGTGGAATTGAAACTTTCGGGACTCATCGCCACCAACACGATCGCGACCCCGGAAGGTGGCCTGTCCGGCCGGCCGCTGCGTAAACGTTCGACAGAAGTTGTGGCGTATCTATACAAGCGGCTGGGCGGGCAGATTCCGATCATTGGCGCGGGGGGGATTTTTTCCGCCCAGGACGCGTATGAGAAGATCCGCGCCGGGGCCTGTCTCGTGGAGATTTATTCTGGCCTTGTGTACGAAGGTCCTGGCCTTGTGAAGCGGATCAAACAAGGACTCGTGGAAATGCTCAAGAGCGATGGCTTTAATTCAATTAAAGAGGCAGTAGGAGCGGATCACCGATGATATTTGAAGGCAAGATAGTCAATCATGATTCGCAGACATATGGCCAGGTGAAAATCGGCGGTGATGGGCTCATTGAGGCGGTCGGAGAAAATCTGGGCACAGCGGATCTAGAAATCCCCGGTTTCATCTTCCCCGGATTTGTGGATGTGCATGTGCATGCCAGAGAGGACGCGAGCGGCAGCCAGAATTATAAAGAGGATTTTCGCACCATGTCCGAAGCCGCGATCCACGGCGGCGTTGTCGCGGTTTGCGATATGCCGAATAATAAAGTGGTGCCAGTGTCAGATGAACTTTATGAGGCGAAGCAAGCGCTCACCACATCCTCACTCGTCGACATCCTGCTCTACGGCGCGATCGTTCCTGGTTCCAAACCCCTCAAGCAAAATATTCCATACAAAGTTTACATGGGCCCTTCGGTCGGCAACGCGTTTTTTTCGTCATTTGCCGAGCTGGCAGAAACAGTGAGCGATTATCGCGGCTGCTCTGTGAGTTTCCACTGCGAAGACCCGGAGCTGCTGGCCGCGCGTGAGAAGGAATCGACCCATGAAACGCGCCGACCGCGTGGAGCGGAAATATCCGCAGTCAAGGTTGCTTGCGACCTGGTCGAGAGGTATGGCTTTTCAGCCAAGATCAGTCATATCTCGACCGTTGAAGCGGTGGAGATTGTTGCCGCGGCCAAAGCGAAAAATCTGCCGATCACTTGTGAAGTGGCGCCTCATCATCTGTATTTTGATACAGACAGCTTAACAGCAGACCAGCTTCGCCTCCTTCAAGTAAATCCGCCGCTGCGGACGAAGCGGGATCGGCAGGCCCTAATCTCTGCCCTGAAAGATGGCGTGATTGATTATTTGGCTTCAGATCACGCTCCGCATACTCGGGAGGAAAAAAAGCAGGGGATCTCGGGGTTGCCGCACCTGGATACGTATGGTTCGTTTATCACCTGGCTCATGGTTGAGCAGGGATTTACTGCCCGAGACATTGCCAGGATTTCCGCGTTTAATCCCGGAAATTTTATAAACGAGTTCACAGAGAATAAATTTGGGAGAATCGAAGCAGGTTTTGTCGGCTCCCTGAGCATTGTTGATCCCGATTCAGAAATAACGGTTCGCCGAGAAGACCTCAAAACCAAATGCGCCTGGTCGCCGTTCGAAGGCGTCAGATTTCCAGGGCGAGTGACACATACTGTAGTGAGAGGAAAGATTTATGAGAATTGACAGGAGGTAGTTGTCATTCTGAGGCGTAATCGCCGAAGAATCTCATATAATTATAGAGATCCTTCGGAGTACCTCAGGATGACATCAAAAACTATGACAGGCAAATTAGTCTTAAAAGATAATACCGAATTCACGGGAACAAGTTTCGGTGCTCGCAAGAGTGTTAGTGGCGAGGTGGTATTTACCACCGGCATGGTGGGCTATCCGGAATCGCTCACTGATCCTTCTTATCGCGGACAGATTTTGGTCATGACCTATCCTCTGGTCGGCAGTTACGGCGTGCCCGAAAAAAAATACTGGGAGTCAAACGAGATCAAGATTTCCGGGCTCATTGTCTCCGATTACATTGATACGCCCTCGCACTACACGAGCAAACGCACTCTCGGCGCGTGGCTGACGAAGGAAAAGATACCGGCCTTGGTGATAAAAGATACCAGGGCGCTGACCCAGAAACTCCGGGAGCAGGGAGTGATGCTCGGCAAGATCGCCTTCGGCCGCGGACTGACACGGAATTTCGCGCGGACTGACGCGGAATTTAAAGACCCAAATGAGCGGAATCTCGTGGCCGAGGTTTCCACGAAAAAAATCCAAAAATTTGGGACGGGCCGTAAAAAAATCGTTGTCATTGATTGCGGCGCAAAACAAAATATTGTTCGCGAGCTTGTGAAGCGAAGGGCTCAAGTTACGGTTGTGCCCTGGGACTATGATATTTTCGAGAGGGACTTGAAATTTGACGGCATTGTGATTTCGAACGGCCCAGGAGACCCCAAGATGGCCAAGGACACGATTGCGATTGTCAAAACAGCATTGGCAAAAAATATTCCCATGCTCGGGATTTGCCTCGGCAACCAGATCCTCACCCTGGCCGCGGGCGGGGAAACCTATAAACTCAAATTCGGCCACCGCGGCCAGAATCACGGCGCCATTCTGGCGGGCACGAAGCGCGCTTATCTCACCACCCAAAATCATGGGTTTGCGGTTCGCCGGGTCCCCAAAGGATTTCGGCCGTGGTTCATAAATGCCAATGACAAGACGAATGAGGGGATTATCCATAAGAGTTTGCCGTTCATGTCAGTGCAGTTTCATCCTGAATCGCATCCAGGACCACTCGATACCGGGTGGATCTTTGAAGAGTTTTTGAAAAAAATATGAAACACCTCACACCAACCCTCTCCCCAGAGCAGAGAGGGGGTATAAAAAAAGTTCTCGTGCTCGGGTCAGGCGCGCTCAAAATCGGCGAGGCCGGCGAGTTTGATTATTCCGGCTCGCAGGCCATGAAGGCCTTGCGCGAGGAAGGCGTGAAGATCATCCTCGTGAATCCCAATATCGCAACTATACAGACCTCCGAGCTTTTGGCGGACGAGATTTATTTCTTGCCAGTGACACTCTATTTTGTGGAAAAGGTGATAGCCCGCGAGCGACCGGACGGGATACTGCTCTCGTTCGGCGGCCAAACCGCACTCAACTGCGGCCTGGAACTGCATCATAAGGGGATTCTGAAAAAATATCGGGTCCAGGTTTTGGGCACGCCTACATCCGCCATTGTGCTTACTGAAGACCGGCAAAAATTCGCTGATCATCTCAAGAAGCTCGGCATTTCCGTGCCGAAAAGCGGCGCGGCCACAAACCTGTCGCAAGCCGTAAGGATCGCGAAACGCATCGGTTATCCAGTTATGGTGAGGGCAGCGTACGCGCTCGGCGGGCAGAAATCCGGCGTGGCGAGAAACAAAGAGGAACTGGAAACAATCGCGAGCGGCGCGCTTTCTGTCTCGCCCCAGGTGCTCGTGGAAAAATATCTGCATCATTACAAAGAGCTTGAGTATGAGGTGGTGAGAGATCAGTACGATAATTGTGTGACGGTCTGCAACATGGAAAATCTCGATCCTTTGGGAATCCATACAGGCGACTCCATCGTGGTGGCGCCGAGTCAGACACTCACGAATGACGAGTATCATATCTTACGCCAGGCCTCGATAAAAATCGTGCGGAGCTTGGGTATTGTGGGCGAGTGTAATGTGCAGTTCGCCGTAAATCCGGGTCCTAGGAGAGGCCGGCTTGATTTCGAAGTCATTGAGGTGAACGCCCGTCTGTCCCGCTCCTCAGCTCTAGCCAGCAAAGCCACGGGCTACCCGCTCGCGTACGTGGCCGCCAAACTGGCGCTCGGCAAATCTTTGCTCGAAGTGCAAAACAAGGTGACCCGCGCGACTGGTTCGTTTTTTGAACCAGCGCTCGATTATGTGGTGGTGAAGATTCCGCGTTGGGACCTTGAGAAATTTCGCGGGACAGAGGAACGTCTAGGCAGCGCCATGAAGAGCGTTGGGGAAGTGATGGCCATTGGGAGAACGTTTGAGGAGGCCTTGCAAAAAGGCGTGCGCATGCTGGGCACAAAAGCGCAGGGCGTGACAGAAAATCATTTTGATTCAGAGGGAGAGGTCCATAAATATCTGGAAATTCCTACGCCCAAGCGCTTGTTCGCGGTGGCCTCTGCCCTGCGGCGGAAAATCTCCATAAAAGAGATTTATAAGCGCACTGGCATTGATCCGTGGTTTTTGCACCGCATTAAAAATCTTGTAAATATCGAAATCTCGTTTGCCCGCAGGAAAATTTTGGATCGGGATTGCCTCCTAGAATTCAAACAACTGGGTTTCTCGGATAAACGGATCGGCGAGGTCATGGGGCAGGATGAAAAAAGGATTCGAAAACTGCGAAAGGAATTCGCGATCCGCCCCTCGGTTTTTCAGATAGACACGCTCGCGGGCGAAGTGCCGGCCAAAACCAATTATCTGTACCTCACCTACAACGGGGAGCACGATGATGTGCGGCCACTCGGCAGCAAAGCCGTGGTTGTGCTCGGCTCGGGTCCTTATCACATCGGTAGCAGCGTGGAGTTTGACTGGTCAGCGGTGCACACGGCCCTCGCGCTCGCGCGGTACGGCAGAAAATCCATCATCATCAACTGCAATCCCGAGACCGTGTCCACGGATTATGACATGTCGGCCCGTCTCTATTTTGAGGAACTGTCAGGCGAGACCGTGAGAGAGATTTACCAGTTTGAAAAACCCGAAGGCCTCGTGGTGTCGGTCGGGGGACAAACCCCGAACAATCTCGTCAAAGGGCTGTCAGAATCAGGAATCAAGATTTTGGGAACAGCGGCGGAGAGCATTGATCGGGCTGAGGATCGCAATAAATTTTCCGCTCTGCTCGATACCCTCAAGATCAACCAACCCGCCTGGAGCAGTTTTACGGAGATGAGCGAGGCAGAACGGTTTGCGGCCACGGTCGGCTATCCTGTCCTGGTGCGGCCGTCCTATGTTCTATCCGGTTCGGCCATGAGCGTTTGCTACAATCAGAAAGAGCTCGACCTGTTTATCCGCAAAGCCGCGATCATGGGCAAAACCCATCCGGTGACCATCAGCAAATTTTTCACAGGCGCGCGCGAGATCGAGCTCGACGCAGTCGCGCAAAACGGCAAGGTTCAGGTCCAGGCCATTTCCGAACATATCGAAAACGCCGGAGTGCATTCGGGAGATGCGACTATCGTCTATCCGACCCAGCGGGTTTACGCTTCCTCAGAGCAGCGTATCCTTGAGATCGGCGCCAAGCTGGCCGCGGCCCTTGCCATCACTGGCCCGTTTAACGTCCAGTTTCTTTTGAAAGACAACCGTGTTTATGTGATCGAGGCCAATCTGCGGGCCTCGCGAACTTTTCCGCTACTGTCGAAAGCCACGGGAGTGAATTTTGCGGAAATCATTGTGGCCGCGTTTTTCGGCAAATCGCGTCCGATTGAGATACCCTATCCGCGATCAGTGGTGGTAAAATCCCCGCAGTTTTCGTTTGCGCGTTTGCCGGGCGCGGATCCGTTATTGCGCGTGGAGATGTCTTCCACTGGCGAGGTGGCCTGTTTCGGGGATGATGCCGAAGAAGCGCTCCTCAAATCCATCATTGCTGCCGTGCCGCTTTCTGACAAAAAGGCGGCCCTCCTATCCCTCGGGGGGATATTGAACAAAAAACGATTTGCGGATTCCGCAGTCCTCCTCCGCGATGCTGGCTACAGAATCTATGCCACAGACACGACCTGTGATTTTTTGAACGAATATGGCGTGGTTTGCGATAAAGTGCACAAAGTGCATGAGAATCAAAAACGCAATGTCTTGAATTTTATCAATCAGAAAAAAGTGGCGTTTGTGATCAATCTCACGGAACGCGACGGTGATCCCGAACCGGAGGTGGTCAAAAAAATGACTGATGGCCAGCTCATCCGCCGGGCTGCGGTGGACAACCATATTCCGCTATTCACGGATTTTCATCTGGCAAAAGAATTTGTCAAAGCCCTCACCACCTATAAACTCAGCGACCTGAAAATTAAATCCTGGCGTGAGTACCGGAATAGGAATATTATTCTGACATGAAGCATATCCTCAAATCTGAGCAGTTTGCTGATATCAAAGAGCTCGATAAATTGTTTGTGTCCGCGGAAAAACTACGGGCCGCAGATGAAGGTGGAAAAATCCCGGGACATTTGGTCGGCAAGATCGTGGCTACATTGTTTTTTGAGCCGTCAACCCGTACGCGTCTGTCGTTCGAAGCAGCGGCTCTGAAACTCGGCGCCCAGATCGTGAGCACGGAGAATGCCAAGGAATCTCTGTCATTTAATGCCAAAGGCGAGACCCTGCAAGATACCATTCGCATCGTGAGCGGTTATGCGGACGCGATTGTGCTGCGTCATCACGAGAAAGGCGGGGCAGAAATCGCAGCCAAGGTTTCCGAGGTGCCTGTTATCAATGCCGGGGACGGGGCAGGCGAGCATCCGACCCAGGCGCTCGGGGACATTTATACGATTCAGAAAGAATTGGGCCGGGTGGATGGCCTGAAAATCGCTCTGATCGGAGATCTGCTCTACGGTCGGACAGTGCATTCGCTTTTGCCGCTGCTGGGGCTTTATAAAAATATCAAGGTTTATCTCGTGTCTCCGCCGCAGCTGAAACTGCCGGCAGAATATCGCCCGAAACAGCTCGAATTTACAGAATTTGAAAATATCTCTGATGTGCTCGGCGAGGTGGACGTGCTCTATGTGACGCGCATTCAGAAAGAACGTTTTGTCTCCGCTGCTGAGTATAAAAAACTCAAAGGGTCATACATCATCGACAGCGGCAGTTTGAAAAGAATGAAACAAAAGTCGATCATCATGCATCCTCTGCCGCGCGTGAACGAGATTGCCTCTGAGGTGGACACAGATCCGCGGGCCGCGTATTTCCGTCAGGCCAAGAACGGTCTCTACCTCCGGATGGCCTTGCTGCAAAATTTATTATCTTGAGTCAGGTATAAAAATGGGATGGCGGCCGGTCGCGAGATGCGACTGGCCGCCAGGGTTAGGATTTGATGACGTGGGTTCCCTCCGGGATATGCGTGATGCCTTGATTTTCTGATGGTCCTCCGTAAATCACCGCATTCCCGTGTGTCTGCCCTCCTTCCTTTTTGTACTCGCCGTCGAGTTTCATCATTCTTCGTCTTTCATACAGAGGTTTCTCGCTGTCGACAGCGGGGATGCATTTGTCGTTGGCTTTGAGTGATGAGAATGGAACTGGTTGTGCTTCTGAAGTGATTGAGAGGCCAGGTCGAAAAGGCCATCCTTTTTCAGTCGTCATGCTCATAGTGAGACACTCCTTTCAATTTTAAACAGTATAGCAGAAATTGAACAAGCGGGGATTTTGTGGTATTTTAGATATATGAATCACGACGACGAACGAGAAAAAATGGGACCGGTTTGCAAGACGTGCGGCCATCCGGCCGGAGCGCATGGTGCAGTGGGCGGCGCAGATCCGGACGAACCCAATGGCAGTGACGCGTGTCGACATGAGGACTGTGAGTGCCGTGTTTTTGCCGCAGAATAAACCAGAAATAAACAATAATGAAAGGACAAACAAATGTTTGATGGTCTTTGGCAATATGGCGATACGGCTTTCTGGATAATGCAGGCAGTGATCGGCGCGATTTTTATCGTTCACGCGGTGCCGAAGCTGAAAAACCCGGCGCAGGTAGCTTCTGTATATGGTGCGCCGTCTTTCGTGGGTACGTTTCATGGCGCTCTCGAGATCGCGGCTGGTGTGGCCTTGATCGTCAGCCAATTTGTGGAGATCGCGGCTCTTGTGGTCGCGCTTATCATAGTCGGCGCGATCTATTTCAAGATCTTCAAATGGAAAATGCCGTTCATGGCTCCGGCCGCCACTGGCTGGGAGTTTGATCTCATTTTGCTGGCCGCTGCGCTCGTCATCCTGACAAGATAAAAAAACGGCTCACCCCATGTGAGCCGTTTAATTTATTCTTTCCAGTGCGTGAATTTGCCGGCAATGATTTCCACAGTATCAGCCCGCCTCAGGCGGGCTTTTTGTTTCTTGCTGAGGATCGGCAAATGTTTGGCGCGGCTCAAGTAGCGATCAATATACCAGAGTTCTTTGTCGGATGTGATCCAGTTTTTGGAATTGAATCTGGTTAGGTCAACCGGGTTTGTGTAGCTCTCCAGTGTCTTGCGGCCATCATCAAGGAAATACTCATGGAAATATGACATCACGAGTTCTCGGATAGAATCGTAAACCGGTTCGCGGTAGCGCAGGACAGAGTGATTGGTTTTGGAGATTGCCCCCCACTTTTTATTGACTTGAAATACGGCGATCGCGTGGTCTTGATCGTCTTTATGCGCATGCATGTCCACAAGCAATGGCTTGTGACCGTGAAAATAGAGAGCGGCAGCCGCAAGCAAGGCGCCCTCCATGCAATGCGCTCGATTAAAATTTAACACTTGCCTGGGCGAATAGCAGGTCTCGCCCGCATGCTCAAAGTTGAACGGCATGGTCTCGAGGAAATCCTGTATCTTGGCAGGGGAGTTAAGCTGCCGAAAGAGCTTTGTTTCTACTTTGTTTAAGCTAAACATAATGGTATTATATCATCATGGCTAAAAAGAATTTACAGACATTGAAAGGGTTTCGGGATTTTTTGCCGGAACAAGCGCTTGCCCGCGAGGAGATGTTCAAAAAGATCCGCGTCGTATTTCAGAAATATGGGTTTTTGCCTTTGGAAACGCCCGTACTCGAATACAAAGAGATTTTGGCTGGCAAATACGGTGACGAAGGCGAAAAGCTCATGTACCAGTTCCGCGACCGCGGGGAGAGGGACGTAGCCATGCGCTATGATCTCACTGTGCCGCTCGCGCGAGTGGTGGCCCAGTACCAAAATGAGCTTGTTATGCCACTCAAGCGTTATCAGATTGCCCCAGTGTGGCGCGCGGACAACACGCAGAAAGGGCGGTACCGCGAATTTTATCAGTGTGATGTGGATGTGGTTGGCAGCGATTCGATCATCGCTGACACGGAAATCATCGCGTGCATGGCCGAAAGTTTGACCGCGCTTGATATCACTGATTTTGTGATCAGGATCAATAACCGCAAGATCCTTGACGCGATTTTGAAAAATTCCGGGATTCCGAAAGGCAAGACAGTGGACGCGATCAGAGTCATCGACAAACTCGAAAAGATCGGCGAGGCCAGAGTTCGCGAAGAGCTTGCGCTCCTAGGCATAAAAACCAAAGGCCGTCAAGACTTATTTGAGATTTTGAATGCTGGATTCGAGGACACCAATGACATTGAGGTTAAACTTGCAGAGTATGACGGCGCAGGCGAACTCGCCGAGCTCGTTGAAATTCTTCTTGAATGGGGAATCAAAAATTATCAGGTTGACCTGACATTGGCTCGCGGTCTTGATTATTATACTAGCACGATCTTTGAGATCATCCTTCCTGACGCGCCGCAATATGGCTCAATCGCAGGCGGCGGCAGATATGACAAGCTCATCGGCATGTTTTCCGGAAAAGATATTCCGGCGGTGGGGGGATCGATCGGCATTGATCGGCTGGCTTCTGCGCTCGAGGAGTTAGAGCTTATCAAATATGATCTGGTTTCTGATGTGCTTGTCTGCAACCTCGATGAAGAGCTTGAAGAGACATATTTACGGGTAACAAAGGACCTTCGCGCTGCGGGATTGAAAGTGGATTTTTATTACACGTCTGATAAACTCGACAAACAACTCAAATACGCGGATAAGAAGAACATCAATTTCGCAGTGATCATCGGATCGGACGAAGCGGCAAAAAACGAGGCGACTGTGAAAAATCTCATGACAGGTAAGCAGGTCAAGATGAAACAGACAGAGTTGGTGCGGAATTTAAAGTCATAATTTATGGCCTCGTTTCTCCCACCCCCTCTTAATCTCCCCCTCGGGCAGGGGGAGAAAAAATTAGGAAAATCGAAAATATTTCTGTGGTTTTGTTTGAGTTTCGTAGCCGGGGTGGCTATCGGAAATTACCTCAATTATTTAGTCATGGCTGTCGCGGCCATGATTTTTATTATGCTCGTCACAGTTTGGTGGGAAGACAAGCGATTTCGCGTTGTGGGATTTGCAGGGCTCATTTTACTTGCCGGGGCGCTCCGGTATCAGACGAGTTTTCCGAACGATGATCAAAATTTCATCGGGAGGCATTATGGTGAAGAGTTAGAACTAGA
>Ga0155136_168_pt1 | contig 11640 bp, 16 predicted proteins | sample RifCSPhighO2_01_FD_106104 | JGI IMG/M metagenome (GOLD analysis project Ga0155136, IMG submission 106104) | Candidatus Doudnabacteria bacterium RIFCSPHIGHO2_01_FULL_49_9 | reverse complement strand
AGTTTGCTTCTGTGCCAATAGAGGGTGACCATGGAAAGCGTTACTATCAAGAACTCGCAATCAATAATGCGCTGGACGCTGTGGCAGAGGAGAAGACAAGAATACTGCTCACGATGGCAACAGGGACAGGAAAGACGGCTGTAGCGGCGCAGATTGCATGGAAGCTGTTTCAAACACGATGGAATCTGAAGCGAGATGGCACACGCAGACCAAGGATATTGTTTTTGGCTGACAGAAATATCCTTGCTGATCAGGCGTTTGGCAATGACTTCTCTATCTTCCCAAGTGATGCGAAGGTGCGCATCAATCCTCTCGATATTCGTAGAGCAGGTGGGGTGCCTATGGGTGGGAGCATCTACTTCACGATATTTCAGACGTTCATGAGTGGGGCAAATGACGCTCCGTATTTTGGAGAGTATCCGCCGGACTTCTTTGATTTCATAATTATTGATGAATGCCATCGTGGAGGTGCGAATGATGAGAGCAACTGGCGAGGTATTTTGGAGTACTTTGCTCCTGCAGTACAGCTAGGTCTCACTGCTACTCCAAAACGAAAGGATAATGTAGATACATACAAATATTTTGGTGAACCAGTTTATATTTACTCCCTCAAAGAGGGCGTAAACGATGGATTCCTCACTCCGTTTAAAGTGAAGCGTATCAAGACAACACTCGATGATTACATTTACACTTCTGATGATCAAGTCGTGGAGGGTGAAGTGGAGGAGGGCAAGATATATGAAGAAGCAGATTTCAATAAAATAATTGTAATAAAAGAGCGTGAGGCAAAACGTGTTCGTGTGGTGATGGATGAGATCAATCAAAGCGAGAAGACAATAATCTTTTGTGCCACACAAGATCATGCGCTCGCTGTCCGTGATTTGGTCAATCAGATGAAAGACAGTAAAGACCCTAATTACTGCCAGCGTGTTACGGCGAACGATGGCGCACGTGGTGAGCAGTATTTGCGAGAGTTTCAGGATAACGAGAAGACCATTCCTACCGTACTTACAACCTCACAGAAGCTCTCGACTGGCGTGGATGCAAGGAATGTACGCAATATTGTGCTGATGCGACCTGTTAACTCAATGATTGAGTTCAAGCAGATTATTGGGCGTGGGACTCGTCTTTTCGATGGCAAAGAATTCTTCACTATCTATGACTTTGTGGATGCATACCACCACTTTGCTGACCCTGAGTGGGATGGTGAACCGGTGGATGAAACGACAGAAAAGGATTTACGTAAAACTACATATTTGCCGGCTCAGACCGGAGAATCAGAGGCTCATGATAGTCCGATAGGCGATATTGAATCGAAGAAGAAATTAAAAATTAAATTACGTGATGGTAAAGAACGTGAGATTCAACATATGATCTCCACGTCTTTTTGGAACGCTGATGGCAAACCAGTATCAGTTCAGGTGTTCATGGACAATATGTTTGGGGCAATGCCTGAATTCTTCAAGAGCGAGGAGGAATTACGGAAGATTTGGTCTGATCCCAAAACCAGAAAGGTATTTCTAGAAAAAATTGCTGCAATTGGGTATGGCAAAACTGAATTGGAGATGTTGCAGAAGATGATTGATGCTGAGCAGAGCGATTTGTTTGATGTTTTAAATTACGTTTCTTTTTTGAGGCCAACGATCTCAAGGGTTGAGCGTGTGGAGCATGCAAAAGAAAAGATATTTGAGGGATTGAATAAAAAACAAATAGAGTTTTTGGACTTCGTGCTCTCGAAATATAAAGAGAAGGGTGTTGAAGAACTTGACGAAGAGAAGTTGCCTGTTTTGTTGAATCTTAAATATCACGCTATTGCTAATGCCGTGAGCGATCTTGGCGAGGTTGATTCAATACGATCTATATTTTTTGGATTTCAGAAAGAATTGTATCGATCAATGAATTAGCAATGTAAACAGCCTGCGTTAGAATAATAAATTATGCCTGAAAATATTCCAATGGATTTGCTCAATTTGTTTATCTTCACTATGCCAGGGTTTTTTCTTGTCCGTGGATTTAGTCGTAGCAAGAGGTCGGACTTCGAGTACCTTATGTATAGCCTATTTTGGGGAATATCATTCATGGTAGCCTCTTACAAATTTTTTCCAGAAAAGGTTTCTTCTTTGTTTGGGTCCCCACATGCTTTTGGAGTAATTTTTTCAATTCCCGCCTTTTTGATTGGCTTGCTAGCACGAAAAATAGTTTCTTTTTTTACGCCAAGATAGCATAATGATGTAGTCATATATTTATTAGCTAATTCGAAACAAAATGTTTAAATTGATTTTAGGGATATTTATTGGCATTGCGATTGTTTGGATACTTACCCGATTCAAACACCAGGATCCGGCAAAGGCGGGTATCGAGGACGGGGAGCAAAAACAAAAGAATCTAGACCGAGTCATGGAACTCGTGCAGGAGAAAGGGGAGATTTCGAACAATGATATTGAACAAACACTAGGCGTTTCTGATGCCACAGCCACAAGGTATTTCGACGAGCTAGAGGGCCAAGGCAAGCTCGAGCGCACCGCCGCCACCGGCCGCGGCGTGACTTACCGTCTAAAAAATTAAGCTATCTCGTCTCGTTCAGGCCACCAAGAATTCACGATCGTGAATTCTTGGTGCTGTAAAGTGGCTCACATGGGTTGAGCCGTTTAAAATTTTATAGTATGACAGATTTCGCGATCGCGAAATCTGTCAACATTCTAGAAGAATTTAGTTACGAAAAAAGGCCACTACGAATCTACGAAATAATATTTTGGAAATACTAGCAATTGCTATAAAAATCAAAATAAAAAATTATGTAAAAAAGCTATGCCGCTGTCGTGAATTAGTAAACTTAGAAAATTGATGCAAGGCGGTCAGGCATGGTATAATTTGCTTCATGGATAAGGTTTTGAATTTAATCATTCTCGGGCCGCAGGGGTCGGGGAAGGGTACGCAAGCGGAGTTGCTGGCGAAAAAATTGAACGCGGCGCTGTTTGGCGCGGGAGACGCGCTGCGGGAGATCGCCAGAGAGGATACGGAACTGGGCAGGCAGGTGCATGAGACGATAAATGTGCAGGGCCGCCTGGTCGCACCAGAACTCATTTCCCAGGTTATGAAAGAAAAGATTGATTCTGTGCCCAAGGATCAGCACCTCATTTTGGACAGCTATCCTAGATCTCTTGAGCAATACGGATTTTTCAACAGATTCTGGCCTGACACTGGCCGCGAGGACTATCAGGTTCTGTTTATTGTTTTGTCAGAAACAGAGGCCGTGAAACGTCTAATGTTGCGTAAGCGCCTTGATGATACAGAAGATGCTATCCGGCAGCGTTTGGATTTGTTCAAGACCACGACTTTGCCTATGATCAAGGAAATGGGGCAGGGTGGAAGATTTATAGAAATCAACGGCGATCAAAGCATTGAAGCAGTGCAGGAAGAGATTTTGGAGAAACTAAATTTGTCATGACAAAAAAACATATTATCACTATCGCGGGGCTGCCGGGCAGCGGCAAATCATCGACTGCCCAGGGTGTGGCTACGATGCTTGGGTATGAGCATTTTTCTTCCGGCGATCTGTTTCGGAAAATGGCGGCGGAGCGGGGGATTTCCGTGGAAGAGATGAACTATGCGGCCGAGAAGCAGCAGCAGATAGACCGTGATGTGGACGAGATGCTCGTCAAAATGGGCAAGGAAAAAAACAATTTGGTCATTGATTCGCGCATGGCATTTCACTGGATGCCTCGTTCGTTCAAAGTTTTCCTTGACCTCGATCTTGACACCGCGGCCCAGCGCACGCTCGCGAATATTCAAAAAAAGGGCCGGGTGAGCCAGGAGGGCTCATCGTTTGAGGACGTTCGTGAAAAAACAGCTCAGCGACTCGTGAGCGAGAAGAAACGTTATTATAATTTGTATGGTGTGGATGTGACTGACAAAAAACATTTTGATTTGGTAATCGACACAGGAAAACAGGACCTGCAGTCAGTGGTCAGTATCGTTGTGGAGGGTTATCAAAAATGGCTCTCATAAAGACAGCGCAGGAATTAGCTGACCTGGCCGCGGGCGGGCAGATCCTTGCAAGGATTTTGAACCTGGTTGCGGCTGCGGTCAAACCCGGGGTTTCTACTTTGGAGTTAGATACCCTGGCGCGCGAGGCAATGAAAAAAGCTGGAGTGGAGCCAGCATTCGAGGGATATCAGATCGGCCGTGATGGGCCGCGGTATCCGGCCGTGCTGTGTTCTTCCGTGGATGATGAGGTGGTGCACGGTATCCCGCGAAAGGAAAAGATTTTGCGCGAGGGGGAGATCATTGGTCTAGATCTCGGGGTCATCCATAAAGGCCTCTATACAGATACTGCAGTAACAGTTGGTGTAGGGACAATTAGTCGCGAGAATGCCGAGCTAATTCGTTTCACCAAGCTAGCATTAATTGCCGGGATTGAAGAGGTTAAGCCCGGGAATACTATTGGCGACGTGGGACATGCGATCGAAAGTGTGGCTAGAAATAATGGTCTGGCCGTGATCCGCGATCTCGTGGGACATGGTGTAGGACACGCGCTCCACGAAAAGCCGGATGTGCCAAACTACGGTAAACCCGGAACCGGCGAAAAATTGCTAGCTGGCATGGTCATTGCCATTGAGCCAATGTTTACGCGCGGGGATTGGCGCGTCCGTTTTCTCGATGACGGTTGGACAGTGGTAACCGCGGACAACAGCCCAGCCGCGCATTTTGAGCACACTGTGGCAGTTACGGAAACTGGCCATCAAGTGCTCACTTTGTTAAACTAGAAATATTATGTCGAAGCGATATTTACTAATCTCCCTCATCGTTATCGTGCTCGCGGTTGGCACACTTTTTGTTATGGACCGATTGCCATTCTGCAAATGCGGCGTTATCAGCGTATGGTCTAGTGATGTGACCTCAAACCAGCAGTCCCAGCAGTTAACCGATCCGTACACAGTGACACACGTATTGCATGGCATCGGTTTTTATTTTTTGATCTGGTTCGTATTCCGCAAAAAACTGACCCTTGGTCAGCGTTTGGTTCTGGCCGTGGGCATAGAATCGGGCTGGGAGGTCCTCGAAAACACGAGTTTTATCATTGACCGGTACCGGGCAGCCACTATTTCGTTTGATTATTACGGGGACAGCATATTCAATTCCGTTGGCGATATCCTGGCCATGATGATCGGGTTTTGGGTGGCTGCCAAACTGCCCTGGTGGGGAGGACTCGCGGCTTTTGTCCTCCTCGATCTAGCCCTCCTGTTTTTCATCCGCGATAGCTTGATCGTTAATATCATTATGTTAATACGTCCAATTGACGCAATAAAACAATGGCAGCAGCAAGCAAATTAGAGACCGTAGTATTTGGAGGGGGTTGTTTTTGGTGCACGGAAGCGATTTTTGCGGAGCTCAAGGGCGTTGTGAGTGTCATTCCTGGATACGCCGGCGGAGAGTCAGACAAACCGAATTACGATCAGGTTTCTGGAGGTGGCACCGGGCATGCGGAAGTCATTAAAATCGAATTTGATCCGAGTATTATTTCTTTTCACGATCTGCTCGAGGTTTTCTTTGCGACCCATGATCCGACAACCCCAAATCAGCAGGGCGCTGATGTTGGCACGCAGTACCGCTCACTTATTTTATATACCACTCCGGAACAGAAAACAGAGGCGGAAAAATTACTGCAGTTGAACTTTGTGACAGAAATCAAGCCCCTTGATCGGTTTTATGATGCCGAAGAGTACCACAAAAATTATTATAATAATAACCAGTCAGCCCCGTATTGCCAGCTTGTGATTAACCCAAAGCTCGATAAATTTCGCCAACAGTTCGGTATACTCCGCAAATAGATGATGCATTATCTCAAGATCATCATCATGACAGTTTTGCTTGCGGCTGCTCTTTGGACGTTCGGCAACCGTTTTCAGAACCCGCCAGAAATTCAGGAGTTCACCGCCACTCTGGCTGACATTGAAAAGCAGATTTCTACTCCGGATCCTCTGCGGGCCGCGGATGACTCGCCGCTCGCGTTTTTGACTAGAGCTGGCACGGTTCAGTGGACCAACGCGGCCAGGGAGGAAAATAATCTGTCTCCGCTTGAGCCAGATGTTGGTCTCAACGCGGCAGCGCTCGTTAAAGTCCGAGACATGTTTGCCAGGCAGTTCTTTGCGCACGTGTCGCCGCTTGGCCAAGGGGCCTCTGACCTTGCCGACCAGGAGGGCTATGAATATATTTCCATCGGGGAGAATCTGGCGCTCGGTAATTTCGAAAATGACCAGATCCTGGTCGAGGCCTGGATGAACAGTCCCGGTCACCGAGCGAATATTTTGGGAGATAATTTCACGGAGATCGGGGTGGCGGCAGAGCAAGGCGATTTTGAAGGTCGGCGCGTTTGGTTGGCAGTACAAATTTTTGCCCGCCCTCGTTCCGACTGCCCGAGTGTGGACGAATTTTTGAAAATCCGCATTGAGGGAAACGAAACCAAGCTTGACGAAATGCAGGATGAACTGAGCGCGCTTCGGCAGGAGATGGAGGCAACTCGCCCAAAACGCGGCGAGGAGTACAATGCGAAGGTGCAGGCATACAATGAACGGGCTCAAGAGTACAACGCGCTTCTCAAAGAAACCAAGGAGCTGATTGTTTCGTACAACGCGCAAATCAATGCTTTTAATTTTTGCCTGAACGAGTGAAATATGGTATGATTTTTTTATGGATTCATTTGAGACACCCAAGAAACAAAATGAATTTCGCAACACTTTGGTACTCCTCTCGCTTTTGGCAGGCCTCGTCGGCGGTGTAATCGGGCAGGCGTTCGTCACGCCGTGGTTTCAAGAAAATATTCTGCGCCGGGAGCCATTTGAACAAGAGCGCGCGCAAATCGTTTTTGATGAACAATCAGCCATCATATCCGCTGTGGAAAAGGTAAACCCCGCGGTGGTTTCGATTGTGATTACCAAGGATTTACCTAAGCTGGATGAGTTTTTTTCTCCTTTCGGTTTTTATTATTCCGAGCCCTCCGGCGACCTCGAGCGTCAGGAAATCGGCGCTGGGTCGGGATTTATCATCAGCGCTGACGGGCTGATTGTCACCAACAAACATGTGGTTTCCGACCCGGATGCGGCATATACTGTGATCACCCAGTCAGGCGATAAATACTCCGCCAGAGTCACGGCCAACGATCCGTTTAACGACATCGCAGTGGTGAAGATCGAAGCGGCAAATCTGCCAGTGGTTTCTCTCGGCGATTCAGATCGTCTGAAACTGGGGCAGCGCGTCGTGGCCATCGGCAATGCGCTGGGCGAGTTTCAGAACACGGTGACGAGCGGCATTGTGTCCGGCATCGGCCGCGACATCACGGCATCAGGCGGCGCAGAAAGTGAAAATTTGTTTGAGGTTATCCAAACCGATGCCGCGATCAATCCGGGCAATTCCGGAGGCCCGCTCGCGGATCTCGAGGGAAATGTCATTGGGGTCAACTCGGCCGTGTCCCTGGAAGGGCAGCTCATCGGTTTTGCCATTCCCATCAACCAGGTGAAAGATGTGATAGAGGACGTGAAACAATATGGCCGGGTAAGACGAGCGTTTTTGGGTGTCCGATACATTACGGTTGATGCGGACATTGCCGCGGAGGAAAATCTGGCTGTTGATTACGGCGCTTTGATTGTCGCGGGTGATACCGCCAGCGAGCCCGGAGTGGTTCCGGGCAGTCCCGCGGACAAAGCCGGTTTGCGGAGTGGCGATATAATCTTGGAGGTGGACGGACAAAAGGTTACGGTGGAAAATTCATTATCACAGATCATGCGCGGGCACTCTCCGGGCGACACAGTGCCGCTCCGGTTCCGCCGCGCCGACGAGGTTCGGGATGTCTCCGTGACCCTTGGAGAGGCGGAATGAGCGATGGGCCGAATAATCGCTCTTGACTATGGCACGAAACGAATCGGCATCGCTCTGTCAGATGAGACAAAAACAATTTCGTTTCCCAGGCCATATATTCCGGCCTCGGAAAAACGAAAACTCCTAACATTCATCCATGAAAATGAAGTCGAAAAAATCCTCCTTGGCCTCCCCAAAGCGCTCTCGGGCAAAGACACGGAAAGCACGACAAAGACCCGATCCTTTATGGTGTGGCTTGAGACCGAAACCCATCTCCCTGTGGAATTTATCGACGAGCGCCTCACCACAAAGGAGGCAATGAAATTGGAAACAGACCGCGAGCTGATTGATAGCTTAGTCGCTCAGAAAATGTTGGAGAGATACTTAGACAAAATTTCTAATTAACCTAATTATTCTAATTTCTAAACAAATCCCAATGCGCAAATTATTTAGGTTAATTAGAGCAATTAGAAATTAGGTTAATTATGTTTAGGGTCATCCATCACAATCGCTGGTTTTTTTGGACCATAGCCATTGCTATCGCAATCGCTTTGTTTGTGATGTGGTCGATTCAGCAGGCAGAGATTCAGTTTATTGATGATACTGTTGCGCTCGACCAGCCGAACTGGCGCACGTGGAAATCGAGCGACTTTGGAATGCAGATTAGGTATCCTGCTGGATGGCAAGTGGAAATCGATCAGGATGATCCGCATTCCGTATATTTTGAAAATCCAAAGAATTTCAGCGAAAATGTGTCCTCATCGGTTCGTGAGCCAGGACTCGAGGCCGCCATCCGGTTATCTTTGGATGATTTTACCGAAGAGAGCTTCGTGATTGATGGCGAGGTCGGACGCTGGCTTACGGGACAATCCGCGGCTGACAAAGTCAGGCATAATGTGATTTTAGTGCAGCATGACGGTAGGTTGTATTATATTGCAGGTTCAGCGAGGGTCTTTAAACAAATCGTGCGCAGTATCAAATTTATTAATTAGCATGTCTGAATTTCGCCAGGATATTGTAAACAAAAATTGGGTGCTCATAGCGGAAGGACGCCAGCGGCGGCCCACGGATTTTCAAACTTACGCGGCTACGCCGCCGGAGCTGCCGGGTGTCTCCGCAAAGTGCGATTTTTGTCCTGGGCGGGAAGCCGAGTCAGGGGAGGAAATAGCGAGATATACCGCGCCGTCAGGCGGTAAGGATTGGCTCATCCGCGTTGTGCCTAACAAATACGAAGCAGTGGAACACATGATCGGCAAACGCACCGAGGATTTTTATGTCAGCCGCCCAGGCATCGGCGATCACGAGGTTTTGATCACGCGCCCGCACAACCAGCCGGTCGCCCTGCAGAATGTGGAGCTCATCGATCTCACGCTCAAGGCATACATAGATCGGTTTGATGATCTGTGGCTGCATGATGAGGTGCGATACGTCCACGTGATCCAAAATCACGGCATACAGGCCGGCGCGTCAATGGCGCACCCGCATTCGCAGATTTTTGCCATTCCCTTTTTGCCGGACAGGATCCGGGACGAGATTTCCGGGACCCGGGATTTTTACGAGATCAACGAGGCATGTGTGTATTGCGAAATGATCATGTTTGAAATGCGGGCGGAGAAGCGGGTGATTCTGGAGTATCCAGAATTTCTGGTCATCGCTCCGTACGCGTCCAAGATGCCTTTTGAGATTCACATTTTGCCGAAGACCCACCGCGCGTTTTTTCACCGGATCACCATTTCAGAACGAAAAGCCCTGGCCGTGGTTATGAAAGAGGTTTTTTCGCGGCTTTATAAGCGCATGCAAAACCCTTCGTACAATTATTATATCCATACATTGCCGCAGCGCCTCTCCATGGGCCGCTTGAGCATCAATGACCACGACGCTTATCACTGGCACATCGTGGTCATGCCTCGGGTGAACGTCTGGGCCGGGTTTGAGCTGGGTACTGAGGTTTACGTTAACCCCATGCCCCCCGAAAAGGCAGCGAAGTTTTTTCACTAAATATGGGAATCCCAAACAAAAATCAACCGCAAAAATTCCGGAGCGACTTGACATTCAATATGGGGTTTTGGTATTATAAATACACAAACGCCCCACCCAGCCGCAAGGTCCGGTGGGGTTTTGAAATTCTCTGATCCTGGGACTTGACAAAAGTTTATCTTTAGATAAACTTAAGATAAACTAATTATTAGCCCAAAATTATGCACCAAACTATCGTAGGCCTCAAAGAATTCCGTGAAAATGTCGAGAGCTTTGCCAAACGAGTGAGCAAAGGGCGGTCATTTATTGTAGTTAAACGATCCAAGCCGATATTTCGAGTGGCACCGCTTGACGAGGTGGAACGGTGGGAGACCGTGGTAGATTTTACGAAGATCAAAAAAGGAGGTATTCCGGCAGAAGTGATGATAAAGTATCTGGCGAATGGACAAACTCGCAAAAAGTCTAGCAAAGCTTAGTCCGAAAGAGCAAAAACAGCTCGATAGGATTCTTGCCCGTTTGATCAATCTAGATTGGTTAGGATTGGATATTGTGAAGCTTAGAGGAAATGATGAGGTATATCGTGTGCGGGGTGGCAGATTGCGAGTGATTTTCAGTTATCATGGTAAACAGGTAAAAATTTTACAAATTGAACGGCGGCCGGAAAAGACGTACAGAAATTATTGATCCGAAACAATGATGGAAGCCCTAAACCAAAACCAAAACCCAATTCCTCCCCATCCCGCTTCTCCAGCAGGTAAACGCCACATCCCACTGTGGCTGGCTTTGGGTATAATTATCCTCGCTGCGATAGGGGTAGGGTATTGGGCATGGCGCGCATCAAATCAAGGAGTGCCTTTTGCAAGAGATGTCGGTGGGTGTACGCATGATGTTGTCGTCAAAGTTCGTAATTCAAATGGAGAAGAGAAGTTTGTTCCTGCCAACTGTATCCCCGAAGGTTGGACTCAAGACCAACTCGCCGACTGGCAAACTTACCGTAATGAGGAGTATGGGTTTGAAATCGAGTACGATGCTGAATACACAGTAAACAATTCATTTCGGCCGTTAGGGGATGGTGAAAAGATTCATTTGTCGTTTTTTGACGAACGAGTCGTACCTAATCAGTTAGGCAATGAAATACAAGTTTTTGAAACCTATGATTCAGTAAATTTAACCGCTTGGCTCGTGGCAGAGAACTATGAAATCGATACGTTTGAACCTACAGAAATAGGCGGACAAACAGGCATGATAGCTAAAGGTAAAGATGAGCTCGGCCTGCCTTTCGTGCATGCAGCCATAAAAAATAATAATTATTTATATGTTATTTCGTTGGGAACGTGGGATGCCGGAAATGACGATTATGTAAATAAAGTTCTTTCTTCGTTTAGATTCATATCAGATAACTCGGTTGCCCCGACTGAGCCCTTAGATACTACTGGATGGAAGACTTACAGGAATGTTGTGACCGGTTATGAATTTAAATATCCACCGAGCTTCAAGGTTGTTTCTGATGTCCGTGATGAAAATAGTACTAATAACAACGAAGGGGTCGCCCTATTCACACCAGAGAACGAATCCTTACGAATAGAGGTTAATAATCAATATTACGGATACCCAAAAAGTTTCCCCAACTCGACACTTCAGCAAGCAGGCATAGTGACGATTGCTGGGGAAACAGCGATTCGCCATGTCTTGGGAGATAAATTTAACGATGGAATTCTGACGGTAATTGCTGAATTGACAAAGGGTCAACCCCATAACGATAGCTACGCGATCGTATATACGATCAATGGTTTAAACACACAAACGGCA
>Ga0155136_112_pt2 | contig 12116 bp, 15 predicted proteins | sample RifCSPhighO2_01_FD_106104 | JGI IMG/M metagenome (GOLD analysis project Ga0155136, IMG submission 106104) | Candidatus Doudnabacteria bacterium RIFCSPHIGHO2_01_FULL_49_9 | reverse complement strand
GCCGCAGTGTTTGGCGTGCAAATCATCACGCTCACGCGCGAGGATGCGGATGCGATGCGTGACAAATCGCGCGCCCCGCATGTGGTCGCGGTGGCGGCTTTCGCCAGGGGCAGCGCCACGATCGTCTGGCAGGATCGGAGCGTGGACACCAATTTCAGCGCAACGGAATTTTCCTATCCTGAGGTGCAGAACGCGACACTCTCTGACGGCCGGTTTTTTGACGAGCGCGAACAGCGGGGCGGAGCTAATGTGATCGTCCTTGGCTGGGAGGTAAAAAATCAGTTGTTTGGCGACGAGGATGCTCTAGGCGAGATTGTAAAAATAAAGAGCGTGCCATTTCAGGTTATTGGGATTATGAAAAAGCGCGGCACAGTGGCGTTCGAAAACCAGGATGACCAGGTGTTCATTCCGCTCGTTATCGGTCAGCGCCAGCTCCTCGGCATCAGTCATCTGCAGTTTATCCGTCTCAAGGTTGACGACGCGGCCAATCTCGCGGTGACCCGCGCGGATGTGGAGACGATATTGCGCGAGCGTCACCGCATCACTGATCCGGAAAATGATGATTTTTCTGTACGCGATCTGGCGGATGCTGTGGAAATTTTGACCAGCATCACAGACGGTTTGCGGCTGTTTCTTGTGGCCATGGCTGGAATCGCTCTGGTCGTCGGCGGCATCGGGATCATGAACATCATGCTAGTTACTGTGGCCGAGCGCACACGGGAGATTGGCCTAAAAAAAGCCCTCGGCGCGACTGCCAAAAATATCCGCAATCAATTTTTATTTGAGTCGGGCGCGGTGACCCTCGCCGGAGGCCTTATCGGGATCATTGCAGGTGCCATTGTGTCATATCTTGCGGCCTTGGCAGCCCGGTCGCAGGGCTATGAATGGGCGTTTCACATCTCGCCGCTTTCCGTGTTGCTCGCGGTCGGGGTATCGATTTTGACTGGCATAATTTTCGGGCTTTATCCGGCGTTCAAAGCCGCCCGGCTCGATCCGATTGAGGCCTTAAGATATGAATAGAAATTTGGAAGGAAAAATTTTTCAGAATTGAAATAAATTTATGTTATCAGCATTCATACAATCAATCAGAGGCCTGAGGCGCAACCTGACCCGCACCGCTCTCACCACGCTGGGGATCATCATCGGCATTGCCACGATCATTCTGGTGGTGGCCGCGGGTGAGGGTTTTCGAGGATTCATCAACACTCTAGTAGAATCATTCGGCACCAATGCCGTGTTTGTGCAGACCCGCGTGCCGCCCACGACCCGGGCGCGCGACGCGGGCAGCACCAACCCAGCGCCAGCCGACGCATTAATCGCGGTCACCACTCTCAAGAATCGTGACATTGAAACCCTCAAGACCTTGCCGAACATAGAGGATGCCTATGGGGCGGTGATTGGTCAGCAAGTAGTATCTTACGGCCAGCGGTCGAAAAACGCGTTCGTGTTCGGGGCAGACGAAGCACGGTTTCGCATTGACAACGGCGAGCTTGCATCTGGCCGGCCATATACGGCTGCGGAAGACGCGGGCGCGGAGCAGGTGGCCATTCTGGGCGCGGATATTGCCCTTGATCTGTTCGGCGACCAGGGCCCGGTCGGTAATATCATCCGGGTGGGCAATCATAATTTTTTGATTATCGGGGTTTACGAACGGCGCGGGAGTTTCGGTTTTTCGAATGACGATCAGCAGATATTCGTGCCCCTGCGCACCGCGCAAAAAAAACTCTTGGGAATCGATTATTTGTTTTTTGCCATCGCCCAGACGCGCGACCCAGATCTATCAGCGGCGACAGCGGAAGACATGAGAATCGCATTGCGCATCAATCACGGCATTACCGATCCGAACAAAGATGATTTTCTGGTGCAAACACAGGAGCAGGGCCTGGAGACATTTGATACCATTCTCGCTGGCGCCACCTTTCTGCTCATCGCCGTGGCTTCCATCAGCTTGCTGGTCGGCGGGGTGGGTATCATGAACATCATGTATGTGGTGGTCACCGAGCGTACCCCAGAGATTGGTCTCAAAAAAGCGATCGGGGCTTCGTCGCAGGATATCCTTCGGGAGTTTTTGGTGGAGGCAGTAATTCTCACGTTGACAGGCGGCGTGATCGGCATCATCTGCGGCGCGGGTTTGGCATTTGTCGTGGCCAAAATCGCCAGTCAGCTCGGTTTGGCGTGGGAGTTTTCTGTGCCGATTTCCGGTATCGTTCTTGGGCTTGGCGTTGCCGGGGGGATTGGCCTTATTTTTGGCGTGTTTCCCGCGCGCAGCGCAGCGCGGCTTGATCCCATCGAAGCCCTGCGTTACGAATAGTGATTTGGAGTGGAAAAGCCGCCCCCCGGTCAATTCAATATTTGCGAATGAAAGGGAAATTGTGCTAGTATTTTGATATGCTGATTAGCAACTGGAAAAAAGACCGTTTGATCTCGTTTTTGCTTCGGATCGGCCTAGCGTCAGTGTTTTTGTACGCGGCGCTCGCCGCATTTATGGATCCCGACACCTGGGCGAATTTTCTGCCGAAATTTTTGCGCGATATGTTTCCGGACCAGATTAGATATTTTCTGATGGCCTTCTCTTTGTATGAGCTCGCGCTCGTGGCCGTGCTGCTCCTCGACAAATTTGTCTACTGGGCGGCGATTTTTTCGGCGCTGACCATGGTCGGGATCCTGGTTTTTAACGCGCAAGGCATGGATGTGATTTTCCGGGACGTGGCGATAATGTTCATGGCAGCCGCGCTGGCGGTTTTGAAAAAGGACGAACCGGCCGCATGATCTATGAGAGGATCCTGATCGTGCTGGCGTTTTTCGGTCTGATGGATTCTCTGTATTTGTGGTACGAACACCGAACCTCGAACGCGACTCTGATCTGTCCGCTTGACCATGATTGCAGTGCTGTGACCGAATCGAAATGGTCCACTGTGTTTGGGGTACGAAATGAGATCCTGGGCTCGTTTTACTATTTAGTTATGCTAGCGGGGGGTTTTGCTTTGGTTCTGGCCCCCACTGTCTCCTGGTCGCTCGACACTGTCCTGCTCCTCGCTTCGCTCGGCGGCTTTGTGTTTTCGGCGTTTCTCACAGCCCTCCAGTTCGCGGTGATCAAGGATTATTGTTTTTATTGTTTGATTTCCGCGGGTCTCAGCGCCCTGATATTTATTAACTGCCTCATTATAAAATACCATGCCTGAAGCGGTCTCAGAAAATTTATCTAAAAATGAACAGGAGCGTTTGCAGCGTTTGCGCGATGTGCGCCGCCGCCGCGTCAAAAAGATTCTCATCTGGCTTGCGGTCCTCACCCTGCTCGCTGCCGCGATTTACGGAATCGTGTTTTGGTCAAAAAAATCAGCCGAGAACAAACCAGGCGAGGTGATAGCCGAGCTGGGCAGAGATCATATTCCTGTGGGAGCACTCAGGCCCGAGTATAACTCCAACCCGCCGACATCTGGGTCGCATTATGCTGTACCCGCGGATTGGGGGGCATACGATTCGGAAGTGCCAGACGAACAGCTGGTGCACAACCTTGAACATGGCGGCATCTGGATTTCTTTCAAGGACCCATTTGACGAGGAGCTCGTAGCCAAGCTCAAGGATATCACTGATGATTTCACTCTCAAAGTCATTTTGACTCCGCGCGCGGCCAATGACTCGAGAATCGCGGTAGTGGCCTGGGGCCGGCTCATGAAGATGGACGAGTTTGACGAGGATCAGATCCGGGATTTCATAAGCAGCTTTATCAACCGCGGACCAGAACAAGTGCCGTATTAGAAAGAAGTAGTAAGTAAAAATTAAAATTCAAAATTTATGAAACAAATCGTAGCAGTGACCAGAAAAATTCCTGAGGCGGGACTGAAACTTCTGGAAGACAAATTTGATTTACGAGTGAGTAATGTGTCCCGACCGCTTTCCGCACCGGAGCTTAAAAAATTCGTCCAAGGGGCATCCGGAGTGCTGGCCCTGCTCACTGATAAAATTGATGGAGAAGTGTTAGCGGCCGCGGGCAAGCAGCTCCGGATCGTGGCTAATTTTGCAGTGGGCTATGACAATATTGATCTTCCTGCCGCAAAAAAGAAAAAAATCGTGATCACGAACACCCCCGGGGTGCTCACCGGAGCGGTGGCGGAGCACGCGATTGCCCTGATGATGTCAGTGGCCAGGCGAGTGGTGGAGTCAGATAAATTCACCAGGGCCGGGCGGTATGAAGGATGGGAACCGGAGCTCCTGCTGGGTCCTGAGCTCGCGGGCAAGACCCTCGGGATCATGGGTCTCGGGCGCATTGGTTCCCGGGTCGCGGAAATCGCGGCGCTGGGACTCGGCATGAAAATCATTTACTACGACAACGGCAATCGCAACCGAGATCTCGAGAAAAAACTGGGGGCGGTGGCCTGCACCGTGCGCCGGGTTCTCACGGGCGCGGATGTCATCTCGATCCATGTGCCGCTCGTTCCCGCAACCCGGCATTTGGTGGGCAAGCGCGAGCTCGAGAGCATGAAATCCACTGCCATCCTCATCAATACCTCGCGCGGCCCGGTCGTGGACGAAAAAGCCCTGGCTGACGCGCTCAAGAGAAAAATCATCTGGGGGGCGGGACTTGATGTGTTTGAGTTTGAACCAAAAATCACGGCCGAGCTTTTGAAACTCGATAACGTTGTCATGACCCCTCACACCGCTTCAGCTACAATAGAGGCGCGAAACGCTATGGCGATACTTGCCGCCAAGAATATCATCGCCGTACTAGGCGGCCGGGCTCCTCTGACGCCGGTGAAATAATTTCCAAAGAATAGCCGCAAATAGAATCGCGCCAGCCCCGATCAGTATGACGGGGCTGGTTTTTTCCCCGCGACCATTTTCTGTAGCTATGGTAATGGGAATCTTTACGCCGGTGGCAGCGGTAACGCGCGAGGAGGCCAAGGGAGTGGCCAGGACAGAAATCGTGGTGGCAAGCACCCCTCCCTCATTCCCTCCCCACCTGCGGGAGGGAAATATGGTTATCTGCACTGATTTGCGGGCACCAGATTCGAGAGTGAAACTTGCGGGATTGAATTCGAACATTTCAGAAAAGTCATCAGCATAGATTTCAAACACCTGCACATCAGCGGTGGGGTTCGCAACAGTGATTTGGGCGGTGGTCGCTTCAGAATCGACTTTTAGGTCTAATCTGGCGGGGGAGACCTCGATGCCAGCCGCGGACACAAACAGAATATAGAATATAGAATAGAGAATAGAGGTCAGGAACAGAAAGGGCAGGAATTTGTAAATTCGATATTCCATATTCTAAATTCAATATTCTACTGTGCGGTGGCCCAGAAGGTTAAAATTCCATTTTTTTCTCCAGAGCCGCCGCTGTAAAACGTTGGCACCGAAAGCACGGCCTGTGTTTGGGTATCTGCTCCGGCAGCCAAATCAGTTTCATATTGTGACCAGATCGCATCCCCGACTTTTAAGTTTTGTTTAAATAGGTCATCGCCTGATACTACGGTTTCAATTGATAAGTTGGTAGTGCCATTGTTTAAGATGGCCAGATCGCGGCTCGCATTCTGGCCTTTGTTAAGGGTGCCAAAATCTATGTTGCTGGGGTTGACTGTAAACGAGATGGTCTGGGGCGGTTCTTCGGTTTCCCCGCCGACCTGCCCGGCGTTAACAGTAACTGACAGATTCACATTTTCACTTTCAGGGTTGCCGACCTGGAAGAGTGCCTTGTTTGTTCGCACATAACCATCCTTCTCGGCGTAGATTTGATAGAATCCCGCATTTGGAGTGAGTGCTGCTTCACCGTTCGAGTTAGTTTGAATTGAATTTGCTCCGTAATAAACCGTTGCGCCTTCGAGGGCGCGGAACGCGCCATTTTCAAATACTTCCACCTTGGCAGTAGCTGATGCTCCCGCGCTGATTTCCGTATCATCCAAGGTCAGGCGCGTGGGCAGCCAGCGGTAATCGCCGTAGTACCAGAGCACTTCGTCGCCAGTTTCCAGGACATAGTTATCGGCACCCACGCTCGGTGATAAATTATTTACCAAATAGAGCCAGCCGATCAGTCCTTGTGCGGTATCAGAGCCGATTTGATCGAGGTACGGACCGAAACTGGTATCAGAAATGTGATAAGCAAAGCCACAGATCAAAGCCGCGTTTTTGACAATGTCCAGGGCGGTCGGCCCGGGAACTTTGCCAGCGCAGATCTGCTCGGCATTTCCCTCAATGCGAAACAAAAATTCTTCAAGCGGTGCAGAAAAAATGTGCAGCGGCAGGGTTTTCCCAGAGAGGGCGATCACAGCGTAGGCAGTGGTCACGGCAGAGAACGCATCCTCGGAAAATCCTGGCTGGTAGGAAAAATATCCGCCGGCCGCTTGATTGCCGTTAAGATATGTGGTGGGGTTGTTGCCAGATTTATCCCAAGTTCCCGGATTTATTCCCAGGGCGTTCAGTGCCCAGATGGTCCAGGCAGTCGAGGACGAATCAGAATCCGTGCCAAAAGAGCTTTGCGGGTCATAGGTAATGCCGCCATCAGAGTTTTGCGCTCCGTGCAGGTAAGAAAGCGCGTTTTGGATTGAGGCGTCACTGCCAGAGATCCCGGCGCTCTTGAGAGCCAAGATGGCCGCGGCCGTGGTGTTTGTGTCTGATGAAGCACCTGTGCCAAAACCCCAGCCCCCGTCAGCATTCTGGGAATTCATAAGAAAAGTTTTTGCGTCCGTGATCGCGCTGTCGTTTGTATTTTCCCCTGCCGAGATGAGCGCGAGAATGCCGAAGATGTCGTCATTGAGCAGGCCAGGATCGCCGATTTGCCCTACGGTATGATAGCTTTTCAGAGCGCTGACATAGTCCTGCGAACCGAAAGTTCGAGGATTTTCCCCAAGCGCGGCGATGGCCAGGATAGGAGCAGTATAATTAATCGCTGAATTTCCTGATACGGATTTGAGATGGTCAGTGGGAATGTTGTCTGCCCCAAGCACGGATAGGGCCATGGTTGACCAGGGACTGTCTGCGTGGGCCGCAAGATATGACTGGGCCGTGGCGGATACGAATGACTGGGCCTGGCCGAGTGGCAGGATGAGCAAGGCGAGGATAGTGAGGAGTGCCGGGATTTTTTTCATATTTTTTGGGATTAAGAAATAAAAAACCTCCTCGAGAGGGAAGGAGGGATTGGTCCGCCAGTTGGCAAACAAAAAACCCTTTTCTCCTGCTCGGAAGAAAATCTGATTGAGATCATATTGAGACAGGTTTTCCGACTTTTCCCGACTGACGTCGGGATTTACGGTTGCGGCACAGCGAGGGAATCACACCCTTCTTGCCCGTGGCTCAATATTGTGGATATTTGGGGGAAAGGAACGAGTGAAACCATCCTAACAAACCGCCTTGACCCATGTCAAGCGATCTGTTAAGATATTTACTGACAATCACATTAACCTAAACAAACATTCAGCAGAAGGTTCGCATCAACGAGAGAATCACAGCGCCAGAAGTGCGGGTGATCACAGAGGCAGGAGACATGTTGGGGATCATGCCGACGATTGAGGCAATTTCCAAAGCTCGTGAGCTGGGGCTCGACCTCATCGAGGTTTCGCCCAGAGCCGTTCCACCAGTCGCCAAGCTTCTCTCGTTTGACAAATTCCGCTATCAGCAGGAAAAAGCCCAGGCCGCCCAGCGCAAGAAGCAGAAAAAGGTGGAGGTGAAAGGCATCCGGGTTTCAGTGCGCATCGGCGCGCACGATCTCGCGTTCAAGGCCGCTCTGGCGGATAAGTTTTTGTCCCAGGGCAACAAAGTGAAGATCGAAATGCTCCTGCGGGGCCGGGAAAAAGCCAATCTCGATTTCGCGGTCGAGGTGATCAAAAAATTTCTCGCGGCCATCAAATTTGCCTATACTATTGAACAAGAAGCCAAAAAATTGGGAAGTTTTATCACAGTAATAATTTCGCCAAAGACCTAAATTTATTTAAGTATGCCCAAACTCAAGACCCACAAAGGCACATCAAAACGCATCTGGAAAACCGGTTCCGGCAAGCTGCAGCACCGTCATGCTGGGCGGTCGCATCACCGCGGCCGCAAAAACGCGAAGCAGTCCCTGCGCCGCAAACAGGTGAATAGTGTCGCGGATTCAAACGCGAGAATCATTGAATTACTTCCATATTAATATCAATTACGACGAATGACTAGAGTAAAACGAGGCGTGCAAAAGCGCGCCAGACGCAAAAAGATAATCAAACGAGCCAAGGGTTTTGTTTCGCATCGCAAGACCAATTTCCGCGCGGCCAATGAGGCCCTCATGCACGCGGGCAAGCACGCCTACATCGGACGCAAACAGAAGAAGCGCGATTTCCGCCGGCTGTGGCAGGTGCGCGTTGGCGCCGGGGCGGTGGCGAACGGCATTTCCTATTCGAAACTCATGGGTGGTCTGAAAAAGGCGAAAGTGGTCCTCAACCGCAAGATGCTTTCCGAACTGGCTATCCTGCATCCAAATGTTTTCAAACAGGTGGTAGAGACCGCAAATCGCTAAATGAAACCCTCCGCACAATCGGAGGTTTTTTTGAAATTTGGGGAAAGAGGTGTATGATATGGTTGACTCGTGCAACCAAAGGGGCTTGTATGATGAAGTGGACTTGGATTTGTCTCGAATGCGGTGCAATGGGGCACAGTAGAGTCAGCGATGACTATGTCGTGACCGAAAGGTATGTCCCGTCGGCATTTTGTCCGGCTTGCAAAGAAAAAAATAAGGAGGTAGCTGAAACAAAAAATGAAGAAAGATCGGCGGAGCTTGTCTCCGCTTGAAACACAAATAAAGCCCGCCAGGTCAACGCGACCTCGCGGGCTTTTCAAATTGATAATATTTTTTTTGGTGGAGACCCTCGAAAAAAGTTGGAACACAACCTATGACTGGATTCTCAAATGGTACCCGCTAATTAAAGACGAACAGATTGCCCTGGCAGAACGCTTGTCTGGCCGTTCTTGATTAACACATAGCGGTAATTAAACAAGAGTAGAAGCAAAGAAAAGAGACCCTTGTTTATACTCGCTGGGTCTCGGTGCGAGGTTGGCGATGGGCAAACAAAGTTTAATTCAAGGCCTGAATTTTTCCCAAAACTGGTCGGTCCCCATTTCCGCTTCTGGATCAAGCATTATGATCAAGAGCGCAAGGGGATGCGTAAGTAATAACCCGCTCGCCGAGTTCAGGTCTTTTTCTAACATCCCCACCAATTCACTGGCCTCCTCGCACTTCTTGCCGACCTGTACTACTTTCGCGACTGATACTTGCCTGCCGTTGATTGTGATGATGTCATCCGATCGGATTACATCACAGAAGCCAGTAATCTTCTTGCTCTTGTAATCAATTATAATCCATGCGAGCGATCTTTCCTTGTCCATGTACTACCTCCTTAAAAGCAGTGTCTGATAAAGACATATTAAAATAGCACATTTCTGTGCTATTAGTCAATAGTCATGGATATTAATTAAACCAGGCGCTTTCTCGCTAAAGCAAATCCTGATCCTTGTTTAAGATACTTTTCAAAATCCAGCGCCTTCTTTTTATCTTGGAAAGCGCAGTACCATGCTAATCGGTAGGGCGCTTTTGTTGAGGAGTATTTGTTACCCTTAGTGTTGTGGTCTTTCAATCTTAATTTCAAATCGGTAGTAAAACCGGTGTAGCGGGATTCGTCCTTATCGGACCGCAGAATGTAAACATAGTACATATTTTTACTGTCCTACTACGCTCACTTCGTGAGCTTCGAAGGACACTGCTCCTTTAATTGCATAAACATTATACAACTAAAATAATAGTGTTCCTATGGTACGTGCACTGCGTAGCCTTGGCGGAGCAGTGGAGCTGGCGGGAGTTGCACCCGCGTCCAAAAGTTTAGAAAAGCGACATCTACAAGCTTAGCGGATTTAGTTTATTTAATCCAAACTGACTTTAAATCGGCAAAATATCAGCCAGACGAGCAGGATAACTTTTCGCGCTCCAGGTCCTGCGGCTCAAGGAGCGTATAACCGAAATGATAGGTTTCCCCCAGTATCGGCGTCCTGAGTTCAACCGCAGCCGAGATTAAGCGGCTACAGGTGCAAAAGCGAAGGAATTCTTCAGCTTTGCGACAAATGAGTTGGCATTTGTATAGTGTTTCTCGAGATTGACTTGCGTGAGAAACAAAGCAAGGCTTGCAGCCATTTTTCAAAGAACCTTTGTCGAAGCTTGTCAGCCCCACAACTGGGGATGTTAACACAAATTTTAAATCATTTCAAGCCCGTAGTGTTAATCGTGGCCCCAATCACAGATTCTAATTTGACATGCAATTGCAGGTAGTTGTAGAATAATGAAATGTTGGATATCAGAGGTGAAATAAGAAAGGCGACACCGAGGGCGGGCATTGACCTTAGCGCTGAACAAATTGAACGTCTAAAGACGGTGGGGGCTATCGCATTGGCAATAACTGCGGTGGCCGGGGTTCTGGCGGTGAGCGCGGTCGCGCCGAACATTTTTGTGGCGCTTGATAAAATTTTTGGAAAAAAGCAGTATGGCAGCCGGAAGGACACTCTGGACAAGAGGCAGGCGCAGCTGGCCAAGTCGTTTTATTATATGCGCAGGCAAGGGTATATCAATATAGAAAAAAAGGGAGGATTTCTCATCGTTCATCCTACAGAAAAAGGACTCAAACGTGTGGCAGAATTGAACTTTGATAATTTGCTGATTTCCAGACCAAAATCCTGGAGCGGCACATGGTGGGTCATCATGGCTGATATTCCGTCGAAATTTAGAATCGCAGCTGATATGTTTCAAATGAAGCTTAAACAAATGGGCTGTTATCCTTTGCAGCGTTCGGTCTGGATCCATCCATTTGATCCGAGAGGTGAGGTGGAGGCCGTGGCGGCGTATTACCGGGTTAGTCCTTTTGTGACACTCATGGAAGTGAAGCGGCTGGAAGAAAGCGATAAAGAGATGCTGGAAAAGTTTTTTCAAGAAAAGCGCCTCATTTGATCGCCTTGCGTTATTCTAATCTGACATGCAATTGCAGGTAGTTGTAGAATCCTAGTTATCTGATAGAATACTTGGTATGGGAATTTTGGCGAAGAATAAAGAGGCGTTCTTTAATTACACGATCGAGCAGACGCTCGAGGCCAGGATAGTGCTCGCGGGTCACGAGGTCAAGAGCGTGAAGCGGGGGGATGTTTCGCTCAAAGGCGCGCATGTGGTGATTCATGGCAATGAAGCGATGCTGGTGAATGCGCACATTTCCGCGTACAAATATGCGGGCGAGCTCAAAGGTTATGAGCCGACTCGGTCGCGCAAGCTGCTTCTCAACAAAAAAGAGATCTCCGGCCTCATCGGAAAGGCAAAAGAGCAAGGCATGGCAGTGGTGCCGCTGGAGTTTTACGCGAAACGAGGGCTCGTGAAGGTAAAGCTGGGCATAGGCAGAGGGAAAAAGAAATATGATAAGAGGGAGAGTATAAAAAGAAGAGAGGATGAGAGGAAGATTATGAGAGCAGTTAGAGCCAGGCGATAATGTCAAATATCAAATTACAAATGTCAAATCAAACCCAAAGTCCAAATGATCAAAAATATGATCCAGTAGTCATTTTGACATTCAGTCATTTAAGCATTGATTTGAAATTGGGATTTTGAAATTTGGATTTCAACCATGAAGCAAGCGGTTAAAAAGGAAATACAGAAGGCCGTTGCCAAACTCTATCCAGGTGTAGAGGTGGAGTTTAGCGTGGATTTTGCGCCGGAGAATATTGACGCGAATGTGGCAAGCAATGTGGCGATGGTGCTGGCAAAGAAATTAGGGAAGAAGCCAATGGAAGTGGCAGAAGAGATTGCGACCTCTCTCCGCCGGATTACCGGCGCACTCTCCCCATCGCCTGGGGAGAGTTACATGGTTGAGGCCATTTTGCCTGGGTTTTTGAATTTCAAGCTGTCGGCCGAGGATCTTGTAGAGAATAAGAACAGAATACAAAAAGAGAAGGATAAATTTGGGCAGAGCAACGCGGGCGAGGGTAAACTGGCCATCGTCGAATATTTTCAGCTCAATGTGGCCAAACCCCCGCATGTTGGGCATTTGCGCAGTGCGGTGATCGGGGACGCGCTCAAGCGAATAATGAAATTTATAGGATACAAAGCGGTGTCCGATACGCATATCGGC
>Ga0155136_158_pt3 | contig 12214 bp, 15 predicted proteins | sample RifCSPhighO2_01_FD_106104 | JGI IMG/M metagenome (GOLD analysis project Ga0155136, IMG submission 106104) | Candidatus Doudnabacteria bacterium RIFCSPHIGHO2_01_FULL_49_9 | reverse complement strand
AAACCTCTCGCGAGAGGTTTTTTTGTTTTGCTGATTATTTTATCCCGAGTTTCACGATGAGTTTTCTGGCTTCGCGGCTGGTGATCTGGCCCGCGCTTCTAGTGTCCATGATAGCGCGTTTGGCATCACTGGCTCGCAGTCGTCCGGAGACACTGGCGCGTCCAATAAATCCCTTGATCAATTCCTGGCGGCTATCCGCACGCCCAATCACTTTCTTCAATTGTTTTTCGATTTTACTGCGAAACCTATCAGTGTCGTCCACTCTGTTGACTGCCCGTTTTTTTGCAAAATTTACTGCCCCAAATGACTCTCGCTCCGGGATAACCTTTGACTTTTGCGCCGGGGGCGCCGCGATTTTATCATCCTGCTTCGCCGGAGTATTTTTTGGGGCGGACGGGGGTTCAGTCAATTTTTTCATACCCGCCAGCACTGTCTTCATCCAACGCTCCCGGTCCACGCTGGTGATTTCATTTGGATCGCGCATATAGTATGATTATCCTATCATGATGGAACTGTTTTTGAAAATCTCCGGCCGGGTGCATGGCGTAGGGTTTCGTTATCAGACAAAAAAACAGGCCATGGAGCTGGGGTCTCACCGGCTGGGCGCGCAACGCCCCGGACGGCACTGTGGAGATTTTAGCGCAAGGCGCGAAACCGGTCCTGGAAAAATTCGCTGCTTGGGTGAAAGAAGACGCCCCCGGTCAGATCAGCAAGGTTGATACTAAGTGGCGAGAGTCCTCTTCAATCTTTCGAGATTTCGAAATAACCGATTAATCAAGCGCTGCGATATATTAATTCACTTGGAATTTCATCACCATTCCGGCTTCAAGATGTTCCGCAATATGGCAGTGCGCCATCCACGTCCCCGGATTTGAGGTTTCGAGAACAATATCGACTGTTTCTCCCGCTTTTACGAGCACGGTGTCTTTCCATACGAGATTTGTCTGCACTACGCCATCCCGCGACACGACGAGAAATCTCTGTCCATGGAAATGGAGTGGATGCTGCATCGGGTGCCCCGACTTCGGGTCGTTAAAGATGCGGATTTTCACGTGCTCACCCTCTTTGAACGCCCAGTCGATATCCATATTTTTCTTGCCAGTATCCTGATCGACGATGTTCCACTCGACCATGTCGGTATCCGACATCTCATTCATCATCTGCATATCGGCATCTTCCCATTCGATGCCACCCGCCGGTATCTCGCCCATATTCATGCCGTCCATCATCTGCCCGTTCGGCATCATATGACCTCCCGTGCTGCTCATCATTCCTCCCATTATGTCGACAGTGAGATTGATGCGCGTATCCGGTGCTTTGCTGAATACCGATCGAAAAGGACTAATGCTCGCGATTGTCTCCTCGTGCGAGCGAAGCGCCCCAAAATCCTCTGCGTACGATTGCGCAATTGATTCGTTTGAGACAACCACCTCACCGAGCTTGTGGGTTTTTTCGGGTGTCTGGCTTTCTATCGCATACGTTCCTGATGTGTCAAAAAGGATTTCGACGATTGCTCGCTCCGAAGGTCCTAAAACCACATTCTCCACCCAACTCTCTCTTTCATACGCACCTCCGTCCGCACCCACAAGTTTCATCCTCGCACCTTCAATCGCGAAGTTGAACGTCCGGGTATTGGCGGCATTGGTGACGTAGAAGCGAATCACCTCGCCTTTTTTGGCAAACAGCAAGTAATCAGTTTCACCATTTACTAGCATCACATTACCGAAGCGCCCCATGAGTGTGTGGTCTGCATCGTCTTTGCTCAAATTTATTGCCCCGTTCTCGATGAGAATGTCGTCAAGAAAAAGCGGAATCTCGCGATTGACCGGATTCCAATAGTTTTCATCATCCGGCACGACGAGATAGTTCCCGTAGAGACCGAGTTCCTGCTCGTAATCCTCCCGAACATGCGGGTGATACCAGTACATTCCAGCATCAGGAAATTCCAGCTTGTACACAAAAGTTTCGCCCGGATCCATCTCTTTCTGTGTCGTTTGCGAACCGTCAAAAGCATTGTCCATGCGCACGCCGTGGGAGTGAAGCAGGGTTTTCATATCCGTATCATTTTTGAAGTTTATCGTCACTGCCGCTCCTTGCGGGATCTTAATGAGCGGCCCGGGAATAGAGCCATTATATGCCAGCATACGATAACTTCGATTGCCAAACTGTTTCTTAACAAAACCAGCGGCGAGATTATATGTATCGCCATTCGTCAGCGTAACTACCTCCGCGGGTTTTGCCTCTTCTAGCTCAAGCATGTCGGAAGACCGTCTATTGTTCGACACAAAAATAATGATGAGAATGGCACTTATGCCAAGGACAATATACAGTTTTTTATTCATAAATTAAGTCTTGAATTGTTCACAAACGCCTCGTACCATCTGCCGTACGCACCATTTGGCATAGATTCCTCCAAAAAGATAGCCCAACCAGCGTGTGCTCACTCCAGTTGGAAGTTCGTAATCAATAAATATCCGCAGTCGTGATCCCTCGTTCTCACTACTGATTTCCAACCCCATCCGATAATTGCCTATTACGAGAAGTTTGGGAGTTCCAACTGTTTCCCATATTTTTCGGCTGGGCGGCTGGCGATGAGTGACGACTTCATCGAGAAACAGGTTAATGCCAAAAACTTTTCCGTTTAATCGAATATGCGAACCAACGGTCTGCCCCCGACCATCGTCAAGTTCGGTATTCATTCGTCCGCCGCCCATCATCCAGGATGATTGGCTCATGTGAGAAGAAAAACGGCTGTGATCGTCCACATAATCAAAAACCTGCCCCGCGGGAGCGCGGATAAAAACGCTGTCTTCGTAATGTTTGTTATATGATCTAACCGCCATAAGATTGTTATACTTTTAATTTTGGCTCGACACGCTTAAGCAATACCGCGTTCGTCGCGACGATGATAGAAGACGCGGACATGAGCAGGGCGGAGATTTCAGGACGGAGCGACCAACCGAGCGATGTATAAAACACTCCGGCCGCTATAGGGATGGCCAGAACATTATAAATTGCCGCCCAGAATAGATTCTGCTTCATTTTAACGACTGTTGCCTTGCTTAAGCGAATAGCAGCCACAATGTCATAAGGGTCAGACTTCATAAGCACAATATTTCCTGTCTCAATAGCTACGTCCGTACCAGCGCCAATAGCGATGCCAATATCCGCCTGCGCCAATGCCGGAGCGTCATTGATGCCGTCGCCGACCATAGCCACAAACTTGCCTTCATCCTGGAGTTTTTTGACATACTTCGCCTTATCTTCGGGTAAAACCTGTGCGAAGTAACGATCTATGCCAAGTTCATCTGATACTGCTTTGGCGACCTGCGCATGATCCCCGGTAATCATCGCAACCTCCAACCCAAGTGATTTCAGCGCGGATATTGATTTCTTGGCTGATGGCCGAATGGTGTCGGCGACACCGATGGTGCCTGCCACCTGTCCATTGACAGCTACAATGCTAATGGTATTCCCGGTATTAAGCAGACGGTCAATTTCTTTTTTGATCGGTGCGAGATCAATCTTGTTTTGTTGCATCAGACGCTGGGTACCGGCAATAACAGATTTGCCTGCAACCTGTGCCCTGACGCCGTGGCCACCGATGCTCTCAAATTTTTCTACCTTTTCATTTGCCTCCAGACCGTTCTTTTGCGCTTCTTCGAGAATAGCGGCGCTGATCGGATGATTTGAACCTCGCTCGGCCGAAGCGGCAAGCGATAAGACTTCGTGATGATCGTATCCAGATCGAACAACGACTTCGGTAACCTTTGGTTTGCCGAGGGTTAAAGTGCCGGTTTTATCAAGCACGATAGCGGTAAGTCGGGAAGTATTTTCCAGGGTAGCCGCGTCTTTGATGAGGATATTGTACTTGGCGCCGATACCGGTCCCGACCGCAACGGCCGTCGGCGTGGCAAGTCCCAATGCATCAGGGCAAGCGATAACCACTGTTGATACTGCAAAGGTAAGAGCGGTTAAAAGACCTGCATCAGCTCCGAAATACCACCCAAAGAAAGCGGCAAGACCGGAGCCAATGGCAACCATAACGAGCCACCCAGCGGCCTTGTCGGCTATACGCTGACCGGGAGCTTTAGAATTCTGCGCGGTTTCAACCATTTTTATGATCTGGGAGAGCACTGTCTCGGATCCCACGCTTACTGTCTTAAACCTTGCGAGACCGGTAAGATTTACTGATCCTCCCACCACTTTTGCGCCAACGGTTTTAGTAACTGGAATAGATTCCCCAGTGACGAGCGATTCATCAATGGAAGTCTCGCCTTCCGTGATCTCGCCGTCCACCGGCACTTTGTCGCCGGGCCGCAAGACCACGATATCGCCCTGAATTATTTCCGCACTGGGAATACTGATTTCTTTGCCAAAACGAATCACATTGGCTTTTGGCGGCACGAGATCAAACAGCGCGCGCAACGCATCGGAAGTGCCACGACGCGCTTTCATTTCCATCCAATGTCCGAAAAGCACGAAAGTTACGAGGAGCGCCGCGGCCTCATAAAATGTCTCTGATTCCGGCTGGATAAAGGTCAGCAAGACACTGAAAAGATAAGCTGCCAGAACGCCGGTGGCGATAAGCACGGCCATGTTGAGTTTTTTGGCCTTGAGCGAGTAGTACGTGCCGGTAATAAAAATGGAACCGGTCCAAAAGACAATCGGAGTGGTGAGAATGAGAAGAAGCCAGTTTACCGGGATCGGCGCGGGGAGATTGAGTCCGAAGAAGTTAATGCCAACCGGGGAATAGAGAAAAATTGGAATGGACAGCAGGAAGGAAACCCAAAAACGGTGACGCATATCCGCCTCCATTTTTTTTGCCATTTGCGGATTGGTCATTGCCGCTTCGTGATCATGATGAGACATTTTCTGAATATCATGAGCTGCGTGCTCCGAGTTTAAAATTTGCGGTTTGGAATTTGATGTTTTTACTAAGTCCATGCCGCACCCCGGACATTTACCGGGTTCGCTTTTTCGGACCTCAGGGTGCATGGGACAGGTATATATAGTTTGCCCACCTTCTTGCTTCTCGCTAGCAGCGCCATCCTTGTGATTGTGGCTCATATTATGTGACATAATTCTTTTGCTTCGTTTATAACTTGTTCGACTTTTGCCCCATTGAGACCGACTAGTCCCAACATGTTTTTATCTTTAATAATGTCTCTACAGAGAATTATCCCACGATTCAATAACAATTGTTTCTGGTTTTGATTTAAACTAGTGAGACAGGTAAGCGGATGGAGGTTGTATTGTTCAATAAGATACTCCAAACTACCCTCCATGGGATACCCCCAACCAATAGCTTTCATGCCTACGCAAGAGGCATAGCGAGCAGCATCGGATGTCAATTTAGTATTAGTTACCAGCCACGCCTCATGAAATTTTTGTCCATGCGATGGCTCTTGTTTCCATTTTTTTGCAACATCCTCAAAGCGAGCTTGAATGTATAAAGCAACCTTCACATCTGATTTAACCCCTGGCTGGTTATGAAATTTACACTCAATCATGATGTGGCGGTCATCTTGTAAGGCCGAGACATCAATCTCGTGGAAAACGCAAACGCCCTCCACTGTTTTACCAACTTCCACCTGTAGCCCTTGCGCTTTTAGAAGTTCACCAATAAATTTTTCAAACGGATGGCCGGTAGGCCCCAACTCCATCAACGCGCGTTTGAGGTGATAGCGTGCAGCCGTTGGTCGATGCTTTTTGCGAATGAGCGAAAAAGCACGAGTGTATATATCCGAAGTACTCATACCATCATAAAGTCCACCTTTGACTTCTTCCACTACAATGTCGATCAGATCAGGTGTTGCCTGCGCCCGCTCCAAAGAGCGCCGCAACTTCGCCTCGGAAAACGCCTCGCGCTCACCTGACTCTTTTGTAATAATAATTCCCTTTTCTTTCATTGTTTTATGCATAGTGTTTAAGTTGACGCCATGTAAAATGTTCGTAGATGCTTGACCAAAGGAAGCCGAAACTGAACGCAAACATTCGAATCAAGAGCAAGATAGATTACCACCCAAACACCCGCCAATAATAAACTCCAAATTAACCAGGCATAGCTATGGATTATAAATGTTTTGGTTTATTGATCCGGGACTGCAAATTTCGCAGCTTTTGCATAAGGTCTTCCCGCTTTGAAACGCTGTTATCGCCTTTCCCGGCGGCAATATACTGCTAAAATAACGCAAATCTGCCAGCTTTCGCAAGAACCACCCCAGCCTCCCATAAATAGTGGCCAGGCCAAGCAATGTTGCTGCCCAACCATAGCCGACCGGAAGTGAATGGTAGGGCTTTTTCGGCTGGTATGGGATAAGCGGTTTTTCGTCTAACGAGTTGATAATATTTTGAGCGGCAATTTTTCCATCGCGAGCGGCGGTTTGCGCCATTCCGGCATATGGCGTGGCCGCGCCGTCGCCGATCACGAACACATGAGTGAGATTCTTTGCTCTCAAATATTCATCTGCCAATACTCTGCCTGCTGGATCGAATGCGAGTCCCTGTGTCCTCGAATAGAGCGTGTTCGGCTTAACCCCCGCAGTCCAAACAACGGTATCAGTCTTGAGAGTTAAACCTTTCAGATTAATCTCTTCCAGCTCTGCCTTGAGCATTGGCCGGTTCGTAAAGATATTCACGCCCAACCCATGCAGTCGTTTTTCAATCTTCAGAGCGACTGCTTCGGGAAAGGATGGCACAATGCGCGAAGCCGCCTCTACCAGATCAATGGTCACGAGCGATCGCGGAATGTCGTATTTTTTTGCGAGCGTGCGCGTATAGGCCGCCAGTTCTCCGGCTAATTCAACTCCGCTGGCACCGGCCCCCACCACGACAAAATGCATCTTCATATCCGCGCTTCCGTGAGGTGGCTTGCATTCGTCGAACAGCCGGTGGATATGGTCCTTAAGCCGCAATGCTTCCGTGATGGACTTGAAGCCAAAGGAAAACTCAGCGAGGCCGGGAATGTTGAAATACGAGGTTTGTGATCCCATGGCCAGCACAACATAGTCGAATCGGTAAGTTGCCCCGACACTGCCCATAGCCCGTTTGTTGAGAATATCCACACTCGTTATCGCATCAGTGACACGCTCAACTCGGGTGCCGGAGAAAATTTCTTGAAGAGGGATGCATACTTCAAGCGGCGGGCTTCCGGTCACTACGCGATAGAGAGCGGGCGTATATTCAAGGTGCGGCTTATCGGAAACCAGGGTGATTTTGGCGCGTGTACCGGCGTGCCGCGCCAACGCAAGCGCACAGGCAACACCGCCAAAACCCCCGCCCACCACTAGCACTTTTTTCTCGTCGGCATCAGGTTGCATGATCGCGATGAACCAAGCGGTAGAACCAAGCCGCGATAAGAGTGGCCTGTATCCAGAACATGACCACGTTGACTCCATGAGTGCCCGGGCCGGTCCAGCCGGCCGCCAGGTAAAAATTGGCATTCATGAGGGTTCCGCCAGCCAAGGCGATGAGTGATGCCGCGAGAGCGATCCGCTGAATGCCCGTATGGCGAGAATACAGATACAGCGCGCCGCTGGCCGCGAGAACAACGGCAATGGAAATCTGGCTCCACTCGACTGCATACGCGAATGCCGCAGCATTTTCCGAGGCGAAGCCGAGTAAAAAGTCCTTATACCATGGAAAAGTATTTTTACTGGCGAAATAACCGAGCGTGCCGATCATGCCGCTCACAAATTCCGGATTGGATAATTTTTCCCATCCCGCTGTCCACCACTCGTATGCAAGAACCATCTGTATGCCAACAAGTCCAACGAGGTACAGCGCCTGTTCGCTGAGATGGTCTCGCATGCGCGCGGACCCAAGCCGCGCGTGAAGATAGCATATGCCCAAAACCGCCTCGCCGAGAGAGAAGAGCGCTCCGAAACCACTCAATACTCTGGCCACTGGATGCTTGAATAACACGATTGCCGCAAAAACCAGGACTGCCGAAAACAGAATACGGATAACACGATCAGCAACAGAGAGATTTTTTTCCATAATTTTTATTGCAATAAAGGGTTATTTCTTTTCCAAGCTAGAATTATGCATCCAGACGAAATAGGAGGCAAAAATCCAAGCAAAAACGAACATATATACTGCACCGAAAACGAAACTGCCGAAGCTGATCCACGTAAAACCGGGTAGAGTTTCAAAAATAGTGTGATGGAGCTGTATTCCGGCCGCTGACCGCCATGGGAGAAACCCTCCAATAAGACAGAGTACGTAAACCACTTCCATACCTAATACGCATTTCCAGCCGTATGATTTGAGTGATAATCGTTCCATATGATTATTTTAATCGGTTAAATCTTTTTTCTTTTCCTCAAACTCTTTTTTATCAATTTCCCCTTTGGCGTATCGTTCTTTGAGAATATCCAAAGCTGAATTTGAGCGAGTGGACTTTTCAGAATTGCTTCCGCGAAACTCTTTGATCGCCCATACGATAATAAGGATTACCACGGTCCAAAATACAAACATCATAATACCTCCGCCAAAGCCCCAACCAAACATATTGCCATAATTACCAAACATATTTTTTTACTTATGCGATAAAGTATAAACCTTAATTAATTCTTTGACGGCCTTTTCCTCCTGGCCTTTGTGCCGCATTTGATGCGTCACGTGGGTCCGAAGGTGATTTTCGAGCATGTAGGCATCAAGGCTCTTGAGCGACCTTTGAATTGAGAGCGACAGCCCTAAAAGATCGGGGCAGTACACCTCTTTCTCAATTGCCTTAATGAGTCCCTCCATCTGGCCTTTAATGATTTTCGCCCGATGGATTGCTCGATTTTTGAGTTTCTGATTTAAATGCTGATGCATGGCGATTGTTGCGAATTATCAATTTTTATACCCCCTCCCCCTATCTCCTATACTAAGGGAAAGGAAAAAAATGTCAAATCGATAGATTCATCCCGCACTCCGGACACCGTCCAGGTCTATCCTGCCTCACCTCCGGATGCATTGGGCAAGTGTAAATAATTTCTGAATGACTGTGATCATGATGTTCACATTCTTGGCACATATATTTTAATTAATTTGCATAACTTCGTAAGCACCGGCTGGCTCCCGATAGATTATTAAGAGAATTGCTGCTGAAAGCAGAAATAGAGCCCAAGTTAAACGCAGCCATAGCGGATTTTTAATACTCATAATTTCAATCAACCGGAAAACCCCAGATAAAATAAGCATGGTCCCCAAATATTGATGGATCGATACCGCGCGGGCGACCGCCTCACCAGTGCCATGTTGTGGGTGAGTCAAAAACAAAATTCCGATTGTTCCTAAAACGGCAGGCATTACAAATCGCCAAGCCATAGCCTTTGTACGCAAATAGTTAATTTCTGTAAATCCAGCAAGCGCAATTAAAACGGTCATAAATAGGTGCTGCCGCTGTTGGGGATCATAAATCGAAGCTTTCCATGCCAAAGCCATTTCCCCAAAGTGATGGGTAAAACTAAAGAGAGGCAGAAATAGCCCGGCAGCCAGAAGAGTGCTCGGCCAGATGTACTTCCCCTTGCCTTTTACTACTCCAAAAACTTCCAAGCTGACAAATATGGCTACCAGAATAAACAATATCCCTTCAATCCAATGAGCGATATTGGAAAAATAAACCAGCTCTTCAGGAGTGTGCAGCTGTAAAATCAAAAATAAGGAATCATTCATTTTCTTTTCGATAATTTATACACTGTTAAAATCTCTTTCACTGCCTTTTCCTTCTGGCCGTTTTTCACCTGCTCGATCACATGGGTCGAGAGGTGGTTTTCCAAAATCAAATCATCCACCCCGGACAGGGCGCTTTTGATGGCCATAGACTGATTGAGAATATCAATACAGTATTTTTCGAGCTCAACCAGCTTCGCAAGGCCCTGGATTTGCCCGGCAATAATCTTCAAGCGCCTACCAGCTTTCTTTTTTATCAAAATCTTCATTTTCCTATTATATACCCCCCTGGGGTATTTGTCAAGCCAAAAAAAACCAGCGATGCATTACAATTTGGGACAACCATATGTCGATCGACAAATGGTTGTCCATCTTATTAAATCCAGGAAAATCCTATTGTTATTTCTTAATCCCGTTAAACAGCACAGCGAAAAGGCCGACCGCGAGAAACGCTATCACATTCCAGATTATCAAACCGGTGACGAATGTCTCGAGTGTCAAAATATTCCGGCCCATGTCAATGCCCATATGCAGGCCGTAACGCATAAATCCGGGACGAATCCCGGGCATCATGCCCACGCCCGCAAAGCAAATCACATAGACAATGCTGATCCACGCGCTAGTTACTTTTAATAAATGTTTGATGTCTATCATTATACTCACCCCCTTTCAATCTTTAGTGACCGATTAATTTACCAACAATGACCCCGAGGGCTATGGCAATGCCGCCGACGAGCGCCATGCGAAAACCTCCCCTAAAGAGTTTGGTGGAGGAAAGCCGACCCCCGATCATACCCAGAACAATGAGCGCCGCGAGAGATAAGCCAATAGACCACCAAAACGCTGTCTGTGGCTCGGTTAGAAGATACGGCCCTAAAGGAATGAATCCCGAAACAAAATATGAAAAAAACATGATGACGCCGCCGATCATCGGCAGGCGAAACTCTGTCTCCCCTTGTTTGAGATAGGTGTCAACGGAATGTTCCGAGAGAAAACTGCCCACAGCCATGGAAAACGCTTCCACAAATATCAAAACCACGCCAGTGAGCAAAATGGTTCGACTCGCCACTCCCGCGATGGCCACCCCGGAGAGGAGTCCCACTGTGGACACGAGCGAATCCTCGACCCCGAAAATAAAATTCCGGAGATAAACATGTTTGCTCATTTCAAAAGCACACCGCCGTCGATTACCATGATCGAACCAGTCATGTAGCTCGAAGCGTCTGACGCGAGAAACAGCGCGGCTGTGGCAATGTCATCCGGCTCACCGAACCGGCCGAGCGGGACCCGAGCCGCAAAATCCGAAATGACTTTTTTCATATCAGCGCCGGCCATCATGGTAGCCACACCCTCGGTGTTCACCCCGCCTGGGGCGATGACATTGACCCGGATATTTTTTGGCGCGACCTCGAGGGCAAAATTTTTGCTAAATCCCCACACACCGTGTTTCGACGCGTCATAAGCCGCGAGGCCGGTCATGGACGGATGAATCGAATCAATGGAGCCAATGTTGATGATACTGCCTCCGTATTTCATCACTTTCGCCGCTTCTCGGGAGCCCAAAAACACGCTCCGCAAATTGACGTGAATAGTTTTCTCCCAGAATTCGAGATCCATGTCCATAACTAACTTCGAAGGAAAAATCCCGGCATTGTTCACCATGATGTCGAGTGACCCGAATCTCTCCACAGTTTGTTTCACGAGGTTGACCATGTCTTCCTCTGAACCAACATCAGTTTTTACGCAAAAATATCCCGGTTTGTCCACGAGATCCGCTATCACCACATTCGCGCCTGTCTCCGCAAGTCGCTGGACTATGCCAAAGCCGATACCCATGGCTCCACCGGTGACGATTGCGGTTTTCCCTGAAAGATCAAATAACTCCTGAATGGTTTTCATGTCTGTAGTTTAAATTTAAGTTTGATTTCGCGCAACCTGCACGAGTTTGGTTACCATTTCGATCAAGCGTACATTGCCCGACTCGATTTTTTTCAACATTTCCCGCTGCGCCGGTCCGAGATCGCTTCTTTCCAGAAGCAACTCGATTCCCCATTTCGTCGCGGTGAGCGGCGTCTTCAATTGGTGCGCCATCTGTGATAGAAATGAATCACGGAATTTCTGCTTCTCTATTTTTTCCGTGATATCCGGTTCGATGGCGATGAAATATTTTGCCCCCCCTGTTTCATCCAGCACAGGAGAAATGTGCAACTCTTGCCAATATATTTTCCCGTCTTTGCGTTTATTCTGCACCTCACCCACGAACGGCTGTTTGTCGACGCTTATCGTATGGAACATCTTTTTATAAAAATCGGCCGGCATGCCTCCGCCCCACAGCTCTCCCGGTTTTTTGCCAAGTGCTTCGGTGGCAGAAAATCCGGTCTTTTTTTCGGCAGCTGGATTGAGGTACAATATCTTTCCGCGGGCGTCAGTTATCACAACATGATCCGCGAGCAGATCAAAACCTTTCTTCACCTCTTCAATATAGTTGATAATGGGGATAGAATTCATACCATTCAGTATAGCAAAAACCCTCCATTTGAGCCGGAGGGTT
>Ga0155136_106_pt1 | contig 13092 bp, 9 predicted proteins | sample RifCSPhighO2_01_FD_106104 | JGI IMG/M metagenome (GOLD analysis project Ga0155136, IMG submission 106104) | Candidatus Doudnabacteria bacterium RIFCSPHIGHO2_01_FULL_49_9 | reverse complement strand
CGTAATAGCCGAAAAGGATATCGAAACTGCCGAGCACTTTGCCGATAAGCCCGCCGTTGTCGGGGGAGACGATCTCGACGATGCCCAGCGCGCAGAATACGAAAAGCCCGGAGCCGAGCATGGTGAGCCCGATAAGTTTTTTATGCTCGCCGATGAGAAATACGAGGCTGACGAGCAGAAGAACGACCGGGATGAGGAAGTAGCCGCCGCCAAAAAGCTTGCCGAGGACGTTGAAGATGACCCGGCCGATGGGGCCGGCTTTCTGGAATCCAGAAAGAAGGAGGATTATGGAGAGGCCAACGAGAAGCACGGCGACCGCGCTGTTTTTGGTCTCGGACTTAAGGACGGGGAGGTTCTCTTTTTTATTTCGTTTGGACTTTCTGGACATGCGAAGTATGGGCTTATTATACGTGCCGCGGCCCGTTTTTTCCATGTGTCGTACAGTTAACCAATATGGGGGACTTTCTTTCGGATAGAGGTGACAAAGGGCAGTCATCCCGACGACAATGATGATATGGCAAACACAAAGGCAACAATCGGCATATCCGGCGAAATAAAATAGAAGTAAAGGTATCCCTGGGGCAAGCCCCAGGGCATTGGTGGTATTGTCCGCCAGTGGCGGACAATACTAGAGCGCGGCAAGCCGCGCGGCATTTACCTTTCTCCGCCGTCGCTCGGCCGGAATATCCCTGGCTCACGCCGGGATATTCCGCTCTCTCGCTAGTCGTAGTAAAACTACCGCTTTCTTTAATGAAAGCGCCGTGCCGTTACAGCAAAATCGTTTCGTTTATCAGAGATATGATTCAGTAAACACCACGCTTTCATTAAAGAAAGCGTTTGGGGATGCCCAGAGAGAGCTTGTTTAGGCTGCTTCATTAGGTCTCAAAAATTTTTCAAAAAGGGATGCAAAAAGGGATGCAAAAAGGTTGAAGCGCCAGGACGGGGGTACCGTACTGGCGCTGGGGTGAGCAATGGTTAGCTTTGCTCGGAGCTTGGAGAAGATGGGGGTTCGGTTGTGGACTGGAGATGACCGCAGATGAGGCACCCAGTGAGCCAGCTGCAGGTGATGGCTCCACTCACGTAACCAATGGCGTAGCTTGGCCCATTAACCTTTTCATTCATCAGCAGTAAGGCCAGCATGCCTAGCATCCAGATGCCGATCGCGATCCCGAGGCCCATTAGCAATGTCTTCGTGTTGTAGTTCATTTTGTTGTCCTCGGTGATTCTTAAGGTGCAAGTGTTCGGTTGGTTCGCCTGCACCCTTACCGTGCAACCATTTTAACACAGAAGCTATAGATATGTCAATAGCTGCGCAAAAAGACCCCCATGAAACCTCGATTCCCGACGTTAATTGCAAATATCTACCTTTTCAAACTAGCCGCAATGAATGCTTTAAATAATGGATGCGGGTTTAGCGGGCGAGATTTTAGTTCCGGATGAAACTGAGTGCCGAGGAAGAATGGATGGATATTGCGCGGCAGTTCGAGTATTTCCATAAGGCGGCGGTCTTTTGAAGCGCCGGAAAATATGAGGCCTTTTTTCTCCAGACGGTGAATGTATTCCGGGTTCATTTCAAAGCGGTGCCGGTGGCGTTCGTGAATTAGTTCGTTTCGGTAGGCTGAGCGGGCGATGGTGTGGGGCGAAAGGTGCGCTGGGTATGAGCCGAGGCGCATGGTGCCGCCATAGTCTTTCTCGGCCATCTTTTTCTTTTGTTCGGGGAGAATGTCGATGACGGGATATTTGGTTTTTGGGTTCACTTCGGTCGTGTTTGCGCCTTTGAGGCCTGCAACGTGCCGGGCGAACTCGACGGCGGAGAGTTGCATACCGTAGCACAGGCCGAAAAGTGGGATTTTTTTAATGCGGCAGTATTTTATGGCTGCGATCTTGCCCTCTACGCCGCGCTCGCCGAACCCGCCGGGAATTATTATTCCGCCGAACCCGCCGAGTTTTTTTAAATACTTCGCCGCGTTTTTGCCTTCGAACTCCTCCGAGTTAAGCCACTCTATCTGCGGCGCGGCGCCCAGGGCGTAGGCCGCGTGTTTTACGGCTTCGATGACCGAGATATACGAGTCCGCCAGGACGAAGCTGCCGGTTGAGAAATATTTACCGACGATGCCTATTTTGACTTTTTGTTTCGCGGTCCGGATCCGTTTGACCAAGGCATTCCATTCTTTAGACTTATCTTTTCGCGACCTCAGGCCAAGGGTTTTCAATATTATTTTGTCGACACCCTCCCGCCGGAAATTGTCGGGGATCTCATAGATGGATTCGACATTTGGCGCGGAGATGACATTCGCCTCCGGCACGCTACAGTTGAAAGATATTTTCTCTTTGCGTTTGCGATCGATGGCGGATGAGGCGCGGGCGAGGATCATGTCCGGATGGAGCCCGGCGGCGTTAAGGGAGCGGACGGCGTATTGGGTCGGCTTGGTTTTAAGTTCGCCGTCCGCGCCCATCGACGGCAGGAAGCTTACGAGCGTCAAAAACACCGAGCCCGGATGCTTGAGCTTAAGGATCCTGACGGCTTCCAGGAAAAGTATGTTCTGATATTCGCCGACCGTGCCGCCGATCTCGGTTATCACGATGTCGGCTTTGTTTTTCGCGGCGGCGCGATTGAGGCGGGAAATTATCTCAAGCGGTATGTGGGGCACCACCTCGACGCACTTGCCGCCGTATTCTAGGTTGCGTTCTTTTTCGATGACGTGTTTATAAATGCTGCCAGTTGTCATGTAGTTTGCGCTCGTGAGGTCGCGGTTGAGGAAGCGCTCGTAGTTGCCCATGTCCTGATCGCATTCCATGCCGTCGTCGAGCACGAAGACCTCGCCGTGCTCGGTGGGGTTCATGGTGCCGGCATCAACGTTAATGTAAGGATCGATCTTGATGGAGGTAATCTCGAACCCGTGCGATTGGAGGATCTGGCCGATCGAGGCTGCGGCAATGCCTTTGCCGACGCCGGACATTACACCCCCGACAACAAAGATGTATTTCGTCTTTTTAGCCATGTTTATGAATAATCTAGCATACCCGCAACGCTTTTAAAAATCATAGACTTGGATACTCTAACGTATAAAGGTTGGAATCGGGTTTTATTCATTTACTCAACCAACTTTCGATCGGAAGTTGGTTGAGTAAATGAGTGGTTTCGGTTTCCGTCCGCTGGCGCAGTTGAATGGCCCTTACCCGGAACTTTTAATTTATGTTCCTGATATGCTATTCTCACGTGGTCATGCCTATCGAAAACCCATCCGAACCTCATCCGGACGCTCCTCGGATTCCGCTAACGCCGGAAGAAGAGCAGCGCGAGCTTGATATTTTTGTTTTGGGCCTACCGGAAAACGCCACTCCCGAAGAGATCAGAGCTGCAAAAAGAAAGCTGAATCGCGGGGCCGAGGCTGCCTAAACTGACATGAACAGCATTATTCAAGAGGTTACAATAGAGGTTGCCCAGCAGCGCGGGTTTAGGAACCCGTCGGGACGTGAGTTTTCGGCGCGCGAAGTGGCCGAAGAGATCATCGCCTTCATGAAAGAAGACCAGCAAAAGGAATACAAGGTTACCATCGGCACGGATTCCCTGGTTTATCGCGACAAACAGGCGGACTTTATAACTGCTATTGTCGTCCACCGTATCGGGAATGGCGGCCGTTATTTCTGGAAGCGCGCAAAGCTCGGCGAGTTTCACACGCTCCGCGACCGCATCTACCAGGAGGTGATGTTCTCGCTCGACATATCGAAGGAGGTGCTCGGTTACCTCAAGATGCCGGAAGCGCCAGCCTTTGCCTTCGAGATCCATGTGGACGTGGGCGACAACGGCGATACTAAGACTTTGATACAGGAGATGACCGGCATGATCCGTGCGATGAACTACGAGGTGCGCACGAAGCCGGAGAGTTATGCGGCGAGTTCGATTGCAGACAAGCACGTGTAACCGATCCGAATGACCCGAATCTGACCCGAATGTTCCGAAGGGATCATTCGATAATTCGGACGTATTCGTAGGTTCGGATCGCGTTTGATTGATGCGTCATTACCAATTACACTATTGTTCATGCAAAAAGATCGCCTGGTTATTGATATTGAGACTAAAAACAGTTTCGCCGATGTGGGCGGGCAGGACAAGGTGCGTAATCTAGACTGCTCGCTTATCGGCGTTTATTCGTACAACGAGAACAGGTTTTTGAGCGTTCGCGAGGGGCATTTTGACGAACTTGCGGCGATGCTTCGCGAGGCCGGGTGCATTGTTGGCTTCAGCATCAACCGCTTCGATATTCCGGTGATGGAAAAGTATTACGACTTTGATCTTTTCGCGATACCGCGCATCGACCTTTTGGAAGAAATCGAGAATCGATTGGGACGCAGGGTGAGTCTGGATTTGCTGGCCAGAGAGAACTTGAAGATAGGGAAGACTGGACACGGACTGGATGCGATAAAATATTACGCCGCGGGCGACTGGGAGGCCCTAGAAAAATATTGTCTGCAAGATGTTCTTATAACGCGCGATCTCTATGATCTCGCGATGAAGCAAAAGTATCTGATGGTTCCGGATAAGTGGGGAGCGCCAAGGAAAGTGGAGCTTATTCTTAAAGAGCCTGTGATGGAAAAAGCACCGAACACTTTGTTTTAGCCGCCAGCAAACAGCGGAAGCGAATCGAAGGTCACTGACCAATTCGCGCGAATTGGCGAATGGTGGAAGTAACCAAAGGCCACATTCCTTCCAAAGGTGGGCAGGCGTGTGAATTGGTCAGTATGATCTGCGGCCCCCTTGATATCCTTGCACGGTTGTTCGTGCTTATGATAAGCTTTCGGGGCCTGTTGGATAACTTTCTCGCCGTCGGTTCATGCCGAAAGGCGTGTTTCTTCTGCAGGACAGTTCTTTCCACTGGGCAGGATGTGACCCCCACGAAAGCCAAGCGAATGTTGCTGGTTCTCGCGGCGACTTTGGTGGTGTTGCTGGCAACGACGTCAGCAAGCGCAACCATGGTTACCACGAGCACCAGCCCGACGACGCACGGAGATGGATTCGACGAAGTCCGGACGCGGGACACCAACGATGATCGCCACGGCGACCATCGTGATGCCGCCGACATCGCGACAACTGTCGCTGGTCCTCCTCACGATGGGGACATGACCGGCGCGATTGACGCGACCACCGCAGCGGCTCTCAGCCCGGTTGTCGATGTCAGCTATACGACGTACTACACAGCGATGCCCGCCGGTCCGCCCGACCTCCAGCAGATGGTTGGACAGGCCGATGCCAAGCCTACGACTGGCCCAATGACTGGCCCACCCTACGCTTCTGGGACCATCGCAGTCACCGTTTTCGTCGTTTTGGCCGCGGTGGTGATCGCGGTCTTGGCTGGACACCGCCGTCCGCCAGTCCTCTCGTTGCCCGGCACCGGACACCGTGTGTCACAGAGCGTCCACGGTACGTGAACGAGAGAAATCCTACTCCTTTTCCTCTTTTCCCAGTTTCCATTTCCACAAAGAGGCTCCATACCCCGAGTCATTGCTATGAGAAGCTCTGATCTCGGGGCTTTTCTTTTTCGGGCAGTAGAAATTTGATAAAATCGAATTTAACTGACCCGACTGGTGCCAGGGTAGAAGTTTTAACTGTTTACTTTCTCATCTATACTAACCACTAGTCGCTATGAACCGTATTTATCTTGACTATGCCTCAGCCACCCCGCTTGACCCGCGCGTGGCCTCCGCGATGGAGCCATATTTGCGCGCTAAATTTGGCAACCCATCGTCGCTCCATCGCGAGGGGCAGGAAGCGATGGCGGCGCTCGACAAGTCGCGCGAGACGGTTATGAACTTGATCGGTGCAAAGTTCAATGAGGTTATTTTTACATCTTCGGCGACGGAAGCGAACAATCTCGCTTTACGAGGAACCGTAAAGCAAATTAAAAATTTAAAAATCAAAAATCAAAATGACAAATCAAAATTTAAAGATTTTAAACCTAGAATTATAGTTTCAGCCATAGAACACGAATCGATTTTGGAAACCGCGGCTGATTTGGAAAGAGATGGGGTTGAAGTTGTGCGTGTGCCGGTTGATAGGAGGGGTCTCGTGGACCTGGAAAAGTTTAAGAAGGCTTTGAACGAGAACACGATACTGGTTTCGATAATGTATGCGAATAACGAGACTGGCGTTGTTCAGAACATCTCTGAAATTTCTAAAATTATTAGAAATTTCAGAAATTCCAAATCTCAAATTCCAAATAACAAACAAATCTCAAATTCCAATGACAAAAACCAGAAAAACGGCTTGAGATTTGGCGCTTGGGATTTGGTTATTAACAAGGGTTATCCGTTATTCCATACCGATGCCGTCCAGGCTTTCCAATATTTGGATTGCAATGTGGATGCGCTCGGGGTGGATCTCATGACCCTTTCCTCGCAGAAGATATATGGGCCGAAGGGAGCCGGAGCGCTCTACGTGAGAAATCTCAAATCTCAAATTCCAAATAACAAACAAATCTCAAATTCTAATAATAAAAAGAATTCAAATTTGGATTTGGAGCTTGGAGCTTGGGATTTATCATCGGTAAAACCGATGATGACCGGTGGCGGGCAGGAGTTCGAACTTCGGAGCGGGACGGAAAACATTCCGGCAATCGTGGGCTTTGCGAAAGCCGCTGAACTGCTCTCTAATTCACGCGAATTAGAGAGCAGGAGGGTTGGCAAGTTGCGTGATTATCTTTGGGCAAAGATAAAGAAGTCTGTTCCGGCCGTAAGATTGAACGGGGATGCGGCTAAGAGATTGCCGAACAACCTTAATGTTTATTTCCCAGGTACCTCGGCCGAGGAGATGCTTATCAGGCTGGATATGGATGGCGTTGCCATATCGGCCGGTTCGGCCTGTGCGGCGCGGTCACTGGAACCTTCGCACGTCCTTATGGCGATGGGCTTCAATGAAGAAAGGGCAAAAGGGAGCGTGCGTTTTACGCTGGGTCGAAGCACAACAAAAATAGAAATAGATAAGCTCATCAAGATATTGCGAAGGAGATAGTTAAATTAGTTGATAGCGATTGGCTAATAGACATCGGCTCATTCGTGCGAATGAGCCGATGTAAGGAACTTTATCTTGATGTTCGACAACCGGGGAACCAGGGCTTAGAATTATGTGTAATATAAAAATAATATGAGTAAATTATTAATAATCTCTGTGTTCGGTTTGCTCGCGCTCGCTGTCGGATTTGCCCAAGCGTCTATATTATCCACTAACCCCGTCTCCACAATCGACACCACTCTGCCTACAGGCATAGACCACCCTGGTATACCCAACCTTCACGGCGAATTCACTCTTCCCGGCACAGTCCGCGACACAGCCAAACACTTTTCAATAACCGACAGCGAATATCTAAATATTTCCATAGACAGCTCGGAAATCATTGAGGCCCAGATTGAATCTGTTCCCCACATGATTCTTATCCACCTCGAACCCTCCATTACCGCAATATCCAGCCAAATCACCATCAAGAACCTTGAGCCCAACACCACCCATTGGTGGCACCAAGACACTCACAGAAGCTCAACCCCCTTTACCACCGACCTAACCGGCTCATACACCTATACTCAAGATCTCACCGAACGCCACCTGGTATTCATCAAACCCGAACCCAGCACTAAATACATCACCGACAACGCCACAGGAGGGGATTGCACAACCATCGGCACTTGGAACTCATCAACCAAAACCTGCACTCTCACAACAAATCTGACCGAGACAATTCAGATAGGTGCAAGTGGAATAACGATTGATGGTGCGAATCACACTATAACTGGCAGTTATACTGGCTACGGAATTTTTGTTAACGGTTATAACAATGAAACAATAAAGAATATTGATATAAGTAGGTTTTCATATGGAATTTATCTTAACAATTCTAATAATAGCAGCATAACTAACATTAATATACATAATGGTATAGGAATTCAAATCTATAACTGTTCTAACTGTACTCTTAGTAATAATACCGTATCAAACAGCGGACCCGGAATCAGATTGGATTACTCAAATAGTAATTACCTTGCAAATAACAGTGCGACTTCTGGTAACTGGGGAATATTCCTATATTCATCAAATAGCAATACGTTAACAAGCAACACTGCTTCGAATAATTACGGATATGGGATTGTCCTGAATTCTTCCATTAACAACACACTTAATTACAATTCGACTCAAGATAATAGAGAAAGAGACATTTGGACTGATAACTGTAACAATATAATTGTTAATACTACTGGTTCTGGCAATAGACCGATCAAATACTTTAATGGTGTGGTAAATTTAAGCAATGAAACTCTGTCACAATTAATACTATGCAATGCCGATGGGTCAAATATAAGTAATATTACAATTGAAGGCTCTTCAACATGGAAGAATAATGGCTTGTACTTACTTTACACAGACAACTCTACGATTTCGAATGTAAATTCATCAAACAATTACAATGGAATTAAACTTATTTATTCCAACGGAAACACCATTATAAGCAGTACGGCCAATCTCAATAGTGCTTATGGAATTAGTCTTGATACTTTTAATCACAACAGTACTCTTATTGATAATACCGCTAATTCAAACAATTACTCTGGGATTTTTATATATAATTCAAATAACAACACACTTACAGGCAACATAACATCAAACAATAATACTTCAAACACCGGTTCGGGTGGAGTAGAGCTCGCATATTCTAATAATAACACCGTTACAAATAACACTATCTCAAACAATAACGGAAATGGTGTGGGGCTTAGGATTACCAATGCAAGTAATAATCAAATCTATAATAATAATTTCATAAATAATTCGACACAAGTTTATATAGTTAATCCTGGTATTTACAGCACAGGAAATGTATTTAACTCATCATTGCCATTAGGTGGGAATTATTGGAGTAACTATAACTGCGCTAATTCTAATTCAGATGGAGTTTGTAATTCTTATTATTCATTCTCTGGTGGACAGGATAATTTTCCGTGGATAGCTCCTGATCTTTGGCCAGAACCACGCAATCCAGTAATCATAGTCCCCGGAATAATGGGGTCGTATTTGAATAGGGTTTCTGATAATGCGGAGGTGTGGCCGGATTTCCTAAATATGGCAAATCCATTCAATGATGGCGACGCATATCTTAGTGATTTAATTCTATCTAATTCTGGTAACGAAGAGGAGGGATTAGAAATGTTTGTATCGGGAATAATAGAAACAGCCCCGTTTAGAACAATTTATGGAAACCTTATAGACCTTTTTACTAATAATGGCTATACAGAAAATGAGAACTTATTCATAATGCCATACGACTGGCGATTGGATATTGAGGATAACTTAGATTTAATAATCGATACAGTCTCAGATGCATTTGATAATTCGCCTACAGGTAAGGTAGATATTGTTGCCCACAGCACGGGAGGACTATTGGTAAAAACATATTTATTACAACAAGAAGACACATCATATATTGATAAAGTAATCTTTGTGGGGGTTCCTCAGATAGGAGCGCCGAAAACATTTAAGGCATTAAACCACGGAGATAATATGGATAATCCGATTTTGAATTCAGCGCGCGTTAAGATAATCACCCGAAATATGCCGGGCGTTTACCAGCTTCTCCCGAGCCGTGAATACTTTAACCTTACCGGTGGGTATGTGTACGATATGCGCAATGGAGTAGATCTCTTAAGCTATGACGAGACAAATGACTTTATGGTTGAGGATGAAAATGACGACCGCAATGAGTATCTATTAGACCAAGCTGACCTATTTCACCAAGAATTAGACGCATATACCCCGAATGTTGATATATACAATATTGTCGGTTGCGCTAATTGGGACACGATAGGCGAGTTTTATATTAAGAATGGGAATAAACATGATCTTAAGACAACCAACGGAGACAAAACTGTTCCTCTTTTGAGCGCGGTTTTCAATTCGGGCGCATTCAATAACTATTTTGCGCCGAACATAGATCATCTTGAATTGGTTGTTAATAACATCCCGCTTAATTTGATTAGAAATATATTAATCAATAATTCCAGTAATATTCCAACCAGCATCTCTAATTCTTCTTCAACTTGCTTTGGCGGTTCTCCAAAAATGAAAAGATACAGCGCTCACAGCCCAGTTGAGCTGCATCTCTATGATTCAAATAATAACCACACTGGGCCTGATGATAACGGAGATACTGAGCTGGCCATTCCCGGAAGCACATATGAGATCTTGGGCGAAGATAAATTCATATATGTCCCAGACGGCGACTACAGAGTGGAGATCAAAGCCACTGACACCGGAAGTTTTGACTTTATAGTCCAAGAGTTAACCCAATCCCTAGTAACCAAAACGATAACTTATGAGAATATCGCAATAGATGACGCGGCCTTAACCGCAGAGCTTGACTTTGGCGCTACTGACACCACCCAACTTCAAATAGACGAAGATGGAGACGAAACAATTGATCAAAATATTTCGCCAACATCAGTTGATATTCCAACTCCAGACACCACTGTTCCGACAACAACCACAGTTATTTCCGGGACTGCCGGTGATAATGGCTGGTATGTTTCTGATGTAACACTTAGCATTTCTGCGACAGACAACTCTGGAGGTGTTGGGCTTGATGTTACTGAATACTCGCGCGATAACGGCACAACCTGGAATATATATACAACACCGCCAAAACCTAGCACCGATGGCAATCATGATATCCTTTATCGCTCAAGAGATAAGGCTGGTAATATTGAGCAACCACACTCCGCAAGTGTTATGATAGACAAAACCGTGCCATTTACCAGTATCCTGGTTTCGGGAATATCGGGTAATAATAATTGGTACACTTCTAATGTAACTTTTGCACTTTCTGCATCTGACTCTACTTCAGGTATTTATACTATTAAGTACTCTTTAGACAATGGAAATACCTGGAGTGTATATGCATCACCAGTAATGATATCTACTGAAGGTATAAATACAATTCAATATTATTCAGAAGATTCAGCCGGTAACACAGAAATTACAAAAGCTAAAGTTATAAAAATTGATAAGACCAATCCGGAAGCGGAGATATACCTTGATATTCCCACCGAGCAAATCAAGGTTTTTGGTACGGATAACTTAACAACACCAACTATCATAGAGAATCCGCAATACCTTTACACCATCACCGACGAATCTAGCAGGAGTATTTCGATAGAGCTAGAGAGTACGATAGACCTCAACCCTACAACAGGAGTATACACTTTTAATGGCAAGATAGTTGATATACAATACAATGGCGTATCAGTTCCAATACCCAATAACTTCATTACATACTCTTGGGTAAACCAATCAGGAATAATAACCACTCTTGAACAAGATATCTATGTAGAAAATAGCTTTAAAGTAACGACTGCATATAATAATATTACTGATTCCACGGATATAGTTGTTGAAAACTCAAGTGGAATGAATACCTATAACCTCCCAGGATTAGTAATTATTCGTTTAGAAACTAATGATGGTGTGTTAGAATATAGTTATTAAATTAAATATATGAGTAATAAGCTAAGATATTTTTGGTTTGGACTGTCAGGGTTTGTATTTGGGTTGGCAATATTTTTTATCCCACCCCCCCTTAATATCGTCTTTTCTTTGTCATCTTATGAATATCTAGTAAATATTATTCCCAACAGCATATTTGGCTTTTTCCTTATAGGCATTCCATATATCCTAATTGCGGTATCAATACTAGGAATATTTTTACGTTTATTTAAGGAATGCCATGGCGCAAGGCTATGGTTTCCTGTGACTTTATTTGCAGGGGGGGGGTACTTGGTTAACCTAGGCTTCGCACTTTTTCTTATGTTTGCATTTAGTAATTGGCAGCCGATTTTGTAGTTTATAATTTACCCTGGCCAACCAAGTTCCAGGCACAGATAATCTATTAATTCCATCTGTTATAGAGAATCCGCAATACCTTTACACCATCACCGACGAATCTAGCAGGAGTATTTCGATAGAGCTAGAGAGTACGATAGACCTTAGCCCAACAACTCCATTACATATTCTTGGATAAACCAAGTAGGAATAATAACCACCCTTGAGCAAGACATTTTAGTAGAAGGCAGCTTCAGAGTCACAGCTGTATATAACAGCGTAACAGACATCACAGATATAGTTGTTGAAGATTCAAGTGGAGCGAATACTCACAATGTTCCAAGCGGAGGGTTGACTACTTTTATGGCATTATTAAAATAGAAGGATAATAATTAAAGACAATGAAAAATTCGTTAAAAATAATGGGTGCGGGGTTCATCGGGGGCTTGTTGGCGATATTTGTCGCGTCATCGACCGGGTCTGTTTCGGCCGCGTTTTTCCAGGACTTTTTGAATAAATTCATTCCGGGCCAGTCGGAGGAAAGAATTGAGGCGACAAATATCGAGCAGCAACTTTATGCGCCGGCAATGGATTATGAGAACGCTGTAATAAAGGCGGTTGAGAAAGCTTCGGAGAGCGTTGTTTCCATTGTTATTTCCAAAGATCTGCCGGTCATCGAGAAGTGCGCCTATGACCCGTTTGGTGATCTGCCGCCTGGGTTTGGGGATCTCTTCGGCGGATTCGGACAGTTTTATAAGCAATGCGATAATGGAGCGACCGAGAAGCGTGAAGTCGGAGGGGGAAGTGGCTTTATCGTGAGCGCGGACGGCATGATTTTAACAAACAAGCATGTGGTGAAAGACGAGAAGGCCGAGTACACGGTGCTCACGAACGACGGCACGAAATACAAAGCAACGGTGTTGGCCAGAGACCCGGTTCAGGACCTCGCGATAATAAAGATAAACAAGACTGGGCTTACGGCCGCGAAGCTCGGGGATTCTGGTTCGGTTAGGCTGGGGCAGACGGCGATCGCGATAGGCAACGCGCTTGCGGAATTTCGGAACACGGTTTCTGTTGGGGTTGTTTCTGGACTGGCTCGCACTATTACCGCACAGGGTTCAGATTTTGTTGAAAAGATCGATGATTTAATACAGACGGATGCGGCGATTAATCCGGGGAATTCCGGCGGCCCACTTCTTAACCTAAGAGGCGAGGTTATCGGCATCAATGTGGCC
>Ga0155136_104_pt1 | contig 13378 bp, 18 predicted proteins | sample RifCSPhighO2_01_FD_106104 | JGI IMG/M metagenome (GOLD analysis project Ga0155136, IMG submission 106104) | Candidatus Doudnabacteria bacterium RIFCSPHIGHO2_01_FULL_49_9 | reverse complement strand
AGGGCTTTTTCCCAAGCCGCCACTCCCCCCTCGTGGTCGTTCAAAAAATCCATTTGGTAACCAAAATCAAACCACGCGTCCGCGTCACTGCGGTTATTTTCAACCCGGGTTTTGAGCTCATAAAGCTTTTGGATCTCCTGGGTGAACGTTTCATCCGGAAGTCCTTCTGGCTTGGCAAATTTCGATTCATCAATGTCGAGAAGCAGGCGTTGACGCCGGTCTTCGGCATTGGGAAAAACTTTCAGAATGCCCTGGCTTTGAAAATAAACAAGCAGACCGAGCACGACCACTGCGCCGGAGGCGATCCCCAAAATTATTTTGGTGCGTTTATGGAACTCTACCATAGTTTTCATATTATACAATTTGCGACAAAAAAAAGGAAGCCCGCCGATGAGGCGGGCTTCGCTTTTCCGAACTAAACTAACTAAACCTGGAAACCTTGGGAGGGTTTATTCTCCTACAGTAACCGGTGTAGTTGTCGTAGTCGGACCAAGGCCATTGACATAGTAGCCATTGTACCACTGTTTGGACACAATAGCGCCAGTCGCGCCTTGGGTCTCACTGACGTTTAGATCTGACCAGACAAAATTGCCTTGGTTCAGAGAGCCGAACGCCGCGGCCTCACTGCCACCAGTGTCATTGGGTGACGTAGTGGCTGTGTCGCCCAGGATTCTGGTTGACACAGTATCACTATTGGTCGTGAGCACAGCACTGGCGTACAGATCAACCGTGGCGGTTGCGCCAGAGGAGATCTGTAGATAATGCTTGCCATGCGCTTGGTTGCTATCGATCGTATGGATGGTGATACCATGACCATCGATCAGATAGTCAATCGCCGCATCAGCGACAGACAGTTGCACGCCGTCAGCTACGCCGCCGCAGCCCGTGCAGGACGCCAACCTCGTATATGCACTCGAGGTAACGACGCCGGTTGAGCTGGTGATGTTGTAGGTGAGGCGGTACAAACCGATCTGGCCGCCGACCGCGGAAATCTTCACGCGGTGCAAGACAGCAGTCGCCCCGAGGTTATTCGACGGGGTCTCGACCACGACTGACGGAACGGCTTTGTGTAGGATCACTGCCGAGCCGGTCGAATCAGTGTAGGTCATTGTTGTGGTGAGCGTGGTGTTCGAGCCGTTGCCGATAGCGGTAAAACCGCCGTCGGCGCCATTCAAACCAACCATAATAGATTCATTGGCTCCACCCGGCTCGTTCGTGCCGATGTTGACAATGTCAGCGGCGAGAGTGAGTTTCTTGCCGGTGGTTCCATCCGGAATCGTCACCACACCACGGTCAAAGTTGAGCGTGGTATTGGCTTGACCCAGAGAGTAACCGGTGGCACTGCCGACGATCGTACCGTCGAGCTTGAGGTAGACCTTGGCGATTTGTTCATAATCACCAGTGGCCGTGCCAGTCAAGCCGCCGTTGGCGACGCCCAGTTTCATCACTGTGATGTCAACTGGCTCGTTCGTCGCTTTGAGTCGCACCTCAGAGAGCACTGTGCCAGTCGAGCCGTGGACAACCAATCTCGATGCTGGTGAGGAGGCATCCTCATTGATAGTGAGGGTTCCGGCGGCCGCGATGGTGAGCGTTGCGCCGTTATGAGAGGTGAGGGTGACCGACGACCGATTGCCGGAGGTCACGCCATAAGCCACAACCGAGGCATTGGTGGCCGCGGTAGTGTCTGTGAGGCCGAAAGCATCAACTTCGCCAGCATTGGCGTTGGAGCCAACGTTGACGTAGAGATCCACGACTTTGGAAGTTCCCTTGGCGATGACGAGCGGTTCAGACAACGCAAATGTTGAGGTGGTGTTGGCGTTGTTGCTTGACACCGGGTTGTCATTCACCGGAGACAAGGTCTTGTTCACTGTACCGCCTGTGCTGGCCACATCTTTCAAGGTCAAGGTGTTGAGCTTGCCTGTGGTCGAAGCGCGAACTGCGAGCGAGGTGATTCTGATGTCCTCGCCAGAGTTCGTCGCGTCAAACGTCCAGCTGCCCGCCAAGACGCCCACCGAATTGGTGATGACACTCTTGTTGGTCGGCGTGGAGTTCTTGGTCACTGTGAGAGTCGCGGCTTTCACGGTCTGCGTAGAAGCAGAGGTGTTGGAAGCCGGTGTCGCGGTCACGGTTTGACCAGTCGTTTCGCCTTTGGCTGTGATGCCCGAGGCCGGGGTGTTGATTGACACGGTGATCGTGTTATTCGTCGCCCAACCGCCATTGGTTGCGAGGGTCGAAACCACTTTGTAATGGTTGAGACCAATCGGCACCGTAAACGTGTCTGTGAAAGCCACTGTCAGGGCATGGTTCGTCACATCCGTAGGACCGGTGAGTGTCTTGCCGGTGGCATCCACAATCTTGAATGCCTGAGCCGCATCTTCAATCTGAGCACCAGTTGAAGACGACACAGTCAAGGTCAGAGCCGTGATAATGATCGGTTCACCTTTGGCTTCAAACTCAAACGCGCCGAGCACCTGTCCGGTTCCGGTCGTAATGTTCGTGGACCCAACAGTGTTGGACCTGCCGACTCGCAGAGTTCCGGTAGAAATCGTGAACTCGTTGTCCTGCAGAACATTTTGGTTTGCGCCTGATCCAGTACCAGTATAGGTCGGGGTCAGATTCGCGCCATAAGTAAGGCCCTTCACGAGAACATCAGTTGTTCTCCAGATACCGAGCTTGATAGTTCGGGCCGATCCGGAGACAACGTCCGCGATTACTCGATACTGCCTCACCTGCCCCTTTTCAATCTTTTGGGCCGGGAAGCTGAAGCTGATGTAATTGCCGGAGATGGTTCCGCCTGTGGCGATCACTTCACCGTCTTTGAGGAGTTTGAAATCCCCCATGTCAGAGGTGAGTGAAGCGCTACCGGCTTGATAAACCTTGACCTGGCTGAACTCGACGTCCTCGGCTGAACCAGCGGTAATCTGGAACGAGAAGAACGTGTAATCCTGCTTGCCAACCTCCATGGAGGAGGAAGAAGCATTCGTGTAAGCGCCTCTGGCCACTGTGGCGGTGCCAATAACGATCGAAGTGTTGATCGTCATCGCATTACCTGTGATCGGGAAGCTGCCTACCAAGCTGCCGCCCTTGAGGGCAAGGGTCTTGAGAGTCAGGGTCGGCATTTCACCGCTGCCAGGGGCAGCTGCGATATTGCCGGCAAGCATGACATATTTTGTCTCGCCTGATTTCACGAGGTAATCCTCGGTGAAATTGGCCAAGCTTTCCGAAGAGAGGGTCTTGCCGCTTTCATTGATCGTGGCATTGGTGGCCACGTCAACGATATCCAAGCTTGAGAACGAAGCGTCGTCCGCAATCCCGGTTCGTTCAACGACCCAGGAATCGATCACTACATCCCCGCCAGAGGCAGAGAGCATGATCTTTGTGAACGGCACGCGGGCCGCGCTCTTGAGAGCGATGCCAGCAGCCGGTGTGTCAGACGCCAAACTCACTGACAGAGTGCCAGTTGAGGATGGGGTCGGAGGTGTTGGGGTCGGTGTTGGGGTTGTGCTCGCGCAGTAGTTGGCGCCAGCAGTCAGCCCGGCCGTCGATCCTGAAACCGGCATGGAAAAGTTAAATCCAAAATCCGTGTAGCAGGACGCAGACGGGAAACCGCGCTTGGCCGTCATGGTAGCGGCATAAATCGTGCCGCCATCGTTGACGAGCGCGCCGGTGCGGAAGGTGGCATTCCCTTCATTCGCCAGGGTGAGGTCAGCGGCATTGGCCGCGACAACATCACCAAAGCTAGCCCCGTATGAATACAGGACTCCCGGAGATGGTACGCCTTTGCGGCCGGTGGCTGTTACCATCCAGACCGTCCCGGCAGAATTGATAAAGGTGCCTTCTTTGTGGGCCATAGCCGCGTCGCTAATGTTCGCCCCAGCCGGAACTCCGGCCAAGCTGCCACTAACCACGCTTCCAAAGCTGAAACCAGAACCAGTGAAAGCCGCAGCAGAGGTGAAGCCGTGCTTCATTCCGCCAGCGACCTGATAAACGGTTCCACCATCATTGAATAGCACGCCGGAACCCCAGCCAAGGAGGCCGCCGTCTGGCAAAGCCAGATCAGCGCTGTTGGCTGGAACTACATTGGCGAAGCTATATCTGTGCGACTGAAACTTGGCCAGGGAATCGATTCCATGGCGCATGGTTCCATCGTCAGAGATGTGCCAGACAGTTGATCCGGACAGGACCAACGTGCCTGCTGGGTGTGATTCGACAGCGCCGGCCACAGCCGCCAAGCCGCCAAATGCCCAAAGAGCAGTGGTAACTGCTAAACCCGCAGCAAAGACCTTTTGCGTAAAAGATCTATTAGGTTTGTGCATTTAATGCTCCATGCGAGAACGCTTTAATTGTTCAATTGCGACAATCAAACCCATTCTCGCAAAATTAGATTGACTTAGATAAATGTTCATGTCCGCCCTAGGTTTTCAAGGTATTTGCCAGTCGGTTAGTAGATCGACCACCCCCGGTAAAAACCGGGGCAAATCTAATGACTAAGCAAATAAACCCCTCTCTGGGGCAAACTCCGAAATGCAAAATTGGGAATTGGATTTCTGATGCTTTATTGGACGAAGCAAGCACTCTGGCCGTTACAGCATAAGGCAATAAAATGCCCAAAAAAGCAACCCAAGTCAACTGAATAATCATAGTTTCCTTGGATATTCCTGTCAATGAGGACAGGGTGGATATATATCTGGCTGTCTGCTGTGGATAAAAAAGCAACAAAAAATGGCTTATCTTAGCCACAAAAATAAAATATATTAATTTATCAAAAGTTATCCACAAAACTATTTTCGATACCATAACCTCTCTAGCAGAAAAGCGCACAAATATAGAGCCACCGGCACTATTTGCATATTGGAGCGAACTGCGGCGCTCAAATCATAAGCTCTATCCGTAAATAATATCACCCCGCTTGAGGCCAAAAAAAACAGACCTGTCGTAAGAGCCAAAAATCGCAGGGCTTGCTCCTGCCAAATGACCTGGCGAAAATATACTATCAGAATTATCAATAACAACCACAAAAAATTAAAATGGCTGCGCAAAAAAATTGAGGACAACCAATCAACAAAAAAAATGTCATTAATTATGAATTTAAAAGTGCTGGAATCACCGCTCAAGACATTAAGCTTATTGACAAACCGAAAAATCAACCAGGGAGCGGCAAAAGCCGATGCGGTGAGCCAATACGTGATGAAATGTTTTTTGGATAAAGTTTTTTGATACGCCTGCCATATACTGCCGAAAAAAATCACGGGTGCTAAAAGTGCCAACCCCTCGTTTTTAGTCCACACTGCCAAGGCCAAAGCGATCGCTGATAAATACAAATACGGCTTGTAAGAATCGATGATAAACCGAAACAACGAGATGATAGCCAAAAAAGCGTACACGGTAAATTCCAGATCAGCATAAGCCATCCACGAATGAAAATATATAAACGGCAAACCGGTCAGGGCATAAATCGGAATCAGACGAAAATTAGGACTCCAGTCCCTCGGCAGGGAAAAATAGAACAACCCCACCAGGACAGCATAAAACGCCACGCTGTAAAGGTTTACCGCATCCTCTCGCCATGACCCGACCATGGTCGCGACCCAAACCTTCCACAAACCATCATTCAGCGGATAACTGCTTAAACCGCCACCCAAATAATACGGTTGGCTTTTATCCAAAGGCAAGCGGTGTTCGTCAAAAATGACCTTGCCGCGCAAATCCCAATTATTCCAAGAGTCAAATTCGTAGACCGGAGTGCTGGCTATTTGCCACACCCCGGCTCCGATTTTAAACGCCAAGACAATCAAAAATACAATCAACAAAACTTTCGAACCTTGAAATGGGACTGTCCTGGTTGTGAACGAAAAAACCGGTCTACCGAGAAGCATGGCGGCGGCGAGCAATAGAGCGAGATCGGCTCCGGCAATCGCCAGCAACACGGGCAGGGTCAGATTCGCCCCGAATATCCCGACCGTGAACACCTGCATCGTCAAAAAACCGATGCCCACAGGCAGGGCACAAAAACAGATAAATCCTCGAGAAAACCTCTGGCTGTGATCGAGCATCCTCATCACAACAAACCCCACTGTGAAGGCCAAACCATAAGCGAGGAAAAATTTCAACAATAAGGCCATCATCGGCTCACAAAAATAAATGAATTCTCGTCAAAAACAATGGTCACCTCCCCAGGGCCGGTGAACGGCTGTTCCAGACGATACAAACGTTTGTCCTGTTCGTTATAACTGATAGCCCGATCCTGATAAACCACGTAAACGCCCGGTCCTCCGCCCTGCTGGTTTTGCACCCTAACCGGATAAAGATAGTAAGCGGCAATCCGGGGGTAATGAAGATTGTCCGAAGAATAAAATATCAATGAGGAGGCGTCGGCTGGCCGATGTACCCGGAGCCAATCCAGAAAGGAATAAAAATTACCGTATGTCCTGAGGGTTTTTTGGGGCGCTGCCGGTTTTACCCAGGTTTGGTAATCATGGGTCATATAGCGGAGAAACTCATAGTTCATGCGCGCGTCAGTCACAAACCACAACATCAGCAGGGCGGCGAGAGCCCTGCGGCCAAATCGGCGAGAAAACAACGCGGCCGCGGTCAGAATCAAAAACCCCGGCAAAAAATAAAGAAAAGCGGAGTGGCCAAAAATCCGCGGAGTGGCCATCACATTGACTGTAAACGGAGAATAAGGGGCAACCCGAAAATAATCCGCCGCGGCCTGCGCCATTCTCCCCCAAAAGGCGGCCCGGGACAAGCTGATTTCCTGAATGAGGATGTTGGCCGGTCGAGCGGAAAAAAACTTAATGCCGAAATTCTCAACACTTTTGAAATTCGGGTAGTGGAGAGACAACTGGACCGCTTCAACCGATTCGGATGCCGGTATGGTGATTTGATTTTCGAACGTATAGTTCGCTGTCGTGGTGATATCCGGGATGATTGTCAATCTGATTTCTTCGTCGGTTTTCAAAACCAACCGCAACCGGTCATAATCCCGATAGCCGAACCGGTCAGTATAAACAAAATTTGTTTCATTAAAATTTTTCAGCCAGACCCCTTCGGCCGCGACGACCGCATCGGTTCTCTGGTCCTCGCTCACGACCTGCCAGCCGGGGCGAACACCGGTTGTGTCAAGCAAGATTTTCTGCGCGCTAAGTCCCGCGGCAAACCACGGAAGTGTCGCGACTGCCGCGGCTACGAGTAATACCTGCCAGATGTGGAGTTTTTTTGAAGTGCGCATGGAAAAAAATGGGGAGTTCGCCGTAGTTGCAGTGGAGCGGGTAGGGAGAATCGAACTCCCAGCATCAGCTTGGAAAGCTGAGGTATTACCATTATACGATACCCGCCTTAAAAAATTTCCCCAAACCCACCCGCCAATTTCCGTGCTTAAATATTACCTCTATCCCCTCTTTCTGTAAACGCCTGGCTTGCTCCTGCTTGAGCGTAAAAAAACCGCCTAATAGACGATTGTTCTGATCAAGTCATATTTTCTCCGATTAACAAGGGACAAAACAAATCATTGACACTCAAAATCGTCGTAACAGAGGAGTCCTTGATTCGAACCGCCTACACATTTTGAAACACTATTATCGCAATAGGATGCAGGAGTTTGGGGGCTGGGGCTGGTGGAACCGCCTGAAGTCCCGGTGCCGCAATCAATATCGTCGTAACAGAGGAGTCCTTGATTAGAACCGCCGACACATTGTGAAACATTGGTATCGCAATATGGGGCAGGAGTTTGGGGGCTGGTTGAACCCCCTGATGTCCCTGTGGACATGGGAATCGGCTGGAGTGGCAGGTTCCGAAACTGCGTGAGCTCCGGGTTGATGAGGTACAGCAAAATAAAGCCCACGAAAATGATGATTAGGCCCTTGAACGCTGACTCTAGCGACTCTTTGGCTGAACTTACCGCCTCCGCATTGCCGCTCGCGGTCATATACCGGTACCCTGCCAAAACCACCATGAGGAGGGTGATCAGGGCTCCCGCGCCTAGGGAAAATAGGTAAATTTGCTTTACACAGACAGCGATGCCAATATTTCTCGAACAAATATCCTCAAATCCGGTTTCTCTTACCGCGCCTTGTGCTTGTACGGAAACCGGCAAAAACTGCACTGCCAAAACCATGATTAGCAAACCCAGATATACGAATTTTCCGATTTTGTTTCGCAAAACAATCATATCCTTTACTTTCCTTATTATACCACAAATTTTCCATAAATAAAAGGGCGGAGAGAAATTGCATCATGCAAATCTCTCCGCCCTACTGCGCGCGTTTTCCGGTATCAACCGGAGGTTTGTTTTCTGCCAATGGCATAGCCGTGGTTTCTTCAAGCGAAATCGAATCAATGTGTCCGGCAAGTCCGGGAAAATGACCCGACTTTCGGCCGAGCCGTTTTTTGACTCGATTACCCCAATCACCCACGGCCGCCACCACCCTGTCTACCCAATCAATGGCCTCAGGATAGCCCATCATCAGATTCCAAAACAGGGCCAAGCTGTCCGAAACAGCGATCTCTTTCGAGCCCACGAGGCCTCGATACGACTTGGTTGACAGTCGCGACCGTCTGATCCCCGCTTGCCCGAGCGCCCGACCCACAAAATGGGTGACAGCGAGCACCATGGCCATCTCTTGATCGTGCTCTTTGGGATCGATTTCGATCACCAGCAAACCGAGCTTCCGCAGGACCAGCTTGATCTTCAAAAATCGTTCATCAGACACCCGCACCGGACAGAGAACCACCTTGAATTTGTTTTTCTTGCGCATTAGTCCTTTGGCCGCCGACTTGGGCCCGAACAAAGGATGCGACCCGACAATTTCAACATGGTCCGGCAGGTATTTTTTCATCAGCTCGATGGGGATTTGCTTTACTTAGCAAACATCCACGACGAGCGTGCCAGGACGAAGTTTCGGTGCAATCCGTTTCAGGATCTTGATGAAACCGCGAACCGGCAGCGCAGGGATGGCCAAAACCACAACATCGCATTCTGCGACCTCATCAAGCGATGCCCATCTGGCTCCAGGTGGTAGTCCCTTTGTTTTTTTGCGCGGGTTGTGGTCATACACCAATCTTGACGAAAGGTGCGGCGCCATGAAGCTGCCGAAATGACCATAACCGATCTGACTGATTTTGCAATCAGCAGTTTTGCTCATGATTCCTCCCTTTCGTAAATTTTGAGAACAAAAAATGACCTTCTTGTAACAGGTCAGCTTCCAAAAGCCAAATGAAGCTTGGCGGCTCGAAACTGCGCTCTTACGATGTATTTTTCAGGGAGTCCATAGTATAACAATAACTATAATTAAGTCAATCATCCGCTGGTCGGGCTGCTGGGAATTGAACCCAGTCAACGTGCTCCCAAAGCACGTGTACTACCGGTATACGACAGCCCGTCTACGCTAAAGCTTCGGCGGGCGCGGCCCGCCATATATATCCTAACATAAACCCGCCGATGAGGCGGGTTTGCCTTTATTCTCTATTCTTCATTCTCAATTCTGTCCTAACTCCTGACCGCTTCTTTCAGTCCCTTACCCGCTTTAAATTTCGGCACTTTGGTCGCGGCGATCTGGATCTTCTCGGACGGGTTCTGAGGATTGACGCCAGTGCGGGCGGCCCGTTGCGAAACAGAAAAATTACCAAAACTCGTGAGGGTCACTTCGCCGCCGCTCTTGAGTTGCTCGGTGATGATGTCAAGCATGGTGTTGATGGCTTTCTCGGCCTCGGCCTTGCCCATCGCCAACCGCTCGGCCATCACCTCGGAGAGTTCTACTTTATTCATGATATTATTCCTTTCCTAAATAATATAACAAACCACGATGTGAAAAGCCAATTCATGCTGTTTTTTCCTCCCCTTGCTTGTCCGTCGTAGCCCTCGCCTCGCTGAAGCCTTCGGCGGAGCGCGGGTCGGCGGAGTCGGACGGAAACATCTCGCGATAAAGCGTGCCCAGCACTCCGTTCACGAATTTTCCGGAGGACCCGCCGCCAAATGTTTTGCCCAGTTCCACGGCCTCGTTGATCGCCACTTTGGGGGGCACGGCCTTGGCATAGCGGAGTTCAAAAATCCCGAGGCGCAGGATGTTCCGATCAATGATCGTGATCTGGTCAAGCGGCCATTCGGGCGCGGTCTTTTCAATGATTTTATCAATCTCCGCGAGATTGGCTTTCACGCCGTCGACTAGTTCATTTATAAATTCCATGCCAGTGGACTGTCCGCTTTTTTGGCGCGCGGGTGATTTCGGATCATCGAGACCAGGTGCAAAATCCGCGGCGCATCGCGCCGTGATCGCGGTCAGATCCCCGCGTTGCCCGTTAAAATCCCACTCATAGAGCGCTTGCATGGCCACGGTTCTGGACAAATGTCTATTGGCCATTTGAATCTTTTATTTCTTTGCCGCAACTACAGTTTTCTTGATCACTTCCGCGCCGCGATAAAACCCGCAGTTGCCGCAAACATCGTGGGGCATCACTGCCCCGCCGCAGTTCCCGCACCGGGCGGCCTGAACCTGTGAGAGCGCGTGATGCGATCTCCGCTGGTTCCGCTCGGAATGTGTTTTACGCTGTCTTGGTACACCCATGTTTCAAAATCAAAATTTAAAAATCAAAATGCAAAATTAATTATAACAGAAGCAATAAAAAAAACAAGGGGTAGGAACGCTGAAGCGTTCCTACCCCCGCGCCCTACCCCACCATAACAGTGAGCAGAGCATTGATCCCAATCGCGATCACAGCGATGATCGCGAATGAGACCAGCAGTCCCAAAACATTATCCCTCATCAGACCCCTCCTTCCTAAAGTTGATTCCTGACCGCTTCCAGGGCTGGCAGGAGATCTTCTTCGATCGTCTGCATTATAGGCCTCCATGCATCTGTGCGGCGCATGGCGACCATTTCACATTGCAGCCGAACGAACGGACCTCTCTCTTGCTCCGATAACTCTGTAATCAGAGCAGTCAGCGCTCGGTTCAATACAATGTACGAATCCTCGGCAAACCCATAGAACATCATGTCTATGAAATTCGCCAACTCCAAGGCCTGATCTTGAGCTCGTTTAAGGAGCTCATCAGTTGATGACGGACTGATCGTATTGCTCATACTTCCTCCTTGTTCTTTTTCTTTCACTCCCAAATCTGCCAGCGATATTCGCACAGGAGATCTCTTCTGATTGACACCAAAAGAGAGCGAGTATCAACTGGCAGATTCGGAAGCAAAACTGTATTTCCCTCCCCTCGATGGGGAGGGTGAGGGAGGGGTGAGTTCTTTCCCACCCTTCTGGATGCTATTTGCTTTCGCAATTCGGCGCTAAAAATAATATCGCCTTGCGAAGCCGCGCCGAAGCTTATCAGCGTAGGCGGGAATTAGCACCCAGAAGGGTGGAGGGAAAGCGCCGGAGCGCTTTCCCGAAGAGTCATGTGGTCTCAATGCGGTATTTGTGCAGAAACATCTGCACAATCCCCTTCTTGTCGACCAGACGATCTTTGTACTGATCGAGCTTATCACTAAGCTCAAAGACCTTCCGGCAGTTCATCAGGGGCAATGGCCGATACGAGCCCAAATACCCCATCGACAGGATATGGGCGGCCAGAAGATCGTAGGCCTCAAAAAACTGCACCTCAGGCGTTGCGCTTGCCAGAGAATGTACGCGGTTCTCCAGAATGCGCTGAAATTCAAACTTTTGTCGCGGCGTTTCCATCACTACCCCTTTCACGGAAAAAAAATTGTGTTCAGCTTTTGCAAATAGGTCGAGAGCGCCGCCTTGCGATCCTCCGCCGGCAACGCAATCAAGTCCCTCTGAACCTTCGGCAGAGACAGATCCATATTCGCCTCTTTTATGTTCATTTCCACGAGGCGAATCGCTCCATGAAACCGTTTGTCATAGTGCATTATCTCGTGCCCGAAGACCTTTTTCTTGCTCGCGTTTGTCTTTTGGGGATCGAAATGAAAATACCTTGACAACACCATGAGCAAATTCTCAACAGCCCCGCCCAAGGTGTCCTGATAGGATGCCTGCGCATGATTCCTAGACATGATTCCTCCTTAAATCGCCGGGCTTTATTGCCCAACTCCCAAATCCACCTCGAGCCAGTCGAGAGGTAAATTTAGGAGTTGGGAGGAAACCTATGTAAGCGTTTCCTCCTGGCTCGTCATGATGGCATCGCGTCCGCAAATGCGAACAGCAAGGCCAGAATAACGACCGCGAGTGCCAGACCCGCGCCGATAGCGCTGGCCCAGCTTTCCTTTTTTTCTTCCATCTCTCCTCCTTACCTTTGCTGGAACGCTTGTTCCAGCTGTTGTTTGGCGCCTTGCAGCGCCGTGTGAACCAGCCCTGAAAGAAATCCAGGGCCGCCCGCTGCCAAGAACATCAGCACCAGAGCGGCGCCGATCAAAACCTTTTTCATCCGTACCTCCACTTTGTTTGATTGGGAATGCGATTCGTCAATCGAACCGCATTCCCCTCGAGTCCTACGCTGGATCAAGCTCCGTGAATCCAGCACCCATCTTTCGCTGACCAGCGGATTCCGTTTCCGCCGCACTCTGGCACCCAAGGCACAATGTTGCCCAAGGCACGGCATTCAAGCGCTTTTCGTTGATGTCCTCTTCGCAACGAACACAAATTCCGTATTCGCCACGCTTCAACCGAACGAGCGCGTTCAGAATTTGATTGAAGAGACGGTAGTCCGCCTCTCCCAAACTCTGGAGCAGTTCCCTATTGTGATTCGCGATGGCGAGGTCACCCTCATCTTCCGTGTGGTCGAGTACGACCTCCTCGCTAGCGAGACGGTTCCTCTGGATGGATTTGAGAAGCTTCCGATGCTCCTCAAGCAACCGCTCCTCGAAATTCCGAATCTTCTTCTCTTGCACTTATTTTATCCCTCTCCTTTCTCAACGAGACATTAACCGTTTGACCGCGCGCGCTGCCAAAGCAACGAGCGAAGTCCCAAAAACAAACACCCAAACCTGTAAGACATAGAAGGCCGAGATAAACCCCAAAATAAAAACTAAAATGAAAACAGCTCTTAACATTCTTATCCTCCTTGATTTAGCTGGACTTGTTGCCCAACTCCCAAAACCTCAAATGTTTAAGACCTTGGGAGCGAGCAAAATAAAGACCCGCAGGAATATATAAAGAACAATTTTTTATCTGCGGGTCTTAACTCCTAGCCCGACCGTAGCCGGTCAGGCGAAGGCGGGTGGGGACAAGAGTCCTGTTCTCTTGCCGCCAAAAATCTATGATATTGTGAAAGATGCAATACTATCGTAAACAGCAAAGAATAACAAAAATCCGTGTTCCTGTCAAGCCGTGTAATATTGCAGAGTTCCAGTTACCTTTTGGGGATTAATAATTAAGGTATTCACAGCTCCTTGAAACATAGTCATAGTCAGCTTCTGGGCAG
>Ga0155136_101_pt1 | contig 14291 bp, 15 predicted proteins | sample RifCSPhighO2_01_FD_106104 | JGI IMG/M metagenome (GOLD analysis project Ga0155136, IMG submission 106104) | Candidatus Doudnabacteria bacterium RIFCSPHIGHO2_01_FULL_49_9 | reverse complement strand
TCTATCATGCCGTTACCGGTAGCGCCGAAGTGGACGGAGAGCTAGTCCGACAATCGGACTTCTGGAATTATCACTTTATTCCTTCGCATCCGAACCTGGCGGGCTTGCTCGTCGAGCTAGTTGCGCATCCAGATCGGGAATATCTTCTCCGGCGGTTTATAAACAAGATTCGCCATCACTATGATTATATTGTTATTGATTCTCCGCCGTCTTTGAGTTTGCTTACTATAAACGGTCTGGTTGCGTCCGATGAGGTTTTGGTGCCGGTGCAGGCCGAGTATTACAGCTTGGAGGGTTTAACCCAGCTTTTGGATACCATCGAAATGATTCGGGGTAATCTGAAGCACGATTTGAAGATCGCGGGTGCGGTCATTACCATGCACGACAAGCGTGAACGGCTTTCGCGGGAGATCAGTGGGAATTTGCGCAAGCATTTCCCGGCGCATGTTTTTGACGTAGAAATTCCGCGGGCGGTGTCTTTGGCCGAGGCGCCGAGTTTTGGGAAAACCATACTTGGCCACGAGCCAGGAAGCGCGGGCGCGTTGGCCTATGAGCGCTTGGCGAGAGAAGTCATTGCATTTGAGGACAGGTATAAAGCGCCGGAAGACTTCGGCGATTTTAACAATTTAGTATAAAATATCATTATGCTTGGAAAAGGACTTGAATCGTTGATACCGCCGAAACCTGGCTCGCCGAGCGTAAGCGGACTAGATGGAGGTTCGGGTTCTTTGCCTAATCCGTCTGCTACTTCAAGTTCTCCACGAGAGGTCCATTATCAGAGCGCTCCGCCGCATCGGGAGCCTCATGTTCCAGCGGCTCCCTTTACGCTTCACCATGAGCCTAAAAGCGCTATTCAGCCAGCTTCGCCAAGTCTAGGCGTGATTCATCAAGACGGGACTGTTAAACCGGTTCATTCTTCGTTGGTTCAGCCAGACTCTATCCCGACCTATCAGCCCATCACTGTGCCCCAATCTGCGCGTTCTGTGCCGAGGCCGGTTCGTAATGATTTTGAGGTGTCTGCGAAAAATCAGAGAGATGAAGCGGTTTTCCAGATCGAAGTGGATAAGATACGCCCCAATCCTCATCAGCCGAGGCGGGAGTTCGATGAAGTTTCGTTGCGCGAGCTGGCGAGTTCTATCCGCGAGTTTGGAGTTATTCAGCCGATCGTAGTTACAAAGGTTGAGACGGAATCTGAGAGCGGGAGCATGGTTGAGTACGAGCTTATCGCCGGAGAGCGTCGTCTTATGGCTTCGAAGCTGGCTGGATTGCGAACTGTGCCAGTTGTGGTGCGCCGAGCATCGACTGACCGCGAGAAATTGGAAGTGGCGATAATCGAGAACATCCAGAGGCAGGACCTTAACCCTATCGAAACCGCGAAGGCGTTTGCCCGCCTGCAGGACGAGTTTAAGCTCACCCAGCGGGAGATAGCGGCCCGGCTTGGTAAGAGTAGGGAAGCGGTCGCAAACGCCGTGAGGCTCTTGCATCTTCCTCTCGAGATACAGACTGCTGTTTCTTCGGGGCAACTTTCGGAAAGCCAGGCACGGCTTCTTTTATCGCTCTCGGACATCGGAGAGCAGAACAAGCTTTTCAACGAGATAATCGGCAACAAGCTAAGCGTGCGTGAGATAAGAACGAGGATATCGAGGAAAAAATCGGAGATGGAGCCCCAAGTCGCCTATACCGACCCGGAGACTTCGGCTTTGCGCGAGCGTTTGGAAGAATTTCTTGGTACCAAAGTTGACCTTAAGGATGAAGGCGATGCCGGGCGAATCACCATAAATTTTTATTCGAAGGAGGAACTGAGGGGAATACTTCAGAAGCTATTCCACGAAGGGAATAGCTAAGCTCTAAATCCTAAGCTGGCGGGATTATTAACAAGGACCGTCCTTGCTAATCTCGAAAGTAGATCTTAAGAAAAATGGTGAACTGATCAAATTACGATTACGTTCTATCCACAAGAACTCTAAGGGTGCTACTTCAGAAATTGGGAGGCGGGGAATAGCTGGTTGATTCATTAGTGCTATAATATTGCCAGCTCCCCCGGAGGGGATGTACCTTGGCACGCAGAACCACATACACTGGACCAGTGAACGCTTGGGTGATCGCGAAGCGCGATGAACGCAGCGGTAAGTTGCGTAATCAGTACCTAGATGATCCCGATGCGACAGCTTTCGTGTCGGAAGTGCAGGCATGGCGGGCATTGCGCGCGGGCATTGGTACAAAGCGTACCAAGGAACAGCTCCTCGCAAAAGGATGGCTGGCCGTGGAGGTCAAACTTCAGCCAGCTCCACGCCATGAACGGCGTAGCCGCCACTTCATGTATGGTGCGGATTACGGATATCTTACTGTTTATGTGACAGAGATCACTTCAGTAGGAGAAAAAATCGAAGTGTTGCCCCTTGGGCGATACGACGCGTTGGTGTACCGAACCGAGAAAGACGCGAAGCAAGCCCTGCATCTAGGTCTAAGCGAGTATGACCCAGAACTCGACCACAGGATCCGAGTTCGTATGGTGCCTGTGCGATAGGCATCCCTCCACCCCCTTTTCCTCATCTTCCAAAGATGGGGATATTTGATTCTGCTTCTAAGTTTATCTAGTCTGTGATTTGGGCATCTTTTCTTAAAACAATATTCAGGAATAGTTTTTGTGCCTTCCCCCGCACCAGAGCGGGGCACGGTGCGGGACTGCGGCATTATGATTTATTCAGCTTATCCGGTCGATGATTTGGGCACGCCTTATCACTACAACGGTCGGGAATAGTCTTGGTGCCTTGCATCATTAAACTGCCGCAGAGTTTGCATGTTTCACCGGTGGGCTTGGCTTTGATGGCGTATTTGCACTTGGGGTAGTTGGAACAGCTGTAGAAGATGCCGAAGCGTCCACGGCGTTCGGACATGAAGCCATCGGCGCACTTGGGACACTTGACCCCGGTTCGCTTTTTTGCTTCTTCCTCTTCGCTTTTCTTGATGAATTTGCACTTGGGATAGCGGTTGCAGGAGATGAACTTGCCGAAGCGCCCTTCGCGTTCAATAAGCTTGCCTCCCTCCTTCACTGAAGTTTTGGAGGGCGAGTCGCTCTTTTCTCCGCAGTCGGGACATATCTCGCCTGTCTCTTTGGGTTTTGCCATTTCGCTGCCGTCGAGTTTTCTTGCTCCGGAACATTCGGGGAAGCGGGCGCAACTCAGGAATTTCCCGGTCCGGCCGAGCTTGATCACCATGCCTGATCCGCAATCCGGGCACTTCAGTGCGGGGTCGGCCGGGCCGAGATTTGTGATCTTCTCGGTGTCTTTCTCTTTAGCTTTAACATCTTTCAAAAAGGGCTTGTAGAATTTTTCCAATGTTTCGCGGTAATCCTTCTTGCCTTCGGCAATCGCGTCGAGTTTGTCTTCCATCTCGGCGGTGAAGGAGTCGCTGATGTAATTGCCGAAATTCGCCTCAAGGAAACTGCTCACCACATCTCCAGTGTCGGTCGGCCTCAGCGCTTTGCCAAGTTTCTCGACATAGCCGCGCTCTTCAATTGTCTTAATGATTGAGGCATAAGTGCTGGGGCGGCCGATGTCGCGTTTTTCAAGTTCCTTAACCAGCCCGGCTTCCGTATACCGAGGTGGCGGTTCGGTCGCTTTCTCGGTACTCTCGATGTTGAAAAGTTTGAGATCTTCGCCTTTTTCCATCCGGGGGAGCTGAACGTCCTCGCCGCGGCCGTCGGGATCGGCGGCGAGCCAGCCGGGGAATATCATTATGCTTCCGGTCACGGTGAAGTCGGGGATTTTCCCCTCCTTTGCTGAAGCTTCGGAGGGCAGGCCTGGTGTTACATTGGCGATGACTCTGGTGCGCAGGATCTTGGCGTCCGACATTTGCGAGGCCATAGTGCGCCCCCAGATAAGTTCATATAGCCTCTCCTGCTCATCGTTTGACCCCGCACTTTTTACGGAAGCCTTAGTTATACGCACGGCTTCGTGCGCTTCTTGCGCGTTCTTGCTCTTGGCGACATAGACGCGCGGTTCAAGATGATCTTTGCCAAAATTTTTGACCACCTGGCTGTGAATTTCGGACAAGGCATCCTTGCCGATATTCACGCTGTCGGTACGCATATAGGTGATAAGACCCTGCTCATAGAGTTTCTGGGCTATGCCCATCGTCCTTGATGGCGAGAAGCCGAGGCGAGAGCTGGCCGCCTGTTGGAGGGTTGAGGTGGTGAAGGGCGGGCGCGGTGTGCGCTTAGCCTCGCTTTGCGAAATGTCCGTTATGGACCATTTGCCGGTCTTGCCGGTTTCGACTATGCGAGTAGCTTCATTTTCTGTTTTTGGTTCTTCGGTGCAGGCAAGTTTAATTTCTGTGCCAGCTTTGGTTTTGAAATCAGCCTCGATGACCCAGAATTTTTCAGGGATGAAGGCGCGGATTTCGCGCTCGCGTTCCATTATTATGCGGAGAGCGGGGGACTGAACACGCCCGGCGGAGAGTCCGTAGCGCACCTTTTTCCAGATGAGGCCGGAGAGGTCGTAGCCGACGAGGCGGTCCAAAACGCGCCGCGCCTCCTGGGCGCGGCGCAGGTCTTCGTCGATTTCGCGAGGATGCGCCAGCGCCTCCTTGACCGCTTTTTCGGTTATTTCGTGCACGACCGCGCGCTTAGGGTTTTCGAGCCCCAGTACCTCTTTGAGGTGCCAGGCGATAGCTTCGCCTTCGCGGTCCGGGTCGGTGGTTAGATATACCTCGTCCGCTTTTTTAGCCAGGGATTTTATCTCGGCGATGACTTTCTCTTTCCCTTTGGATATTTCATAGTGGGGGATGAATCCGCCTTCGATGTCGATCGCCTTGCGGTTGCTCTTGGGAAGATCGCGGATGTGGCCTACGCTCGCGCGCACTTCAAAGCTGTCATCCAGATATTTGGAGATAGTTTTGGCTTTTGTTGGGCTTTCTACTATGACTAATTTCATGAGATGGTTTTTGTCCCGATTTCATATCTCGTTTCACGAGATGGACGAAATCGAGGATCCTCGATAATTCTAAAACCATGTGGGTTTTGAATTATCGGGACTTTGGTTGGAGACTCGACGATGACTAGTTTCATGCGGCTTTAACATAGCATATCTATATCAATCAATGTCAAATGCAGATTTTAAATTATCTCGTATCTTCCGCCGTTTTCGGCAACCTTGCCTTCTATTGCGAGCGCGGTTAAAAGTGACGCGATCTCCGGCATTCCGAGTCCAGTGAGCTCGATGATTTCGTCCAAATTAAGAGGCGCTCCGGTCCTACGCAGGATCTCGATGAGCGCGTTTTGTTTGTTGTTTTCGCCCGTGTTTCTGGCTCTGCGGGCAATCATATTTCCCAGGCCCAGGTCGGAGATTATTTCTTCGACCCTCGTTACGAGCGTTGCCCCGTCGCGTATGAGCGCGTGAGAACCTTCGTAGTTGGGATGACTTATTGGCCCGGGGATCACAAAAACTGTTCGACCTTGTTCGGCTGCGCACCCGGCGGTTCTTAGACTGCCGGACCTTGCCGGTGACTCGACGACTATGGTCGCAAGCGCTAGACCGCTAATGATTCTATTTCGGTCGAGGAAGTTATATTTACGGACGCTGTGCCCAGCTGGATATTCGGAGATGACCGCGCCCCCGCATTTTATTATTTCTTCCGCCAATATTTCATTATGGGCCGGGTACACCTTGTCGATGCCGCAGCCGAGCACGGCGACGGTTTTTGCACCGGCTTTGAGCGCGCCGCGGTGCGCGGCCGAGTCTATACCCAACGCCAGCCCGCTTATTATGGCGAAGCCGGCCTCGCCCAGTTTTCGAGCGAACTCCTCGGCGGTTTTAAGACCGACGGCGGTGGCTTTGCGGGTGCCGACTATCGCCACCGCTGGATGTACCGCATCCAGATTGCCCCGGACAAAGAATTCTTCTGGCGGCTTAGGGATGTTTTTCAGCATCTCTGGATAGGATGGACTTCCAACGCGAATCGTACCGATAGGTTGTTCCGAAATTGCACGGTTCATGGTCGACATATAGCCAACATTATAGGATAACTAGGGCATATTTTAATAATCTACCTGCATGGGTGTATCATTAAGGTAGAGTCTCAAATGAAAGATACCAATTTTAGGCGCCAACTTTTGACGCGCGTAGCTCTGTCTATTGCGATTATCGCTGCCATTGTGGCCGGTATATTATTTATGGGGCGGGATATTAAAGTCAAAGGTGATTACATTTTTTCCACCCGCGCCGGTCTTCATTCCCGCCTAAATTCTATCAGTCAGCTTTCACAGCTTAAGGTCTTGTCAGACGAGGCTGAGCCGTATCTGGCTAAATTGACGCAGGCTCTGCCACAGAGAGACGCTTTACTGTCAGTTCGGACCAGTACCGAGAACATTGCCCGCCGCTACGATCTCGGTTACAGCTTCAATTTCACTGGCGATGAGTCGGACATATCTAGCGGCCTTAAAGCCATAAAATTCCATATGAGCGCGCAGGGATCGTATCAGAATATCATAAATTTTATCAATGCCATTGAATCCATACCGTATTTCATTACTATGACGAACATAGATATCGCAAGCCAGGGGAGTAAATATAATGCCACGATTGGAGGAGAAATATATTTCAATGGCTAGGCCCAACAAGCTCAACAAGATAGAAATAATGTTCCTGGTTTATGGATTACTCACGATTTTCGCGGGGGTTGTCGGCGTTGGATATTCGCTCGTTTTTCTAAGCGGCCAGATGCTGCACGCCTTCTCGACAGAGGGCAATAAGATCGAAAGCGCGGTTAAGTTCGATATTGATGGATTCAAAAAACTCGGCTTATAAGCGGAGTTTTATCGTTGACACTTAACTTTTGACAACTGGCTTTGGCTTGCCTCGATCAATGGTCAAGTGTATTATGGTCAAGTGTTTTTTTGCGCGCGTGTAGCTCAATGGTAGAGCACTTCACTGATAATGAAGAGGCCGAAGGTTCGATTCCTTCCACGCGCACCAATTTTCCAAAGGAGCGGCATTTGCCGCTCCTTTGGAAATCGCGTGTGGAATCGAAGCCCGCAGATTCGCAATAGGATTGAATTTGCGAACCGAGGGGCGGCCTGCGAGCCCATGGATCAAAGAGGGCGCAGCCCGACTATGATCCATGAGGACTTGTAGGCGATTCCTTCCACGCGCACTACTTCGCCAAGGCTTCGGAGTGCACGGCACTACATACTAATTTGTAGTAGTGCCCTCTATAGCTTTATGCGACGGAGGGTTATAGTTTTTTGATTTATTAAATAAGTTTCTGTAAGATTCCATTATTCGGCGCCCATAGCTCAGTGGTAGAGCGTTTCATTGACATTGAAAAGGTTGCAGGTTCGATCCCTGCTGGGCGCACAAATTAAAACAGGCTTTTTGCGGCCTGTTTTAATTTGTGCTCAGGGATCGAACAAGCGGAGGGGGTCGGGGAACCGCGTTCGGTTTCCCGTGGGGGTGACCGAGGCTTTTGGGCCGAGGACGAGAGGGCGGAAGCCCTATCGGGAGCGAGCGAAGGCGAGCAACGTGAGATTCCCTGCTGGGCGCACCTCTTATAAGTTCTGGCTAATGACTTGTAGCTAATAACCGGTTAGTATTGTTATCAGTTATGAGTTATAAGTCATCAGTTGAGATTTTGTACGAAGACGAGAATTTCCTGGCTGTGAACAAGCCGGCTGGGATGCTTGTCCATGGCGTCAAAGGAAAGCACGAAAAAACTGAACCGAACTTGGTCGACTGGGTAATCGAGAACCGGCCGGAAATTAAAAACGTCGGTGACGCACAGCCTCACACCGGCCAGGCGGGTGCTGATCGGCCGGGGATAGTTCACCGCCTTGACCGGCAGACCTCGGGCGTTATGCTGATTGCAAAAAACCAAGAGTATTTTTCTTATCTTAAGAATTTGTTTCAGACCAAAGAGATCAAGAAAATATATCTTGCGATTGTGCATGGCACGCTTACCGGCGAAGGAAGGATAGATAAGCCGATCGGGCTTAAGGACGGCTCGGTGAAAAGGACGGTGCATGTTATCGCCCGCAACACCAAAATGATTCGCGAGGCCGTTACGCTATATAAGGCCGTTAAGCCTTTGGATATCAAATTGAAAGGTGCGAAAGATGTGGCTGAGTTTACGCTTGTTGAGCTTACCCCCCTTACGGGACGCACGCACCAGATTAGGGTGCACATGGCTTCCATCGGACATCCAGTCCTCGGCGACGAGCTTTATGGCGGCAAGAACGACAAGCTTCCAAGGCATTATCTCCATGCGGATTCCATCGAATTTTCGACAATATCAGGAAAACGCATCAAGCTGTCGGCGGCGCTGCCGGAAGATTTTCAGGGTCTGGTTGACCAGAACGGCCAAGTACGATAACATATCCCTACTTTTAAACATGATTGATAAAGCGATATTGGACAAGATTAAGGCGGGAGCGCGCGTGCGCGTTGTGGAACGGGTGCTTATGGACCTTTCCGAGGAAAGAAAAGGCGCCAAGGTGGCTGTTAAATCCACCAAGGCCGAGAAAGTTATCAAGGAGCGTGTGAGTACTTTCGAGGGACTGGTGATTGCTCGCAAGCACGGCAATGAGGCTGGAGCCACTTTCACCGTGAGAGCGACTGTCGCCGGCGTCGGCATGGAAAAGGTTTACCCGATCAATGCTCCGACCATCAATAAGGTTGATATTTTAAGCTCGCCCAAAAAAGTTGGCCGCTCCAAGCTCTATTATTTGAGGGACTTGTCAGCCAGGAATATCAGGAGAAAGATGGAAGTCTAACAAAATCCCCGCTATAGCGGGGATTTTGTTAAGTTCAAAGTAACAACTCAACATATTAGATTCTCGGATTTCGCCTAACTTTACATTTTGATATTTAAGTTTTACATTATCTACCATGCGCGGGTGGCGAAACGGCAGACGCACAGCCTTGAGGTGGCTGCGCCGCAAGGCGTGCAGGTTCAACTCCTGTCCCGCGCACATTGAAAATATACTCCTTTGCGGGTATATTTTTGTGCGCGTAGGAGTTGAACCTAAAAGGGGGTCGGGGAAAGGCGTTAGCGTTTCCCCGTGGGGGTGAGCGAGGCCTTTAGGCCGAGGGCGAGAGGGCGGAAGCCCTATCGGGAGCGAATGAATATGAGCGACGTGAAATTCTCCTGTCCCGCGCACTTTCACTAAAAGCTTCGTATTATAAGCATAACCGAACATACATTTTATGATCCTTTCCGAAATCATAATCATCGTACTAGGCCTGGTTCTTTTTGAGGTGGTGACGAGCATCGAGAACGCAATAATCAACGCGGATGTTTTGGTTACCATGTCGGAGCGGGCGAGGAAATGGTTTTTATTCTACGGCATCATCATCGCCGTTTTTGTTGTCCGCGGCCTTTTGCCGCTGGTAATAGTTTATCTATCCAACCCGAGCATCGGTTTTGTGAATGCGTTTACGGCTACCTTCAGCTCCGACGAGTCAGTCATAGAGATAATAGAATCCAGTAAGCCGATACTCCTCGCGGGTGGCGGAGTTTATCTGGTATTCCTTTTCTTGCATTGGCTTTTTATGGAGTCGAAGGAATACGCGTTTCTCATCGAGCGCAAGATTCATAAGCATTATTCTTTCTGGTTTTACACGCTGGCATCGGTTGTTCTTACGGTGTCGGTGTGGCTGACCATTGAGATAAATCCATTTGTTGCCCTCGGAGCGGTGATTGGCTCGACGGCGTTTTTTATAACTAGCGGGCTAAAACACAGCGCCGAAGAAAAAGAGAAGGAATTGATTCAATCTGGAGGATTGAGCGACGTGAGCAAGATATTGTACTTGGAAGTTATCGACACCACTTTCTCGATGGACGGAGTGTTCGGAGCGTTCGCGTTTACCATATCCATACCGCTTATACTCATTGGAAACGGTATCGGCGCTTTCATGGTCCGTTATATAACGATACGGGGCGTGGAGACGATAAAGCGCTATCGCTATCTTAAGAATGGTGCGATGTACTCGGTCGGATTTCTCGGCGCCATCATGATGCTTGACGGCCTTGGCTTCGAGGTGGCTTCATGGGTGTCGCCGATAATAACCTTCGCGGTGGTTGGATTTTTCTTCTGGCTTTCGCGGAAAGAGATGTCGTCCGAGCGACAAAGAATTGCATAATCAAGGCATATCATGAACAGCTCGCATAAAGAGATCCCGCCCCACAAACTTATTCTGAGGGATCATTTGGCCGTGGAGCGCACCATGCTAGCCAACGAGCGAACGCTTCTTGCCTACATTAGAACCTCTTTGGCGCTAGTCATAACGGGAGTATCAGGCGTGCATTTTTTCGACAATCACACGTTTAGAATATTGGGATCGGTTTTGATAGCCGGAGGATTGATTGCGTTGGTAATCGGTTTTGCCCGTTTTTATGCGGTGCGGGAAGCGACAAAGGAAAAAAACTAAGTTTTGTTGCAGTTTTGGATAAGTGCTATACTTAACTTAATCGATGGTTCGCCATCATATTGTTCTTGACGGGTGAAACTATGGGAGACCTTGACGATGTTGCTGACAGTTCTGGATATGTTTGTGAAGAATGCCGCTTCGAGGGCGATCAGGACAAATTCTTCCCAGACAAGGCTGGCCTTGGAGTGCCGCCCAAGTGTCCGCAGTGCAAATCCGGCAAACTAAGGATTAAGACCCTTAAAGTTCTACTCTGACGACAAAGCCTCGCTTAGCATCGCGAGGCCATTTTTTTAGCATGGCGCTTATTATAGCCCCGTCCCCTAATAATCATTTTGTCCCTTTCGCCCATATTTCGGCTGCGAATTCATGAAAATTCTTCAACATACACGCATGTGTATGCTTCATAATTTTCATTTCTTCTCGCTCGAAATATGAGCAAAATCATACAAAGATTATTAGGGGACAGGGCTAATGCCGTGTGGCGCTAAATTAGTTTCAGCACGCTGATGATGGCTTGTAGTAGATGCATGAACATGATTTTAGAGTATTTCTACCCGGGCTGTCTTAACGCCAAAGTACATCGCGGCTCGGGTTGATTCGAACCAGATATCAAGTTTTTCGCTGTTGCGGCGGTGCATGCGGTCTTCGACGACGAAGATGCGGTCGCCGAACAGTTCCGGGATTCTTACCTTGGTGCCGAACGGCAGCCAGTTGGCGGCGACTATGCCGTCGCGGACATGCTTACCCGAGGCGGTGATAAACGGGGTGTCGTCGGTTTCCTGGACGCGGCTGGAATAGGCGGTGATCTTTACGTTGTTGCGGGCGTTTTTTGCGAGTACGACGGGACTGTCGCCTATGACGGCGGATGCGAACATCCTATGATCGGCTGGTTCGACGGCTGGGTGATAGTCAGCCTCACCTTTCATAGAGCCTATGCCTAAGACCATTATGGCTATGAGCGCTGAGATTGACGTGATTTTTCTCTTCATGTTTATGCTGGTTTTATGCTTGTTTTTAACAAAAATCTCCCTTCGGGGGAGTTTTGATGTTGGCCTACCTTAACAGGAAGCCACTACTATGTCAAGGGCTCGCTCACCCTCCCGGATATGCTTGCGAGAACCGGCGCATCTTCGTTCCGGCGACGAAGATAGCCTTACTCTCGGCTGATTTGCCCGGTTGGGGCGGGGGCCAAGCCAAATCAGCCTGCGAGACATTCTCTACAGCATATCCGGGAGGATTCGCTTGCTAGTGTGTAGAACGGCCCATTTTCCTGTATGATTAATATAGATGATCGAATATTCGACCAAAGCTGTTGTCCTTAAAAGGGTTCCGAAGGGGGACTTTGACGAGGTTATCACTCTTTACACTAAGGATATGGGTAAGATCAGCGCCCGGGCGAAGGGGATACGCAAGATAACATCGAAATTGTCTGGGCATCTCCAGGTGGGGAGCCTGGTCACCGCACGCCTGTTGCGTAAAACCGACATCCAGCTTATCGACGCCTTTTCCCACAGATCTGGCTTGACTGGCCCGTTGCACCGCTTTCTTCTATTCATAGAGGCGATGACCCATCACGATGCGCCTGATCTGCACTTTTGGTATGGCGTTGAGTATGCGGTCGAAAATTCGGTTTTCGTTTCCGGTCCGCAAGAACTACGCAACAGAGTCTACCGGCGATTTTTGGACATACTGGGATTTGGTTCTAAGTTCGCCAAGTGCGGAAATTGCGGAGACGGGAAGATTGCCTATTTCCTACCCTCCGATATAATGTTCCTGTGTTCGAATTCGATGAAGAAGGTGGCATCGGAATCTCATGAAGTTGTTGAAATATAAAATTGTTGGATGGAAGACTGTTTTGACCACGCTCGTTGCGGGGCTTGTTTTTCTTTCGGGGTGGTATGGGTACACGCGCATTTCGAATGCTGGCATAACCTTTGAGGCCGCCGCCGATTCTGACACGGAAAAGATAGGCTTGCCATTCGACATCCGCTTTACCGTAAGCAACGATTCGGACAGCTTTTTGAAGAATGTCGTGATGAGTCTGCATCTGCCCAACGGGTCGGTTCTTGCGAGCGGCGAAGACAGGAGAATCACATCGCTCGAGATCGGCGAGATGCGCCCGGGAGAGATAAAAGAAGAATCATTCGCGGTTATTTTGCTCGATTCCGGTTCGGACACCAGAGAATTTGATGCGTCTATTTCCTACGCCGCTGGGTCGCTTACCGCCACTTTCGAGAAAAGCCAGATCGTCAAAGTGTCCGCGGAGCCGTTCCCTCTTTCGTTCGAGGCGTCTTCCCCCGAGAATGTTTTTGCTGGCGATGATTTCGAAACGACTGTTAAATATAAAAACACCGGCGAGCGCGCTCTGCCGCAGTTCCGGTTGAAGCTCGATCACCCGGAGGTATTTCGTCTTTCGTCTTCCAGTCCGAAGGCGGATGAGGATAGTTCGTGGGGGGTGGACAGTCTTTTTCCGGATGCCGAAGGGGAGATTAAATATGCAGGCAGCGCCGATTTGCCGGATGATTCGAATTTCGAGGTGCTGTTGAAAGTGCTCCTGAGAGTTGGAGAACGCGAATACGCGGTGCTCACAGTGCCTATATCGGTGGCCATATCTCCTGCGCCGATATCCCTCAAAACGTATATTGCCGACCCGAAGAGCGCGTATGGCCCGTCTGACCGACTCAACTACATCCTGTCTTACAAGAACAACACCGATATCGCCTTCGAGAACGTTGTTCTGACCGCAAAGCTTTCGGGCGCAATGTTCGACATGCAGTCGCTCGTTGTTTCGAACGCGGCTTTTAGCGCTGCAAGTAGGACCATTACCTGGCGCCCAGAAACAACCATGGCGCTGAGTTCGCTACAGGCGCATGCGGCAGGGACGGTCGGCTTTTCCATAAAACTCAAAGATTCGTATCCGATCAAGAAACTGAACGATAAGAATTTTACTGTCAAAGTCGATGGACGTATCGAGTCGCGCACGGTTCCGCCTGATATTGCGGCCGATAAGACCGTCGGCTTGAGCTCGATCGAGTCGAAGGTTGCGGGGCACATCGTGGTTGATGCTTCGGGTTATTTCCGCGATGCAGCGGCCCTTATTTTAAACAACGGTCCGTGGCCGCCCAAGGTTGAAACCCCGACCGACTTCACTATTCACTGGACGCTGGCCAACTTTGCGACTGATGTTTCTAATATCGAGGTGCGCGCGGAGCTTTCTAATCGCGTTGTATTCACCGGCGTTGTGAAAAGCAACATCGCGGCGCTTCCCGAGATGGACGGGGAGACCGGACAGATTGTTTGGAAGATTGGGCGGCTTTTTGCGACGACAGGCGTTATCAGCGAAAAGCCCGAGGCGGTTTTCCAGGTGAGGGCGACGCCGAGCGATTTTATGGCGGGAAATTATATGCAGCTTCTCGGCCCGACTTCGGTCAAAGCTATGGATGATTTTATCGGGCTGGAACTGACGGCTTTTGCCGAACAGGTCACAACGCGTTTGCAGGCGGATGCGACCGTGAAGGAGGGAGAGGGCATCGTTACGAGATAGCGACTAGCTTGTTAGGAAAATCATACTGCCTAGCAGAGATTGGCGGGTGGCGACCGGTCGGTTTGACAGAATCAATGAACTGTAGTATCATCCGCAGGATTCTGGAGGAATCAGTTTGAAACAAGGAAACCTAGCTCTTCTACAACAGGAACTGCACAAGTTCGCGGAGCTCAATACCGAGCAGCGCGAACAAGCGCTCCCAGCGCTGGTGGACATCGTGAACCGGCTGGCAGTCATGAAAAACATGCGCCGGCTGGTAACAGACGCCAGATACCAGACCATTCTCAACTCGAGGATCGAGCGGTGCCTGGTAACATCCTTCG
>Ga0155136_110_pt1 | contig 14863 bp, 18 predicted proteins | sample RifCSPhighO2_01_FD_106104 | JGI IMG/M metagenome (GOLD analysis project Ga0155136, IMG submission 106104) | Candidatus Doudnabacteria bacterium RIFCSPHIGHO2_01_FULL_49_9 | reverse complement strand
CGGCTCTCTTTTGGCGAGCTGCCCGGGATCAGGAATAGTGAGAGCATAATAGGCAAAAATGAGACCGAAAAATATGAAAAAGACAATCCCGAAAAACACGCCAGCGATTATGAGTTTTTTGAGGATCCCCTTCACGCGCCAGAATCGCCGCAGCATGTTACCGGCAAAAGCAAAAAATTTGCGAGCCAGAGAAGCGTTTGAGCGCCCTCGATGCCGCAAAGATGGTGGAGTATATGAATTTTTCCAGCCCCGCCGGTAATTATTCATGCAGGTTTTATTATACAATTTATCCGCCAAAGCTTCCAGTTCTAAACTCTAACATTCGCGTCTATTAAGCGTCGGCGGATAAATCTGTTATAATTTGAATTATGGATATAAAGACGATTTTGGAACGGGGTGTGGTTGAAGTCATTGAAAAAGAGCATCTGGAAAAGGCGCTGGGGTCCGGCAAAAAACTGCGCGTGAAGCTTGGTATTGATCCAACGAGCCCGAACATTCATATTGGTCGTGCCGTGGTCCTTTTGAAATTGCGGCAATTTCAAAGAATGGGCCACAAGGTTGTGTTTATCGTTGGCGATTTTACAGGACTCATCGGCGACACTTCTGACAAGGATTCTGAGCGGCCGATGATGAGCGAGGCGGAGATCAAAAAGAATATGAAAACATATTTTGAGCAGGCCTTCAAAATCCTCGATAAAAAACAAACGGAAACGCATTACAATTCCAAATGGCTGAAAAAATTGGGCTTCAAAGAGATTGGAGAAATGGCGGATTTGTTCGGGCTCCATGAAATCACCTCCCGGGAAAATGTCGCTAGGCGAATGAGCGCGGACAAACGGGTCTCCACAAGAGAAGTCCTCTATCCTATAATGCAAGGTTATGACAGCGTGGCAGTCAAAGCAGATGTGGAGCTCGGCGGCACAGATCAGAAATTCAATTTGTTGGCTGGTAGGAAAATCCAGAAATATCACGGGCAGCCGCAGCAAGATATTTTGATGACCGAGCTTTTGGAAGGCACTGACGGTCGCAAAATGTCGTCCTCGTGGGGCAATACCATCAACATCACCGAGCCGGCTGATGAAATGTTCGGCAAAGTTATGTCTATTTCTGACGAGCTTATCATTCGTTATTTTACACTGTGCACTGAAGTTCCTGTAGATGAGATTGCGGGTATGGCATTAGAGTTGAAGTCCAAATCAGTGAATCCCCGAAACCTTAAAGCCAAGCTCGCTTTCGAAATTACAAAACTTTATCACGAAGAAAAGGCAGCCCGAGCCGCGCACGAAGCGTTTGAAACCAAATTCGGCGGTAATAAGGGAGAAATCAAAGCTGACTTTGAATTGAAAAAAGCCGCGGGTGTATACTCCATCCTCGACATTCTGGTTGAAGGCAAGCTCGCTCCTTCCCGATCAGAAGCGCGGCGCAAGATGAAAGAAGGCGCGGTTGAGGTAGATAGCCATAAGTTGAGCGACGAATTCGCCACGGTGAAACTTGCCAAAGGCACCCTCATCCGCCTCGGAAAGAGGTTTTTGAGGATCAAATAACTCAGTTTCAACATCGCGTACTATGCAACCCCATGAAAAAGGATCAACGTTTATTGGTGTTTTTCATTGACCCCATAAGGGAAAAGAACTACGATAATAGCATATGCTAAGAGGAGAAGGAGAAAATTTTTTTGAAGGTGACTTCCATCTTCCGCAGGAGTTTTTAGAACAGGAAGCGAAATTTGGAGACGCCGCTTATCATCCTGCTATATTTAGGTCCTTGAGACACGGACAAGCAGATGCGGCTTTGGCTTACTATTTACGCTCTCAAGAAAAGAACGCTAGATTTGACATAAAACATACGTTAAGGTCATTTTTAATCAACGCAATCAATTTCCCAGAAAAACCATCGCCCGAGCACGAATGGCTGCTCAAACCTGAGGGGGAACAGCCGTTTGACCCCAATGCAATCAACATTGACGTTATATATGATTTTTGTGCAAGGGCGGGAATAGATTTTCAAATGGAAGAGGAATATCAAAAATTGATGGAAGAAGCACTGACTCAAGGGGGTTATTTATAGGGGAAAATGGCCAAAGAGGTTATGATAAGCTGGAAGCGTTTGCCGATGAGAGACAAATTCCTGTGGATTTTAGCACTGCTGAGATAGCACTGGCTTTGCAGGAAAATTTAGAAAAAGTATGTCTCGGAAGATTTTCTGATAACTTGGAGCATCGGGTAGCAAACCCTGCATCAATGCAGGAGGTAGTAGAGATGGTGGAGCAAATTGTCTCTTATGCTAAGGAGAAAGGGATTCCCCTGGACCAAAAGCTGGCATTTGACGCTGAGATGAAAAAGCTTTCCAATTTGAAAGATAATCCTGGTTATGAGGAGAAAGTCAAAGAGCTCAAACAAGTCGCAGAGCGAATTGGAATTTCCTTAGAGTAGTCTCAACGCCCTGGACTATGCGACCTCCAGTGAACTAGGATTGTTGTCATTTTATGATTTAGGGCCAGGGCAACGGCGGTACTTGTTTTTTATTTCTCAAGAGCGGATTTGAGTTTTGGCAGATCCTCGGTGGTTATTTTCCAGATCTCCTGGATATTTACAATTCCGTAATCATGGATAAGCACGTCTCGCGTGCCGGCGACAACTTTCCAATCCACGGCTGGCATGGCGGCTTTGAATTCTGCTGACAGTCGTTTGCTCGCCTCCCCGATGATTTCCAATCTGCGGATTATTGAGTCTTGGGTTTTTTTATCATGAAAAAATTGCTCTTCGGTCAGCTTCCCAAGGTATTCCTCGATGTCATTTATGGAATCTAAAATATCTTGTCTATACGTAGCGTCTCTGTCCATACAATGTCTTTAAATCTTTTATAATTTCAGGCCGAATTAACGGTTTAATGTATTCCTCGCTCACCAGGTCCACCTTGTGTCCAAGCATTTTTTCCAGCTCCTGTTTTATACTCACGGTGCGCAAAAGACTTTGCGGCGACTTGTATCTATAGAGTAAATCAATGTCGCTATTAGATTTTTCCTCACCTTTGGCGTAAGAGCCAAAGATGCCGGCGAATTCCACATCATGTTTTTGGAGAATGGGGATCGCCCGCTTTTTGATTTCTTCCAGAGTCATAATTTTGGGGGTCTCCGCAGCAGGAGAAGTCTCCGAGACTCGACTAATCAATTCAGGATCAGTTTTGAACGCAAATCTCAAGAGGGCGCGAATAAACTCGCTGCGGTTAGCAAAACCATAGTTTTTTGTGGTTTTATCGATAAATTTGGCCTGCTCGGCAGTCAGGCTGATATTCATAGTCTTCATGTAGCTATTATAGCAAACTTTGGCAAGGTTTGTCAAGATTTATTATTCGCGCCGCAGATGGCGAGGGCTAGGGCATCGGCCGCGTCATCGGGTTTGGGGACGCTTGGAAGGTTCAGCAGGGTTTTGACCATGTACTGAACCTGTTTTTTTTCGGCCTTGCCATAGTTCGTGAGATTGCTTTTCACCTCAAGGGGCGTGAATTCCCGAATCGGGATCTTGTTTTGCCTGGCGCAGAGGAGCACTACCCCTCTGGCCTCGGCGACCGCGATCGCGGTTTTGACATTGTTGTAAAAATATACTGATTCGACTGCGATCTGGTCAGGTTTGTATTTGCGGATCAGTGAAGACAGGTCTTTGTATATTTCTTCGAGCCGCTCCGGAAGGGACAGAGATTTTGAGGTCTTGAGACAGCCGTATTCGATTGCGCGGAATTTTCCCTGCTTTGATGCGATTATTCCATAGCCGGTGGTTGCTGTGCCTGGATCGATTCCGAGTATTGTCATAGATTCGCGTTTGTGTGAACGGCAATCACATCTTCGTCATTTTCCAGCTCAGCAAAGAGAGCATCTACCGCTGGTTTTTGCTCCTCACTCAGGTCCACTCCCTGTGAACTCTCTTTAATTATTTGCGCCTCGGCGATTTTCGCTCCCTGGCTTTGCAGTTTTTCTCTGATGGGACGAAGATCGATTGGCCTGGTGTAAACTTCTAATCCATCAGGCGACTCTCTCACATCTTCCGCCCCAGCGTCTATCGCGGCCAGCTCTAAATCTGACAGGTCATCCCTGGTTCGCTCCACGAGGATCTGTCCGCGCGTAGCGAATTGCCAGGCCACGCTGCCGGTCGCCCCGAGATTCCCGCTATGTTTTGAAAATATATGCTTGATGTTGTTCACTGTGCGGTTTTTGTTGTCAGTAGCCGCTTCGATGAGGAAAGCCGTGCCGAATGGACCATATCCTTCGTAGACGACTTCTTCCAGAGCGCCGGCCTCGGTTGATCCCGCGCCGCGCGCGATTGCGCGCTCAATATTGTCATTTGACATGCTCATTTCCCGCGCTTTATCGATAGTCATGCGCAGTTTGAGATTGGCGGCTGGATCAGCTCCCCCGTCTTTTGCGGCAATCGTGATAGACCTGGCCAGCTTGGAAAAGATCTGTCCCTTTTTCTTGTCGGCTGCGCCTTTTTGCCGCTTGATCTGCGCCCATTTACTGTGCCCACTCATAGATTTATCGTCTCTCCATATTTTGGGATGCGCACAGGGATTTGGGAAACAGCAGTAATTTTCTCGGAAAAAACCATCATGTTTTCCTCCTCTCCGTGCACCAGGCAGATTTGAGCGATACCCTGCGATTGTTTGATCCAGGACAAGAGTTTTTTCTGGTCGCCGTGTGCGGAAAATCCACCAATGGCCATAATCCTGGCTCGCACCGGTACGCTCCGGTTGAGGAGTCCCACCCATTTATGTCCTTCGAGGATTTTGCGGCCCGGGGTATAGGCGGCCTGATAGCCGATGATCAGCAGGGTATTTTTCGGGTCAGGGAGATATCGTTCGAGGTGATACATGATCCGGCCGCCGTTCATCATCCCGCTGCCCGCGATGATTATTTTTGGGGAGGGAATGCGGTTTATTTCTCGGGATTTATGACGGGTTGGAGTGAGTCGGAGCCCGGGGAAATTGAACAGATCACGATCGGTTTTTAGCAACTCCTGGAATTTGCGGTTGAAAAATTCCGGATGTTCGCGGAAGATGCCCGTTATTTTGATGGCCAGCGGCGAATCGAGGAAGGTCGGCACTGCGGGGATCATGCCGGCTTTGGTCATGCGGTTGAGTTCATACAATATCTCCTGGGTTCGCTCCACCGCGAACGCGGGAATGAGGAGTGTGCCGCCGCGTTTGATGGTCTGCTGCACGGTTTGTTCGAACAGCAGGGTTCTCTCTTTTGGTGTTTCATGCAGGCGATTGCCGTATGTGGATTCGCAGATCAGGAGATCAATATCAGCAGGCAGATTTTGTGTTTCCCGGATGATGGGCGGGTGCTCATTGCCAATGTCGCCGGAAAAAATCATGCGCTTGCCGTCAATCACGAGTTCGATGAATGCGGCTCCGAGGATGTGGCCGGAATCATGGAAGATGGCCCAGTCGCCGGAAGGAAAGGTGATTTTTTGGCCGTAGCCCACACCCTGGAAAAATTTTTCCACCCGTTTTAGGGCCTCTGCGGAATAGAGCGGCGCTCGGCCCGTTTCCTGATATTCAATCTCCATGACCTCGAGCGCATCCTCCCAGAGGTAGGAGATGAGTTCCAGGGTGGGTTCGGTGGCATAGATTTTTCCGGTGAAGCCCTCGGCGCACATTTTGGGGAGCCGGCCGGTGTGGTCCAGATGGGCGTGGGTGAGCAAGACCTGGTCAATCTCCCCGCAGCCGAAGGGCAGTGGCTCATAGTTTCTCTGCCGCGCAAACCGTTCGCCCTGGAACAGGCCGCAGTCCACGAGCACTGTGATATTCTTGCCGCGGACGAGGTAGCAGGAGCCGGTGACCTCGCCTGTCGCGCCGTAAAAAGTGATGCTGGGCATTTCATTCAAATCATAACACAATTTGGCTAACAAAAAACCGCTTGGTTTAAGCGGTTTCTTCGGGTTTTTCTTCTGTTCCACCCGCATCGTCTGTATGGGTTTCGGCAGTGTGTGTGTCTACATCGTCCACATCAGCGCTGCACATTGGGCATGTTGGCATCTGGCTTCACCCCCTTTCAGGGCCTTACTACCAGATTGGTAGTTTGATAAAGAATCGAACCATTGATCACAAAGCCATAGATACGTACTTTGTATTCTCCCGGAGCTTGCGGGGCGGTAAAGGAGAAACTAAACGGCTCGCGTTTATCGCTAAGCTTCATGTCTCCGAGAACCAGGAACACCTGGGCTAGTCCAGAAGGAAAGCTCACAGACAGGACAACTTCATCACCTGCTGCAAATTCCTGCGCGGAGAGATCGGTGACCGAGAGATCCGGGGACAGGGACTTCACAATGATGCCTTTCACGATCTGATCTTTGGTTTTGATGTCTGCTGCGTGAATGAGCACTCCGGGATTAACGGTGTATAGACCTTTGGATTCAGTGCCATAATCGGTTTCCATGATATAGGTGAGCGAATAATCAAGCGGCGGTTCGCCGAGAGGCGCATAAAGATAATTTTCACCGGTCGCCGGATCTGTTGGCATGGTCTGGAGGAGATTGGCGCCCGCGAGCTCCTCGAGAGCTACGGGGTAGGATTGTTTGGTCGAATAAAAGTTTGACAGAGCGGTCTGGAGAGATTCGATGTGCTCAAGCCGGAACCGGTCGCGGGTCGCGGCCTCAAGCGCTGTCTGCTCCGCAGTGATCATGGCCGAGTTGACCTGCTCCTCGGCGCCAGTAAAAAATCTCTGATAAGACCAAAAGCCGGCGATTCCGAGTACCGGCAGGAGAATAAGTACCGGCAGAATGCTACCGAACACTTTGGCGCCGCGGCCCAAGGGGCCGGGTTTTTGCGCTGGCTGGTCGGCCGAGAGTTCTTTTTCAAGGATGTCCATGCTCTGCGCGGGGCGAGCCGGCTGCGGCTTGACCGAAGCGGCGCTAAAGGCCTCTTCCACATCCCTGGCTCCCCAGCCCGCGCCTAAAACCGCCTGCCGGATCTCGTTTTCCGAAAACCCGTCTTTGAGGTTTTGCTTGATATATGAGAGTAATCCTTGATCAGCCATATTTTTTAAATGGGCGTGCCTGGATTCGGACCAGGGACCCTCTGTGTATAAGACAGATGCTCTAACCAGCTGAGCTACACGCCCGTATCTCCAATAATCAGACGTGCTTATATTTTATCAATTATTTGTATAGATTGCTATGGGTATCAATGTCAACGAAAAGAGCATTATTTTTATCTAGCAGTTCATAAACTGCGCGATAATCGCCCGTAATATTGATGCTTCGATATCCTTGGTATTTGCCGGTTAGGGCATGATTGTTGAGAATCGGATGAAAGGGATTGGTCATAAATAAAATAATCCGCTCATCAATCCTGGCCTGCAAAGAGCGGTGCTTTTTATGCTTTTTCTCAAAATCTTTGTGATAACGAACTCTCATCTAGAACGAAGGTAGCGGATCGCCTCTTCCGGATCAGAGAAGGCAGGCGACATATTCTTCCCGGCTTTGATGTCTTTTTCTACCTTGGCCAATTTGCGTTCCAGCTTGGCGCTCATCTGATAAGGAGCTGAAAAGCGCACCTCCTTTTTTTCAATGCTTTCCTTGAGAGAACCAGCAACAACCGTACTCAAAGGCAACCCTACCTCTTCGGCCAAAGCTTGGGCCTGTTTTTTTAGCTCGCTGCTTATTTTTACAGTCAAAACCGTTTTCATATATAACCATTGTATATACAACGGTTAGATATGTCAAGATGGGCACAAATCCCAAATCATTTTAATCCAGGTGCGATAAGTTTTGGTGAGTTCTGGATGTACGGTGGGAAATTTAGTACCATATAGATAATGGATATAAATCTTTTGCAAGAACCAATACCATCCGAGCAAACACCTAGCAAAGTTAAATTACTACCCAAACTGCTTTTAGTTTTGGGGCTGGTTTCAATATTAGCGATTGGTTGGTATTTTGTTGCTGCTAAACTCGGACTTTCTAATCCCCCTATTTCTAAAACTCCTCAGGTAATTACATCTGCAGATGTATGCAGTGATAAAGTGGATTATAGTGCTTATGAAAAAGGACTTATTAGATTATGGTTTACAACTGAGATGCATACAACGCAGAAGATAATGGATTTTTTGTCTAGAAATAATTTTCAATTAGCCGCAGGGGAGGAAATATCTTGGGATCTTTCTTTTTTGGGTAATGACCTCCGCGTTACCCCTAATGTAATTGAACGGCCAACCCTGGACGAGTTCATTGAAATAATGGAAAAAATTAAAAGGGCGCCATTTATAACCAGCAACAGTGTTGATGAATCAATGGACTCATTCCCCTCTCTAAAACAACAAGGATACCAAGCTTATTATGAACAAACATACAGGCTAAGAATGGGCTCAAACACAACCCCGCTTGTATTTGTCGTGACATTTAGCAACGAGACCGTGGATGAATTTATCGAGTCTTTAGCCGCCTATGAGCCAAGGCTTACCGTTGTACCTAAAGAGCTTGATCATGGCTCTTATCCTCCCGAACATTTTCAAATTGATAAAAATGGATTCTTCCGAGATCCTGAGAACCCGCAACAAGCAATCAGTAGAAATTTTTTTAGAACGGAAAATCAAATCAGAGTAATTTATAAGAGTAAATCCGAAATTGAATCATTGAGCCAAATGCTCAAGAGTGAACCCCCTTACTTAAATTATATTTCTGTCTTAGATAACGAGTTTCTACTGGAATTTCAACGCATAGTCCCGTACAATCCTGTGGTTTATATACCAGCTAAATATCCATTATTAAAAGTTAAAATAGTCCCCGCCCATGATGATTTACGGGCGGAGGCGATAATATTTGTTCCGGAAAATCAAGAAGAACAGTTTATCCAACAAATCATAACTAATATGAATAAATTTGATGGCTTAAGTTTTGCAACCAAAGTTTGGTCTAATCAAATACCAGAAAATATAAGACATTGCGGGAAGGTTGATGAAAAGAATCAAATGATAACCGGAGAAGTTAGTATAGGTTTAAGTAATCACCCAGATCCTGATAGCAGGGTTCGAGAAATAGCTAAAGAAACCGGAGGACAAATCATTGGTTCGACGCCCGGCCTGGATTTTTACCAAATGTATTATGATTCAATAAGCAATGTTGACTCTACTCTGCGTATGGTAGAGGCTATAGAAAAAATAGAACCAGATGCGCTTGTTGTACCCAGTTTATTAGTAGAACCGTTTTAGTGCCTTTGTCCGCAAGTAGAGTTTAAACAATCGTCGCGGAGGCGAGAGAGTCCTTTTCCGCGAGACGGATCACTCGCACGCCTTGCGTGGCGCGGCCGAGGGTGGAGATGGTGCCGAGCGCTGTGCGCAGGGTTTGGCCGGCTTTGGAGATGACTACGAGATCGGCTTCTTCGGCGCGACTGACGATCCGCATCACGCAGATGTTCCCGGTTTTTTTCGTGATGTTCATGGTCTTGATGCCTGAGCCGCCGCGGCCCTGGATTTTGTATTCTGAGAGATTGGTTTTCTTGCCCAGGCCAAATTCGGACACGACCAGGACTTGGAGGTTTTTCGGATCAGCGGATTTTTCGATAATGTCCACGCTCATCACCTCATCCCCTTTGCGCAGGCGGAGCCCGCGCACGCCCGACGCATTGCGGCCCATGTCGCGAACCTGGGTTTCCCGGTAGCGGATCGTTTGGCCGCTTGCGGTAGTCATCATGATTTCATCATTGCCAGAGGTGAGGTGCACCCATTTCAGTTCATCACCCGGTCGCATTTTCATGGCGATCAGCCCGGACCGGCGGACTTTGATAAACTCCTCAATCGAGGTTTTTTTCACTGTCCCGGCTCTGGTGCCCATGAACATGTATTTGTATTTTCCTTCCTCTTGCTTGCCAAAAGTGAGCACTGCGGTCGCGGTCTCTCCTGGCCCGAGGTTAAGGAAATTCACAAGGGCCTGGCCTTTGGCAGTGCGCGAGGTTTCCGGTAGTTCATAGACCTTGGTCTGAAACACCCGGCCTTTGCTCGAGAAAAACAGGATGTCGTCATGGGTTTCAGCTAGCAACATCTTCTCCACCACATCCTCATCTTTGGTGGTGATGCCGATCACGCCTTTGCCGCCGCGGCCTTGTTTGCGGTAAGTGTCTGATGGCAGGCGCTTTACATAGCCCGATTTTGTGACCACGATAATGGCTTCTTCGTTGGCAATAAGGTCTTCGACCCGGAACTCGCCGATGGGGTTTTTAATCAGTTTGGTTCGCCGCGCATCGCCGAATTTTTCTTTGAGTTCGAGAATTTCTTTTTTGATGAGGCCGTCGATTTTTTTTGGATGTTTCAGGAGATCTTCGAGTTCGGCGATGACCCTTCGTTTTTCCGCGAGCTCATCGTCGATTTTTTTGCGTTCCAGGCCCGCGAGGGCGGAGAGGCGCATTTCCAGGATGGCTGTGGATTGTTTGTCAGAGAATTTGAACTTTTTGATGAGCGCGCCGTGTGCTTCTTCGCGGGTAAACGACTGCTTGATGGTTTTGATGATGGCATCAATGTGATCGAGGGCTTTTTTCAGACCCTCGAGAATATGCGCGCGATCTTTCGCTTTTTCAAGGTCAAATCGGGTACGCCGCGTCACCACTTCGCGGCGGTGGGTGATGTAGTACTCAAGGATCATTTTCAGATTGAGCACGCGCGGATCAATGCCGTCCACGAGCGCCAGGGTGTTGAGGTGAAAAGTGTCCTGGAGCTGGGAATAGTTGAATAGCTGGTTTAAGATCTTGTTGGGGATGGCGTCTTTTTTGAGCTCAATGACGATGCGCACGCCGTCTTTGTCAGATTCGTCGCGCAGATCGCGGATGCCCTCGATCTTTTTTTCTCCGACAAGCTCGGCGAATTTCTCAAGGAGCGTGGCTTTGTTAACGCGATAAGGGATCTCAGTCACGATGATGTGGTAGCTCCCGTCCCCCGCTTCCACAATGTCGGTTTTGGCGCGGACCACGATACTGCCTTTGCCAGTGGCGTACGCAGCTTTGATTGCCTGCCAGTCGTAAATGATGCCGCCAGTCGGGAAATCCGGACCGGTCACATGCTCCATGAGATCTTCGCTTGTGAGTTTTGGGTTGTCGATGAGCGCCACGGTGGCGTTCACTACCTCGCCGAGATTGTGCGGCGGAATGTCTGTGGCCATACCCACGGCAATGCCGAGCGTGCCGTTGAGGAGCAGGTTGGGGAGCTTGGCAGGCAGGACAGACGGCTCTTGTTTGGTGGCATCGTAGTTGTCCATGAAATTGACCGTATTTTTATCAAGGTCAGCCAGCAACTCGAGGGACATTGGCGCGAGACGGCACTCGGAATACCGCATGGCGGCAGGTGCGTCCCCGTCAAGGGAACCGAAATTGCCTTGACCGTCCACAAGCGGATAACGCATGGAGAAATCCTGCGCCAGGCGCACGAGCGAATCATAGACCGCCACGTCCCCGTGCGGGTGATATTTACCGAGAACCTCGCCGACCACGGTCGCGGATTTGCGATATCGGGCTGACGGCGCTAGGCCGAGCTCATTCATGGCGTAGAGCACGCGGCGGTGTACGGGTTTCAGGCCATCGCGCACGTCTGGCAGGGCTCGTGACACGATCACACTCATGGCGTAATCGAGATAGGACTCCTGCATCTCATCTTCGATCGGCCGTGGTTTGATGTAGCCGATTTCTCCGCCTGCCTGAACATTATGGCCAGGACTCTGCGGTGGCGCTCCCTCACTCGCTTTATGGGATTTTTTACGTTTCGGTTGTTTAGTCATCTAGTTTCGATTTAACCTCTTTGAGATCATTCCAGAATTTTTGAAATTGTGGGGACCCGCCTTGTTTTACGTTTCGGGTTTGCAGAGTGATCACCCAGACCGCCAGGACGATGATCACTGCGATTGCAGCTCCGATTTTCAGAATGCGCAGTTTTTCCTCATGGGTTTTATTCTGCAGATTTTTGAGGAAATTCATCGCAAGTCCTTTAGGTTAGCGCTGAGGAGTTAGGATAATGGTTTCGGTCTTGTCGCTTGCTGCCAGCTCGCTTTTTTTGAGAGTGAATTTGTCCCGGCGCTCTACGCTCGTCGCCCCGATTTCTTTAAGGAATCCCTCAACCTTATCCAAGGTTATTTTGAGTCCTGGTTGAGCGTAATGCATAGGGATGACAAAACGCGGTTCCAGTTGATTTACGATTTTTACCGCTTCTTCGGCGTCGGACACGCTTTTTCCGCCAACTGGCACGAACAGCACATCAATATCCCCGAGTTCTTCGATTTGGGCATCAGACAACTCCCCTGCTTTGAGGCAACCCAAAAACCCGAGGCGGATATCCTCGAGGCGGATGGAATATATGGCCGCGCCATTTGCTCTCACACCCCTGATGAACAATCCTTTAACGTCATATTCGCCAGGACTGTCCACGACAAAGGTCTTCTCATCCCCTACCGCTTCCCGGTTATTGTAGAGATCAGATTCCGAATTGGATATGACCACGATATCGGTCTGCCCGCGAGGCGGAGTCAGGCCGGTATTTTTGGAAAAAGGGTCAGTGATTAAGGTGAGCGGACCAGACGAAATTTTGAAGCTCGAGAGTCCAAACCAGCTTATTACCATATCCTCATTATACCCTAGCCCTTGCCTTTTTTCCAGGGCTTTGCTAAGATATGGGAACAATTGAATAGTGAAAAACAAGAGTATTTAATTCTTAATTAATCCCGCACCAAACAGTGTTGTGGTGCCGGGGTAAACTCCTAATCCTTAACCCCTTGTCGAAGATCCGCCGTAGCCTTGGCGAAGGCGGACTACCATGAGTGGATACGGATTAGTATCCTTTTTCTTTTTTATGAGTGAACAGACAATGGAGGAGCTTCTCCTCCAATCAAAAATCAAGATCCTCGCCGAAGGCGATGTTATCAAAGGCCGCATTTTGAGTGTGGGTAAAAACGAGGTTTATGTGGACGTGGACGGGATCGGCATCGGCGTGGTCCGCGGTCGCGAACTCTATGATGATGAAACCATTTTGTCCTCACTGAAAATCGGCGATGAGGTATTTGGCTCGGTGATTGAGGTCGAAAATAAAGAAGGCAACCTCGAGCTGTCGTTCCGCAAGGCCGGCCTGGAGCGCGTGTGGCAGACCCTGCGCGAGAAATTGGAATCGCGCGAGATCATCAAAACCAAGATCCTCGAAGCCAACAAAGGCGGGCTCATGGTGCGCATCAACAACGTGGTGGGTTTCCTGCCTGTGTCCCAGCTCGCCCCCGCGCATTATCCCCGGGTGGAAGATGGCGATAAAAACAAGATTCTCGCGGTTTTGCGCGGTTTTGTCGGCCAGGATTTTGACGTGCGCATCATCACCGCAGAGCAGGATGGCGAAAAACTGATTGTGTCCGAGCGAGCCGTTATCGAAGGAGAGCTTCTGCAAAAAATTGGCAAGCTTTCGATCGGCGATGTGGTGGACGGTGAAATCACGGGCGTGGTGGATTTCGGGGCGTTTGTGAAATTTGGAGAAGGCCTGGAAGGGCTCGTACACATTTCCGAGCTCGCTTGGCAGCGCATTGAGAACCCGAAAGATATCGTGAAGGTTGGGCAAAAGGTAAAGGCCCAAATCATTGCCATTGATAACGACCGTATTTCGCTGTCCCTGAAGCGTCTGATGAAAGATCCGTGGGAAGATGCGGTCAAGAAATACAAGATTGGCCAGATGGTCAAGGGCCGGGTGTTGAAGCTGGCGACTTTTGGAGCGTTTGTGGAGCTGGATGCGGAAATCCATGGCCTGGCGCACCTTGGCGAACTCTCTACGGAAAAGATCACTGACGCCTCACAGGTGCTCAAAGAAGGCGAGGAAAAAGAGTTTCGCATCATTTCCATTGAACCAGCAGATCATCGGTTAGGTTTGTCTTTGCGTCCGCCCAAAGCCGAGGCCAAGCCCGAGGAGGTTAAAGCCGAACCTGTGGCCACCCCGACCCCGACGGAACAATCGGGACAGCCCGAAAGCGTCGAGGTCGAAAAGACAGAGGAGCCCAAACTTGACGTGTCCGCCGACTCGTCCTCCAAAGCTTCAGCGACGGAGGAATCCGCTGCGGCGGAGAAGGTGGAACCAGAACAAACCCCGGCTTAAGCCGGGGTTTTAAATAGCGAAAAATAAAGATATAATTAGCCCGATGGCCACGTGGCGAAGTAGCTAACGCAGCGGTCTGCAAAACCGCCATTCACGGGTGCAACTCCCGTCGTGGCCTCCATCGCCCGGGTGTTGTAACTGGTAGCCAAGACGGACTTAAAATCCGTTGACCGAAAGGTCGTGTGGGTTCGAGTCCCACCCCGGGCATTGATAAACATGTACCAGGTATACATTCTGAAAAGTTTAAAAGATTTACGGACTTATGTTGGATATTCGCAAGACGCCCAAGAAAGATTGTCAGAGCATAATTCGGGAAAAGTTGACGCAACCCTGAATCGTCGACCGCTACGGATTTTGTATACTGAAAACGTTGATAATTTAGAAAAAGCCAAGCAACGTGAAAGGTATTGGAAAAGTGGAGCCGGTAGAAGAAAGTTAAAAGCATATTTTAATACAGGGTTCCCGCCCGTACTCGGGCGAGGCTCGCTCAAGTAATCTTGAGCGGCGATTCCCTCCCCAGGCATTTCTAAATAAATTAAACTCCGCGCTAGCCGCGGAGTTTTTTGGCGATTTTGAACAGCGTATAAAATGGTTTGTTTAGAATCAAATCGCGCGTTCCGAGATAATGTTCTTCTATTCCTGTCTTGCCAATTGTCACGTAACGTGATTTAAATCTCGTGATGCCTGACCAGGGATGATTCTCCGGAGCTCCCTGCGGCGCGATGCCCCACATGTCATAGTATTTCTTGCCAGACACTTTTGCTGCCC
>Ga0155136_166_pt1 | contig 15425 bp, 15 predicted proteins | sample RifCSPhighO2_01_FD_106104 | JGI IMG/M metagenome (GOLD analysis project Ga0155136, IMG submission 106104) | Candidatus Doudnabacteria bacterium RIFCSPHIGHO2_01_FULL_49_9 | reverse complement strand
CTTGATGCTTAGGCGATCCTTCACCACCAGCTCATAGTGTTTGCGTTTGATCTCCACAAACACCGGGTCATCCGGACCGAGGCGCTCGCCATAATAGCGCAGGCGCAGCTTTTTGCGATCCGCTACTCCCGCTTCTTTATCCCAAAAACAATCAAAATCCGGAGTGTCAAAATACAAGCTGTTGACTCGGTAGGAGCCGTCTGGCCTCGCCGCGAACGGGTCCCGGATCGTGTGAGGCCGGAGCGCGGCCATGAGTGGCCGCGCCTGCGCGCGCGGCAGAAAATATTTGAACTCAAATCGCTGAAAATGTAGGGTTGGTTTGGCCAAAAAAATTAATTAACGAATTAAACCGACCGGGGCCGGATCCATTTTTATCTCAAATAACTCCTCCAAAATCCCGGGGTCTCCTCCGCTGGCAAACTGCCAGCTCTTCGTGGGCGGCTCCGTGCTAAAATTGTGGTTTTCACCCATAGCGCCGCGGAAATTGCTGTGATAGATTTCCAGCCGAGATGCGACGTCAGTTTGAAAATCCACACCGTTATTCCAAATGATGCTGTTGTAAACATACCCGGTCCCGCCGCCGTACACCGGCTTTTTCACGTAAGCCTTGATACCGATCTCGTTGTTCACGATCAGGTTATTGATGATGGCTGGCGTGGAGCCGTCCTTGACCTCGATACCGATGAGGCAGTGGTCAAGAAGATTGTTGAAAATTTTCGGCGCCACGGAACGCTCGCCAATACTGATACATTTATCTCCTGAGTTCTGAAACGTGTTTCTCTCAATAAGAATGGCACCAGAGCCGGAGAGATCGAGCCCGTCATTACCGCTCCTCAAGAAGGTATTGCCCGAGACGAGCCCGTGTTTTATAAAATCCAGATCCAGCCCGTCAAAACCATTGTCAACAAATCGGCTGCGGACGATGGAGGCCTGGGAATTTTTTACATTCAATCCATCATCGCCCTGCGATCCCGAAAATTCGGAATCGGCGATCTCGAGATCCGAATGATAAATTGAAACCATCCCGATAAAAAACACGCCATTGAGATAAGCGTCCTTGCCGCCCTGGAACCGAACGAACCGAAATTCGCTTTGCGCCGCGCCCGCGTTTAGGACCGCGAATGTCCCCCACGGGCGATTCGGATCTGCCCGGATCACGCTGATCGGCTGAAGAGCAGTGCCCAAGGCCGCCACAGGACTGTAGCTCATGATAGATGTGTCCGGACCGAGCCGCAGGGTGGTTCCGGCCGCGATTCGCAAGGTGAATCCCTTTGGCACCACAACTGTCTTATTGAAACTATGAGTCCCGACTGGCAGAGTAATCTCTTTGCGGCTCTGATTGACCCTGAACATCGGATTTTCTCTCTCAAATAAATCCGCATCAGAAATGTTTCGAAAATACCTGAATGCGTCGCGAGTCAGCAGTTTGATTTCTATGTCGTTATTTTTTATCTTTTTGCCAGTGATGGCATTTTCCAGGTTCAACTCGATCGCTGTGAGCTGAGCGGCAAATTCCATGGGTCTCACATTAGGACTGGCCAGATAAAACCGATGCCTTGTGTTCTGCGGCTCGACTAAGCTGCCTTGCGTTATGACTTGCTGGTTGACTTGCTGCGCGCTATACAGCATGACAGCGCCCGGGTCGCTGGCCTGGAGATCGGCCGCGTCAAACACATCATTGCCGTTTGCGTCATAGAAAAGCTCATAATCCCCGGACACCGGGCCTGCCGCGAATTTTGGTTCCACACCGGTCAAATAATAATCGGCAATGCTTTGCATATGCAGATCGATTACCGCCAATAAACTACGGCCATTTACGTTAACAGAGTTGTCGTGGTTTATCGCGATTTCAGCCAGGACCCGGCCGGCTTGCTCAAGTTTTTCCTTGAGGCGGGCGGCATTCGCAATAATGTTCGCGCGGTTTTCGCGGACAACCCCATCTGCCCAGCGATTGGTGTAGATCTTCAGGCGGTCGCGGTACAGCGCGGGCTGGATGTTCTCAAATGCTTCGTTGTAAAAGCGCAGATCGTCCTGGAGATTTTTCTCATCCGCCAAATATTCATACAATCGTTTATTTTTTTCGTGGAAAAAAACCGGGTTCGCAAAAATCCGCGTGGCGAGCGGTCCGTAGATTTCAAAATTGTCCACGCTGGCCGGGTCTCCCTCCACATCCCAGGGCACAAAATGAAACTTGCCGTTGCTGTCGTCAAAATAGAGCTGAATATTGCCCACGTACCCGTGAACGGAATTGGCCAGCTGATTGAGGACCTGCCAGCTGTAAAAATCGTCCTTGTCAATCAGGTCAAAGATCTGCGCGTAGAACTCTTCATCGCTTGAATGATTGAGAAGCTCGAGCAATTGCTTCATTTCCGAAAAATGCTGGTACGTGAACTGCGTATCGGTTGTTTTCAACTCCCAATCGGAAAGGTTCTTCCAGTCAAGGCCGACATCACCGTCCCCATAAAGATTGGCTTCATCCGGGACCTCCCATTTGGCGAGCATTTCCTGGGACCATCCTTCCATCACAAAATACAAGCCCTGTTTCTGGCCATTCAGGCGCAGATTGGCAAAAAAGCTGGGAGGACGCAGGAGCCCAAGCTTGCCTGCACGATAATTGTGAAAATGCTCCAGAACGAATTTCCGGTCATCCGCGATGATGAAGGCCAGTTCGCGGAAACCGAAAAATGGCATGTCTTTGTTAAATCTCACATGATAGGAACGCTTTGGCGCGTTCCAATGCACGGCAGTATCCCCGCGATAGCGGACCTGGACATCATATTCTTTGCCTTGATAAGAAAATTTGGCTGGCACATAGATTTTGTCGTAGTAAATGACCGTCATAAACTCCTGGGGCAAGCTATCGTTCAGCTTCTGGAGGTTCTCATCGGATATTTCCAGGGCATAGGTCGGGAGTTTGTCTTTTTTGAAAAGGAAGGGCAGATACGTGATGTCGCTCAGCTTCCTCGCCTCCCAGTAAAGCGGCAAAAACCTTGTGGCCGCAGGATACGCCCGCAAAAACTCCGCGCGACTGCCCGCGCTCCCAAATTTTGAGGCCAGACCGCGCGCGGCAATCAACCCCGCGAGTCCCAGGATCAGAAATACCAGGACCAGAGCCATGGCCTTTTTGCTTTTAGTTATGCGAAAATATATGGATCTAAGCTGCATATGCACTACGCATTCTAACAGAATCGACTATAAAAAACAATTCTCCACAATGATGTATTTTGGCTATGACTTGAATCTCAATTTGAAGATATCACACAGCCAGAACACCGCCGTTTTTTTCTCAATGCGAAAATACCTCGACAAAATCTCCAGCTCTTTCTGCGGGTCTATTCGATATTTATCGTGGGCGTCTGCTTTGAGCAAAAATGCGCCGACGCGATTTAGAAGGCCCCGCCGTCCAATGCCAACCACGATCGCGGCCTGCGGCTTCACCCTTTTCAATTCCTCGAGAAACCCGATGATATTCGGCTCAGTCATTTCGTAAAAAACCTCATTGATCACCACAGTATCAAAATCTACCGCTCTCCAATCCTGCACTTCAGAAAGCCGCGGATCAATATCATAGCCGATCACATTCGGATAAAGCGATTTGAGTCGCCCCGAGCCGCAACCAAAATCCAGAACCTGATGTTTTTCGAGCTCGCCTATGCGGCCGATTTTTTTCAGGATCCGCCAAAAATAAATTCCCGCTACACCCGAGTAATGATCTTTGGTCATATTTGTATTAATATTTATAAATCATAATCGGACCCTGCTCAGTCAGCAACTCAATGCCGCCGAGCTGCTCTTGAACTTCCGAGGCAACCGATCCGAATGACAGGATATAATCCAGTCGGTATTTATCGAGTTCGGCTCGAAAATTGCGGCGCAAAAATTCTCGATAGTCCTCTGGAAGCCGAGACAGGCGCTGTGAGACGGCCTCATCAGTGAAGTCCGGAAATCCAGTTTCATCGTACAGCCCAGCCCAGTTAGAAGACAGATAGGTTATAGCGTCTATTTCCGCCAACGGATCTTTTTGAAGATACTCCTCCAACTCATTACTGCTGACTCCGCGAAAACGCAGATTGACGAGATAAGTGTGGTAAATTCGTTCTTGCGGCATCAGAGAATACGTCCAGCTATTGCCATATATATCGCAGTGCGTGAAAGCAACTACCAGCCCAGTAAATTCGATAAACTGGCGAATGTCGCCACTGACCAGCGCCACACAGGGTTTTTTCTGTGCGGCCAGCCACGCGAGCGCGGGTTGATAATTCTGGATTTGCCGGTTGTGTTTCGTGATGCCGGCAGTATAGGCATGGTATTGCTTATACACTCCAAAAACCAGCGATGCGGCAATAATCAGAGCGACGCTAGCCAGCCGCAAGACAGGCCGGGATGCCGACAAATTATGCAGCATTGCCACCGCCGCAATTATTGCAAACGGAATAGTATACTGGACGAAATGAAACGGCCAAACCGTCATCCCTGTGATTATTTGTTGATTTAACGCCCATATTCCCCCCCCCAGCATGGCCAAGATGAAATAATCCTCGGTTTCTAATAGACGGGCGCCCCGGTCCCGAAAGAATTTTACAGCCAGATAGATAACATAAAGCGCCAGAACGGCTATCAGCAATTTATTGAAAATCGGATAGTGAGTGTAAAACAACCCGCTGCGCAGGAGCGATGCTTCATACCAGGGGCTTTGCCGCGCCGTCAGCGATAGATACCAGTATGGAGACGAAAACAGTAGTCCGAGAAAAAAAACCAAAGCCAAGCGCCTGATTTTGAAATAATCGCGCTGAAAAAGAAAAAATAGCCCCAGCATGGCCAGGACCGAGAGCGCCAAGCCCCAGGCAAAAAAATAGCTCATGATCATCAAGGCCCAGCAAATCCCCGCGCCCCAGATCTGGATCTTGCGTGTCTGCGAGTCAGAGGCCATGGACCAGACGAAATGCAGAAAAGCAAACAATAATATTGCGCCTGATACCGGATGGACCGGCCTGTTCCAGATCAGAAAGGCGGCCGGCTTGGCGGCGCCGGTCAAGTACGACCATATGGTGTGCCAATCCACTAAATCATAGCCGAGGACTACCAGCAGAGCGCCACCGAGGGCGCTTGCGCATCGTGCTTTCTCGTTCCCTCCGAGCATGCGGTAAATCAGAAAATATACCAGCAAGAAGAGGGTGACCGGAAGCAGAAATCTTGTAGCGGTGAGGGTGGCTACAAGCGGAATGCCGAATGCGAGTGTGGGCAGGGCATACAAAAATTCGATGGTCGGCGGCTGGATTGGGACCTGATCCTTGTATTCAAAAAATACCGTCGAGCCCGCGAGCGAATGCCCGTCTAAAATCTCCTGCATGCGGGCAATGTAAAAATCCTCGGCCGGGGACTGCATGAGGGGCAGGCCCTGATGCGACTCGCTTTGGACCGCCAGAAACCAGATATGAGGCACAAGATAGATGGCGCCGACCAAAACCGCGGCGGCAATACCAAGCCAGTGCCGTTTCATTAGAGTGATTTAAGCAAGAAAAATAGGCCCGCGAGCACGAGCCCTGTACCGATCATCTGATTGACCCCGATACTTTCTCGAAAAAACAGCCAGGAGCCGAAAACCACCAAGACATAGATCAAAGCAGTCATCGGATAAGCCGCTGAGAGTTTGGCTTTGGAAAGAGCAAACATCCACAAGAGCATGGCCAAGCCATAACACATCAACGCGATCCAGATATAAACATTTTTTAGCGCCCCGAGAACGAGCGGCCAAATATTTTGGAGGCCAAATTCCACAGGGCCCATAATGCTCATGCCTTTTTTGAGCAGCAGCTGACCGGTAGCTGCCAACAGCACGTCGAGAAGAATGAGATAGATGACCGAGTTCATAATATAATTTTTTAGGTAATTAGTTTGAAAATCTTCTAATCCAATAAATTATTTTTTGACAATATAACACGGAGTCATAGCAAAATTAAATTTCAAAATTTTAACATCCTTATCTTTAAAATAATCATCAACGGCCTTTGTTTCGCCAGGAAATGTTCCATAATCATCTAGCATTAGAACTCCCCCCCTGACAATTCTAGGCCATAAGTGCTCTAGTATAGCAACTGCTGGCTCATAAATGTCTGTGTCTAAATTTAATAATGATATTTTTAAGTGGGGATTATTTTTTAGGTATTCAGGAATAGTTTCTACAACATCTCCCTCAACTAATTCTACATTTTTTTCAACTCCCTTCCTTCTTAGCACCTCAATAAGTTGCTCTTTAGAAATAGATTGTTCACCCCCATTTTGAACAACGTTGTTTCTATACTTTTTATCTTCTTCGAAATTAGTTTCAGGGAATGCTCCAAAAATATCGAATCCTATTAATTTATGAGAAAATGAGTTTGCAAATAAATCTCTGAGGCCTGCAAATCTAACAAAACTTGCACCCTTGAGGACACCGCATTCTATCATAGCACCGGGTAAATCTTTTGCCATTTTAAACAATTCATAATGTGCAAGTATCTTACTCAACCTCGTATTATCACAACTTAAATAAAAGTTGTTTTCGTATTCAAATGCTTTTGTAAAGTCGGGTAACTTTATCATAATAGTGTTAATTTTATTATATATTATCGAGGGTTTTTATAGAAATCTCGGATTTGCCGGCAAACATATTTCACTTCAGCGTCTGTGAGCTCGGGATAAATCGGCAGGGATATGATCTGCCCCACCGCTTTTTCGGCCTGCGGGCATCGGCCTCTAGCGAATTTCTTTATGGCGTGCTGCTGATACAGCGTTTTTGGGTAATGGATTTGAGTGCTGATTCCCCTCTGTGCTAAATAATCCCGCAGTTTATCGCGGCTCTTGGTCTTGATCACATATTGATGAAAAATATGTGAGTCATCATTCGGCACCCGAGGAACCTCCAGGGGCAAACCGCTGAGCAGTTTGGAATATGTTCCGGCGATCTGCCTTCTCCGGTTGTTCCAGTTTTTCAAATTATTCAATTTTACGCTCAAAACGGCTGCCTGGATTTCATCTAGCCGGCTATTTAATCCGGTATAAAAATGGTCGTACTTGCCGATTTGACCATAGTCGCTCAATGCTTTGGCTATTTTGGCCAAGCCGCTGTCGCGAGTCACAAGGCAGCCGCCGTCCCCATAGGCGCCTAAATTTTTTGTGGGATAAAAACTAAAAGCTCCAAAATCGCCAAAAGAACCCGCTTTTCGCTTCCCCACTGCGGCACCGGCTGCTTGCGCGCAATCTTCGACAACCTTGAGACCATGTTTTTTCGCGATCGACATGATGGCGCGCATATCGCACATTTGTCCATATAAGTGGACTGGGATGAGGGCTTTGGTTTTTTTGGTGATGGCCTGTTCGATCTTTTGAGGATCGAGAAGCAGCGTTTTAGGATCAACGTCCGCAAAAACCGGAACCGCGCCGACATGAATAATCGCCAAAGCAGTCGCGGCGGCACTCACAGGGGTGGTAATGACTTCGTCTCCCCGTTTGACATCGCAGGCCAGAAGCGCGATTTGCAGAGCCTCTAGGCCGTTGGCTGTACCCACGCAACGGCGTACCCCAACGTATCTTGCGAACCGCTTTTCAAATGCGCCCACTTCCCTGCCCAGTATATACCAGCCGCTCTGAAGCACGCGTCTGACAGCCCGGTCGATCGCCGGTTTGATGGCTTTGTATTGCTCTGACAGATCACCGAAAGGAACGCGCATATTTCAAAAACTCCTGATAATTTCTGATGTAATCACTTTCTTTATAATAATCGCTGGCCACCACCAGGATCAGGCAATCCCGGGAAAATCGTTTCATGGCATGCCACAGTCCCGGTCCCAGCAAGATGCCAACGCCCGGGTCATCCATGCGGATCTTTTGCTGGCTATGGCCGTCGTCGAGATGAAGGTCGAACGATCCGTTGATGCAAAAAATCGCCTGTTTCGCCTTTTTGTGCGCGTGCAAACCCCGGATGGCCTTGGGGTTAAACAAATAATTTATAAAATAAAATCTCTTTATCTGAAACGGGATATTGCGGATGGCCTCCCCGATCACCAGATTGCCATCGGGAAAATCATCGTAGAATAACAATTTCACAAACCCGGAATGTTTTACTTTTAACTTCTTGATCATGATTTATGGCGAGGCCTTGCTGGCCAAAAAGTAAGAATAAAAACACGCGCCGCTGTCAAAAGTACCGGATTTTTGAATAATGAATTCCTCCGACACCAGTGTCTCCCATTCCGAGAATTCCCTGATGAACGCGCCCTGATCAACCGACTGCATGTACCGGACAGTGAGGCGCCGCGACCGCGTATCCTCCATGACCAAAACCCGGCCGCTTTGGCCTAGGACCCTTTTGATTTCTTTTAACACCAGGCGGCAATCCGGCGCAGACAAATGGTGGAGCACTCCCACGACCAGGACTTTATCAAAGCTTTCGTTCGCAAACAGCAGTCGCCTCGCGTCAGCTACCTGAAACTCGCCCTGATGATGTTTTTGGGAATAGGCGATGTTTTTGGGGTCAATGTCAATCCCCAGGTAGTTTTTCGCCGGAAACAAACCTGAAAATTCTCCGGTACCGCATCCCAGATCCAAGACCCTTTCCCCTGGACCCGCGGAAAAATATTTTCTGATGACCGCTTTTTCTTTTTTGAAATTATTTTCCACGATCTTTCGCAACACGATCGAAACCTGCGGCGAGGTGAGAATATGATGTAAAAATTTTATCATTTACGATGGGGGTTTCTGGTTACTACCATGAGCTCAAACCACAGGGACACGAGTTGAATCAGTGTTCGGGCGACCCTGGGAAAATTGAAAAATTGTGATTTTCCGTAGATCCGGAAAAAGTGCGACACCCCGACTTCAGCGAATCTGAACCCGGCTTGCTGAAATTTTTTGACCATTTCAATGCAAATTGTGCCAGTTTTGCTCGTCAGGGTGACTTTATCGAATATTTTCCGCCTCATTATGCGAAAATCGCAGTCGGGATCCTTGATCGGCAGCCAAAACGCAAATCTCATAACCTCTTGATAAATATAGCCGATGATTATTCTATGGAACGGATCCGAACGTTTGATCTTGTAGCCGTTAACAATATCGATGTTGGCAGTCATCTTTGCTAAAAGTTTGGGGATTTCTTTGACATCATACTGGGCGTCACCATCAGTATAAAAAATTAAATCTTTGGTGGCGGTCCGAAAACCGCTCTGAAGCGCCGCCCCATAACCATTATTTTTCTCATGCAATATCACACGCAATTGCGGCACTTCTTTTTCCAGCTCCACAAGCAGCTCGCGACTCCCGTCCGTTGACCCATCCTCCACCACGATTATTTCAAAATCATCGGTGATGTTTTCCAAAACCATCTTGGCTTCGAGGACCAGCGTAGCGATCGTCCCTTTGTCATTGTAGCAAGGAAAAAACACCGAGATTGATGGCCGTTTTTCGTTTCCAGAAAGCATTGATTAATTATACCAGAAAATCGAGAATATTTTGAGCGCGCGCCGTCCAACTATACCGCCCCGCCTCTGTCTGCGCCCGGTCGGCAATTCGTCCTGCCAACGCGGGGTCACCGAACACTCTACGTATTCCTTCGGCGAGCGCGGCCGCATCATCTGGCGCGACTAGCACCGCGCTGTCCTCGCTCAACACTTCTCTGATGCTGGGAATGTCCGAGGCGACTATCGGCTTGCCTGCGGCCATGTATTCGAACAGTTTCAGCGGGGAGGAATAATATTTGGAAATAGCGATTTTGGCCGAGTTGGGTAAAACCAATACATCAGCTGCGGCCAGATATTTCGGAATGATACTATGGGGCTTGTGGCCGAGGATGAGAACGTTATCTAAACCTTCTGCTTGTTTCTTGAACCGCTTTATGTCATCATCTGTTCCCCCGACGAAGATGAATTGCGTTTGAAATTTGAAATTTGAAATTTGAAATTTTTTTGCTGCCTCGAGCAAAACTCCCACCCCTTTCCACTCATACAAATGCCCGGTATACATCACGAGCTTTTTGTCTTGCGGCAGTCCTAATTCTTCCCTCACTTTTAACTTTTCACTTTGCACTTTAAACTTTTCTAGGTCCACTCCATCCGCCGCCACGAGGATTTTCTGCTCCGCAATCCCCAGTCCCACGAGCCCGGCTTTGAGCGCGCGGGTTATCACGATCACCCTGCGGGCCTTCTGCCACATTCTCAAATCCGTGCTGCGAGCATTCTCCGGCAAATCATGCACCTCGAGGACAAAATCCCGGAACACGAGCCCGATCATTAGCTCCCGGGTGTACAAACAATCATAGCCCTGGAAAAAAAGATAGGATTTGCCGGCCAGCAAAAAGCTGAACCGCGAGATCCAGCTGCCGTATTTCGGCAAGATGTTCACCGCGTCAATGGACCAGATCCTCTTGATACGAAACACGGGCTTCACGTCATAGTACTCGAACGGATCGGTTTTGATCTCGTTTTTTCGACTGGAAATACCCAGAGTGACGTCGTGGCCGGCCTCGGCGAACGCCTCGCACATTTTCATGATCTGGTAGCCGTGGGCTTTTTCCGTGGGCATCCGCCCGCTGTCGAGATAAAATAGCTTCACTCAATCATGATTTAATTTTGGTCAAGATATAATCGCCCATCACCAGCGCGTCGAGGCCCGTGGAATAAAAACAGCGCAAAGCGTCTTTTGGTGAGCAGACGATCGGTTCACCCGCGTCATTAAACGAGGTATTCAGGACCATTGGCACGCCCCGCAATTTTTCAAATTCCCGCAGCACAGCATACAGCCGCGGATTTTGCGTGGCGTTGAGCGTCTGAATGCGGGCGCTCCCGTCAATGTGCGTGATCGCGGGCAGTTTCGGCCGAAACGCCTCCTTGACCAAAAAAGTCAAAAGCATGAACGGGCTCTGTTTATAATCATCAAAATATTTCGCGCCATCTTCTTCCGCGACAATCGGGGCAAACGGACGCCACTGTTCACGGTGCTTGATGCTCGTGTTGATCCGGTCATTCATCCCCGGCACTGTCGGATCCGCGAGGATCGAGCGATTGCCCAGAGCGCGCGGGCCGAGCTCCATCCGGCCCTGGAACCAGCCAACGATCTGACCCTCGGCCAAGAGCTTGGCCGCAGCCGCAGGGACGTTCTCATGACGCACGTATGGCACCCGCGCCTCCCGAAGCAGTGTCTCGATTTCATCATTGCCATAGCCCGGACCCCAGTACGCATTTTCCATGCGAAACATGGGAGATACTTTCTCGAGCCGGGCGGCCGCTTCCAGAGCCGCGCCCATGGCAATGCCACCATCATAGCATGCCGGCTGCACAAACAGCCCGTCGCAAAAATCCGCAGACATGATCCTGCTGTTCATGTTGCAGTTCAGGGCCACGCCGCCGGCCAAACAAAATTTGCGAATCCCGGTTTTACCATACGCTTCGCGGGCGAGATTGAAGAGCGAATCCTCAAGCGCACGCTGCAAACTGGCGGCAAAGTTTTTATGCTTCTCGGTCAGCGGTTCGTCCGCTTTCCTCGCTAAATCGCCGTAGAGCCGGCTCACCGCCCCCCGATCGATACGGTACCGGCGATGGTCTTCAATGTCGAGAATGTTTTTGAAATCATAAATCGGCTGGCCATAACTCGCCAGGCCCATGGTTTTGCCCTCGCCATTGGTCCCCAGTCCCAAAAAATTGGTTACCCGGCTGTAAACGAGGCCAATGGATTTGGGGTGCCGCGCGCCCCACAGTCCCGCAAGCGGAATGTCCCAGACCTTGGTGATCACGCCGTTCTTACCTGTCCAAAAAGTGAATGTCTCGGTTTCGCCAGCGCCATCCACAGTGAGGATATTGGCCTCGTCAAAACCAGAGCAACGATACGTGCTCGCAGCATGGGACAAATGGTGGGAGACATAAACGATTTTGGCGCGGGGAAACTCTTTGGCCACAAATTTCCGGAAAAACCAAAATACCCCCAGATTGAAAATATTGGGCGCTAGGGTCCGCCAATGCAGATTCCATGGAAACTGCCGGAGAAATTTATAGGGATCATGACTCACAGCCAAAACATCTATATCATTTTTGGACAGGCCTCCCTCTTTCAGGCAGTAAGCGATGGCCTGACGCGGATAACCTTTCGCGTGGCGCACGCGCGAGAACCGCTCCTCTTCGGCCGAGGCCACGAGCCGGCCGTCAGAAACCAGCGCCGCGGCGCTGTCATGAACCCAGGCAAACATCCCTGGCACTTGGTTGATCCCGAGAATCTTCATAATACCTAAAGTTTAAGATGATTCAATATAGCAAAGATTTCTGATCCCGACTAGTACGGATCCCAGCAGGTACGAAAATTTTCGTTCAAGTTGTCCAAGGTTTTCATATCTTCCGTTTCTAATTTAGAGTCGAGTACGTCAAAATTTTCCTCGATGCGCTCTTTGTGTGTGGATTTTGGCAGGACCACAAATCCATGCTCCAAGGCCCAGCGGGTAAGGATCTGGGCATTGCTCTTTCCATACTTTTTAGCGATTTTGGAGACGGTCTTGTCATTCAATTTTTCGCCGTGCGCCAGGGGCGAGTACGCTTCGATTTGTATCCCGTTGGTCGCGAAATATTCTGCGAGCGCTTTTTGATACAAAAACGGATGCATTTCCACCTGGTTCACGGTCGGCATAACCTTGGCGTACGACCTCATTTCTTCGAGATGTGTCTCCGTGTAGTTAGACACGCCAATCAAGCGCGCTAATCCCAAACGCTGAATCTCCTCCATGCCTCGCCAAGTGTCAGCGCGCTTTTCTTGGGTTTTTTCTTCATCCGCAAACGGCCAGTGCACAAGATAAAGATCAACGTAATCGAGTTGCAACCTCTCAAGCGAGGCGCGAATCGCTTTCAGAGCAGAATCATAACCTTGATCAGAGATCCACAGCTTTGTGGTGACAAACATTTCTTCTCGCGGAACATTGCCGGCTTTTATCCCTTCCCCAACGCCTTTTTCGTTACGGTAAATCATAGCAGTATCGATATGGCGATAGCCGGCCTCGAGGGCCCATCTCACCGCATTCCTTACGATCTCCCCGTCCGGAATCTGCCAAACCCCGAGCCCAATGCGTGGAATGATTCTCATGCTCTTCCCAAAAAAAATTTGAGCAAGCTTTTTAACAAAAATACCGCTTTCCCCCACGGACCCAAAACATAATACCGAACCTGCGCATCACTCCCGCTTTTCAGATGGTAATTCCCCACAGCGGCCTGATAAATCACCTCGGCCACCTTTTCCGGCGGCGTGCCGCCAAAATTACCCATCGCGGTTGCGGTTAAACCCGGGAGGACAGCCAGAACGCGCAAATCCGGCCGTTCGAGAGCCACGGATTTCGTAAATCCGCGCAGGCCCCATTTGGTGGCCGTATACACGCTGGCTCTTTTCTTGCCCACGAGCCCCAGGCGGCTCGCGATATTGATGAGAGCTTCAATAACCGCCGGCAGGAGTTCATGGGTGAGCTTGATCTGGCCCTCGAGGTTTGTGGCGATCTGCCGGTGAATATCCTCAAAAGTTTGCTCTGAGAAAAAACCTTCTTGATAAATTCCGGCATTGTTAATGAGAATGTCGATCCGCGGAAACTGTTTCAAAGTCAATCGCGCGGCCTGCCTGATACTCTCCTCACGCGTCAAATCTAACTGCACGATCAGGGTCTCCGGCGCGCCAAGCAGGCGGCATTCCACTGCCACATTTTCTGCCTCTGTTTTTGATGAATTATAAGTTAGCACTACGGCAAAGCCCTCGCGCGCGAACCGCTTGGCCGTGGCCGCGCCAATCCCCCGCGATGACCCGGAAATAAACACAACTTTAGCGGTCATAGAATATCAATACTCTGTGGAGATACGTTAATGTTTATCCTAAAACTTTTTTGTAAATCTTTTTCACCCCCTCGAACCAGAACTCTTCGCGGCGCGGGCCGGTGTAATGGCGAGCCACTGGGTCAGGTTTGGATTTGATAGTGTACTGATCGGACGGCAAGTAACAAAACCCAGGTGAGGCAGACAAAATATAAGCATACCCGGCCTGGTCTGTGAGCCGCGGCGGACTGTCCGTGCCGTTTCGCTGTAAAAATTCTTCCAACCGAGCGAGCTCGTACTGCGCCGTTTGATAGCCGATGGCCCCCGCGTTGGCCATTTGCAGATTCGGCGGCAAGGAACTGCCATCCGTAAATTTATACTCCATGGGCCGATAGCTCCTGATCATAAATGGATATTTTTTTTGAAGCAGCAAGTCAAAAACTTCATCGGGTTTTTTAAACCACAACATATCTATATCCAGAACCAGCCGCGCCGAGCTATTCGATACAAAATACGGATCAATAAATTTCAACATGTATATATATCGCTCGACATGTTTTCGGAAATCAAGCGCCGCAGGATAGCCGGAAAGCCAGCCGTCGATCTGGCTTTGCGCCCAGGCCCGATCTATGAGCGTGGCGTGAGGTAATAATTTCTTGACGAGTGTCCTGTCCTGCTCTGTAAACGTACCATCTTCGTGAATGTAAACCGGCCCAGATTGTTCCGCAACAAGATACCAACTGGCCAGGGCCCAGAGCATCAGATCTAGGCCCTCATGATTGCACAATGTATGCACCGAATATTCGTCAGTCGTAGGTTCCCGATCAATGGGATGATCAAGCTTGCGGATCTTCGGCCCGACGACGTAGCGGTAATAAAGATAATCAAACGGGCGGTGGTAATGCAAAAAACTGCGATAAATGTAACGAAGTTCCTTGTAAAGGTGCGTTCCTTTAATGCGATTCATGAGATGTTGTTTTAGCCGCGACCACCACCAGGGTGCCAATAAATTTTGACGTAACCAGGGATAGCAAATAATATACGAAATTCAGGACTTTTTTCTTCCAGCTCTCAGGGTAAACCGCTTCCAAGGAATACAAAAAGCCGATATCCACCACCTGCCAGCCGTTTTTCTCGAGCAGACGCGGCAAGGTCTTTTGGTTAAAATAGCAGGTATGGTCTTTGTTGACCGTGGGTTCGGTTTTGGTCAATTTTTCCGCAAGGTTGAACAGGTTGAAACAGTTCGGCGTGGTGAGGATCAGCTGGCCCGAGGCCTTTAAATTTTTCGCGCAGCTATCCAGAAACAACCCCGGATTGGATAAATGCTCGATCAAATCTCCGGCGAAAATCTTGTCGAACCGCGCGGCAAACGAGAAATTTTCCGCAGATCCTCTCTGGTAATTTTCCGGATGCTCCAGTTGCGACTCGTCAAAATCCAGATCCAGGCCGTAAACCTCGCGGGCCACGGTCTTGAGAATGCGATGCGGCCAGTGCGCGTCAACCGCGGTTACCCCCTGCCCCCAAAAACCGATATCTAACACCGTGTCCTCCGGCGCGATGAGGTAGCGAAGGAGCGCGTCTTTATTCTTGAAAACTTGCATCAATGAAACTCCTCCAAAAGCT
>Ga0155136_165_pt1 | contig 16485 bp, 17 predicted proteins | sample RifCSPhighO2_01_FD_106104 | JGI IMG/M metagenome (GOLD analysis project Ga0155136, IMG submission 106104) | Candidatus Doudnabacteria bacterium RIFCSPHIGHO2_01_FULL_49_9 | reverse complement strand
CGAGCCCAAGCTCGATGAGCGGATAGACATAGCCATATGCCCGGCTGCGCTTTGCGAGCAGATCATACGTTGCGTAGGCATCCACGAAGCCCTTCCAGTTGAGCAGTTTGAAAACCCCGAAGACGAGGAAAAAGAACCCCTCGAAATACCGCATGCCGTCAAAGAAATTTGGCGATTCCCCATAGGGCAAGGCGATTCCCGTAAGCGTTGCAATAACGGCGAAAATGACGATAAGCGGCATGAAGTCCGCGAGTTTCCGGCGCGGAAAAATAGTGGGTTTCGCGCCTTCGGGCACAAGATCCATACCGCACTTCGGACACTTCCCCGGCTGGGACTCGCGAACCTGCGGGTGCATTGGACAAGTGTAGGTCATGAGCCTCCTGCAGGAATCGAACCCGCATATGTGCTTTACAAAAGCACTGTTCTGCCATTGAACTAAGGAGGCTTATATCAACTTGGTCTAATATAACCCAAAGACTTGATCCGGGCAAGAAAAGGCTGTTCTGGGAACAGCCTATAGGCCCTGTGTTTTTGAGTTCTTGGCGCGTTTGATAAGCTCGTCGCGAAGATGTTCGGCGGTCTCACGGTCCAACCCAGGCAAACGCCCTTCGGCGTTTATCCCATTCCCGCCGTAACGGCTAAATACAGCGCTAGCGCCGGCTGTTTGGATCTGCAAATCCGAGAGGCCTAGGATTCTGGCCAAAATCCCACGATAGATATCAACATTTTGGATGCGGTCATATGGAATCGTAACGTATCTCTTATAAATCACGCCGGACTCTTTCCGAAAACCATTTTCGGTGAGCTCGTAACGATAAAAATAATACGTCAGCTTGGCCCAGACGAAACATAGGAACAAGAAGACAACAAACACGCCCAAGATCCAGAACATATAATACGAGAGCATGTTGTCAAAGGGAGAATTACCGCGATATACGCCAATCGATGAGATTTTGATGTATAGCGTCGCAATCACCACTGGTATCAACCATCTCGCAGCCGAGCTTAAGAAAAACAGCCAAACAGACTTAGGATCTAGATTCTTCATTTATTATTGATTGTAAGCTAGAACACGCGCGTTGCAAAGCAAATCAAACGTTTGGCTTTTCTGCGTCTGCGCCTTCAACAGGGCCGGTACCAGAAATCTCAGGTTTTTCTCCAGCAAGTTGTCTCTTCTGCTCCTCGTCTGCTTCCACTTTCTGTTCCTTTTGTTCCATATTCTCTTCAACGCGCCTGGTCGCTTCCTCCGTTAATTCCTCATCAAATTTCTTCAGCAGTCCCGGCATAGCCTTAAGTATCTCAGGGAGCAATCTTATTCCTTCATTGAACATTCTACTCAAAGACTGTGCAGTTTCTGGATCAAGGGACCCCATCGTCTTGCTTTCAAAATTATATCCTTCGCGGGTTTGACCACTTGCAAAGATGCTCTCAAAATCGAGCGGACTAAACTCATTAAGCTGCTTAAACTCTTTAAACAATCCATCTAGTTTTTCCCGTAGGATATTCTCCTTTTCTTGCTGGATAAGCTGTTCTAAAAGTTCCTTTCTTTCTTGTTCTATAGCCGCCTGCTCAGCCCGCAGTCTTTCCATCTGGCCCTTTTCAATGGAAGCAACCGGCGAATCTTGATCATTTGGCGGAAGTCCTAGGCCTTCCCGCGCCTTATCCAACATTTTCTTATCAGCATGAACTGACTTGGTTAATTGATCGATCCCTAGCTGCCTCAGCTCGGTCTGACTGTTTAAACTTTTCAGCTGTTCCGTAGTTTCCAACCATAGCATCTTGTTTTCCGGTCCATTACTCTTATCACCATCCAAAATGGCTGGCCCAGACTCAGTCTTATTGATTTCAAGAGCGCCAACGTCCAAGACATCCTGTGGTAAGGGTAGCTTGGAAGTTACTAATTCTTGGACATTCTCAAAATCATTCATGTGGATTTTAGTATATTTATAGTAAATTAATTAAACCACGCTTGCGCCACTACTGTCAAGAACGGAAAACCGGGTAAGGAGGCCAGCCCGCCGCACCCTCACTCAATTGATTGGCGAAAATTGGTTTATGTCGGATGTACTCTCTATCTGAATATCTACCCTCGTCGGGAATATCGCAGCTTGAATCTGAAAAATATTCAGATACTACTTTTTATGACATTCAACATTCTATTTGCAGTCAGATTGCAAACATTGTGACCACAATTCATCAGCTGATTTTCCAGTATGTTGCGTAAAGGCGTCGAGCAACATAGGTCCACCCTCATTGGGTTGAGAGAGAGTGGAATCGGTCAGAAAATCAGTGCGCATGATTTTATTGATTTTCGATATAAATCCTGGATAATTCTTGTCAACATAGTTAAAAAATGTTGCGGAGCATCTATAGCCGTCTTCTCTATAATGGCCTCCATCACAACCAAGCGTGGTGTGCCCACTAGCCATAGGATAACCCAACTTATAAGGAGCATATTCGGCCAGTCCCTCTCCAACCCAACTCTGGCTTTTATAGGTGGATCCTTTGAAGCCATAGCCCGGTCTTAGTATTATGTGCGTAAGCTCATGGACAATAGTACCAAGCTTTAATCCTTCAGCTTTAACCTTATCTATCTGGAGGGCTATACTATATTGACCACCAGCATTGCCATAGGCAGCAGTAGGTTCGGTTATAAATTCAATTAAGTATGGAGTTAAGCTCGGTTGAACAGTCCAAAAACTCTCAAGCTTTGGTATAAAGCTGTTACATGCTTCCAATATTTGCCCCACTATCGATCCAATTTGAGAATCGTCCTTGGAGTAAGGAATGATACAGAACTGATTTCTGGCCACGGCCTGGGGAATACGCCAACCAAACTCTAGCCTAGAATGCTCTGTGACAAAACCCGAGTATTTGGCATTTCCGTAGTGTTCTACTTCTATAACCACCTCCGTTTGGTTGGAAAATGTTTCATTGAAATAATCTTCATAAGTGCGCCCATTCCACTGATTAATTTTAGTAACTCCATCAAATTTTATCCTCACGCCATCATATCTGCCTGCCAAAGAGTAGAAAGTGTAACTACCAGGCGCGAATTTGAACTTACCTTTTACTTTTAGAGAAAAATCGCCATTCAAAGCAATTCCTTGGGGTTGAGTAGCATATCCTGCTTTAATATTTTGACCATCTATTTTATACGCAGAGGAACCTCCCAACGATGCCGGAGTTTGTACCGACATCGTAGAAGCTTGCCCAACCACACCACCAGGCCATAATTTGGCCTTGAAAGCATCGAAATTTTTGCCGTTGTATATGCAGCCGAAGAAAGTATTCTCTTGTGAAATGTCCGGACTACATGCCGCGGTAGTTGACACCGGCTGGGTCGCTGGCGCTGGCGTTGGCAAGGGAGTCGTTGTAACAGGGGCAGCTGCCTTAACTGTAATCTTTATATCCTTTGACGCAGTTCCAGTATTAAGAGTTGCTGTAATGGATTTATCACTTGAGGAATTATTAAATAACTTAATTTGATAATAGTGATATAGAGTATTAATCGAAGATTTGTTCTGATTTAAAATTGTTCCGCATTTTACGGCAGATCCGGAAGCGGTACTCCAAGTCACATTGCTGTCACAGGTAAGAGATAGGGCAATTGAAGAAGTGTCAGCGCCAGCTTCCCAATTTAGAGTAACGGCACCGCCGGAACTAACAGCCGATTTATCTGAAGAAAAGGATACTATAGCCGAACTATTATTCTGTACAGTTGTAGTTGGGGGCGGATTTAATTTATCAAGCAAATCTGATACATCAACGGAAGGAGGCGCTGTCTGTTCATTTTGAGTACCAGTGTCGATCGGCTGATTCACGGGCTTTCTGGTAATAACATATCCTCCAACTCCACCAGCTACAATAACTATCGACAAAATTATTAAAACCGCTACGCCCGCAAACCCTTTTGTGTTTTTATTCATTTTTTATTTTATAAAGTAATTAATATCCTTTTTATACATCTTAGCAAATCGTTTCAGTTCGACAACATCAACTCTTTGCTGTCCTGATTCCACATTTGAAATATGCGATTGCGGACGACCCAGCTTCTTCGTAACCTGGATCTGCGTCAATCCTGCGTCAAGTCGAGCTTTTTGTAGACGCTCGATAAAGTAGGCGTATTCCTTTGTGTGGATTGACAAAGTTAGTTTTGGTGCGCAGGGAGGGAGTCTCACTGCTCGTTGCTCTGATAAGTATATCAGAGCAACTGCGCTTTCAGAACCCACGGTTCTGAATAACCTGCCTCGCCGGCAGGCGGGTCTCCTACACGGTCCGACCCGGGTCGGACTGACCCCATCCGCTGTTCGATTCCAGATGGTTGGTGGCACGTAAAATTTGTTTTACAAATTAACGTGCCTAACCACGTTAACTTATATATCCGCCATTCGGCGGATATAAGTTTTACGTGGTGCGCAGGGAGGGATTCGAACCCCCGTAGCCCGAAGGCGCGACGTTTACAGCGTCGTGTAATTGACCACTCTACCACCTGCGCATTGAAGCATATTCTATGCTAAGAGTAACTCAGTCCGCAAGCTTTTAGAGCCTTGGCTTGTCCTTATCCTTGTGCAAGGATTTCGAAATCAAATTGTCGAGCTTCATTATGATAAGGCGGAATCTGCGCAGGGTCTTGGCCTTATACGAAGCGATGGCCTCATCGATCTTCTTGAGCGGTAGGCTGGAAATGACCTTGCTCAGCGGGTGACCCTCGCGCGGCGCAGGAACTTCAATTCTCGGAAGAGCAAGCGCCACAATATAGACGATCACGCCCAGCGAGGCCATAAAAACTATTTGTAGTATTAAATCATACATGGTTAATTTAAAGTTTAAAAATCAAAGTGTAAAATGACAATGCGAAATTAAAAGATTTTAAATCTTGGATAATTTTAGACTTTGTATTTGTAATTTTGATTTTTGATATTTAAATTTTGAACTAATTATATCTCGTATCTTATAAATTTCCCCACCTTGATGTTCTCGCCTAACTTCGCGATGGCGGTTTTGACAACCGATTCCACCGTGGAATTGGGATCCTTTATGTATGGTTGAGCGAGAAGCTCGTTCGTGTCAGCGGGCTTCATGGCCGCAACATGCATGACAATATTGTGGGCCAGTTCCTTAAACTGTTCTGTGCGAGCCACAAAATCGGTTTCGCAATTCAGCTCCAAAAGAACGCCAACGCGGCTGTTATGGATGTAGGAATGGATAAGACCGGAACCAGCTGAACGGTCGGCTTTCTTCTCGGCCTTCACCAATCCCCTCTCCTGAATGAGTGAAACGGCGGCATCAAAGTCCCCGGTGGCGTCTGTCAGGGCCCTCTTGCATTCCATCAGGCCCGCGCCGGTCGCGAGTCTTAATTTTTGAACATCCGATGCGCTGAACATCGTGAGAATCTTATTTTACGGCCGGAGCTTTAGCTTTCTCGGCCAGCTTCGCGGCGTCAGCTTCTTTTGCGACTCTGCCCTCGACAACCGCCTTTTCGATGTGGGAAAGCAAGAAAGCAACGCTCTTGGAGTTTCTGTCGTTGGAAGCAATCGGGTACTTCACTAAATCGGGGTCGCGGTTGGTATTAACAAAAGCAACAGCCGGAATCTTGGTAAGCTTGGCCTCTCGCGCAGCTATCTCTCCATCACCAAGTTCGGTAATGACAACCGCCGACGGCAACTTGTCCAAACCGACTATGCCGCGGAAAAACCGATCCAGCTTGCTCAACTCTACATCGATCATTACCCTTTCTTTCTTGGTGTATTTCTGCAAACGACCAGCAACCTTGTCCTCCTCAAGTTTCTTGAAATGATTGATCCTGGTCAGAATGGTCTTAAAGTTGGTCAGCGTTCCTCCCAACCACCTAGTGGTGACATACGGCATCTGCAGTCTCTGGGCTGTTTCTTTTACAATAAACTTTGTCGCGGGCGTCGTTCCCACGAAAAGGACCGAACCGCCCAGTCTAACCTTGTCTTTCACCATCGCCACAGCTTTGTCGAGCTGCGACATGGTCTTCATAAGATCAACAATCTGCACGCCTGACTTTGCGGAAAGGACGAACGGGCGCATCTTTGGATTTGTACGGCTCTTCGAGTGGCCATAAAAGACGTTGTGCTCGATCATGGTCTTCAACATCGCCTCTTCGGCGGGTGTGAGCACTACTTCCGGCTCGGCGCTTTTCGCCTCGTCTAAACTGATGTCTGTTTCTACTGGGTTAGTCATGTGTTTTCTAAGTTCAATGATAATACAACCCTTCCCTAGGACTTTCAAGCCCAACGAAAAATTTAATGCCAAAATCCAAATTTCAAATCAATGACTCAAATCTTAATGACCAATTTAGAATTGAATCATTTGAATTTGTTTAGACATTTGAGCTTTGATATTTGAAATTATGACTTGTGCCGCTTCCTCCATTCCTCTATATTCTTGTGGTGGCCGGACAAAAGAATCTTCGGAACGGCGTATCTTTTCTTGCCATGTTTGATTACTTCCGGCCGCGTATACGCGGGCACGCCGACGCCAAGGCGGTTTTCTTCAAGGGACTCGCTCTTCCCGAGGACGCCTTCGAGCTTGCGGCTCACGGAGTCGATCATGACGAGCGCGGGGAGCTCTCCGCCGGTCAAAACATATGGACCGATCGACACCTCCTCCACACTGAAGCCCATATCCTTGAGGATCTTCGGCACGCGGGCATCGATTCCCTCGTAGTGACCGCAGAGGATCACGAGGTGGTCGTATTTCTTGGCTAGTTGTAGCGCTTTCGCATCATCAAAACTCTTTCCGCCAGCCGCAGTTATCAAAATTTTTAATTTTGAATTTTTAATTTTTAATTTAAGCGATCGAAACGCTTTAATAAGCGGTTCAACGCGCATGACCATCCCTGGCCCTCCACCGTATGCTCGGCCATCGGCTTTGCGATGCTTATCGGTCGAGAAATCTCTGGGATTTAGGACTTTGACCGAAATTAATTTATTTTTCACCGCACGGCCGATTATCGAGCCCTCCAAATAGGGTCTGATGACTTCTGGAAAAAGAGTGATAATGTCGAAGGTCATAGTATTTAGTATAAGGTATACAGTATTTAGTATAGAAACAACAATCTCCCGCCTAGGAAAAGGTTGGGGAGAAGAGGTGAAAGAACGGGAAAAGGAGTGGCTCGAGACGCTACTTGATGGTGAAGGTCGGCAAACCGAGTTTTCTCGTCGGTTGCGGGATGGGTCCCATCCAAGTCCCATGGAGCTCAGCAATCCGCGTTCCATGTTTGTTGTGGATGGAGCCGCTGCCTGCAACGAATTCATCTGCCCAGTCGTGGGAGACTTCTTGCAAGTACCACACCCTCCCACCTATCGGCTTGAACCAGTAGTGGCCAATCTGCGTAAGCCTTTTGGGCTTGCGAGACGCTGTCTTCTTTTGGGTTTTTTGCGACATACAGTTTACCCAAACCCAACATAACACCATTCGCGCTTTATGTAAAAAGCTTGCTAATCACTTAAGACACTCTCCTTGTTGTCGTGCAGAAGCTCTCGGAGGCAGGTTAGCTTGGTTCAACCGTTGTCATCTCGATTGATAACTTGCCGAGAGGCAGCGGACTGTCTCCGCAGGAGAGACAGGACCGCGGTTCTGGTAGATAACAAGGAGAGTGCTCTTACCAATTACACACGGATACTCACGGTCGCTAGTATCCGTGTCAATTGTTATGGGTATCAAAAAACCGCCCTTTGGCGGTTTTCTGATCTACACTTCCACGTCTTTGATGTCGTCTATCACCTTATCCATCGCACTCATGCGCGGCTCCTTCATGGGTTCTGCGGGCTGCTGCAAGCGGCCACCTTCCGGCTCATCAATCTTAAGGTTGATGCGGGCGTTGTGTTTGATACCCACGATCCTCAAAAGCGAGCGAATGGCCTTCGCGGTGTTGCCTTCGCGGCCGACCACCTGGCCCATGTCCTTCGCATTAACCTTCAGCGTCAGAAGCACGCCCATCTCGTCAACTACGCGGGTGATCTGAACATCGTTAGGATTATCAACGATGGACTTTACTATGAACTCCAAAAAATCTTTATCGGCGAATTCAGCCATGGCTAGATTTATTTTTAGTTAATTCGACTATGGCTATATTCTAACTTACTTTGCCGAAACCTCAACTACTTTCTTCGGAGCGTAGGTCTTCGAGGTTTTGATGCCTGCCGGAACGGGAATTTTGGCTTTCTTCAAAACCTGAGCAACTGTCATAGAGGGCTGGGCGCCAACCTTGATCCAGTGGGCAACTCTATCTTTACTGATCTCGCTCTTGTTAGTGTGCGGATTATACCATCCTAGGTCCTCGATAAACTTACCGAGCAGCTTCGAGCGCTTTTCCTGAATGACCAAACGGAATGACCGCTGGTGCTTCTTGCCTATCCCCTTCAATCTGATCATTAGCATGTTTGTATTGATATAGACTATATCGTTTTAGATTTATGTCAACCGCTCGCTCGTGAATTCCCCCGTGCGTCTATGAGAACCGGCTGTTCTCATGCTCCTGCGGCATGAGTCAGTCTTCACCCTCAGCTTATTACGACTAGCGAGAGAGCCAAATGAAAATGCTAAAGCATTTTCATTTGGGCCGAGCGATGTCGTAACAAAGGTTGAATACCTCGCGCTTCTAGCGCGAGTGGTGGACCCCGCTAAGCGGGGCTCCACGAATACCACGGGGCTCTGCCCCGTGGAACCTTTATTTGCCCCCAAGGGGGACCAATCCAAATATGCCTGCGGGAGATTCTCTACGACGCACAGGGAAATACCTCGCTCGCCAATGGAAAGAATGGTTCGCTATTTAACTCGCCACCGCCATAGCAAGGTCTCGCTTAGGCGGAATCGGTAAGTCCGCGAGTTACTATCGAGCTAGACTTTGCTGTAATCGGCAATGCTAACGAGCTAACTCGCTATGTCGCTAGCAAGCTTCAGCGAAAGAATTCTTGACGTGCCGTTGTCGCCCATGGTTACGCCATAGAGCACATCGGCGGCTTCCATGGTCGCGCGGTTGTGAGTGATGAGGATAAATTGAGTCTGCTTTGCAAACTCTTTCAATATCTGGGCGCAGCGGCGGGCATTCCCTTCGTCCAGAGCCGCATCAACTTCGTCAAGCACTAAAAACGGCGGCGGGCTGACCGACACCAGCGCGAAAATAACGGCGATGGAAACTAATGTCCTCTCCCCTCCCGACAAGACCTCCAGACCGGTAACACGCTTGCGCGGCAGACCGACCTCGATCTCGATTCCCTTCATCATGTCGTCTTCAGCCTCGTGAATCTCAGCAAACTCCGCCGCATCAGCGGTTTTCTCATCGGTCTCGCCATCAACCACTGCTTTCTCATCGGCCAAATTCTTTACCACCAATCTAGCCTTGCCTCCGCCGAACATCAGCTTCATTAATTTTTCGAACTCAGCGTTTATCTTCACTATCGCATCGGTAAATTCGCGGTGCAATTTCTCGTCCAAGTCTTTTATTAAAATTTTCAGATCGCCCGAGGCGGTCTCGAGATCGGATGTCTGGGCGGTCAAGAAATTAAACCTCTCCTCAGTTTCGCGAGCCTCTTTCATCAGGCTCTCATCTACTTCGCCAATCGAAGCGAGGTCGCCGCGGAGCTTGAACATCCGGCGCATCATATCGTCTCCCTCCTTCGCCAAGCCTGCCTCGCCGGCGGACAGGGCTTCGGAGAGCAAGTCTTCTGAATTTTGAGGACCCGCAAAAGACTCCGACGTACGGCCGATCTGGGACAATTCTTCCCTCAAATCTTGAAGACGCGTCTCAACCCGTTCGATCGCAAACTGAGCTCTGTTCCTTTCGTCATTTAAAGACGCGAGTTTGCGCTTACCATTCTCCAAAAGTTCATAGGCGGCGCTGAAGTTCTTGTTAAAACTGCCCAGACTTGAACGCACTTCTTCCTCAGCGCCGGAAAGTTTTTGGATGCTCTCGTCGATGGCCTTGAGCTTTTCCAGTATCTCGGCGTTCAATTTTTTCAATTCGTCTTTTTTCTCCCAGGCTTCCGGAAGCGTCTTGGGACTGACAGCGTCCTCGATCTTCGCAATGATGGTGCTTATCTTGGAACGCATGGAAGCCAAATCTCCGTCTGCGGCCGCAGAAACAGCGATTTCTTTTATCTCCGAGACCAACCGCGTAAGATCGGCTGACTGCGTAGTCGAACTTCTGGCTTCGAATTCCAAACGGGCCTCAAGTTTGCCGAATTCTTTCTGGAGCGCGGCGCGGGCATCCAAGAAGCTGTTTTTCTCGGACTCGATGCGGCGGTATTCGTCCGCCGCGGCCGGCTCGGAATCTTTGACTTTTTTGAATTCCGCCTCCAGCCCGGCGCAAACTTTTTCCTGCACGGCTATCTGCCCGGACGATCTCTCGAGCTCGGTCTTATGCGTAATGGCTTCGGCAGAGAGAGACTTCAACCGGCGGCCATAAAAATTGTTTTCAAGCGACCTAAGCTCTTTGGCCAAAGCATCGCGGTCCTGATATCTGGAAACCTGCTTCTTCAAAAACCGGAGGTGAGGCTTCAATTCGTCCAAACTCGCGCCAACCTGGGCAAGATTTGCGGAGGTCGCTTTCAGCTTGCGGAGAGCATCGGCCTTCCTGATCTGGTACTCCTTTAGTCCCAAGATCTCCTCTATCATCTCCCGCCGTTCAATGGGGGTGGATTTTATAAAAACATCGCTCGAACCCTGGGTGATTATGGTAAGTCCTCTCGCGCCGAGCTTGGACTTGGCGAAGAAATCAATGACGTCTTTCAGCCTCACTTCGGCTTTGTTCAGGAAAAATTGCGATTCGCCGTCGCGCGAGACACGCCGTGAGATCGAGACCTCGGTGAAATCAACCGGGAAAAAGCCGGAAGAATTGTCGAAATAAAGAGTCGCCTGAGCAAGGCCCAAGCGCGGTTTTTTGTCGTTGCCGGCAAATATCAGGTCTTCAACTTTGCCGCCGCGCAGGTTGCGGGCGTCGCGTTCGCCCAAAAGCCAGCGGATGGCGTCCGTAACGTTCGACTTGCCGGATCCGTTCGGGCCCACCACCGCAACAATGTTCGCGCTTAGGTCTAAGTTGGTCTTGTCGGCAAAAGATTTAAATCCCTGCAGTTCCAATCGCTTCAAAAGCATGCTCTAAATGTAGGGTTTAAACCCAAAAATGTAAAATTCAAAAAAGAAAATTTTCAACTTTGAATTTTCAATTTTAAATTCTTCACGCCACTACCCTTCTTGCCCTCAAAACCGGATGCGCTTCGTGCTTGGAACACCAACCGAGCTCGATACCGCTGCCTGCGCCGACCCTGGGCACAAAAACTCCCGCGTGCCTTGATCCCGCGCAAAGCGTCCAGGTCTCGCGGTCGAGATGATCGCCGGTCTCGTTGTGGTATTTCAAACCGAACAAAAGCCGCTCGACAAGCGTCATGCTCTCCACGCCGTCGTTCTTCAACGACTCCGCCGAAACGCCCTTCAAGTCATCATCGGGCTCTGTATTGTCCATGGCCCAAACAGCATACGGCCCGGAACCGGAACTGCGCTCATCTTCCAATAAAACCCCGGCCAATTCTCCATAACAGTCGTGTCCGAACAACTCTCTAAAAACCTCGAAAATGCGGTGCGGCGTAAGGCCGGAAGCGACCACGATGAGTCGATCAAACCCTTTGCGCGCGTCCGGCACCCGCATCTGTCCAAAGTCCAAATCGATCTGGAAAAGGTCGTGATAGAACAAATGCCACGACTTCAGATGCTTTCCCGCTATACCGCTTCTGTGTGCGCCGAGCGCGGCGCCAAGTCTGCGGGAAAGCCCGGCCGGATCTTCGATCCAACCACCCATTATGTCCGAGTCGATGTCGCGCGGCAAAGCATTAATCACCGCATCCGCAAAATCACGGTACTGTTCATCTCTCCCCTTTTCCAAAAAGGATTTTTCCTTGCCGCTTTCGTTCATTGGTATAGAAGACGTTGAGATCCCGCTAATCGGACAGCTCTGCAGTATACCAACAGTATATAAAATCTTTATGAAGATTTTCCGGTCAACTGTGGATAAGTCGCAATTAAAAATTATGCTTCCGGCGGGATGTGTGCGGATGGAACCGCAATTCTTTGTCCCCGTAGATCACGCTGGACTTGGGATGGTCGTCGATGGGATGGCTCTCGATCCTTCGTATCTGGATATTCCTAAGCGCGTTCTCCGCAAGATCGCCGAGCCTGCCCCGCAACAGGAACTCGGTAAGGACGCGGAAGAACGACCGCCGCATCTTGAAAAAGCGCTCGTCGGACTCCCACGCGCGACGTGGGTGGAGCCAGTCATTCGCATCGAAAAAGAAACGTATCTTCTCTGTGCTTCCGGTGAGCGGCACGAGCGACTGGTAGAGCCGGTGCCAGTATTCGTTATGGGGCTCAGCCAAACGGTACGAGTCTTCGGTCACAAAGTGGCTGAGGCAGATCTTGTCGGAAACGGACTTGGGGTCGGTGTTCTTGTCGTGCGCCTTCTTCCGCCGCCAGCCGAACAGATCGAAAAGGACCACCGCAAAAAACCGCGCGGTGAATATCCTGCCCTTCTTCACGCCCACGATCACGTCGAAGTCAGAATACTCATGCGGATTCCCAAGCGCCATGCTCCCGGCCGCAAACGCGAAGTCAAAAAACGGAACCAAACTGAATAGCCGCGACCGGCGGGTGAACTTCTTCCACTTCTTGTTCAATAGATCGTTCTGAGAGCCGTCCATATCATTAATCATATAACAAATATAAGAAGAAAGGTCCCAAGCGATCGTACCGCCTTCCTGTCCCTATCACACTTTTCACGCGGTCGCGTGAAAAGTGTGATAACTGAAATACTAGAATATAAATCCGAACAAAAAGACACCCACTCTGATGAGCGGGGAGGGGGAACTGGGTAAGGGAGCTAGGGTATTGTAACGAACTCTTCCCGGCCAGTCGGATTCCTGCCGCGCACATGAACAATACTGCAGTCGGCCTGGAGCTCACGAAGCGCGAGGAAGTAGGCAACTACCCTACGGATAGTCTCCGCACGCGTGGCGCACCAATAAGCTTCTGAAGCTTGTCCAAGTCTTGCAAGAACGCAGGATTCGCCGGAATCCTGACAACTTTGGCTGGCTTTGGCTTTGCAGGCGTCTTAGAGACTTTTTTGGACATCAAACCGTCTCCTATAGTGGAGATTAGTATGAAGAGATAGAGAAGTCAATCTATTCCTCCTCTCCCGTGTCTGGGCCGCTCACAGCAAGCGGTTCGATGCCTATGGCGGTGCCGGAGATGCGCATTACGTCCTTGTCGATCTTCTTGAACTCCTTGTAGGCGTTGGAATACATATTGGTCGTGGTCTGGAGATGTCCACCGAGCTTTTTCATATATGAATCATAGCTCGAAAGGTGTTTGCCTAGCTCTTCCACGCGCTTTATCGTATCTTTGATCGATTCCTCGATTTTCACGGCCCGAAGCCCCTGAAGTACAGTCTGGAGATAGGCTAAGAATGATGTGGGCGAAACTATTAATACCTTATATTTACCCGCCGCGCGTTGGATAAGATTTTCGGTGTCTTCGGTTACTGCCCCGACTTTATTGATCAGCAAGTCGTAGTAAATAGCCTCGTGCGGAATAAACATAAATGCAAAATCGGTCGTTCCTTCGGCTGGAAGAATATATTTCGAGGTTTCGACAATGCGGTTTTTCAGATCGCTTATGAATAGTTTTTCCAACCTCTCTTTTTCGGATGGATCGCGGGCTTCGATAAGCCGATTATAGTTTTCGAGCGAAAATTTTGAATCTATCGGAATGATCTTTTCTTTGACGAAAACTACGGCATCCACGATCGTCCCGTCCTTGAAGGCGTACTGCATCTGATAGCTTCCGGTCGGAAGCACATTCTTAAGTAAAGTCTCGAGGTAATATTCTCCGAGCACTCCCCTCTGCTTCGGGTTCTTCAATATATCCTGAAGCGAACGGAGCTGATCGGCGAAACTCACGACCTGTTTGTTGGTCTCGTCGAGGCGGGTCAGTTTTTCCGTTACATCGCGGATAATCTTCGCGGATTCGGAAAACTGCTCGCGCATGGCCTTGCCGCTTTCGCCGAGTTTCGAATCCAACGTGCGGTTCAGCTCGTTCAGCTGGTTCTGCATGAGAAGCAGGCCTTTGTCGTCGGCCTTCTCAACAGGCTGGCTAAGTCGTTTCCATAAGACCAGAACCGTAGCAAGAATCGCAAGCAGGATGGCGATGACAATTAGAAGCAGTATATCCATGTGATCCATTGTAAAGTATCTAGAAGCTATCTCAAAATATCCTCATTAGTGGCCAGCACAACACCGAAAAATCCTAAATTCTAATATCGAAACTCTAAACAATATCTAAATCATAGATTTTAAAACGAACCCCGTTTATGATTTTGAACCTTAGAATTTGTTTAGCCTGCCCGGCCAGGGGATTTAGTGCTTAGGATTTGAGATTTGTCCACCATTGCTTGTATTATTAAACCTCATGACAACGCAAAGGATAGTTATACTAGGCGCCGGTTTTGGCGGACTGGCCGCTGCGATGGCGCTCGGCCGACGACACCGGAAAGGCAGCCTTCGCGATGCTGAAATTGTCTTAATCGACAAGAATGCTTACCACACCTACACGCCGACCCTTTACGAAGCCGCAACCGCGTCAAAAGATGCCGCCAACTACATGGATCTGAAAACCATTGTAACTTTCCCGATAGGCGAAATGCTGAAAGGCTTGCCGGTGAAATTCGTGCAAGACGAAATAGTAAGCATAGAAACCTCCCGCGAAGGCACGCTTCATCTCTTAAGCGGATACACCATGCGTTTCGACTATCTGGTGATAGCGTTGGGCTCGACTACGAATTATTGCGACATTCCGGGACTGGCAGAATCTGCCCTCGCGCTGAAAACTTTTACCGACGCGGTAAAGATCCGCGATGCCGTTTGGAACGCCGCTTTCGACACCACGCCAGAACGGAAACTCCAGATCGTCGTTGGCGGCGGCGGAGCGACCGGCGTCGAGCTCGCCGGCGAACTTCGGGTGTGGCTAAACCACTTGGGTGTAAAACAAAAAGTCGCGGCCGATGTCTCGATAATCGAGGCTAATCCAACCGTGCTGAAAGATTTTGACGACCGAGCCGTGGAAGCCGTGACCAAACGCCTTAAAAAAATCGGCGTTAATATAATGACCGGAGCAATGATCGCTTCTGTCTCAAATGAGAAGAAAAAAGTGCTTCTTCGGGATGGGCAAGAAATCGATTTTGATGTCCTCGTCTGGACGGGCGGCGTGAGGGCAAATCCAATACTACAGGGTGTACCTATGAAAATGCGGTCTGGCCGGGCCGAGGTCGGAGACGGAATGGTCTGTCTGCCACAAACGCCGGACCTGTCTTTCGGGCAGAAGATATTCGCAATCGGCGACATGGTCTGTGTTATGAACGACGAAACGGGTAAGCCAGTCCCAATGGTGGCGCGTGCGGCCATAGACCAAGGGCTCATAGTGGCCAGAAACATCGAGCGGGATATCAGAACCTTGCCGCACATCACCTACCGGCCCGGCGGTTTCCCATATGTCATTCCCGTGGGCGGGAAATACGCCGTCGCGAAGCTCGGCTCATTCATCATCACCGGTTTTGCGGGGTGGGTGCTAAAGGGACTGATCGAACTCCGATACCTATCCCTCATAATGTCAAAGACGCGGGCTTTGCGCATTTGGCTGAAAGGATTGCTGCTGTTTGTGAAGAATGAGAGGCTGGGCTGAGTAATCGCCCATCATCAGACATGCTGAACATCAAGAGTTAAGAAGTGCGGCTGCTACGATTAGCATTATTTGCGTAAATTCGTATTATTAGCGAATACTACTATGAAAAAATTATCTCCGAAGGAAATTCTCGCGTTTCACAGAAAGATAGGCGGCAAGATCGAAACTGTTCCCAAGTACGCGGTAAAGAACCGCGCCGACCTGACGCTCATTTACACGCCTGGCGTTGGCGTTGTTTCGTCCCATCTCGCCAAGCATAAATCCGACGCAAAATATTACACCATTAAAAAGAACGCGGTGGCAGTCATCTCCGACGGCTCGGCCGTGCTCGGCCTCGGCAACATCGGCCCCGAAGGAGCTCTGCCGGTCATGGAGGGCAAGGCCGTCATCTTCAAAACCTTCGCGGGCATAGACGCTTACCCGATAGTCCTAAGCACGCAGAACCCGGCCGAAATAGTCGCGGCCGTTAAGGCCATCGCCCCGACCTTCGGCGCCATAAACCTGGAAGACATCGCCGCGCCAAATTGCTTTGAAATAGAGGAGAGTCTCCGCGCAGAACTCGATATCCCTGTCCTACACGACGACCAATGGGGCACGGCAGTCGTGGTGCTGGCCGGACTTATAAACGCGCTCAAAGTTACGGGCAAGAAAATGGGCCGGATAAAGATTGTTATCTCCGGCGCCGGCGCGGCCGGAACCGCAGTAATAAAAATCCTTAAGGAATATGGCGCA
>Ga0155136_164_pt1 | contig 17237 bp, 12 predicted proteins | sample RifCSPhighO2_01_FD_106104 | JGI IMG/M metagenome (GOLD analysis project Ga0155136, IMG submission 106104) | Candidatus Doudnabacteria bacterium RIFCSPHIGHO2_01_FULL_49_9 | reverse complement strand
GTGGGGGAGGCGAGGTGGGGGGAGTTAGAGTTGAAATGACCGCTGACGATGATCCGACTCTGGGCAGAGCAGGCGCGCCAGTGACCGTCATAGAATTTTCCGATTTCCAGTGTCCGTTTTGCCGCAGGTTTTGGGCAGAGACCTTCCCGGAGCTTAAACAGAAATATATTGATACGGGACGGGTGAGATTTGTTTATCGCGATTTTCCTTTGCCCATGCACCCGAGCGCCGAGGTTTCCGCTATTGCTGCCGAATGCGCGGCTGATCAGGGCAGATTTTGGGAAATGCATGACAAGATCTTTTCTGAACAAAGCGTACAAGGAACGGGAACCATCCAGTATGAGGAAGAAGACATAATCAAATGGGCAGGGGAGATTGGCTTGAACTCTTCCCGTTTCACGTCTTGTCTCGAAAGCGAAGAGCAAAAAGCAGAGGTCCTGGCGGATGCGCGCGATGGCGCGGCAGCCGGAGTATCCGGCACCCCCACATTTTTCATCAATGGCCAGAAACTGGAAGGAGCGCAGCCGTTTGATAGCTTTCAAAAAATAATCGAAGCGGAATTGTTAAAATAATCATTAAAATTAATATTTAAAACAAATGGACAGCATCAAACATAAAGGACTAATCATAGTAGTGATCGGGGTTCTGGTTCTTCTCGCCATAGTGATCTTTTTTAATCCGACCGCGCCCGGCGGCGATTCGGACGATGACATGAACGCCGGAGATGAAATCGCACCACAAGAAACAGCGCGTTACACGAATGAAGATCCGCAAAAAGTCATTGCCGCGTTTCCAGACGGTTTCCCGGCCGAGTTTGACCAGGTGAAAACCGGCCAGCAGTACATCCCGGCCAATTCCACCAACCGCCTCTCCACGATCACCTACGAATCGAAAAAAACAGTGGCGGAAAACAGGAAAATTTTCAAGGACTATCTCGCGGCTGACGGGTACGCAATTATGAACAATCAGGAGACCGCGGCTGAGACATTTTACTATGCCATGAAAGGGAACTCGGTGTTCACGATTTCGATCATTGAACGCGATGGGGCGGTGAACGTGTCAGCGTCATACTCCCCGGATCTTTCGAACTAACACTTGAAATTTTCCCGCCCAGGTGCTATACTCTGGGCGGCTTTAATGCGCCAATCCTTGGCGCTAAATATCGGTTTCTAGAATAGAGGAGGAAGAAGATGAGAAGTATCTTTGTGTTCTTTGTTTGCGTGTTCGCGTTTGCTCTGTCGGCCAGTGCCCAGGATAGGCCAGGCAACATTAGTGTTTACGCGGTTGGCAATTCGTTCAGCAGCGGCGGAGCTAGGAAAACCGTGCCTGGCGCTGACGTGCGCTTCTTGGAAGCGCATCGCATTTCTTTCGGCGCCAGCTATCTGCAGTTTGCCTCGGGCGGAGTTGTCGAGCACCGCGTATTATACACGATCGGTGGGGTGGAGATGGCTGGGACAGATGACACGACGACTGCCTCGACCAAGGTGCTGCTGGGCACGGTCCGGGTGAACTTTACCAAGAAAGCGTTTCAACCCTTCGCCGGATTTGGGGTAGGACAGGCCAGGGTTACTGAAACACGTTACAGCTCAAATCTGAAATTTTCACCCGAGCTCGATTTGGTGAATGATCGGAACTGGCAAACCATTGAAGCCAATTACTATAGGTTTGGCGTCCCTGGCCAGACTGACACATCGCGCCATCTGGTGTTCGCGCCGACCGGGGGTTTCAATATCGCCATCCCCAAAACTCCGCTGGTCATTTCCCCTTCGTTCACTTACCTGGTGGGGAAGGAAGGCTATCGGGCTCAAGTGGTGAGTTTTGGCATTGGCGCAAGTTTCTGAAGTAACAGCGTGTGAAGTTAGTTTGTGGCAGCCCTCGGTAGCTTTTTTGCGACCGGGGGCATTTTTTTTGCATTCTTTTTATTTTTGTGGTATAATTGCATTAAAGAGTTGCGTATTAGAAACCAAAAACAGGGAAAAAATCAATGATATCCGCGAGAAAAATCACCTTGCTCGTGTTACTGGTTCCACTTACTGCCAGTATTTTTTTGCTGTCTTTTGCTCGTGTCCAGGCTCAGGACTATTCCATGTGTATAGGTTTCTCGGCTGATCCGGATTTCGTGGGCTACAATACGAATCCCACAATCACATTCACTTTAGAGTGGAACCCAATGTGCGGTGATCCAGAGGACGCTGGTATAGCTTACGGCATCACCACTGACCAGGACGGAAATATAATGAATGACAGTCGAGATTCGGGAACAACTGATTTTAGCATTGCTGCCAATGATATCCCGCATAGTTGGGGATATAGTTATCCTTTTTACCTCACGTTATATGATGCCAGCGACAATCCAGTATACGGACTGGAGACCTCCGTCTTTTTTCAAGGGCCGCCGCCGGATTACAACTCTGGCAATTGGGGGGACGGAGAAAATGACGCTGGTGCGATTCAGACTGTCCCCATTGGATATGGCCTCACTGCCATCGGGTATGCGTCTGATGATCACCAATGTAAAATCGGCATCAGAACTGCGCCGGTCAATCCTGACGGCTCGGTAGATTTTTCTCAGACAACCGGTTGGCAAATAAATGATGGGTTTTTTCCGTGTGAAGGCACGCCCACCAGCGACCGGTGGGAATATGAGAAATCGTGGGAAAATCCCAACAACCAGATTCTGGTGGGTTGGTCATGGGGAGCAGAGAACACGAGCGGCGGCGTGCCGGGAAACGACAGCTGGCCGACTTGGCACTGCTACTACCAGGAATACATGAACCTGGCGACCAAGCAGGTTTTCGGGTGGGGCAGCCAGTATGACGGCACATGCAATGAGACAGCCCCGGCGGACAGGAATATCGGAACCATCACTAATTTATACGGCATTATTCGCGCTCCGGTAGGGCACGTGATCGTTGCCTTGCGGTTCAATCTTGACAATGACGCCAAGCTCTACCAGCTGGGCTGGACCACCAGAAATGTGACCAATGCGCCGGCTCCAGTACCACCCGGGGCATTCAATCAATACGCGCCGACCACGGCTTGCGGCGGCGGCTCTAGCACTGACCCCTCGATCACTATCTCCTGGGAGAGTTCCGCGGGTGCCACGAACTATGATGTATATCGCGACAGTGGGAGTGGTAGTGTGTTTTATGCTGACGTGGATATGGCGACTACGTTCACCGATAACTCCAGCAAAGGCAGCTTTTCATCCGGCACTTCTTATCAATATCAGATTCGGGCATCCAATACCGGCGGGACAACAAACTCGAACAGCGTTACAAAAGTTGCTCCCTGGTGCTTGGGAGATATCCGGGTCCGGGCCACACTGGATGGCGCTGCGTGGACCGGCGCGCTGAACTACACGGTAAACGGCCCTAGTGTTTCCCTGCCCGGCAGCACTGTGAACGGCGATCACAACGATCAACCCTGGGGCATTTGGAATATTTCCCTGCCCGCGAGCTATGGCGGCCCATCAGGCGCCGCATTCTTGAATATCACTGATGGCGGCGGCACGCAGTGCAGCGCAGTGACCCCGCCGACAGGCGGGGTTTGTGGTCAACTTCTTCCAGGCAATACTGATCCCAAGCCCGCCATTTATTTCAACATCAATTTTGCCAATCGCAATGACGCCCAGTTTATTTCCCAAACCGTGCCAACTACCATGGGCGCCGGACAAACTTATGATGTCTCAGTGACCATGAAAAATATTGGCAGCACTACCTGGACAGCCGCGCAAAATTACAAGCTTGGTTCTCGAAATCCCGCGGACAATACTACATGGGGATTTAGTAGGGTGAATGTGCCGACAACGGTCGCGCCGGGCGCCAGTGTTACGTACAGCTTCACTGTCACAGCGCCTTCAACTCCCGGGTCATACAATTTTCAATGGGGCTCATTGCGAGAAGGTGTAGAGTGGTTTGGGGAACTCACTACCAATGTCGCGGTGAACGTGACTGGCCGCCCCACCTGCACGTCTGCCACTCCTGATGGTGATACCACCACTGCCAATTCGGGTACGCGTCGGGCCTACGCCAACGGCGTTTCCAGCGACGCGACATCAGTGAGGTTCCCGACCTGGTCAGTGGTAAATGGGCAAGATGACATTATCTGGTATGCTGGGATCAATGACGGCGGCGGCACCTGGCATGCTGATGCTAACCTGGCCGACCATCCAGGACCGGGTCTCATTGGTGTGCATGTCTATATGTATTCGACAGGATTTCCCAGCGGTACTTTCTGCGACTCTGCTGATTTCTCACGGGTACTAGTCCCGTCGGTTGCCATAGATGAACCCGCGCCCAGCGCCACTGTTTCTGGCACGATCAACATCGGGGGCTGGACCATTGATAATACCACAGTGGCAGAGACAGCCATCACAGCCGTGAAGATATACATTGATGGTACGTTCGTGGGCAATGCCACATATGGCGCGAGCCGCACTGATGTCTGCACCAGCTCTTCGGGAGGAGGCGGCGCTTACCCGGGCCGACCGGGCTGCCCGAACGTGGGTTACAATTTCTCGTGGAACAGCACATCTGTGGCCAATGGCGCGCATACCATCCGGGTGGATGCGATTGATTCTGACGCCACGCCGCATACTGGTTCAGGATCGCGGACCATTACTGTGAGTAATGTCCCCAGCACGTTCACTCTGGGCGCGCCGACCACGGCTTGCGGTGGCGGTTCTGGCACTGATCCTTCTATTTCTCTGTCCTGGGGCGCGCCCTCGTCTCCCGCGGCCACCAGCTATACGGTCTTTCGAACTGATGTGGGAGCGCGGGCCAATGTAAATCTGACCACTTCTTTCACTGACGACTCCAGCAAGGGCCCTTTTGCCTCTGGCGCAAACTATACCTATTTCATTCGCGCCTACAACAGCGCAGGGACTCGCGATTCCAATAGCATCACCCTTGTTTCCAACTGGTGCGTGGGAGATATCAGAGTAAAGGTCTTCCTCAACGGTACGGAATGGTCCGGTTCTTTCAATTCCACAGTGAGCGGACCTAGCACTCTGTCCGGCACCGCGGTCCGTACTAATCACAATGACCAACACTGGGGCTGGTGGTTTATCTCTCTGCCTGCCAGTTTTGGCGGCCCGCCGGGCGCCACATTCCAGAACATCACAGACGGGGGCGGCACAGTGTGCACCACCACCGCGCCTCCGGTCGGACCCACGTGTCCCCAGCTTCTGCCTGTCAATGCCAATCCTAAGCCAGAGCTGTATTATAATATCAATTTTGACAGTATCCCCACAGTTGATCTGAAAGCCACGGTCTGGGCTAACTGGGCTGGCAATGGACGCGATACTCCTTGGGTCTACGATAACAGTGATGGGCCAATAATGTCCTATTCCGGCGCGAACATCAAGCTTTCCTGGACCTCAACCTATGCCACATCATGCACCCTTGACGGCGCATCGATTCCTAACCACGGAGTTGCTCTAAACGGCAATGAGAATACCTATACTATCGGCAATGGGACTTGGAGCGACACTTACGTTCTATCTTGCACCGGCCCGGGAGGTACTACATCTAATACCGTAGCTTTTTCCATACCCCCGCCTCCCACCAACCCTGCGGCTACCTGTCCCAACCCAGGCATTAGCGCGACCTTGAGCTGGACCGCGCCTGTCGGCTGGACTAACTTTTATGTGCGTTTTTATGACCCGTCAGCCGGCACATATCCGAGTACGCATGAGGACTTTGCGGGTACTACCTACACTCTGCCCAATAGTTATCCTGGCGCAAATAATACAGTCACAAACACCACGCCTGGCCATGAATATTCCTGGTGGATCCATTCACGGGCCTCAAATGGCGCGTGGAGCGATGGCGTGGGCTCAGGGAATTTTACTTGTGGTGTCTACGGCCCGCCCACTGTGGCGATTGACGAGCCCCCCAGCGCCGCTGTCTCCGGGACTATTCGCATCTCGGGATGGACGATAGATAATATCAACGCGATAGAAACCGCGATCAGTTCCGTGAAGATTTACATTGACAATGTGTTCGTGGCCAATGCCACCTATGGCCTCGGTCGGCCGGATGTCTGCGCGCCTGCGGCTTATCCAGGCCGTCCCGGCTGTCCCAATGTGGGCTATGATTTTTTCTGGAACAGCACGACTGTGACCAATGGCGCGCATACCCTGCGGGTGGACGCTACTGATTCTGATAGTCCCGTAAAGACCGGTTCTGGCACACGGAATATCAATGTGAGCAATCTGCCAAACCCGATCACTTTAGGCGCACCAACTACGGCCTGTATTGGCGGCTCTGGCACTACCCCTTCGATAGCTTTCAGCTGGACCTCTTCGACCAATGCTGATAGTTATACGGTCTTTCGAACTGATGTGGGAGCGCGCGCCAATGTGAACCTCAGCACTTCTTTCACTGACGACTCCAGCAAAGGGCCGTTTGCCTCTGGCGCAAACTATACCTATTTCATTCGCGCCTACAACAGCGCGGGGTTCCGCGACTCCAATAGCATCACCCTTGTTTCCAACTGGTGCGTGGGCGATATCACGGTCAGGGCGTTTGTGGGAGGCACGCAGTGGTCAGGCGCCATGAATTCCACAGTGAGCGGCTTTAGTTCTCTGTCCGGCAGCGCTGTGCCCACTCCTCATAACGATCAACACTGGGGTTTTTGGCAGTTTTCTATCCCCGGGAGTTTTGGGGGTCCGCCCAACGCCACATTCCAGAACATCACTGACAGCGGCGGCATAGTGTGCGCCACTACCGCGCCTCCGGTTGGGCCGGGTTGTCCTCAATCGTTTCCCGCCAATGTCAATCCCAAACCCGCGCTCACCTACAATGTGAATTTCGTGGCCAATAATTTTTCTATCTCAGCCATCATCAACGGGACCCTGATGCAGACATTTGCGATAACCAGGTCCTTCACTGTCACCCACATCGCCGGTAACCTGGCACCAGTGTCATTTGTGGCCTCGGGTTTGCCGCTAGGCGTAACTCCGGGATTTTCACCTTCATCCTGCACACCGACTGCTGGGTCGCCTTGTTCCGTAGTCCTGACCCTCACAGCCAGCTCCTCTGCGACTCCCGGGACATATACTATTACCGTTACCGGCACGAGCGGGACATTGACCAGAACCTCCAGCTTCACATTGGTAGTCAATCCGACCCCGCCCATCGCCCCCTCAGTAGTGGCCACGGATAACGCTCCCTGCGAGCTCATCCGGTACCGCTGGATGGACAAGGCGACCAATGAGGCCGGGTTTCGCGTGTACCGCAGCGCGCCGAGTGTCAACCCCACCATCGTAGAAAACCTCAGCACGTTCACCCTGATCAACGGAAGCGCTCCAGCCCAGGTCGGCACGGATACGTGGAGTGCCTGGTACACAAATCTCTCCACTCCGGCAGGAGGCCCGCTCGACATTAATCGGTATTATAAATATGCGGTGGTGGCGTTTAACGCGGGCGGCGATTCGGCGACTGTGTTTTCGGGCTCGGCGCTGAACCAGAGATGCGTGCCGGATATGACCCTTAGCACATTTACGCGGCTCCTCATCAATGGCCAGCCGTTTACCAATCAGGTCGTGGAAGCGGGAGATGTGCTCACACTCCGGGTAACAATCTCCAATACCGGTACTGCCGTAGCCACCAATGTTTTTGTGGATTATGACAATCTCAAAAATATAGAATATGAGACCGGTTCAGTCACTGCCACGTCGCCGAACTCCCCGAGTCCCACGAGCGGCACTGACCCCGTGCGATTTAATGCCTCAAATAATCTCGGCACCAAGGCCATCGGCGGCACTCCCTGGTATCTTGATTTCAATGTCACGGTTGATTCGCAATCGATCCAGGCCGTGGATTTTTATCAAGGCCGGGTAACCATCTATTATGACGGTGGTTCATACACGATCACTGGCGGGCCGTGGATCATGAAATCTGGTGTGGCTCGCACCCCAAAATTTGAGGAAATCGCGCCGTAGCATGAAAAAGTCCACACTCCAATCGGGTCAGACCCTGATCGAGACGATTGTCGCCTCATCTGTGCTCGTGGTTGGAATAATCGGTGGGTTATCGCTCGCCATCTATTCCTTCACGAATATCTCGAGCGCCGCGACCAGTGATGTGGCCGCGGGCCTGGCGCGGGAAGGGCTGGAAGCCACGAGGCGCCTCCGCGATTCAAATTGGCTCGCGGGCACGCTCGCGGATTGCGGCGGGTATTTTTGTTATCAGACCTGGCTCACTGCTCCTTATGATCTAAGCGGATCAGCCGGCGCAGGCACGGAGTACCGGGTGATATTTGATCCTGAGGCGACAGGCAACAAATGGACCCTCGCCGCGGCCGGAGGGTTAACAGATTTTCGCTTGTATATCCAACCAGGAGGGGAATACTCTCATACCGCGACCGCCAGTCCGTCCCCGTTTTTCAGGAAAGTGGCTGTGATTTACGCGAGTGACACTGCTCCTTATGACGCCACCTCGCCACTCGTGCTCGTGCGCTCCACTGTGTGGTGGATAGACAGAAGATGCGCAGAGGTCGCGGATCCGGCCAACACTTTGTGCAAGATCGTGAGCGAGGCGTATCTTTCGAATTGGAAAAACTATTAGCAAGAATATGGAATATAGAATAAAGAATATAGCATGAATAAATCCACATTCCACATTCCACATTCCACATTCCAACGTGGATTCACCCTTGTTGAGGCGCTGGTGTCGGCCGCTGTGTTTGCGGTCTGCATGTCCAGCATCGTTGGCATATATGTTTCGTTGCAAAAGATCAACCAACGAAGCGCCGCCATTCAGGCCGTGGCGCAAAACGCCCGATTTGTGCATGAAGATTTAACCAAGCTCCTGGCGAACGGCTGGATTGATTATTCTCGCTATTCCTCGGGCACAGTGCCGCAACCAGATACTGATGAACTCAATGTCATTGATCGGCTCGGGGAGCAGGTGAGGATTTTTTTTGCCGGTGATGTGCTCTATATAGAAAAAGGGCCGGCTGGCGCAGGTTATATCTCCGCGTTTACGGGCAGTGATGTGAAGGTTCTGGATTGGCGCATCTACATCACTCCGGCCACAAATCCATTTCCGGTTGGCGGGGCAAATCCTCAGGAACAGCCGGCTGTGGGAGTATTTCTCGACCTAGAATCAAACCTCGATGCCAGGGAACGAGCCCGGCAAAGTTTCCAAACCACGATCACGACGAGGCAGTATCCGGACTGATATGAAATTTTCAATTTTCAATTTTCAATTTTCAAAAAATTCCCCGGAAGCGGGAGTGACCCTGATCATGGCCATAGTGCTGCTCGCGGCTGTGAGCTTGACGAGCTTTACACTCTCGAGCGTTATTTTGCGTGAAGTGGAAAGCGCGGGACTCATTCAGGACAGCGCGCCAGCGATTGCCGGGGCCTATTCCGGCGGCGAGGTCGGGCTCTATATCTTGCAAAAAAATGTGGGCAGCATTGATTTGTCGAACCAGTCCCTCTCGGATGGCGGCGCGAGCTTTGACATCATCTCTGACCTCACGGACGACCCGCTGCTTGTGACTGTTGTGGATACGCAGAACGGTTATATCAATTTGTATGATCCGGAAAATTACGAGGAACAGGATACCGGGATCAGGAGCATAGAGGTCACCAACAATGACGGCCGACCGCTGAAGGTCGAGATATTTTCGTGGGGGGATGGTGGCACGGCTGTTTGCGGGACAGACAACCTACCATCGGGTGGGACAAGCGCATCGGTACTTACTTGTTCTGGTTTGATTGGGCCTGACTATCGCTACCAGATCATCTTGGACGTAAATGGCACAGGTACCTCGAATGTTTCCATACGGGCGTTCGCGGCTGATGGATCATCAATTGGTTCGCCATCCGCAAGCCCGGGCTTTGAAGCCACCGGTCGGCTCGGGCGGGTAAATCACCGCATCAGAGTCAATCTTGTGGAATAGGGATCCGCAGGGATTGTCCGATCTTGAGAAGATATGGTTCCTGAAGATTGTTGATTTCCGCCAGGGTTTGCCAGGAGAGATCGAAATTTTGGCTGATATTGAACAAAGTGTCTCCCTTTTTGACGGTGTAGGTTTCCATGGTTCTGGCTTGTTCTTGGTCGCCGAGGATTTCTTTTGGCAAGGCCGCGCTCGATTCCGTCTCCGGTGCGGCTCCGGGTTGGGCAGCGTAATAGGCACCCGCTGTCACAGCGAGAATGAGTGCCAGTGCGGCGCGTTTGACCCAGAGGTGCATGCGCGGGTAAGGTGTGGTCTGGGCGTGGAGGGTTTTGGAGAGGCGAATTTTATTTCTTGAAGAGAGGATCATTAGTTTGGGGGGTGTGGAAAACTCAGCGTTGAGCCAATTATATCATAATTGACTAGAGTTAACTAGTAGAATAATGTAAAATGTAAATATCAAAGCGTAAAATGACAATTAAAAATTTAAAATTTTACACTGTAATTTTCCATTTTGATTTTTTAATTTTGCATTTGAAAGATGGATTACAAACAAGCTAAGCTAAGAGCGAAAAAGCTTCGAGAAGAGATAAATGATTTAAGGTATAGATATCATGTCCTCGATGACCCGAGCGTTACGGATGAAGTTTATGATTCGCTCACGCGGGAGCTGAAAGAGATTGAGGAAAAATTCCCCAAGTTTCGCACTCCTGATTCTCCGACACAGCGCGTCGGCGGTAAGCCCCTTGAGAAATTTGAGAAAGTCCCGCTTACGCGTCCCATGTTGTCTCTTAATGATGCTTTTTCAGAAGCAGAGGTCAGAGAGTGGAATCAGCGACTCCATCGTCTGGAGCCGGATTTGACGTGGACTTATTTTTGCGACGTAAAATATGACGGTTTGGCCATCGAGCTTGTTTACGAACATGGCACATTTCAAAGAGGGTCGACCCGTGGTGACGGGGAAATCGGAGAGAATGTCACCAATAATCTTAGGACGATCAATTCGATTCCCTTGAAGCTGCCCATTGAAGAAAGGTTCGTTGTGAGAGGGGAGGTCGTATTGTTCAAAAATGAATTGGAAAGAATCAATAAAGCTCAATCCGAAAAAGGAGGGAAAGTTTTTGCAAATACTCGAAATGCGGCCGCTGGAGCGATTCGCCAAAAAAATCCCCGAGTTACCGCCAGTAGAAAACTAGTATTTTACCCATACGGCATAGTTAGCGATGACTTTGCGCGTTATCCAACCCATCAAAGAGAATTTGAGCATTTGCGGCGATTAGGTTTTGAGGTAAATTCAAAGTTCAAGATCGCTCGCACCATCAAGGATGCTATTAAATTTCATGAGTCGCTAGCGCGTATGCGAAGCAAATTACCATTTGAGATCGACGGCACCGTGATTCGTGTGAACGAAAATGATAAAAATAGCCGGTTTGGGATCGCAGGCAAGGCCCCGCGCGGGTCGGTTGCGTATAAATTTTCTGCCAAAAAAGCCACGACTGTTGTTGAGGACGTAAAAGTCCAGGTCGGCAGGCAAGGCAATCTGACCCCAGTGGCCATCATGCGACCAGTTGAGGTTGGAGGCGTTACCGTGGCCCGCGCCAGTTTGCACAATGAAGATGAAATCAAGCGACTGGGGTTAAAAGTTGGCGACACAGTGGTGATCCAGCGAGCTGGTGATGTGATTCCGCAAGTGGTGGAAGTGTTAGTCAAAATGCGGTCCGGCAGTGAAAAGGACTTTCATATGCCCAAAAAATGCCCAGTGTGTTCGTCGCCAGTGGAGCGGCGGATGATATCGCAAGATCACGAACAGGGTGCGGCAATAGTTTGCACTAATCGCCAGTGTCCAGCCAAAAACCTTAGGGCGATCAACCACCTCGTTAGCGCTTTTGAGATTTATACTATTGGTCCAAAAATTATTGAAAGGTTTAAGGATGAAGGTTTAATCACTGATGCCGCAGATATTTTCAGGTTGAAAAAAGAAGATATTGAGCCGCTGGAACGGTTCGGCGAAAAATCGGCCGATAATATTATCGCCTCCATAAAGCAGCATCGCGAGATTTCTTTATCAAAATTTATTTACGCTTTAGGGATTTTGCATGTTGGCGAAGAAACCTCAATCGATCTCGCGGAACATTTTGGAGGTCTGGACAAATTAATCAAAGCGCCTTTTGAGGAAATAGATAGCATTCCCAATGTGGGCGGAGCAGTGACGAAATCCGTCCACCAGTTTTTTCAAGATAAGTATAATCTGATTTTTATTGATAAACTTTTGAAGTCCGGTGTCCAAATCAAACATCAGCCAACTCCAAAAAACAGCGGGCCTCTGATGGGTAAAAAAGTCATTGTCACAGGAACGCTAAAAAAGTTATCCCGCGATGAAGCCAAAGTGGCGATTAGAAAAGCTGGTGGGGATGTGGTGTCTGCGGTTTCCAAAAACACCGACTATCTGGTAGTCGGTGAAAACCCCGGGAGTAAACTCGCGAAATCGGAGAAGTTCGGAGTCAAGATTTTAGATGAGATGGCGTTTCTAAAACTCTTAGGTCATTCCTGAGTAGGCGTTACCGGTTCTGATGTTGCCGGCGCGGTGATGGTTTGCGGTTGATTGTAATCAGAGAAATTGAGATCAAGCTCCAGGGTCCCTGTCAGTTCCATGTCTGCAAGGCGGAGGGAGACAGGCGGCGCAATCGTAGCATCGGCTACTTGAGGAGTTATCCCGGAGGCCGTCGCGGTCCGAGGGCCTTTTTTAAGCTGACCCATGTCACCACCAAGACAAAATCTGATTTCATAGTTTTGCCGGTCAGCAGCCGGCTCGTACCAGTAGAGGTTTTGTTCAGGAGTGCATTCGCCATCTGCGGGTTTTGGGGCGAAAGGCAAGGTTGAATCGCCTGGCGTGCCCGGCAGTTCAGGAAGGCCGTTTTCAGCCCCAGGATAGCGGTCATTGGCATTAAAAAATATTTCTAAAGCAGCTTGCATTTGTCTGATATCCGCCAATCTTTTGGCATCGCGATCCTCGCCTTCAGTTTTTGTATTGGCAACGAGACGGGAACCGACAAAAGCCGGAAAATTAGTTCGCAAAAATATTCGGCGGATAAGGCCGTCTTTCTTGCCAATCCAGATCTCGGCCGTTTGAAACGAGAGTTTCTCGGCGAGCCCCTCGGCCGTAGTGTCTTTGAGATATCCTGCCAGTCGGTTTCGGTCAATGGCGACCTGGTAATGCGCGGCTGGGACTCCATCCGTATCCTCTATCCCGAGATATTGTGGCTCAGTCAAAATATCCGCGCGGTTGAGCACGATTATGCTATCCAGCAATGTTTGAGCGGCCGATGCGGATGACGGATTGGCTGCTAAATCATAACGGTACCACTGGCCAAGCGGTCCGGGCGTGGTCTGCCCGAGGCCAGCAGGAAAATAGTTAAGCATGTTGTTCACGGTTTTGAAATAGAGTTGTTGTTCGATTTTTCGCGCCTCAACCTCCATTTCATAGGTAAAGCCCGCGAGCTCGCTCGATATAGCAGAAGTGATTGACGAGTTTTCTGTTTCACCGGTTTTTTGAAATTTGCTGGAACCCAAAACGCTTAATGTCAGTCCTGCAGGATAACCCGTTCCCTGGCCGCCATTCGGGTCGAAAGGAACGGTTTCTTGGTAAGTGGCGGAAAACTGCATCATGCCACTTGTTTGTTCGCGTGCGTTCAGGACGGCCTCTGACCATAGGCCTTCCGGGGAAAAATAATATTGGGTGTAATAAACATAGCCGCCGCCGGCCGCAAGCAAGAGGAAAATCACAAAACCGATAAGCAGGAGTAATGCCTTCTTTTTCCGTTTTGGCTGCGCGGGCGCGGCTACAATCGGCGCGGCAGCTGCGGCAGGAACCTCGGCGGTGTGATTCAGAGACGCGAAGCTGTCCGCAATGCTCTGTTCGGGCCAACCCGCAGCCGCCAGATTGGTGCGAACGAGGTCGTCGGCCATCCCATGTGCTCGGCCTTTTTCAATATAGTCGACTATTTCTTTCACTGCGCCATTGGTAGTTTGTGTCATTTTGTTTCGGGCTTGTAATGTGAACTCATATCCATAATACTATATCTATGAAATTTTTGCATTTTTTGAGGAAATTGAGGCCCAGATACGATACTCTGGTGACTGTGGCAGTGTATCGCGACCGGATTTTACGAAATCTTGAGGTCTTGCGAAATGGGGCCGGTTCTAACCATATCGCCCCGGTTTTGAAAAGCAATGCCTATGGTCATGGCCTTGTCGAAGTCGCGGAAATCTTGGATGGGGCTGGCGTGCCGTTTTTTGCGCTTGATTCGTATCACGAGGCACTGACTTTGCGGGGAGCAGGGATCAAGACGCATATCGTGGTAATTGGATTCACACCTTTTGAGAACATAAGGCGCAATAGGCGCAAAGACGTGGCTTTCACGATCACGGATCTCGAGCAGCTAAAGCATCTATCCAAAAAATTGAAATCCCCGCAAACGTTTCATCTCAAAATCGATACAGGCCTCAACCGGCAGGGGATCATGCCAGGCGAAATAGATGAAGCAATCACAATAATCAAATCAAGTCCCAATATTGTACTCGAAGGTCTTAGTTCGCATTTTGCCGACGGAGAAGATGAGGATTATACAGAAAAGCAGATTGCAATTTGGAACCCGCTCGTCGAAAAACTGACTCTGATGTTCCCGCTTAAATTTATTCATTTTGCGGCCACGACCGGCCTCGCGCATCTCAGTAAGATCAAAAGTAATGTCGCAAGAGTGGGTAAGGGGCTTTATGGCTTAGGGAATATCCACGGAACAGTGCCCGCGCTCGAAATGCGCGCGAAGATCACGGGGGTTAAAAAAATAAAGGCCGGGGACAGCGTGGGCTACGGCATGACTTTTACTGCCGAAAAAGACATGACCATCGGCACTCTGCCTGTGGGTTATTATGAAGGTGTGGACCGCCGGCTCTCCAACATCGGGGTTGTGAAGTATAAAGACAAATTTTGCCGCATCCTGGGACGAGTGAGCATGAACATCACGACTATTGATATGACTAACTGTTCTGACGCCAAAGCCGGGGACGAAGTGGTGGTGGTGAGCGCGAATACGGCTGAACAGAATTCAGTTGAAAATCTCGCGAAGCTGTGCAATACGATTGCGTTGGATTTTGTGGTTCACATCCCCCAGCATCTAAGAAGAGTGGTAATGTAGGATTCGCAGGAATTTAATAGGAGGAAACCAATGTTGACTTTGCTGTTGCTTTGTTTGTTATGGCAGTGGCTTGTATTTAAGTTATTTGGGTCCCAATCAATGAAGTTTGATATTACTGACCTCCGAGAGGGTCTGGACGATGACGCGAGAGCGGTGCTTATCAAGGACACTCATGTATCCGAGGCGAAGGTTTACGGCACAGTGGAGGCCGCGATTTACATCGGAAAGAGACGTTTGCTTTCGTATATCAAAACCGAAAGTGATTCTGTGGTTATCGAGGTTTTGAAGTTTCCGCGTCGGACGCAGCTGCGTTTTAGAAATGAAAGCCTGGAATATATGGAGCACAGGGGAACACCAGTCAGGATTGCGAGTCGTGAGCAAGTGATTGCCAAGAATATTCTCGGCATGACCTGTCGGTTGATTCAAAAAGCCCGTCAGCGTTCCGTCACAACTGTAGTCAAAATTGGCTCGAATACATAAAGGGTTCCAAAGATTTCTTTTCGGAACCTTTTTATTTTATATCACCATGTACTACACTTTTGACGATCGTTCAATCCGTGGTACTTAATGATTTCAAAAAGAAAGAGCGCGGCCAGTGCATTATCTACCCCTCTTCCCCTCGACTTTGCTCGGGCATCTCCCCTCTGGCAAGGGGAGACAAAAAGGAAGATGTCTTTATGTGGAAAAGGTGGGGAAGGATTGGGGATAGGGGGATTGAGAGCGGCTATTGACAAGGGTCTTCCAAAAGTTTAAGATGATTTTAGCTCAAAAACGCCCTGAAAACTTGACTTTGTCGAGAAAAACAAGTATAATAAGGGTGTGAGAAACTCCATAATCAAGGAAAATATGAGAAACGAGCAAACATTATTCATAAAAACCAGGCGGTTGCCGAACTGACTCGCATTTTCGTGTGTGAGTGAGAAAGAGTACCGCCTATAGGGCGGTTTTTTAATCACCTTAAAATCAGATTGAGATTAATCCGCCGAAGCCTTCCGACTGCGCCAAAGCGCTTCGTCGTGGCGGCGAGTGGCGAAGGATGGATAGTACTTTTGAAGATAAAGATTTTGTTTTTAGATTTCACCGCTCCCGTCCGAAATTTTTTGTCGGAGTCCGAAGCGGTGGATTGTGGAAGCAAAGGGAAGCAGTTTAACAACTGAATAGATCTCATCAAACTCTACGAACGCGTTTGATGAGATATACCCTCCGAAATTTTCTTACGAAAATTTTTGAGGGTAAAAATGAGTGAACGGCAAATTCAATTCAAATTGATCGGGTTCCAGATTTTTCTTCAAGGTTTGGAGACGATCAAGCTAGTAGTTATGAACTGCTAGTCAACTATACTGGACACGGACTATAACGGACTGAAAACCACACGGACAGTCACGGACATTATTGTCTGTAATTGTCAGCGTGTATTTTACAGTCCGCATCAGTCTGTGTTTAGTACTAAAACACCGATAAGGGTATACGGTGGATGCCTTGGCACAAAAAGCCGACGAAGGACGCAGGAGCCGGCGATACGCCTCGGGGAGCTGGCAAACAAGCTTTGATCCGGGGATGTCCGAATGGGGAAACCTAGGCGAGTAAACCTCGCCTGTCTCTATAGTGGTATATAGAGTTCGGGAACCATGCGAAGTGAAACATCTCAGTAGCATGTGGAAAATAAAACAATTGCTTGCTTTTTATCCTAGAGCTTGTCCATCAAGCCTTGGGATTAAGAAGCGAGCTAACATTCCCTGAGTAGTGGCGAGCGAAAGGGGAACAGTCTAAACCTTGTTCATGTTGTTCCGATAAGTCATTTTGATTTATCAAAGTGGAAGATCGGAATGTAAAGGTTACAGCCGTTGTGAATAAGGTGTTGCAAGTCCAATCGTTCGCTTCTGTAAAAGCGAGGGAAAAACGTGTTGTGTTGTCTAATAGAACTTGCCTGGAAAGGCAGACCACAGAGGGTGATAGTCCCGTACGTGAAAGACCACAATTATTTCCTGATTGGTTCTTAAGTAGCGCGAGACACGTGAAAGCTCGCGTGAAACCGGGTCGACTACGATCTAAGACTAAATACTTTTTGTGACCGATAGTGAACAAGTACCGTGAGGGAAAGGTGAAAAGCAGCCCGGTGAGGGCGATGAAATA
>Ga0155136_105_pt1 | contig 19725 bp, 19 predicted proteins | sample RifCSPhighO2_01_FD_106104 | JGI IMG/M metagenome (GOLD analysis project Ga0155136, IMG submission 106104) | Candidatus Doudnabacteria bacterium RIFCSPHIGHO2_01_FULL_49_9 | reverse complement strand
GAATTTCCAGAAACGCCGGCGACCTTGGCCGAATAGTCGATCTTATGGATCAAGGGAAGTTAGTCGATATCAGAACTTACAGCCAGAGATTTACCAATAACCCTAATGAGAAATTCTTACTAATGATTCTTGGTTCTCAAGCTAAGCTTGAGAACGACAATAAGGTAGTGAATGTTAAGCGCGGTCTCAAAGCTCGGTGCGAGATGGGATTATGGCCGTGTGTGGCTCCAACTGGATATCTCAATAGCCAGACCAAGGACACCAAGTGCCAAGTATCGCTTGATCCACATAGAGCGCCGATCATCAAGAAAATGTTTGAGAAAGTTGCATATGAAAAATACAGCGGACGAAAACTATATTCCTGGCTCAAAGATGAAGCTAAATTCAAAACCAAGAATGGCAAGGCGTTAACATTAAGTAACGTTTATCTTATCCTTCGCAATCACTTCTACTACGGTACATTCGAATATCCCAAGAACGGCGGGCAATGGTATCAGGGAAAGCATACTCCCATTGTGACTAGAGAACTCTTCGATCTAGTTCAACAAAATATTGCTGAACATGTCATTAAAGTTGAAAGTAAAGAATTCGCCTTCACCAAGCTCATTACTTGCAGTCTCTGCGGATCAGGAATTACTGCCGATGAGAAATTCAAGAAACTAAAGAATGGTGAAGCGCGCCGCTATGTCTACTACGGCTGTACCAGATTTAATGACAAAGATTGCAAAGGCGGTTATATACGCGAAGAAGAATTAATTGAGCAACTAGCCAAGCTCATGGATAAGATTCACTTAGATGAAATTGGCATGAAAGAGAGAATTAAATCTGAGATCGAGCGACACAATAATTTCCAATTCGGATTGCTGGGCATCAAAAAGAAAGTTATTAAAGTCAGCGACATCGATATTCGTAACTACGCGAAGTATGTCCTCCGAGAAGGCGCGATTTTGGAGAAGCGTGAACTACTATCTTGCCTGAGAAGCAGGCTCAAATTGAATAATAAGGAGATCGTTTTGGAGGAAGGATCGAAAAATTGATACCGTAGTATAAGTCCTGTAAACTTAATTTTAGTAATGGCAAAAAATAATAAATATATATGGATTGTGGTCTGTGCTCTGGCGCTTCTTGGCGTACTATTTCTAATCCCAGGACAGAACGAAGCTAAGAATACGGCTCAAAATAGCTTACTATCAGTTGCTTCGATTTCCCATGGTCACGGATTGGCAGTCGATGTAGAGGACCCTAGCAAACTTTATATAGCGACACATTATGGACTTTTAGTATTAGTGGATGATAAAGATCTCTATCAAGTCGGCAAAAGTCGTGACGACTATATGGGTTTTTCTCCCCATCCGACGCATTCAAAAATATTCTTTTCTAGCGGGCATCCTAGCGGGGGCGGGAATATAGGATTCCAAAAATCGGAAGATGGCGGCTACACATGGGGAAAAGTATCAAATGGCGTAAATGGCCCAGTGGATTTTCATGCTATGGCAATTAGTCCAGCGGATCCAAATCTTATATATGGTTTTTATCGAGGAGCCCTTCAACGAAGCCTTGATCAGGGCAAGACCTGGGAAATTGTGAATAGCAATATCCAGGTTATATCTCTTACTGTTGACTCAAAAGATAGCAATATCGTATATGCAACAACTCCCAATGGCATAATGATCAGTCGAAACAAGGGTATCAACTGGACATCTCTTTCAACGGAATTGGAGGGCGGCCATGTATCTGTTATTGCGGTTCATTCTGCAGATTCCAAGATTCTCTTAACTTTTAGTGAAAAGTTAAATGGTCTTGGAAAGAGTATCGATGGCGGTGAGACATGGAAGAAGATCGACGAAGATTTTGGTGGAGTTGTTATCTACTATGTGGCTTTCGGTAAAACAGATCCAAATACTGTCTACGCCTTAACTCAAGAGAACAAAATCTTCAAAAGTATCAATGCCGGCGATACATGGATAAAGATTAAATAGTGAAAATGGAGAATAAGAAAAATCAGATGCAATTATACCAGTGCAGTGAGTGCGGTTTTAAATATGAAAGCAAGGAGTGGGCACAAAAGTGTGAAACTTGGTGCAAAGAACATCATACTTGCAATATCGAAATCATTTCGCATGCTATTGCAGAGAGTGAAAAACCTCCTAAATGAATTTAGTACAAGAGAGACGTAATTGAATCAGGAAGATTTTCGCAAGGTACGAATAGGTTTTGACGTCATCAAACATCGCTCACCAGGCGTGTTCGATCTCACCTGCAAGGAATGTGGCAAAACATCAATCAATTCGGATTATCCTGAACCGGGAGACTCTCCCTTCGTGGGTAAATGCCCCTCACTGCGGTGCTACTCTTACTCCCATCTAGCGCAAAGCGCAACTCGCACGGTAAGTCCAATGGACATACTCTTTTTTTGTTGAGCGAATAACAGCCGATATGGTATCATAGTTTCGCAACCATGAAATCACCATTCCCTAAAACAACATACGAAAGGAACGCAGAGATATACAAAATCCTTGCAAATTCTAAACGACTTGAGATTCTAAATCTGCTTAAACTATATGGAGAGCTTACGGTTGAGCAAATTTTGAAGACCGTTAAATTGCCTAAAGCTAACCTTTCCCAACACTTAACGCTCTTGAAGTATGCTCGGTTGGTTACCGCACGACGTAATGGGCTTAATGTCTATTACACAATCACCGAGCCGAAAATTGTCGAACCGTGCAAAATCCTTCACGAGCTCTGGAAAAAATCGTAATCAATAAAATTATGAAAAAACTGCTTAAAATATCATCTGTGTTGGCGATAACCATGGGAATAGTTCTGGCTACGGGTAGCGTTTGGGGTATTTACTTTACCTATAGAAATGTCGCTCAAGAAAAGATCGTAACGCCGTCCGATGCTTCTATTCCAGAGAGTCCTGTACGCGGGCCTTGGACGCTAAAATCTCAAGCTGACATAATCAGAACTCATACCCTGAAAATGACAGGAGGCAAGACCTTCGCCGAAATGCCGCGCCAGATTCCGAAGCTTGATGAAAAAGGCAATTCTGTATTAGACACGGAGGGAAAACCGGTCATGGTCACTAATACAGCCCGCGATATCTGGATTACCGCCACTACTCTTATAACGGCGTTAAATTTAGGAATTATAGTTTATGTCTTTTTCAGTTTCGTGCTCCTTTTCGGCTTATTCTCTGTCTGGATAGGGGGTGTCTTTTGGGTATTGAGCCGAAATTATCAGGTCGAACGCCACAATTAACAATTCATTAATAAAACACCTATGAAGAAATATATAATCATTCTGGGCAGTCTGATTTTACCCACCATCGCATCCGCTCATGGCATGGAGGATATGGCAGAGGATTTGAGTATCAGTCATCAGATAGAAGAACTATCGCCCTTTACGCACTTTGGCGAGGAACATTGGTTTGCGGGTACAATTCTTATTATCTTGTGGCTATCGCTTGCATACACCGTCTATTCCTTGATTGAGAGATTTAACAAACCAAAACAATGATTAATAATCTAAAAATTGCAGAATGGGTTTTACGAATAGCTGTTGCAGGAGAATTTATCGGCCATGGCGTTTTTGCATTGCAAGGGAAAAAGGATTGGATTGGCTGGTTCGCAAAATTTGGCGTTTCTGATCCGGAAACAGCAACCCAGTTACTTTTTATTCTAGGAATCGTGGATATTGCGCTCGCGATTTTCATTTTAGTTAGACCTGTTCGCGTCATTCTTTTGTGGATGGTATTCTGGGGCTTTTGGACTGCGCTACTTCGTCCGATAGTTGGCATGCCTATCTGGGATTTCGTTGAACGCTGGGCTAACTGGGGAGCTCCGCTTGCATTGCTTCTCTTGATTGGCTGGCCGAAATCTCTTAAAGAGTGGTTTAAATAAATGTGCTATAGTATTGTTGTATGAAAAAATTAATTTTGGCCGCGGTTTTTGGAGTTGTTCTATTTGGGTTCGGTTTTGTGGATTTCACGCAAGCCGCCAGCGACCCGATCCCAGGTGTGGATATAATCGTCAGAAGGGATCCGGGTGGAATAGCCATAACAGTTAAAACAGGCGCGGATGGGTCTTATAACCTAACCGGCCTTACGCCAGGAAATTATGACATTAATATTCCCGGTCAGTCGGTTAGATCCGTCACCGTCGGATCGGATGGAAAGTTGAGCGGTGTGGCGCTGGAAAGCGATCCGATTCCCGGAGTTGATGTAAAGCTGGGCGTTGTGAATGTCGGCATTTTGCCGACCAGCCGTTTATACTTCTTTAAGGAGTGGGGTCGCGGATTAAGCCGTCTTTTCACTTTTAACGCGACTGCCAAAGCTGAATTGGAACTTAAAATTACGAACGAAAAAGCTGCCGAGCTTCAGGCGGTGGCTAAGGCCAGTTCAGTTAATTCCCCAGCCGGGTTAGAAAAAGCTCTTAAAAATTATGCCAACGCGCAAGTTCGGCTCAACGCGCGGCTTGAAAAACTCAAAGATAATTCTGAAAATCCAAATGTGGCGAAACTTCTCAAAGAGGTGGACGAGAAAACAGCAAAGCACGCCGAGCTGTTAGAACGGGTTGCCAGTAAAATTGCCAATGAGACTGTTCAGACCGGCGATATTGCCGACAATGCCGTTCTCACCTCAAAGACATTAGACAACGCGAGGAATAATATTCAACAAACTTTCACTTCTTCAATCGAGAAGGAAGAGAATGTAAAGCAGAAAACTGAAGAGCAGATAAAGCGCGCCGAGGTGACAATCAGCAAATTTGAAGCTAAATTAGCCGGCATAATTACAGGATTTGCGCCACTTAGACCAGCTGAGTTTAAAATCGTTACTCTTCCGACTGGTGGCGAAGGAGGACAGCATCGCGCTCTTATCAATACCACCAGGTCCAATATCAAGAACATCACTATAGATGGCGATACTAATGTCTACGAAGTTGGCTTGCCAGGCACCGCTATCAGCACCACCAGGTCCAATATCAAGCGCCCGAGCATTACGATTGACGGTCAAGACAACAACGATACTACTAGTCCGCCTTCTTTGATGGGCGAGCCCATTGCAGGAGTTGATGTGAAGCTTCCAAATGGCGGACTGGCTATAGATGGCGACCCCATCCCTGGCGTAGACATATACCTCGGTAAAAATCCCGGCGGCAGTATAGTAATCACTCAAACTGATTCAAATGGTTCATATAGATTCACCGGACTTGCGCCGGGCAAATACGATCTTTCGGTTGACGGAAAACTTGTTAAAACGATAACTGTTGGCGCCAATGGAACAGTAAGTGGTAAGGCGGTAAGTCGCGGCGATAGCTCTGGCGATACCGACAAACCCAGCATCTCTGACCAAGCCCAAGGTGGTAGTTTGTCTTCATATCTCGCCGTTTCAAAAGGTCATCTTGACGATGCCAAAATTGCTTTTGCGGAAGGCAAATACGGCATGGCTTACGGTTTGGCGCGATCCGCGGAAGTAATAGCCCAGAATGGCTTGCAAAGGATTGTGGAGATTCTCGGTAATCAATCACCAGAAGAAAAAAATAAAACAAAAACTACCGAGAACGAATCACCCAAACCGACTAATCGAAAACCGGCAGCTAATGAATCAAGGATGGAAAATCGACAAGAAAAGCCGGCGCCAATTAAGCCTGAACCGACATCCGTTGAACAAAAACATAAACCAGCCGAGCTAGAATCAACAATCACCATCTTGACTTCGAGTTTGAATCCATCAACCTCCAATCAGTCAGTAACCTTTACGGCTACTGTTACCGGTGGAGCTACTCCAACCGGCTCCGTCACCTTTTTGTTGAATGACGTGACAAATCTCGGGTCAAGCGAACTAAACGAGAGAGGCGTGGCGACCATTACAACTTCCACTTTGAGTGTCGGTACTCACACTGTTACTGCGACTTACAACGGCACTGGGGCGCACACAGGCAGTACATCATTGGTCATCAAGCAGGTCATAAATCAATCAGAATCAGGGGCTATGGGGCCAGGTTCAGGATCGTCTTCTTCGTCTGACGGATCAAACGCTGGAGCTGGTTCGCAATAAGATTAAATAGAAAAATCGAGTATATTTAATATAACTTAAGAATTAAGCTATGAACAAAAATGTTTTAATTGGAGTTATCGCAGTTGTTTTGATAGCGGGCGGCGGGGGAGCTTGGTATTACTTGGGAGGCGGGCAGGGCTCCGTCTTAATGCCCGATCCAAAGCCAGTCGTGAGTCAGGGTGTGGCAAGTGAAGCAAAAGGCACGCTCACATTTGCTAATTCGCAATATATCGTTATTGGGGACCCAAAGTTCGCCACAGGCCTCTATATAAGAAACTCGTATGATTCAAAAGTTGATGTAGCGCTAAAACCGCTTATTGGGAAGCAAGTTGAGGTCTATGGCAGTTTAGCCAGTCAATATTCTGGAGATATGTTGCTTCTCTGGCTGAACGGCAGAAAAATTATGGAGGAATCTGAAGCGATAAATCCGCAGAGTTCCGGGAACAGCGGAGGAGGACAAACCTTCGCCGATATGTACAAGACCCTTTCTCAAACGCAGAAAGATTGTTTAGTGAAAGTCCTTGGCAACGCTAAGGTTCAGGAATGGATCAATAATCCCAGCTCTTCTCCTACTCAAGAAGAAGGGGCTAAGGCCAGCGCTTGTTTTAGTAATCCGTAAATATAAACAGCCGAAACAAAGGCAGGACTTTTATACCGGAACTTATATTAGGGATATATTATGCCACAGATAAGACTCTTCTTCGAGAATACAAAAAGCCCTGTTCATGACCCCTCTCGGACTCCGAACCTGTCACAAGTTGGTGCCCCCACTTGGAATCGAACCAAGATCTGGCGATTAAGAGTCGCTTGCTCGACCACTGAGCTATAGGGGCTTTAGGTACTTAAATTAACTGGTCTTACCACTTTAGTCAATCGCATCCATCTTTTTTGTATCGCATCCGCCTTTTTACTTTCCCCTGCCGATTGAGCTAGAGGTGCATTATTGATCTGAAATATTGCCTATGCTACGTTTTGGTGGTATTTTCAAGTTGATCCGACTTTGTGTTGGAGACAATTCCCTGGAGGAATCTACCTTGACAAACAAATCAACCACGCATGTTTTCATCCAAGCTCGTGAAGCTGATGCCGGAATGATCGGAAATATCATCATGGTTGGCATTACCGTCGCTTTGGCTGCCGTCGCGGGATTGTTTCTAAGTCTATTCATGCAAGATACGGAAACCGTGCCGAGCATTACTTTCCAAGAGCAAGGCCAAGGTCAAAGGCTGATGATCATCACCGTGAGCGGATCTGTCCCGTGGACAGACATCGGCATCGAGGGCTGCGATACATATCCAGCTTCTGAAAACGTTTCGGCTGGGCAGTTCATTGAAGACTGCGGGCAGGTCGTGAAAATATCACATCTGCCTACAAAGACTTTGTTATGGCGTAGAAGTGAATAGTTCTTTCGAGCGCATCCTGGATGATGCGCTATTTTTTTGCTGAAAAATTTCAGCTTCCGCTCACTGTCGAGAGGAGGATCGCCCCGCCGATGGCAAAAGCGATGCCGAATTTCTGATGGTATTTTAATTTTTCTTTGTTCAGAAATATACCCAAGAGAACGCCGATTGCGATATAGGCTTCGCCGATGGTGGCGGTTATAGCGATCGGTATTAGATTAACGGCAAGAGCGAAAAACGCCCAGGCGGCATTATCAAGAACGCTCTGGGAGATTATGAGCCATGGATACCTCTTAAACTCGGAGACGAGTTTTACCGACTGCTTGGTGAAGATGAGGTACCCAAGACACAATGCGGCCAGTACTGAGTGTATGAACCAAACTGAGAGCAGCGGAGAAACGTTGCGGGCCGAAAGTCCCATTAGCAGGTCGTTTAAGCCCATGCCCACCGCGCCTATGAGCGCGATGACCACGCCTTTTTCGAGTATCCGCTTGTGATAGTGAAGATGAGAATGATGTTCGGTAATGACGAGTACTATTCCCACAAAGACCATGAGCATCAGCATGATCTGAGGGAAAGTCAGTCGTTCGCCGGCAATGGCGATGGAGAGGGCGATTGCTATCGGCAGCTCGACTGCGGTTATGGGTTCGATTACCGCGATCTTGCCGACCTTGAGCGCCTCGAAATAAAAAAGTGCCGCGGCGAGGGCTACCAGGACTGTAACCAGAAGAAGCGACAGGTTGGCCTCGGCGAACAGCGCCGGAATCTCATTTTTTACAAAAGGGAAAAGTCCCAGGAAACCGCCCAGGCCGATGAAAAACAGCGTTTGCCAGATGCCGATCTTGCGCGAAGCGCGCTGTATCAGAAAGTCGCCCACGCCCCAAGAGAGCATGGCGGCAATGGCGTAGATGATTCCGAGGGGCATGCCTCATTTTAGCACACCCGGTTAAGGTAGTCTCATAAATTTTTTAAATCATCTCGCCACCAAGCGCATGGAGCATGAGGCGCGATGCTTTGAGAAAGCCGGCTATGAGATCAATTTTCAATTTTGATTTTTAAACTTTAAATTATCCATGTGGCCCGTAAAACCCCGTAAAGCAATCTTATTGCAACGGGACAAAATATCCCGTCGCGCTTGCTTTACGGGATCACGGGCCTACCCCGTTAACTTATAAACCCCGCCGAGCGGGGTATAAGTTTTTACGGGGTGCCCCCGCCAGGAGTCGAACCCGGACTTCAAAGTTCGAAGCTTTGCGTGATATCCGTTTCACTACAGGGGCAAATATCCGGATTCATTATATAGTACAGTCTTGGCCTTTGCACAAATCATCCTTGTTGTGACATTCTCAACAACATTAGAATCCTTGATCGGCCTATTCGTGCGAATAAGCCGATGGTAGAATTGTCCCTCGAGTTAGCAACCCTTTGATTAAAAAGATATAATTTCGGTTGAAACATGGCCATCAGGAAGATCAAAAATGTCCCGGCGGTTGAGTTCGATTTTGAGATCCCTAAAGAGGTGCGGGCGGTGGCCGGGCTTTTGGGAATGAATGGCTTTGCCGCGTATCTTGTGGGCGGATGTTTGCGCGATCTATTGCTTAAGCGTGTTCCGAAGGATTGGGATATCGCGACATCCGCGAAACCCGAGGAAATCCAAAAACTTTTTTCCTCCTTCGCCGAGGCTACGGAGGACAAGCCCGCCACTATCTATGAAAATGAATTTGGGACGGTAGGCATCAAAACCCGCTCCGAAGATCCAACGCTTGCGGTCGTTGAAGTAACCACTTTCCGCAAGGACGGTAAATATTCCGATTCGAGACATCCTGACAAGATAACGTTCGCGAAGACGATCGAAGAAGACCTAGGCCGGCGCGACTTTACCTGCAACGCGATTGCGGCAGAACTCATAACTAATAACTCATTACCAATAACTGGGAACAGCGATAGTCATAAGTCATCAGTCATAAGTCATCAGTTAGGACTTGTCGACCCGTTCAACGGTTTGCGTGACATTGAGGCAAAGATGATCAGAGCAGTGGGTGAACCAGAAAAACGTTTTGAGGAGGACGCTTTGCGCCTCATGCGCGCGGTGAGGTTTGAAACCCAACTAGGGATATCGAACGGTTGGCGCATTGAAGAGACGACGGGCGAGGCGATAAGAAAACTTGCCGGTAAGCTTAGTCTTATCGCGCACGAAAGGGTGCGGGACGAGTTCGAGAAAATAATAATGTCGCGTGACGCTTCTGATGGGATTCGCCGCCTCGAAGATATTGGCCTTTTGCAGCATATTATTCCCGAGCTACGCGAGGGGATAGACTGCGGACAGAACAAGCATCACATCTATACGGTTTTCGAACACAATGTGCGTGCCTTGGAGCATGCGGCCAAGGAGGGCTATTCGCTGGACGTGCGTCTGGCTTCGCTCCTGCATGATGTCGGCAAACCTAAGACCAAGCGCGGAGAAGGAGTGAATTCAACTTTTTACGGCCACCAGGTTGTGGGCGAAAGAATGTCGAGAGAGATATTGTCGCGGCTTCATTTCCCTAAAGCGGTCATTGATCGGGTGGCGCTTCTCGTGCGCGAACACATGTTCATGTACGACCCGGACGTTGTCTCGATAGCCGGGGTGCGTCGGCTGGTAAAAAGGGTCGGCGCGGAAAATATGGATGCTTTACTTGAGGTCCGCGAGGGCGACCGGATCGGTTCCGGTGTCCCGAAGGCAAGGCCTTATCGCATACGCCATCTCGAGGCGATGATCGAAAAAGCAAAGACCGACCCGATCAGCCCGAAGATGCTGGCCGTGAACGGCACCGACCTGATGAAGGAGCTTAAGGTTACGCCGGGACCACGTTTGGGAAAGATGATTGCGATACTCCTGGAGGATGTGCTGGAAGATACCGGGATGAACGACCGCAAAAAGCTTATCATGAAGGCTCAGAAGCTGAACGAAATGAGCGACCGGGAGCTTGATGCACTCGGTAAAAAAGCCAGAGAAGCCGCCGAGGGGGCGCAAGAAAGGGTGGACGAGGGCATCAAGAAGAAATATTTTGTAAGCTAGGGTCTAGATATGGCTAAGAATGGTGTCTTAGGGTATATTGAGGCGCATGCAAATGTTCAAGAAGATATTCGCTTTTTTTGATCGGCTTGAGGACAAGGTTCGCGTTAAGCTGAGTCATTACTCGATGCTCTACGCCGTGATCGGCGGGGTGGGTACGGTGCTTTTCTGGCGCGGGGGGTGGCACATGGCCGATGCTGTTTCGGCGATGTATTTCGTGGTAGGCAACGATGTTATGCAGACCATCAACCGTCCGTCGATAATGGACGGGGCGGTGTCTTTCCTGGTGGGGCTTTTCCTCCTGCTCATCACCGGTCTTTTTGTGGCCACTTTCATCGGCGACCATATTATCGTTTCGGGCTTGCGCAAGGAGAAAAAGATGGCCGAGAAAACCGAAGCCGAGGTGGAGGAAGAGGTCAATATGCTAAAACGAGTGCACGACGAGCTTCATTCGTTCTCAAATCGTCTTGAAGAGATAGAGAAGAAGATTGACGCGAAAAATTAGGGTCGGCGATGGACACCGTGGATTTATTGAGCTTTAATATAGCGGTTCGGGCCGTAATATAATAGTAGTATACATCCTTCGGGAGGATGCAGTTTGGGTGCAATTCCCAACGGCCCGACAAAATAGTGATAGTTCGAATCTGAGTGTGCCGATGTGTTATAATCGGCTTGTGCCAATAGTAAAGTGCTGTTTTTGCGGTAAGAAAATTTATAGATCCAACGGGCGGATAAACGAAAACAGAAAATTTAGCCACAATTTTTATTGTTCAAGTTCATGCCAAGGGAATTATCTGAAACGGCGAGCAGAGTTTATTTGTGAGAATAGAATTTGCAATAAGAAATTTGAAAGATTACATAGCGCAATATCAACGCATAATTTTTGTTCCCAGACTTGCGCTGCCATTATCAATAATCGTAAATTCCCAAAACGTCATCCAAAATTTAGAATCTGTAAATATTGTTCAATAGAATTTAGGGGGTTGAATATCTATTGTTCGGGAAGCTGTTTCAGGAAGGGACGCAATAAGTATTCGCTGGAGCAATTAATATCAATAATCAAATCTGCTGCCAGAGAACGAGGCAGGGCTCCGGCTAAGCGGGAATTATCTGAGATCGCAGAAGCTTGCGTATATCGTTTCGGCACATGGAATAAAGGCATTAAAGCCGCGCATCTTTCGCCAAATCGATCTGATAATAATCGAATGTATAAGCGTGCCATAACGAAAGCTAACGATGGACATTTGTGTGACTCGATATCCGAAGCGATTATAGATAATTGGCTAACCAACAATGATATCAATCACAAAAGAGATGTGTGTTATCCAAGTACACGACATAGAGCTGATTGGGGATTGGATAATGGAACTTATGTAGAATATTTTGGGCTTGCTCAAGATAGTCCGCGTTATGATAGAAATATTCAGGTCAAGAAAGAGCTTTGTAAGAAATATGGGATCAGGTTAATTGCAATATATCCACAAGATTTATATCCCAGACAAAATCTTAAACTCAAGTTCCATGGTTATTGATCTTTTCCCGTAGTCTTATTACCAGTCATTTATAGTAGAATAATGATAGCCCGTGTTTTACCGTTACAAGAACTGGTTCGTGGAGATTGTTTTCAAGGCTAACGCTAGAAGCTGGTTTTTTCAGGCGCTCGCGTTTTGCGTTCTGGTTTTACCGATAGTGCTCTTTGGGATATTCAGTTATATGAAGCTGAACGGCGAATTGACCGACTTGGCGCTTTCGAACCGCGAGTCGGTGGCGCGTTTGGCCGCGATAACGGTAAAAAACAATTTCGACAATCTTAAAGACCTGGCGGTTTCTTTTGCCGGGCGTAGCCGTGTCCGCGAATTGGCCGCGGCGGGTAAATGGAAAGAGCTTGATGAGACCCTGCAGGAGATAGTCTCGAACCATGCGCTTATAGACAGGGTAGTAGTAGCGGACATTGGCGGAACGATAAGATCGAATGTCCCGTATTTTGCTGATGTTGTCGGCCAAAATTTTGCGTTCCGCGATTGGTATAAAGGTGTTTCTAAAGACTGGAAGCCGTACGTTTCCGAAGTTTATAAAAGGGCCGCTGAACCCCGGCATAATGTGGTGGGTATAGCCGTGCCGGTGACCGACGGTCTCGCGCATGTGGATCCGAGAGAGGGCGTGAAGGCAATATTTCTGCTCCAGGTGCGACTGGACACCGTGCTTGAATGGATATCGCAATTCAAGATCGGAGCGTCTGGATTTATTTACTTAGTGGACCAGAACGGCAACCTCGCCGCGCACCCGCTTCATCCGCCCCAGGGCGAGATAATAAATTATGGGTCCGTGATTCCGGCCCAGAACGCTGTCGCGGGACGGAGCGGGATAATGGTCTTCCATGATCTTTTCCGCGGGGCGGAGACTGTTTCGGCCTATATGCCCGTGTCAGAATATGGCTGGGGTGTCGTCGTCGAGGAGCCGGCAGAGTCTGCTTTTGCCGACCGCGACCGCACGATTAACTTTTTTCTTATGGTCTATGGAATGATCTTCGTGCTCAATCTGATTTTGGCGTACCTGGCCGTGCGAATAGTGGCGAATTTGAAAAGTTCCGAGAGTGAGCTCGCGCTTATGAACACTAAACTGTCTAGGGCATCCGCGGACCTTGAGCGCAAGGTTGCCGACAGAACAAAACGGATCGAAGAGGCTCTGGTGAGGGAAGACGCGTTTCTCGCATCCATCGGCGAGGGGATGATCATCATCAACCGCGACCAGAAAATACTCGCTTTCAACGAACAGGCGCAGAAGCTTACCGGTTGGACGGACCTGAGCATCATCGGGCGTGATCTCACTGAGGTTTTGCCGATGGAGGACAATTCCGGAAATCTGATGCCGACCGAAAAGAGACCTAGTCGCGAGGCGATGTTAACGGGAAAAAAAGTCGTGGCTCAGGGTTATTATGTAAGGCGAGATGGCACAAAATTCCCGACGGTTACGACTGTGGCGCCACTGGTCATCAAGGGGCGGATCGAAGGCGCGCTTGAGATAATGCACGACGTAACCATGGAAAAGGAGATAGACCGCGCCAAGAGCGAATTTATTTCTATCGCTTCCCACCAGCTCAACACTCCCTTAGGAATAATCAAGTGGAGTATCGATGCCGTAAGGCGGGAAAAGTATTACGCGGATCTCCCGCCCGGCGCGAAAGAGGCGATCGATGACATTGAGAAGAGCAATGCCCGCATGATCGACTTGGTTCAGAGCTTGCTGAGCGTTTCGCGCATCGAGCAGAACCGTTTTGACGGAAAGTTCGCCATGATTGATCCAACTTCGACCATCCGAGATGTCATAGCAGAGATGTCGGTGGAAGCGGAAAGGCGTGACGTTAAAATAAACTTCATGGTCCCTTCTGAACCAGTGCAGATATACACCGATCCGCCGAAGCTTCACGAAATAATCGAAAACCTTGTTTCGAATGCCATAAAATACAGTTTTACGGGAGGTATGGTCGGAATTTTGCTCGAAAAGAAAGATAACAATGTCGTGATATCTGTTTCCGACCAGGGCATAGGAATACCGCAACATGAACAAAAAAGGATATTCAGCAAATTTTTCCGGGCCGAGAATGCGCTGCTTAGCGACACCAAAGGCACCGGCTTGGGGCTCTATGTGGTAAAATCATATGCAGACAGATGGGGCTGGCCGATCTGGTATGAAAGCGCGGAGGGAAGCGGCACGACATTCCATCTGGCCGTGCCGGCGGATAAAACAATACAAAATGTACCAATCATGGAAACAGTTGAGAAAATAGAGAATCACGAGAGGCCTAAGCGTATTCTGATCGCGGAGGACGAAAAGGTGTACGCTAAAGTTATTAAGAACCGCTTGATGCAAGAGGGTTACGACGTGGTTGAGGCCGTGACCGGCGATGAATGCCTTTCTTCAGCCAGGCTCCATAAGCCCGATCTGATACTCCTCGACCTGATGATGCCGATCAAAGACGGATTTGCCGCTCTGCAGGAGCTGAAGGCCGATCCGAATTTGCGGGACGTGAACGTCATAGTGCTCTCGAATTTGAGCCAGGACGACGACATCAATAAGGCTAAAGTTCTTGGCGCGGATGAATTTATCGTAAAGTCTCACGCCACCCTGGGCGAGGTCGTGGAGAAGGTAGTTTCACTGCTCGCCAAACAAAAACAGCATGAGCGATAACAAAAAAGTTCTGGTCATTGAGGATGAGGAGAGCATGAGGAAGGCTCTGGTGCGGGAGCTTGTGCGCCAAGAATTTACGGCGCTAGAGGCGGCAAATGGCAAAGAAGGTCTAGAAATGGCCCTCCGCGAAAGGCCCGACATGATACTCCTTGATATTATTATGCCAGTCATGGACGGACTTACTATGCTGGGCAAGCTTCGCGAGCAGGGCGAGTGGGGCAAGGGCGTGCCGGTCATCATTCTCACTAACCTTTCCGCCGATAGCGAAAAGATAATATCCGGTGTTGCCAAGCACGAACCAGCTTTTTACATGGTTAAGGTGAATTGGCAACCGCATGATGTCGTGGACCGAGTTAGGGAGAGACTTTCCAGCAAGTAATCTGGCAGACGTTGCATTACGAAACTCCTCACTCTGGCAGCATTCGGAAGAGCACGACATGAAATTCTGCTGAATTTCTGTCTCGCCCTCGCGCCGCCGCGCTCCCTGGAGGCTCTTCCGAATGCCGCCATTCACAGGAGCTTCGTGATGCAAAATGGTAGAATTACCCCATGGATGTCCCTCAGAAAAAGATATTGGTGGTTGATGACGAGAAGCCGATGACGAGGGCTCTGGAGATAAAATTGAAGCTATCGGGTTTCGATGTCAGGGTCGCCTACAACGGTGAAGAAGCTCTCAAGTTTTTGGAGTCCGAAAAGTTCGATTTAGTACTCCTTGACCTTATTATGCCGAAGCTCGATGGTTTTGGCGTGCTCTCGGCGATGAAGACGAAGGACATTAGGGTGCCGGTTGTGGTAGCTTCCAATCTTGGCCAAGAAGAAGACATCGCCCGGGCCAAGGCAATGGGAGCGATAGATTATTTTGTTAAGTCCGATACTTCGATAACCGAAATCGTTGTGCGGGTCAATAAAGACATCAATCTCAATGGTCAATAAAGAGGACATAATAAAAGATCTGCTATTGCGCCGGGGTTACGTAACGGCTGAGAACATTGCCTCGGCCGAGGATTTTGCCGTGAAGAAAAATTCAACCGTCATTAGGTATCTCATTGACCAAGAAATTTTAACCAAAGATATTATTGGCCAGGCGGTGGCTGAAGAATTCCAGGTTCCTTATGCTGATCTGAATTCGAACCAGCCTCCGAAGGCGCAAGTTTTGCTTATGCCGCAGGATTTCGCTCGCCGGCACATGGCGCTGGTTTTCCAATACGATGACAAAGAGATAGTGGTCGCGACCGATGCCCCGCACCAGCCCAACTTGCTTGCAGAGCTGGATGCACTTCTCAATCGTTCCGAAGCCAAGCGGGCAATAAAACTGGCCTATTCACTGCAAGAAGACCTAGAGGCGGCCTTTGTGCATTACCGCGAGAGCCTCTCGGTGCGCTTCATAGACATCATCAAAGACCAGAAGCGCGTTGCGCCGGAAATCATCGAAGAGATATTCGAGGACGCCATACTTTATCGCGTTTCCGATGTACACTTTGAGCCGCAGGACGCAGAGGTGCTGGTGCGTTTCAGAATCGACGGGGTGCTAAGGGAGGTTGGGCGCATCCCGCGCGAGTATTATGAAAACATTTTGAATCGCGTCAAAGTGCAGGCGAGGTTGCGCATTGACGACCATTTTTCTGCCCAGGACGGAGCGCTCAGATACGAGAAGAACGGCGCATCGGTGGATGCCCGCGTTTCGATAATGCCGACCCTGGAAGGGGAGAAGATCGCCATAAGGCTCTTGTCTGAATACGTGCGCAATTTGTCGCTTAAGGATTTAGGACTTACCGAGGATAACCAGAAGATACTTTCGTCGGCGGCCGAGAAACCCTTCGGCATGATATTGGTTACTGGCCCGACTGGGAGCGGCAAAACCACGACGTTATATGCGTTGCTTAAGATATTGAATGATCCAGAGGTGAACATTACCACAATCGAGGACCCGGTCGAATACCGGATAAAAGGATTGAACCAGATCCAGGTTAACGCCGATACCAATCTAACCTTTGCCGATGGATTGCGCTCGATAGTTCGTCAGGACCCGGACATAATATTGGTCGGCGAGATAAGGGATAACGCCACGGCCGAAATATCTGTGAACGCGGCGCTCACCGGTCACCTTCTTTTTTCCACTTTCCACGCTAATGATGCGCCGACCTCCATCCCGCGTCTTTTGGACATGGATGTCGAGCCGTTTCTGCTCGCTTCGACCCTCAAAGTGATAATCGCCCAAAGGCTGGTGCGCCGCATATGCGAATCGTGCCGTTACAGCGTATCGGTTACGCCCGCCGAGCTTAAGCCCATCGGGCGGGCGGCGGAGTATCTAGCCGGCCAGACAAACCTATACCGCGGCAAGGGTTGCAACGTATGCGGGTTTACCGGCTACAAAGGGCGGATCGGCATTTTTGAGTTTATCGACGTTACGCCAGAAATGCAAAATTTGATACTTAAAAATCCATCAACGTCCGAGATTTGGGCGCTGGCTAGAAGTCAGGGCGCAAGATCCCTTTTTGAGGACGGAATTTTTAAGGTCATAGCCGGAGTAACCACGATAGACGAACTGATGCGCGTGGCTGAACCGCCAAAGAACTAGCTCGATAGTACGGAAGCTCTTAGCGGCTAAAGCTGTTTAGTAAGAAAAAGCATAATAAATCCAATGAACCCCAATCTTACTAACGAGCTAAAAAGCTATGTCGCTATCGAGCTAATCATATGAACAAAGAAGCCGAATATTTTATAGAGAATTTGAGCATGCTTTTGAATGCCGGCATGGGCATCGTGGAAGCGGTGGAATCAATGCATGCCGAGATGCGTTCGCCCAAGATGAGGAGACTGCTCGACGAACTCAGAGAAGAGATGGAAAACGGCTCACCTTTATGGCTTGCCCTGGAGAAGACCAAGCTTGTAGCGTCTCATGCCGTTTCGCTTATTAGGATCGGCGAAGAGTCCGGCCGTTTATCAGAGAACCTAAAAGTTGTTTCGACTGAACAGCAGAAGGAACGCCTTCTGCGTTCGAAGTTAAAATCGGCCATGATGTATCCTGTTTTGGTTCTTATTCTGACTCTCGTCATAGGCACCGGGATTGCCTGGTTCATATTGCCGCGCTTAGCCACGGTCTTTGCTCAGTTGAAACTCCAGCTTCCGTTGGTAACGAGGGCGCTTATTGCGATCGGGAATTTCTTGGGACAGTACGGCCACATTGCTATTCCCGCGTTCTTGGCCGTGGTGAGCGTCGCGTTTTATGTCATCTTTATCTTACGCGGGACTAAATTCATAGGTGAGTGGATAATTTTTAGGTTGCCAGTGGTGAAGGGTTTGGTACGCGAAATCGAACTCGCGCGGCTGGGCTATATCTTAGGGACGCTTTTGAAGGCCGGACTTACCGTTAACCAGGCGTTGGGGTCGCTCTCCGAAGTAACGAGCTTTGTGGCCTACCGCAGGCTTTATGCGCACCTTCGCACGAGTATCGAAGAAGGAAATTCTTTCCAAAAAAGCTTTGCCGCGTACGGCCGTAGCGCGAACAGGCTTATACCTCTTTATGTGCAGAACATGATAGTTTCCGGCCAGAAGTCGGGCAATCTGTCCGAAGTTTTCCTGAAGTTTGGCCAGGTTTTCGAGGAGAAGACCGAAACGACCGCGAAAAATTTAACCACTCTTCTCGAGCCTGTACTGCTCATCATTGTTTGGCTAGGCGTGGTCGGCGTGGCGCTCGCGATCATATTGCCGATCTACAGTTTGATAGGAGGGCTGAACAAATAGTGAGTAGTTTGTAGGCAGTAGTGAGTAGAAATATGAAAATAGAATCCTATAAGAATTTAAAAGTTTGGGAGAAATCAGTCGAGCTGGTTGTGTTGATTTATGGGCTTACAGGGAAATTTCCTAAGGAAGAGCTATATGGGCTGGTTTCGCAAATTAGAAGAGCGGCCATCTCGATTCCTTCAAATGTAGCCGAGGGAAGCCGCCGCGGTTCAAGAAAAGATTTTCGTCATTTTTTACTGAACGCTTTTGGTTCTGGTTCGGAGCTTGAAACCCAGATTATCATAGCTAAGAAGTTATCGTTTGGAGAATTTCCAGATTTTGTTCGGATAGATGCAGCGCTTGATGAAGTTATGAGGATGCTAAATGGTTTAATAAAAAAATTAGAAGGAAAATGACGCTACTCACTACAAACTACTCACTACAAACTAGAAGTGGTTTCACCATGATCGAGGTTTTGATGGCGGTGGCCGTCATTGTTATATTGACCGGCATCGGCATACCCTTCTTCCGCGAGATGCAGGTGCGTAACGATTTGGATGTGGCTGTTAATGCTGCTTCCGGCGGTTTGCGCCGGGCGCAGATGCTTTCTATGTCGCCCCAGGGAGATATAGCGTGGGGCGTAAAGCTACAGGCGTCCAGCGTAGTTGTTTTCAAGGGTGCGTCATTTGCCGGGCGTGATACGAATTATGATGAACAGTTTGATATTTCGCCGACTATAGTTGTTTCAGGCACGACTGAGTTTGTTTTCGCGAAGTTCACCGGCTTGCCGACTTCAACCGGGACGATCACGCTTACTTCCTCCGACGGCGATGCGAAAAACATTTCGATAAATGCGAAAGGAACACTCAGCTACTGATGAAATTCAAAATTGAAAATTCAAAATTGAAAATTACTACTGAAAAACAAGGTTTTTCGGTAGTGGAGGCTCTTCTCGCGGGAGCGGTTTTTGCCCTTATTGGAACGGCAGTTCTGGGCAGCCTAGCCTACGGAGAAGAAAGTTCTGCGCTTGCGGGTTATCGTTCACGCGCTGCGGCCTTCGCTGAGGAGGGGCTTGAGGCCGCGCGGAACATCAGGGATAATTCTTTCTCCAATCTTTCCGACGGCAGTCATGGGCTGGCCGTGACGGGAGGCGAATGGGTCTTTTCGGGAACATCGGATGCGGCGGACGGCTTTACTCGTGAGGTGGTCATCTCGACCGTCGATGCGGACCGGAAGAGCGCCGTTTCGACCGTTTCCTGGCAGCAGAATCCGCAGAGAACAGGCTCTCTTTCCCAGACTTC
>Ga0155136_147_pt4 | contig 22689 bp, 20 predicted proteins | sample RifCSPhighO2_01_FD_106104 | JGI IMG/M metagenome (GOLD analysis project Ga0155136, IMG submission 106104) | Candidatus Doudnabacteria bacterium RIFCSPHIGHO2_01_FULL_49_9 | reverse complement strand
CGCCCGTCTTGCAGCTATCATTAAACAACAGAACTAGGACATTTCTAAATCCCGCCAAGTAGGACATTTCTATTTCCCGTTGACATCAACGCGATGCAACTTGACGGCTGTGAGCGATTCTGTTAAACCAAAGGAATAGAAGTTTCAGATCAAAGGAGGTCCTCAATGAAAAGAAAGGACTGGTTTGGGTGCGCTGTTATGCTGCTAATCACTCTGCTGATCATGATGCTCACGACTCGATTTCACGATCTCGGCTGGCTGCGGGTGCCATGCATAATTTTTGTAACTACCCTCTTCGGAGTGCTACTGGCCACTTGGCTGACGTTGGAAATGCATGATGCATGGCTGAATCTCAGTCGGCGGAGTCGAATCGTGCCGTTCGCTATTCCTGCGTTTTTTGTGAGCGTGTGCCTCCTGGGGCCGTTCGTCACGCTTTACGGAATGGTCGGAGGCGCGCTCGGCGCAATGCTGGTCAGCTGTCTCGCCTCTGCGATGTTCTGGCTCGCGGCCCTGCTGCCGGGTATGGTGGTCAATTTCCTGGAAAGTGCGTTCCATGAGAACATGCAAAGGAAATACGATTCCTTTCCGCCCGAGAATGTGACCGCGGAGGTCATTGAATCCACGAGAAATCGTGCAAGACCAGTAAACCCCTACATGCGTTGACCCACTCTGTGCCTCGCCGGCTTTCCGCTGGCGAGGCACTCTTTTTTTTGATATACGCGAATTCGCGAAACTCCCTAATTTTATTTATAATGCTAATATGTCTTTTAGACCAAAATCAAAACTTGATCGGCGGAAGCGTTATCTGCAGCTCGCGTTCAATCGCACCCTCGAGGACGCAGAAAGCATCATTGCCGGTCTGCCCGTAAGTGACCGCATTATCCTCGAAGCCGGTACGCCGCTTGTAAAGCGGTACGGTATGAGAGCCGTTGAGCAGATTGCTTATTGGTATCAGAGTAAAATTGCGGCTTCTGGAGAGGCGATTTTTCCCTATATTGTGGCGGATCTCAAAACCATGGACCGCGGCGGGACAGAGGTGGACATGGCAGCGCAGGCCGGGGCCTCGGCCGTGATCGCGCTAGGCAGCGCCCCGGTAGAGACACTAAATTCCTTTGTGGCGAGTTGCGAGCAGCTCGGAGTTGACGCCATGGTGGACATGATGAATGTCGAGTATCCCATCAACGTGCTCTCGAAGCTAAAAAAACTGCCGCCGGTAGTGATCTTGCACCGGGGCGTGGATGAAGAAGAATTCAATCGCGAAAAACAAATCCCCTGGCATGAAATCCAGAGGATCAAAGGCGCTCACAATATTATGATTTCCATCGCGGGCGGCGATACTGTCCGCGAGGTTCAACGTTCGATATTCAACAGCGCTGACATTGTGGTAGTGTGGAAATCAGTATTCGCTAGCACGGACCAAACGGTGGAACTTGTCGAGGGATTTTTGAGGGAAATTAAATAGATTACTTTCTCTTCAAATACTCACCTAGCGATTTGATGCCCTCCATGAACTCAATCGGCAGGGCAAAGATCACGGTCTTCGACGGATCGGCATTGATTTTTTCTATGGTCTGCAGCGTGCGCATGGACAAACCGCCTGGCGTACGCGCCAGCCGTTCGGCTGCTTGCGATAATTTTTCCGCGGCCGTGAATTCACCTTCCGCGCGGATGATGATAGCGCGCCGCTCTCGCTCTGACTCGGCCTGTTTGGCCATAATGCGCTTCATGTCCGCGGGCAGTTCAATGTCCTGAATCTTGATATCGGTAACGTTTATCCCCCAGGCGTTCGTGGCTACATCCACAATCGCTTTGATCTCGTCAGAAATTGTGACTCTTTCGGATAGCAAAGAATCAAGCTCTACGCCGCCGATGACATCCCGCAAAGCGGCTTGGGCATATTGTGAAACTGCCAAAGTGTAATCCTTGATATTGAGGATTGCTTTTTCAGCGGACTCCACCTGAAAATACACCACAGCATTGATGCCTACCGGCACATTGTCTTTAGTGATCACCTCTTGCTGGGGAATATCAACAGTGGTAATGCGCAGATCCACCTTCTGCATCTGCTGGATGCCGATGAAAATCCACGTCAGACCGGGGCTGCGCGTGCTCGTGTATTTGCCGAGAGTCAGAACCACACCGCGCTCATATTGATCCACGATCCGGAGTCCGCCGAGACCGAGCACTAGACCGAGTAAAATCACAACACCAACAAAGCTCAAGGAGCCGGACAAGATACCAGTTTGCGAGACAACCATGGCGACGATGAACAAAAAAATCAAAGTGCTCGCAAGAGAAGCAATCGGGTTTCTAGGGCTGTTTTGCATATTTTTTAAGTTAAATTCTTCGGGATCGAAATTCATGGTTTTATTATAGCATTTCTATGCCGCGGGAGGGAGTCCCGTACAAGTGGTGCCGCCGGTCGGAGTCGAACCGACATGGTATTGCTACCGATGGATTTTGAGTCCATTGCGTCTGCCAGTTTCGCCACGGCGGCACAAACAAAATTATACCCTAAAGAGAATTATTAGCAAGACAAGGGCTGCTAGTACAAATCGATAATAGACAAAAAATTTGAAATCATGGGTGGTAAGATATTTGAGCAGAAACTTTATAGCCAGAAAGCTTGATATAGCAGCTGCGAGAAATCCCAAACCCAAAGCTGGGGTCAGGCTTTGAATTTTTTTTAGTTCCACCAGACCCGCGCCGAAAATGATCGGACCGGAGAGTAAAAAAGAAAACCGCGCGGCCTCTACCCTGCTCATGCCGGAAAATAGTCCTGCGGTCATGGTGGCGCCAGAGCGAGACACGCCAGGCACGATCGCGAGGGCTTGAGCTATGCCTATGAATAAGGATTTTGACAAACTTAAATTATCCGCTGTACCGGAACTCCCTCCAGCTCCCTCTTTAGTAAAAGAGGGAGGGCCAGACTCGCCCTCTCTTTGCCAAAGAGAGGGTTGGGGTGAGTTCTGTTTGTCAGCTACCCAAAGTAATATCCCGAAAATAGTTAGCGTAAACACGCTCACCAGAGGGTTGCGAAATACGGTCTCGACTTGACTTTGCAACAAAAATCCAGCGGCCGCTGCCGGCATTGATCCGATAACCAAAAATGTCAGGAACCGGCGATCTCGAAAAGCCCGCAAATAATCGCGCCAAAAGATCCACAGCACTGCGACAAGCGTACCCCAATGCAGAGCCACGTCAAAACCGAGGCCCTGATACTCCCAGCCAAAAATATAGGGAATTAGATAAAGATGGGCGGACGATGAAATCGGCAAAAACTCTGTTATGCCCTGAACAAAACCCAAAATTATGGCCTGAAAAATATCCATTTATTTTGAGAGAATCTCCGGCGAAATCGCAACCGTCTGGCCGCGCTTGATGTCCCCGGACAGGAGGCCGGTAGCCACGTAGTTTTCAATCTTTTCTTGGATGAAACGGCGCAGAGGCCTGGCGCCATATTCCGGATGATAGCCGCCTGCCGCCACGGCCGCCGCGAGCTCAGGCGTGATCTTGATCTGGATCTCTTTTTCTGCGAGCCGCGCGTTGAGATCGCGGAGCAGCAAGCTCGCGACCTGGGTCTGCTCTTCCATATTCAAAGGATGAAATATTACGACCGCGTCAAACCGGTTCAAAAATTCCGGACGAAACTGTCCCTGCTGCTGCAAGAGATTGAGAATCTGGTCGCGCTGGGCGGCAAGGTCTGTTCCCTCGCGGACGAGGGTCCGGATCTGCTCGGCTCCCGCGTTCGACGTGGCAATGATCATGGTATTGGTAAAATCCACCACGCGCCCCAGCGCGTCCGTGAGCCGTCCTTCGTCAAGAACTTGGAGCAGGAGATCCAAAATCTTGGGGTGGGCTTTTTCTATTTCATCGAGCAGCACGAGCGAAAACGGATCGGTAATGACCTGGTCTGTGAGCAGACCGCCAGTGCCCGCGTCCGCGTCCCCGATCACTCGGTTGATCGAGTGTACCTCCTGGAACTCTGACATATCAAGGCGAATGATCCGCTGCTCGCTGCCGAAATATACGGCGGCGAGGGCTTTTGTGGTTTCGGTTTTTCCCACACCAGTGGGACCCAGGAACAAAAAGCTGCCGATCGGTTTTTTTTCGGACCGAATGCCGCTGCGAGCGCGGCGCAGGGCCGCGGCCACTTCGCTCACCGCTTCTTTCTGGCCGACGATCCGTTCATGCAGGATATTTTCGAGATTCAGTAATACGTCTTTTTCCACGCCTTCAACTTTTTCGACTGGAATCTTGGTGCGTTCACTCACCACACGCTGAACATGCGCGGGTCTGATCTGCCGATCTGATGTTTTGGTGAGCGCGTAGAGCGCGGCGGCTTCCATAATTTCTAAGGATTTTTCCGGGTTGGGCAGGGATTTGATGAGTTTTGAGGACAACCGGACGATTTCCGAAAGGGCCTGGCAGGTAAAATACGCGTCAGACGATTCATAGTGCCTCACCTCATCCTCAAGGATCATCAAGGTTTCTTCGTCCGTTGGTTCCGCGATTTCGAGTTTCGGCAAATATCGCTCCAGCTGCGAATTTTTGCCAATCGTATTTTGATAACCCTGCGGTGTGGTGATGCCAATGATCGGCAAACGCGATTGCAAAAAAGGGAGGATGGCCTCCGTAGCATTGACGCGGCCCGCCTCCGGACGGGGATCAAGGAACGCGTCAAAATCATTGATGAGCAGTATCACATTGCCCGCCGCCAGGGCCTCGCCAAACAGCAAACGAATATGATCCACTACGTCGTTGAGTCCTGGAGCTCCGGACAGCACAGACATCGAATCGATTTGCAAGAGCCGCTGATAGCGTAGGGGCCCGAGAACATGCCCAGTATTGATGCGCGCGGCCAAGGCGCGCAAAAGCGTGTGCCGGCCCGATCCTGTGCCGCCGACCAGCACTGCGTTGCCAGTGGACACAAGCTGTTGTTCCAGGAGTTCAAGATTTTTTCGATGGCCATAGAGATGCCGCGCCGTTTTACGGAAGCGCTCCACGGCTGTAAGATCTGTGGCGACCCGGTCTAGATTCACGGTAAAACCACCGGCCCAACTCTTTCCAATGCCTTGCGTGTTGAGCAGATTTTCCCGGAGCCAAAATTTGCTGCCGCGCTCACGGTCATCAAGACGCTTGCGCCAAAGTACAGCGTGCCTAAAATCATCTTCTCGTAACTCAAAAGAAAAAATCAGTTCCTGAAAGGTCTTGTCTGACCGATAAAGTGCGAGGAGAAAATCGTACAGAGTAAAAATCTTCTCATCCGCGGCTTCCCGCAATATCGCGGCCGTGTCGTATTCGCGATCTATCGAATAATTTTCATAAACCTGTTGGCGAAACTCCTCAGAGGAAATACCCAAGCGGCGGAGCACCCAGAGAAATCCTCGGGTCGTGAACAAATGAGAAAAAAATTCACGCGGCCGCAAAACCTGTCGTCGATCTGACCCTGCCGAGAGCGCTCCGGCCAGCGAAAACGACACCATACCGCGATCGTTCTGTAGGTAACCGAGAAACAGCCAGTACACCGCTGCGACACCGAATCCGCCGACAAATATCTGCGCCAGTCCCAGATATTTACGAACAGCATCTGGATTTTCCCAATACACCACGGAAAGAAAAAAACACAAGAATATTGCAAAAAACGCGCCCAGAACCATTTCTCGCGCCCATGATCTGCGAAACAATCGTTCCAAAAGCAAGCCGTATCGATATTCGTCTTGAACTTTCATAGCAGCAGAAACCTAAAACCATTAAGGATGAGGAGAGGTGCCGCAAGCGGCGCCGCAAACCACAACGCGATTATCAATGTCCAGCAGACCACCAGACCCACCTCAACCACGATTCCGAAAATCATCACAGTGAGGCGCATGATGGCGCCCAGCACGCGCGAGATCATATTCCAACCGAGCACATGGAAAATCCTTTTCAGGTCAAAACCGCGGCCGTAGCCCGACAGGTCGCGGTGCCAGGGAAAGAATAGCCGCGGCGCAAAATAACCAATAGAAAAGAAATTCCAACCCCAGGCCAGAAGGTCGAGGCCTGTACGCATAAACGTCCTCGGTTGTACCAGGAAAAACCAGCGAAAAAAATTTAAAACCAGGCCTTGCGGCATTTAATCAATCCCCGGGACAGGGAATTTAAGAGAAAATTCTTTCACGTCATTTTTTAGGTCATCGAGTTTTGTGTCTAGGTCTTTGTTCAGAAGAGCTTCATCGATAAACTGCGCCACAGAAGCCATGTCCTTCTCCCGAAGCCCTCTGGTGGTCATGGCCGGAGTTCCGAGCCGGATCCCGGATGGATCAAGCGGCTTGCGGGTATCATAAGGTATCATATTTTTGTTCACAGAGATATTCACTTTTTCGAGAGCTGCTTCCGCCTCTTTGCCGGTGATCTGCTTCGAGCCGAACATATCCACGAGCACAATGTGGTTATCTGTACCTCCGGAAATCACCCGATAACCGCTTTCTTGGAGAGCTTTAGCAAGCGCTCTCGCGTTTTTGATCACTTGCTGGCTGTAGGTTTTAAATTCCGGCTGGAGCGCCTCTCCAAACGCCACTGCTTTGGCTGCGTTGATATGGTCATGCGGCCCGCCCTGCACGCCTGGAAAGACCGATTTATCGATGGCTTTGGCGAACGCTTCCTTGCACATAATCATCGCCCCTCTGGGGCCGCGGAGCGTCTTGTGAGTAGTCGTGGATACAACATCAAAATACGGCACTGGGCTTTCCAGCTCCCCACCCGCGATGAGTCCCGCGACATGCGCGATGTCCGCAAATGTGTAAGCGCCGATTTTATCTGCTATGGCCTTGAACCGTGGCCAATCCATGCTCCGACTGTAAGCGGAAAAACCAGCGAGAATCATTTTCGGTTTTTCGCGCAGCGCAATCTCCTCTACCTCATCCATATCAATGACTTCCGTATCGCGCTTCACAAAATAGGGCACGATAGTGTAAAGCAAACCGGAAAAATTCAGCGGATGGCCATGGGAAAGATGCCCGCCTTGATCCAGCGAAAAACCAAGGACCTTATCTCCCGGTTTCAGGAGCGCCATATAAACAGCGAGGTTGGCCGGGCTTCCGGAAAGCGGCTGGACATTGACGTGCTCAGCGCCGAAAAGTTTTTTGGCCCGATCGACGGCGAGCGTTTCTGCCTGATCAATGATTTCATTGCCGCCGTAATAGCGTTTGCCTGGGTAGCCCTCGGAATATTTATTAGTGAGCACGCTGCCCATGGCCTCGAGCACGGCGCTGGAAACATAATTTTCCGAAGCGATCAGCTCGAGTCCCTCTTTCTGCCGTTGCATCTCGCGCTCGATGACCGCGAAAATTTCCGGATCGATGTTTTTTAAATTTTCGTAACTAGGCATGTTTGCGCAGTAAACCGTAAAACATAGTCAGAACGCCGACAAAGGCAAAAACCAGAAAAATATTGTTGGTCCAGGACAAAATCGCGATGGCGGCGAGGGCGGTAACGATCTTGCCGACGGACAAGGAAAATTCAAAAAACACGCTGTACGCGAGACCGTTATCGTCGTCCACGGCCGCGTTCTCGTAGGTGAGCGAGTTCATGGGCACATTGATGATGTTTTTGGCGGCTTTGGTCATGATATCGAAACCCAGCACCAAGGCCACCCCCTGCGCCAGAAACCGCAAGATCCAGGTTGCCCCATAAACCACTGACGATTCAAAAATGATGGTATGTCGGCCGCCCTGGCGGTCGATAAGCGTCCCTACATACAACATTATCACAGTGCCGACAATAGTCGCAATGGTGGAGATGAGACCGAGATTTTCAAAATTCCCCACCACGAGATACATATAAATCGGCCATAAACTCATTAGCATCAGATCTTCCGCGAATCCCCAATAGCCAAAAAAGTTTTTCGGGTATTTGCGCAACACGCGCCAAAGTTTCGCGAATGTAAACTCGTGCTTCGCGTAAATATCGGGGCTGGCGAACAATGGAATGCTCGAGAGCATGATGAGCAACGACGCCGCGACAAACAAATATAAAAAACCGAAACGCTCGGAGATCACGCCGCCGAGCAGCGGTCCGCCGATGAACGCCACCTGCACGAGCGCCGTCATTACCGAAATCTCACGGCCGCGCTGGCCTTGTCCCGCATTGACCGAAAGGTCCGCGTCAAACGCCGGCCAAAACCAGGATTTTTGCAGTGCGAAAAAAATCGGGACAATATAAAAGAATGCGGGATGAACCGTAATAAAAAATAACCCGAACCAGTAGATCGCAATAAAGATGTTGGAGAAAAAAATCGCGTGTTTGTAACCGAACCGGGAGGCAAATTTGGCTCCGAATCCAACGAGCACAATGTAACAAAGATAGACGAGAAGAAAAAATGTCATGATCCGGACCAAACTGAACCCTTGGGTGTAAAGATAAATCGGCTCAAAAATAAAAACCATGGACAGAGCCAGGTTTGAGATGATGGTGAACCAATAGACCTCAGTTATCTCGCGATTGGGATGGGTGGAAAAATAGTGAGGAAAATGGTTTTTAAAGTTTGAGAGCATTTATAAGTTGTGTTTTTGTTATTGGACCGCGCCGGACAATGTCTATTTGATTTCCTCTTAATTGTACCATAGTTGAGGGCGCGACTCGTGGGAGTTTTCCACCCCCGAGTATTAGATCAGGGAGAAATTTTGCTCCGCGATATTGCCGCATTATCTGCGCAACGGAATAAGCAGTTGGAGTACCAGAGACATTGGCGCTTGTGGCCGTGATCGGGCGGCCAAATTTTTTAACCAATTCGAGCGCCATCCTATTTTTTGGCATTCGAATGCCGATGGTTCCCGTCCCCGCTGAAAGTATTTTCAGCGCTAATAACTCCCCCTCTCCCCCTCTTAGCTTAAGAGGGGGCACTCCTCCCCTTAAACTAAGGGGAAGTTGGGAGGGGTTATTTTTCAAATTCAATATCAAAGTCAATGGTCCTGGTAAAAACTTTTTGAATAATTTTTCTTCGCTTGATGTAAACCTGGCATATTTTTTAGCCATTTTCAAATCAGCTACTACGACATGGACGGGTTTCGTCGGCTTTCTCTTTTTGATTCGAAAAAGTTGTTTCACGGCGCGCGTGTTTGTTGCGTCAACGCCCAGCGCATAGGCCGTGTCTGTTGGGAACACGACTGCCCCGCCTGCCCGTAAAATATTTACCGCATGCCGCATTCCCTCGCTCATGCTTTGAGATCTTCAGGGCTCGCCACTTTGTGCCATTTCTCGGCAGGCACGACGAAAAATCTTACGCCATCGCGTACCATCTGGATCATTGTCTGCGGCAGTCCAAATTCATTGGCAGGGATCCCGGCAGTAACCAAAGGGTATTTAAAAAAACGTTCGTCCAAAACATAAGCGCCGGTATTAACAAATACCCCCTCTCTGGCAGGTTGACGCTCGGCAATATCAATCAATTCACCAGCTTCGTTAACCTTGACAATCCCTCCTTGAAGAACAGAATTATCTTCGCCTTCACCCAGTGGCCATACCAACACACCCAACGGATTCTTGGTAAGTTTTTCCAAATCCCGCTTACTATACAAATCATCTCCGTAAAATACTAAAAAGCGGCCATGTATGAGATTGTGGCAAACAGATAATGCGTGAGCCGTACCTTTGAGTTCTATCTGCTCGGCGTAAACGAGCTTCTTGCCTCCATATTCGCTCCCAAATTTCTCACGAATTTGCTCACCCTTGAAGCCAACAACCAAGATTACTTCCGAGATTTCGTCCGGTAGAGCGTCGAGGTTATGTTCAAGAATAGTTTTCCCGCCGATTTTGAGAAGCGGCTTCGGAGTGCTCTTAGTTAGCTCCCCCATCCGCGTTCCGAGACCGGCAGCTAATATTACTGCTTGCATCAGATCACAAAATTAATTATTTTTTCTGGTACATAAATGACTTTTCTAACTTCTTTACCCTCAAGGTGCTTTTTCACGTTTGGATCCGCTAACGCGATTTCCTTCACATGATCTTCCGTGGCGGTGGCTACGACCTTGACTGTGGAACGGTGTTTGCCATTCACCTGCACTGCGATACTCATCACGTCTTCTTTGATGAGATCTTCATCATATTCCGGCCATGGTTCGAGGTGGATCGAGGTTTTATTTCCCAATCCATGCCAGAGCTCCTCTGTCATATGCGGGGCGAATGGCGCCAATAATTTCAATAAAGTTTCAACCTCATTTCTATTAATTTCTTTCCCTTCTATTTCATTCGCCAGAATCATCAGCGCAGATACAGCGGTATTAAACCGGAAATTCACAATGTCTTCTGTTACTTTCTTGATTGTCTTGTGCAGTACCGAATTAAGCTTGTCATTCTGAGGCGTACTCGCCGAAGAATCTCGAGATCCTTCGGAGTACCTCAGAACCTGCCCTGAAGCCGAAGGGATGACAGATGACGCAATTCGCCACACTTTCTCCAAAAACCTTCTCACCCCGACTATCCCGCGGCTGTTCCAGGTCACTGCCTGCTCATGCGGCCCCAAAAACAGCTCATACATACGCAGGGTGTCCGCGCCATAGAGCTTCACGATTTCGTCCGGATTCACCACGTTACCGCGCGATTTGGACATTTTTTCCCCGTCTTCCGCAAGGATGATACCGTGTGGCACGCGCTTCGTGTATGGTTCGGAAACCGGGACTATCCCCTGGTCATGGAGGAACAAATTCCAAAAGCGGGAATAGAGCAAATGCAAAGTGGTATGCTCCATACCCCCAAAATAAATATCTACCGGCAGCCAATGTTTGAGGAGTTTCCGATCAGCGATGGTCTTTTTGTTCTTCGGATCAATATAGCGAAGATAATACCAGGAACTCCCGGCCCACTGCGGCATGGTATTGGTTTCGCGTTTGGCTGGTCCTTTGCAATTCGGGCATTTCACATTTACCCATTTCTCGATCGCGGCCAAGGGCGATTCTCCTGTTCCTGTCGGTTCGTATTTTTTCACGTTCGGAAGCCGTACGGGGAGGTCTTTTTCGGGCACAGGAACCGTACCACAATCAGAACAGTGGATGATCGGAATCGGCTCGCCCCAATATCTCTGGCGCGAAAACACCCAATCGCGGAGCTTGTACTGCGTTTTCTTCGTCCCGTTCACTGATGTGGTTATCTCCCATTTCGCCTTTTCCGATTCCATGCCGTTAAAATCCCCAGAATTGATCATTTCACCTTGGCCAAGATAACATTCTGATTCGATTCGCAAATGTTCTTGGGCACCGGCAGCTATATCCCGTGGGTTTCGGATTGTCGAGGCCACTGGCTTTGGAATAACAACTTTCTTAACAGGCAGGTTGTATTTCTTGGCAAATACAAAATCTCTCTCATCATGTGCGGGTACAGCCATGATCGCGCCTGTACCATAACCCATCAGCACATAGTCCGCGATCCAAACCGGAATATTCTCACCAGTCGCTGGATTTATGACTTTGATTCCTTTCAATTGCACGCCGGTCTTTTCTTTGTCCACTGCTGACCGTTGTATATCCGTTTTCTTCTTGGTGTCCTCAATGTACTTTTTGACTTCCCCTATATTCTCTATTCTTGACTCTAAATTCTGCACCAGCGGGTGCTCCGGCGCCAGCACCATATACGTCGCCCCGAAAATAGTGTCAGGTCGGGTGGTGAAAATTTTTATAACTGGACTCAAAACTTGCAGAACCTCCGGCTCTTCAATATTCGTAAAATGCGGGCTATTAGCCCTGACTTTAGACGACTCAACCCCCAGTCCCCGAGCGAACTTTTCTCCATCAGAGACGGGAACAATCCCATCGCTTGAATCGTAAAGTGCGATAAAACCTTTAGCATTCTTCCTTATCTTTTCAAAATCAAATCCTCTTTGGAGCGCAGCTGAAACCGTAGGCCGGGCCTTGCCGTCAATAAATTTGTCTGTAAACGGCGTAGCCGCCAAAGTCACTTTTTGCAGCTTTACTCCCCGCTCCAGCAGCCGCAACGCTACAATGCCCCCGAACGAATGCCCCAGCACTACTGTATTTTCGTCGAGCTTGCAGTTCTTGAGAACATATTCCGCTTGCTCCGCATCATCTGGTTCTTCGGGATTTGGCAAATCCGGTGCCTGAACCTTATATCCCGCCTCCTCAAGTTTGCGTTTCAGCCATGGATAAAAATTATCTTTCGAATTTCCGCCCTTCCCATGTAGGATTAAAAAATTCGCCTTTATTCCAGATTCTTCATTCTCTATTCTGAATTCAATCTCCGCGCCTTCGCTTTTGCCGATCCAATTTTCCTGCTGGAGCTTGACTTGCTCCGGCCACTCGGGCAGATTTTTCAATCCTTCGAGCAGTTTCTCGGCATAGGCTGTGATGCGCAGATACCACTGCCGCAATTCTTTCTTTTCTACCACAGTCCCGCAGCGTTCGCATTTCCCATCTATCACCTCTTCATTGGCAAGACCAGTTTTGTCTTTGGGGCACCAGTTGATGAGCCCGGTAGCTTCGTACGCAAGGCCGGCCTTGTAGAACTGCAAAAAAATCCACTGGGTCCATTTATAATATTCGGGATCCGTGGTATTCACCTCTCGCGACCAGTCAAAACTCATGCCCCAGGACTGCACCTGGCGCTTGGCGTTCTTGATGTTGGCAACCGTGGTTTTGCTCGGATGCACGCCCTTTTTGATGGCAAAATTTTCCGCAGGCAGGCCAAAAGCATCCCAACCCATGGGATACATCACCTCACTCCCGCGCATGCGCCAGAGCCGCGAATACACATCTCCAGCCGTATAAGGCCGCAGATGCCCCATGTGCAGTCCCTCACCAGACGGATAAGGAAATTCTATGAGGACGTATTTTTTTGGCATCTTGGATTTATCCTTGGCATTATAAAGCTTCTGTTGTTGCCAAAATTTCTGCCATTTCGATTCGATTTTTTTTGGATCGTATTTCATTTGAGTGCCTTGAGCGCGAGACCGTGAAGAATAGGATTTCCCCCGAACAAAGTCGGCGAGTTCCAGCGATACGGTTTGCCATCAATCTCTGAAATCTTCGCGCCGCCCTCGCGCATGATCAGCGCGGCCGCGGAATAATCCCAGGGATTGAGGTCGGTCGAGATGAATAGATCAAAGCGGCCGGCGCCGACGTAAGCGCCTCCGAGAGCGGGCGATGAGGTTTTGTCGCTCCACATTTCATTATTGATCACGACCCGGTTGTATATTCGCCTGCGTTTTTTCGATCCGTCAACCGCAGTGCCGCCCACCCGGATGTATGTCGCAACAGTCGCAAAATTTAGTTTTTCCGCGATATTCACTGAAGTCCTTTTGCCGTTTACGAACGCGCCTTTCCCTTTTGCGGCATAAAACAGCTCGTCCTGCATCGGATCGTATACTGCCGCGTATTTCAGGATATCATTGCTCACAAATGCAATGCTTACGGCAAACTGCGGCACCCCGTGCGCAAACGCGTGCGTGCCGTCCATGGGATCGATCACCCAGAGGTTTTTGCGTTTGCCGTTATGACCCGATTCTTCGGACAAGATCCCGTGAGTTGGATACTTTTTGGCTATTCGCTCGGTGATATATTTATCAGAAAGCAGGTCATACTCTGTGACCAGGTCATAAAAAGCGCTCTTAATTTTTACCTTAAATTTCCTACGAAATCCATCTCTCAAGATGGCTCCGGCTCCGCGAGCCAGATTCTTGATAAATTGTTCCATTAGTCAATTCTATCATATTTTATAGAGTTTGCGGGCGTTGGCTGTGGTTGTCTCTTCAACTTCGGAAACATCGATCCCTTTCATTTCCGCGAGCTTTTCAGCGACAAACCTGACATACGAGGGTTCGTTTCGCTTGCCGCGATAAGGTAGAGGCGTGAGATAAGGCGCGTCGGTCTCCAAAATAATCGATTCGAGCGGTAGATTTTTCACCACATCCATGCTGCGACCGCTTTTGTCAAAAGTAATGATGCCGTTTAGGGCGACGAGTCCCCCGCGCTTTACGAATTCGAGCGCAGTCGGCGCATCGCCGGTAAAACAGTGCATTTCGAATTCCGGAGAATTATAATACTCGTCCAAAATCTTCATCACATCTTCATAAGCGTCCATCGTGCCCTCGGTCGGACGACAGTGGATCATGAGCGGTTTTGCGACCGACTTTGCCAAATCGATATGCTGGATCATGACTGCTTTTTGTTTTTGTTTGAGTTCGTCCTGATCTTTGTCTTTGGGCAGGCGATAATAATCAAGGCCAAACTCGCCAATACCCACTACCTTGGTGGAACGCATTACCAGATCTTTGTATGAATCAAAATCAAACTCCTCGCCGTCCGTGTGAAAACCCGGCTCCTCTTCCGAGATATCGACGTGGTGTTCGTAGAGATGGATCGGATGCAGGGCCACGGCCGCGTACACGCCGTCGGAATAACTCTCCGCCATTTCCACAGCCGCTCTTGATGTCTCAAATTTGGTCCCAGCATTGATCATCCAGATGCCGGCGTCCAGCGCGCGCCGGACGACCTCGTCCGCGTCCTCGCGAAAAGCCCGAAAATTCACATGGGTATGAGTATCGATTAACATTGACAAAGCATTAAAATATAAGTATTTTAGATGTACCTATGGAGTATAGGTTCTTCTCCACTGACAACAATTTTCAAAGAGGAAGCATAAAATTGCACCGTAACTGCCCCCAAACACTCGCGTGTCCACACACAGGAAAAAAGTTCTGCGAAAAGGACTTCATTAAAGACATACCTGGTGATCCCAGGTGTCCGCATTGCGGAAGACGCTGCGGGGTGCCGGAATCGGCGACAACCATCTCAACAGTAGCGCCTGCAAAAACCAAAGGCGCATACTAAGTTGAACAACCGACAAATTTATCTACCCCACCCCATATAGGTGTGAATACGTAGACAAATCTGTCGGTTTGTCATTTCAGGCGAGGAAAGAGTGGTTCGGCTTTGACGATTTTTTCCGCGACCACGCCGCTGCGAATCTTTTCCGCTGTGTCTGGCATAAAAGGCGCGAGGCGTTTCGCGATCTCTTCAAGCAATGCGGCCAGGCCGCTGATCACCTCGCCGAAGAGTTTCGGATTTTTTTCACCCTGCTCCCAGAGTTTTGTCTCATCAATATATTTATTGGCCCAGGCAATCTCTTCCCAGATCCGGGTGAGGGCTTCGTGAAAATTGAGATTTACGATCAACGATTCAATATCACTCAAATCACGCGGACTGGGCACAACATCCGGCACCACTCCATCGAGTTTTGTCGCGATAAGAGTGGTAACGCGCGAAAACAGATTGCCCAGCCCGTTCGCGAGATCGCCGTCATATCGCGCTTCCAATTTTTTTATGGAAAAATCCCCGTCCTGCCCGAACGGGATCTCGCGCAATAAAAAATAACGCACCGCGTCTGTGCCGTATTTTTGCGCCAGATCTAAAGGATCGATGGCATTGCCCAGGGATTTGCTGATCTTCTGGCCATCGATCGTGAAAAACCCATGGGCAAATATTTTTTTCGGCCAGGGGATGTTGACTGCCTCAAGGAGCGCCGGCCAGATGAGACAGTGAAATCGGATGATGTCCTTGCCGACCACGTGCAGGTCCGCGGGCCAGAATTTTTTGTAATTTTCCTCAGCGGGATACCCAAGCGCGGAAATATAATTGAACAGGGCTTCCACCCACACATAGCAGGTCTGACTATCGTCCCATGGCAGACGAATCCCCCATTTTACGTTCGGTCGGGAAATTGCTATGTCCTCAAGGCCGTCTTTGAGAAACGCCAGGACCTCGTTTTTGCGCGCCGCTGGCGCGATATCAAGCTCGCGCGTTTCTATCTTCCCGCGCATCAGCTCGGTGTAATCTGAGAGTTTGAAAAACCAGTTTTTCTCCTTAAGATAATCGGGTTTCTTTTTATGATCCGGACAAAGGCCTTCGGCGTCGAGTTCGCTTTCTTTGATAAACGCTTCGTGCCCAACGCAATACAGGCCCTCGTACTCGCCCTCGTAAAGTTTTCCGGAGGATTTCAGGGCCGTCAAAAATTTGACTACGGCGGTTTTGTGACGCTCCTCAGTGGTGCGGATAAAATCATCGTTTGAGATCTCCAGCGCGTCCCAGGCAAAAGAAAATTTCGCGGACATCTCGTGCGTGAACTCTTCTGGTGATTTGCCGGCCGCTCTCGCGGCCTGTTCAATCTTGGAACCGTGCTCGTCAGTCCCAGTCAAAAAAAAGTCGGGGTTCCGCTATACCGATAAAACCTGGCCAGAACGTCGGCGGCTATGGTCGGATACGCCGAGCCGATATGGGGCTTGTCGTTCGCGTAGTAAATTGGAGTAGTTATGTAAAACTTTTCAGCCATAAAGTCACTCTCGCGATTCCCGAAAATCATTCACAAACGCGGTGAGCGCGGCCACAAGCGGCACAGCCATGAGCATGCCGACGAGTCCCGCAATCTGAAAGCCGATGAGGATCGCCAGTAAAATTACGAGAGGATTGGCGCCCACTGTGCGGCCCATGATCTTCGGCACAATGATGTAATTTTCAAGCTGCTGGATCACCACATACATGATGATCACAAACATGGCCAGAGTCGGCGACACGGCAAAAGCGACCAGCACCGCCGGAATGGCGGAGAGTATCGGTCCGATGTAGGGAATCACCTCCAAAAAACCAGCTAGGAGCGCGAGAGCCAGCGCGTATTTCACCCCAAGGAACGTGAGTCCCAAAAATGTCAGCGTAAAAATGATCGCCGACAGCAGTATCTGGCCGAGCAGCCAGTAACCGATCCGCTTCTGGATTTTATCAGTGAGCGCGACCGCGTATGCCTGATGTTTGAACGGCACAAACGAACGGACAAAATTTTTCATGCCATGTTCGGAAGAAATGAGGTAAAAAGTAAACACCAAAACCCCGATGGTCTGAGCCAGGCCGCTCACAACCCCCAGGGATTTCTGAAAAACACTGGCTGTAAAGCCGGAAATTGACTCGCCGAGAGATGACAGACCGCGAAGCAGACCAAACTGATCGAGCGCCAATGTAAAAGAACCGGCTCGGCTCGAAATCTGCTCCCGCAGAACATCCACCTGTCCGGCCAGCTGTTTGAATTCGTCCACCATGGGAGGGATCAGAAAATAAATCACCAATCCCAGCAAACCCAAAAACACAACATAGACCAGGATCACGGACAGGCCTCGAGGAAACTTGGCTTTACGAAACAGCCAATCCACTAGCGGATCCATGGCAGAGGCAAGGACCATAGACACCACGAGCATGAGGAGGATATCGCGGATGATATACAATACCACTACCAACAAAGCCACGGCCACGATCTTGAGAAGCGACATTGTGGAAATATGGATGTTCAGATTTTGCGGTTCACTCATGACGATATTTTACCAGAAATGGGCAAAAAATCAAAACCGCAGGAGTTTTTTGATGTCTCGAGTGTTCCCCGTCCCGACAACGGCCAGATTCAGCTTGCTCGATTGAAAAATATCTTTGGCGAGTTTTTGAATCGCCTCGGCGGTTACCTTGTCCACAGCGGCGAACGCCTCGTCTGGCTCGAGCACCTTGTGCCGAAACGCGATTTGATCCAGATACCAGCCGAGGAGCGCCTCACTGTCCTCAAGCGACAATGTGAGCGTGCCTTTGATATATTCCCGGGCTTTATTCAGTTCCCTGTCCGGCACTGAAACATCTCTGATGCGTTTTAGCTCGGAGATGATAACCTTGATCGATTCAGTAAGCGAGCCCTGCCTGACACCCGCCTGGATCACGAACAATCCGGTATCCTGATAGTTGGACGGCGCGGCTTTCACATAATACGCCAGACCACGTTTTTCGCGAATCTCATCAAACAGGCGGGAACTCATACCGCCGCCGAGGATCGTAGCCAGGACGAGTTGAGTAATGTAACTCGGATGATTGTAATCATACGATCGGAATCCGAGCGCCAGATGCAGCTGCTCGGTTTTTTTGGGAGCGATCTGAATGCTCGGCACGGTTTGTTTTTCCACGGCTTTCCGCCAGCGCGGCGAGCGTTGGTTTTTTACGCGACCCCACATCTGGGCAATCATTTTATCCAACGCTCGTTCATCATACGCTCCCGAAACCGCCAAAATCATGTTCTGCGGCTGGTAGTAAGCCGAGACATAATCGAGAAAATCCCGTCGCTTGATTTTCCGAATCACGTCCTTGGTGCCGGCGATGTTCCGGCCGAGCGGCTGGTCTGGCCACATCACTTCCTCGAGCACATCTTCCACGTGACGCATAGGCGTATCCTCGTACATATTGATCTCCTCGATGATCACGCCCTTCTCCCGCTCAATCTCCGCCTCGGCAAAAGCCGGGCGCTGCAGCATATCTGTGAGCACGTCAAAAATGAAAGGCAAATGCTTTTTCGCGGCCTTGATATAATACTGGGTATGCTCCTTGCCAGTGTTGGCATTGTACTCCGCGCCAATGGCATCGAGGGCGTGCGAGAGATCCTGGGCGGTCGGATATTTGCTGGAGCCCTTGAAAAATAAATGCTCGAGAAAATGCGAAATGCCATTCACGCGCTTTTGCTCATGACGCGAGCCGATCTTTACGAACAAATCCACGAGCGCAGATTTGGCGCCGCGGATCGGGACTTTGAGTATGGTCAATCCATTTTTCAGAACTTGTTTTTTGTACATAAGCTTAAAAAATCCAAATGTCAAAATCCAAATTACAAATCAATGCTCAAATACTAAATGCTTTAAGATTTAATTTGATATTTGAACTTTGTAATTTGTCATTTAATAATCATGTTCTTAAAATCTTTTGGTGATTTAGGCAAAACTTTGTTTCCGCGCTCTGTTACCAATACCATATCCTCGATCCTCACGCCGCCCCAGCTTTCAATATATATGCCTGGCTCGACTGTGACAACCATGCCGGGCCGCAAGCTGTCATCAGATTTAGCTGAAAAGTTTGGCAATTCGTGAATCTCCAGCCCCACCCCGTGGCCAGTGTTGTGGGTAAATTTCGGGCCAAACCCTGCCCACTTGATATAACCACGTGCAGCAATATCCACGAGCACGGCCTTATTTCCGGCCAGGGCTTTCGCAATCCCCCGCTCTTGCGCCTCCAAAACCGTATTGTAGATCAAAGTTTGTTTCTTGCTCGGACTGCCAATGAACAAAGTGCGGGTAAAGTCAGAGTGATACCCTTTGACCAGCACACCAAAATCCAAAAGTAAAAAATTGTTCTTCTTGATTTTCTGATTCGAGGATAGATGATGAGGCGCCGCCGCGTTTGCCCCGAAAGCGACTATTGATTCAAAAGCCATGCCATCCGCGCCTAGCCGGACAGCGAGCCGCTCCATTTTTTGAGAAAGCGTCAGTTCAGTCATGCCCACGAGCCGCATCTTCCGGATCGCGAAAAAAATCTTGTCCAGGATGCCCTGGGCTTTTTTGATGTATCGCAATTCCGCGGCCGATTTTACTGCCCGCAAATCTTCGATTACGTTCGAGGTCGTGACAAATCTTGCTCTCGGATGGTCTTTTTTCAGCTTTTGGAATTCACGGACCGTAATCTTGTCCTCAATTCCTATTTTTCGACCTCTCCCCCAACCCCTCCCCATCGCCTGGAGAGGGTGAACAGGCAACGGAGATTCGCGGCGGGCCCGTATAGTATACCGATCGTCCACAAATAATTGTGCCGAATTGTTTGTTACCAAAACAGCGCCCATTGACCCGGTAAATCCAGACACGTATTGCCGGCTGAGGCGAGTTAAAACTAAAAAAGCATCCAGAGAATGCTCGCGTAAATGCTCTTGAACTTTTTTAATCGAGCTTGCCGGCAAAATATGATTTTAATTCCGCAATATCGATGCGTTCCTGCTCCATGGTGTCACGGTCGCGCACTGTGACCTTTTTATCTTCCAGAGAATCAAAATCCACAGTCACGCAGTATGGCGTGCCGATCTCATCCTGACGGCGATAACGTTTGCCGATGGAAGCGGTCTCGTCATATTGGCACATCCATTTCGCACGGAGCGTTTTGTAGATCTCTTCCGCGGGCCCGGTCAGCTCGTCTTTTCGAGAAAGCGGCAGAATCGCGATTTTTACAGGCGCTATGGCTTTAGGGAGCCGCAGAGTGATCTCGGTTTCGTGCACTGCGTCATCCTTGCCGGAACGGGCTTCCGTTTCCTCATAGCAAGACAGGAGTACTGCGAGCAATGTTCGCTCCACGCCCAGAGACGGCTCGATGACATGCGGCACAAATTTTTCCCCTGTCTCCGGATCGCGGTATTCAAGCCCATGCGCTTTGAGATCAAAATCTGTGCGGTAAGCGAGGCCATAGAGTTCTTTTTGCCCAAATGGGTATTTGAATTCAATGTCTACGGTTTTTTTGCTGTAATGCGCGCGTTCCTTTTCCGGCACGTCAACATATTCCACCATTTTCTCATCAATGCCCACGGCTTTGATCCATCGCTTTATCTCGCTCTCCCATTCAGCAAAATATTTTTTCCAATCCCCTTCCTTCACAAAATATTCGATCTCCATTTGTTCAAACTCGCGCAAACGGAAAATGAAATTGCCGGGAGTGATCTCGTTGCGGAACGCTTTGCCGATTTGCGCGATGCCGAACGGGATTTTTTTCCGGTTCGTCTCGACAATTGTCCCAAAATCCACGAACATGGCCTGCGCGGTTTCAGGCCGCAGATATACTGCATGATCGGGCGCTTCCACTGGCCCGAGGTTGGTGCGGAACATGGTGTTGAAATCCTGCGGCGAAGTGAACTGCGTGCCTTTGCAGTTCGGACAGGCCTTCGAGTCGAGCTCGTCCGCGCGAAATCTCGAATGGCACTTTTTGCATTCCACCAGCTCATCATTGAAATTATTGAGGTGCCCGGACGCTTCCCAGACCTTGGAGCTCATGATGATCGGCGCGTCGAGACCCACAACATCTTCGCGCTCCTGCACGAACATCTTCCACCAGAGTTTCTTGATGTTGTTCTTGAGCTCTGTGCCGAGCGGCCCGAAATCATAGCTGTTCGCGAGCCCACCATAAATCTCCGATCCCGGAAAAATGAACCCCCGGCGCTTGCACAGATTGACGATTTTTTCCAAACTAACCTGCATATTCGTAATAATAGCATAAAAAAGGTAAAATATGAGGACTATGGCATTCTTCGACATTATCAAAAAGGACGAAAAATCCCGCGCGCGGCTAGGGGTCATCAATACCGCGCATGGGCCGGTCAAAACCCCGGCGTTTTTGCCGATTGGCACGCGCGGGTCTGTAAAAGCGGTTACTTCTGAAGAGCTCAAATTTTGGGGCGCAGACATGATCCTTGCCAACACCTACCACCTGTGGCTGCGTCCCGGCGACACGCTTATCTCGCGCGCTGGCGGGCTTCATAAATTCATGGGCTGGGACGGCCCCATTTTCACTGACTCGGGCGGATATCAAGTGTATTCACTAGGAGAAAAAATTAAAGGTGGCCCCGCCAATCGGCGGGGGGATTCCGGTCCAATTTTGAAAAAAATAGATGAGGCCGGTGTCGAATTTCAAAATGAACTCGATGGCGCGACGCATGTGCTCTCGCCTGAGGAGTCAATCCAGATCCAGTCAAACCTCGGTTCAGACATCGCGCTCGTGCTCGATGATGTGCCAGCCCTGCCCGCGACAGAGAAACGACTCAAATCCTCCCTGGATCTGACTCTGCGATGGGCGCAGCGCGCCAAAGCGCATTACGAAAAAATTGTCGGCGATTCAGTCAATCCAGGCCAGCGCCTCTACGGCATAGTCCAAGGCGGCGATCTGGAGGAATTGAGAAAAAAATCAGCCCAAGGTTTGCAAAAAATCGGCTTTGACGGGTATGGCATCGGCGGGCTGGCGGTTGGCGAAGACGCGAAAACGCTTTATAAAGTTTTGGGATTCATTATCCCTCACCTTGAGGAAGACAAACCGCGGCACCTGCTCGGGGTCGGGTATCCGGAACAGATCCTCAAAGCCATATCGCTCGGCCTCGACACGTTTGACTGCGTCCTGCCCACCCGCAACGCGCGGCACGGGCAGTTATTTATTAATAAAAAATCATCCAAATTTGGCGACTACGACCTCATCACCATCACGAACGCAAAATTCAAAGAAGATTTTACGCCGGCTGATAACTCGTGTTCATGCTACGGGTGTTTGCATCACAACCGGGCGTATCTGCGTCATTTATTCATGAGCGGCGAACCGCTCGGCATTCGCCTCGCCACCATGCACAACCTCCGCTTCTACCTGGACCTCATGGACAGGGTCAGGAGAGCGATCGAGTTTGATTCGTTTTCGTAAATTGAATAAAAAGAAGAAGCGCACGGAGCCGGATGGCTGCGCGCGCTTCGATCGAGAAATCTGTCGCCACCAACAATTCACGATCGTGAAAAGTTGGTGCGGTTTCTTTTTTTATAGCGGCCAGGCCAGCAGATGGGACACACTGGTCGAGTAGCCGATTTGAAAAACCTGTGTCCCCGACTGCAGATTGTGAGTTTTCCTTTGGCGGCTTTCATGGGTTTTATGATATCCCGCCCGAGGCGGGCAAGCAAACCCCCGCCTAAATCGAGATTGATTTGTTTGCCGCACGATTGAGATGATCCAACAATGTCTACAAATTTCTCGATCGAGAAATCTGTAGACCACCAGGAATTCACGATCGTGAGATTTGGGTGGTCGAACGATTGAATTTGTATATGCCGACGTTCTTGTGAAATCCCAT